>Ga0209514_10008436_pt1 | contig 11706 bp, 10 predicted proteins | sample Subgrocontami58m_FD_187452 | JGI IMG/M metagenome (GOLD analysis project Ga0209514, IMG submission 187452) | Subsurface groundwater microbial communities from S. Glens Falls, New York, USA - GMW37 contaminated, 5.8 m (SPAdes) (version 3) | ecosystem: Environmental > Aquatic > Deep subsurface >...
TAAAAGTGAGGGTAAATGGTTTTCTTGCTTCAGTCGTAGGTAACCAATTCACTCTGGATAACTATGGCCTTATCCATGGCTCAAACACCTTAACAGCCAAGGCAACCGACTCTTCAGGCAATGCCTCAACGCATCAGATAGCCGTGACCTACAACTCAACCAACCCTGCCACAACCTATGCCTATGACAATAACGGCAACCTGACCTCAAAACAATCAGACACTGTACTTGAGACCTTCACCTACGACTACGAGAACAGGCTTAAGACCTATGTTGCACCTGGCCAATCAGCATCATATACCTACAACGGACAAGGGCAGCGCATCTCTAAGACCGTAAACGGGACTACAACCCAGTATTACTATGACGGTCCTGAGCTTGTTAAAGAGACAACAGGCGCTAACTCCATCTACTACATCCATTCAAACAGGATTGATGAGGTAATTTGCGATTCAAGGGGCTACAGCTATCACTCTGACGGATTAGGCTCTGTCTCAAACCTCACAGACAATGCAGGCCTAAACGCCAATACATACAACTACAAGGCATTTGGTTCTATAAGGAGCCAGTCAGGGACGATCTCTAACAACTGGCGATATACAGGCAGGCAGTACGATGCAGAAAGCGGCCTCTATTTTTACCGCAACCGCTACTATGATGCGGGGGTGGGGAGGTTTATAACCCAAGACCCATCACTTACGCTCAATGCCAACAGCATGCTGATCCCATACCTGGTGATGAATCATCTCTCAAGCCCTTCGGAACTGCAAAAATACCTCTACTGCGTAAATAATCCTGTAAATCAAATAGATCCTTTGGGATTATGGTATATTGATATTAATTTGTCAGGGGGATGGTGGGGTGGAGGAACGGTTGGAATTATGATAGGACCTGAAGGAGTTTACACCTATGCAGGAGGCGGGTTAGTGTCTCCGCCAGGAGGCGTATCAGTAACTTGGTCGCCTAATGATCCAAGCCCCGGTTTAACTGTTGGTGTATCTGGTGGAGCAATAGTCGGTGGCCAAGCTGGATACAGTTTTGGGAAAGAAGGCGGAAAAGGTGCAGGCGAATTTATAGAATATGGGATCACTACTCCAGGCGTTTCTATTACTATTTATCAGGTTGGTGAACCTTGGACATGGCCTTGGCTTAGGGGGGATAAGCCGGATGGAAAAAAATAAAAAATTATTAAATGGATATTATGATTAAACCAATAATGAGTATTTCAGCTATTATTTTCGGGTTCTTGCTATTAGTTTTCTGTAAAATGTTTGCTAAAATGACGTCAGATTTCTATTATTATTTATTACATTATCGTTTTAAGGAAAACCACTATCAAGTAGGGTTTATTTTAGCAGGTGTATTATTTGTTATTTTTGGTTTTTTGTCATTATTTGGAATTATTAAGTAAAATAATAAAACGAGTTCGTTGACGTTTTATCCAATGCCAGATATGGAAAGAGGTCAGACCTTGTAATGCACAATGCCAAGACTTCCTCAATGAAACCTTTTCTTAAACTCATCTGTTTCTTTTTGGTTTTTTGTTTTTTTCTCCAAACCTCATGCTTTGCCAATCCAGTTTTATTCCCGCCCATCCAAATCTCAGGCACTGTAACAGAGGCAAGCCCTGTAAAGGTAAGGGTGAATGGTTTTCTTGCTTCACTCAATGGCAACCAGTTCACTCTGGATAATTATGGCCTTATCCATGGCTCAAACACCTTAACAGCCAAGGCAGTTGACTCTTCAGGCAATGCCTCAACACACCAGATAACAGTAACCTACAATTCAAACAACCCTGCCACAAGCTATGCCTATGACAATAACGGCAACCTGACCTCAAAACAATCAGACACTGTACTTGAGACTTTTACCTATGACTACGAGAACCGGCTTAAGGCCTATGTTGCCCCTGGTCAGAGCGCCAGCTATGCTTACAACGGACAAGGCCAGAGGATATCCAAGACCGTCAACGGCACAACCACCAGCTACTACTATGACGGTCCTGAACTTGTTAAAGAGACAACAGGAGCTAACTCCATCTACTACATTCATTCAAACAGGGTAGATGAGGTGGTTTGCGATTCAAGGGGCTACAGCTATCACTCTGACGGATTAGGCTCTGTCTCAAACCTCACAGACAATGCAGGCCTAAACGCCAATACATACAACTACAAGGCATTTGGTAGTATTCGTTCGCAGTCAGGTACGGTTGCCAACAACTGGAGATATACAGGGAGACAATACGATAGTGAAAGCGGCCTCTATTTTTACCGCAACAGGTATTATGATGCCGGGGTGGGGAGATTTATAACCCAAGACCCATCACTTACGCTCAATGCCAACAGCAGGTTGGTGCCATATCTGCTGATGAATAATCTCTCAAGCCCTGCGGAACTGCAAAAATACCTATACTGTGTAAATAATCCCGTAAATCGAACAGATCCTTTGGGACTATGGTATATTGATATTAATTTTTCGGGAGGCTGGTGGGGTGGTGGTACAGGTGGAATTATGATAGGGCCAGAGGGTATTTATGCTTATGCTGGTGGCGGAGTTGTTTCACCAGGTGGCAGTGTTTCAATCACATGGTCTCCTCAGGATCCAAGTACAGGATGGAATGTTGGTGCTCAGGGGGCAGCAGGTATTTCTTATCAGAAAGGTTATAGTTTTAAGGATAAGAGTAAATTCTGGGAAATAGGAGTTGGTTTACCGGCAGGATTTTCTGTAACAGGATATTATGTTGATGAGCCTTGGCAATGGCCATGGAAAAGATCAAAACCGAAATCCGAATCTAAATAATTAATGTGAATATGAGAATGTTTTTGTCTAAGAATCATATAACGGAACTTAGATGATAGGATGATAAGTTGTGGATAAAAAAATCGTTGAACTGATTGGCGGTCTTTTTTCTATAGGGTTTGGATTCTTTCTAACTTTTTTCTATAAAATATTTACGAAAATGATAGCAGAATCTCAATATAAAATTTTTCATTTTAAGTACAGTGGTAGGGATGTAATAATTTGTAAGATATTTAGTGTTGTTATCGGTATAGCGTTTATTATTTTTGGTGTCTCGTCTCTGCTGGATATTATTAGGGCCAAGTGATTTTATTGTCACTATAAAAATAACGGTCAAGACTTAGGCGTTAGACATTTATTGAAAAAATCGCGTCAGAACTCATCAATCCACTGAAAACAAACATATTAAGGAATAAATCTTGATACAATTCTTCTCTTATTGAATGAAATTTTTCTTTAAATCCATCCCTATATTATTAATCTTCTGTTTTATCTTTCAATCTGCCTGTTTCGCCACCCCTGTCTTATTCCCGTCTATCCAGGTCCGAGGCACCGTAACAGAGGCAAGCCCTGTAAAAGTGAGGGTAAATGGTTTTCTTGCTTCAGTCGTAGGTAACCAATTCACTCTGGATAACTATGGCCTTATCCATGGCTCAAACACCTTAACAGCCAAGGCAGTTGACTCTTCAGGCAATGCCTCAACACACCAGATAACAGTGACCTACAACTCAACCAACCCTGCCACAAGCTATGCTTATGACTATAACGGCAACCTAACACAGAAGGTATTCGGTTTAACCACAGAGACCTTTACCTATGATTACGAGAACCGGCTTAAGACCTATACTGCCCCAGGGCAAAATGTTGCCTATGCCTATAACGGTCAAGGTCAGAGGATTTCCAGAACAGTAAACGGCACAACCACCAACTACTACTATGATGGTCCTGAGCTTGTTAAAGAGACAACAGGCGCTAACTCCATCTACTACATCCATTCAAACAGGATTGATGAGGTTATCTCAGATTCAAGGGGATATTCTTTTCACGTAGTGAATTTTAGGTAGTTTTTCCGCTATTTGGTCTTTGGAAATGTTATGAAAATGAAGTTCGTGATTTTAACAGCGATTTTTTTATTATTCGGAGTACCTTTTGCCATCGCAGATGTTGTTCAGAAAGAAACAAACGGTTTTGTTTATTATCTCTATACTCCCACAGCATATGACCCTGCAAAAAACTATCCCCTTGTAGTCGCTCTTCATTGGTCCACAGGACGCGGAACGGACATGATAGATCGCTGGAAGGAGCCGGCTGAAAAATATGGTTTTATTGTCGCCTGTCCGAATTCAAAAGACGGTAAATTTTGGGATACAAATGAGGACAAAGATATTTTAAGGATGACTGAAGAGATCAAGAACAATTATTCCATTGATGGTAGGAATGTTTTAGTTACAGGGTTTTCCGGAGGGGCCACGATCTCATATTACTTAGGCATTAAATACCCTGATGTGTTCTCAGCTATGGCGCCGTTTTCCGGTTCTTTGAAATGGCTTTTACGCAATAATGAAGTTAATTTAAATAACATAACGCAGCCCATATCTGTTTTTATTGTTCACGGAACGGCTGATAGCACGATTGATATTAGCGAGAGCTATTTTGCCAAGGATGAGCTTGTAAAACACGGTTATACGGTTAAGTTTCAGGAAATCGGCGGTTTGAGTCATGAGTATCCAAACAATATAAGCTGGCCTATAGCTCAGTGGTTTGATAGAAAGAGAAAGTTGCTGCAATAAAATATTTCTTGATATTTCATTGAAAATGTAATATTCTAAATCCAACAGGTAAATGAAAAAAATCACGCCTTTTTTTCCAGCACTAGCAATCATTCTCTTTCTCGTTTCTCCTTCTTTTGCACAGGGTTCGGCCGAAACTAAAAAGATGGCGATGGAATATCGCGATCGCGGCTTAAAAGCGCAAAAAGGCGGAGACCCCGAGACAGCGCTCATTTATTTCCAGAAGGCCATGGAGCTTGACCCCTCGTTAGCCGTAGCCTACAACGACGCCGGCGTCATCTATGAATCAAAAGGCTGGAATGACAGGGCAAAGCAGGCTTATGGCAAGGCAATTGACTTAGACCCTACGTTGGCCAGCCCATACTATAATTTAGGAAGTATCTATGAAAAAGAGGGCGATCTTGAAAAGGCCGCTTATTATTTTAAAAAGAGGGTCATGATAGGCGACTGGAACGATGAGTGGACTGCTAAAGCCAGGGAAGAGCTAAGGGGCTTAGGTGTCAGCGACCCTGAAATACGGGAAGATTTCCTTGATCAGCATCTGGCAAGTGTAGAGGCAAGCGGTGCGATCACCGGTAACCCCAAAGGCAATGACCTGGACCCGAAGAAACGAAAGCGTGACGCGCAATTGCATCTCTTCCGCGGCAAACAACTCTACTATATGGGCCAGTATCCTGAGGCCTTAACAGAATTAGGCGTAGCATCGGTATTAGACTCAAAGAACAAAGAGATCAAAAAGACATTAGAAGAGATCCAGCGAAAAGCCTTGATGAATTAGAGCCTCATTAGTGATAACTCACCTATTAACAATCCATCGTTAAACATTGCTCCATGATAGATGATAAGCTTTGTCTTATTGACGCCAATTCCCTTTTTTACAGGGCGTTCTTTGCCATTAAATCCCAGCTTACGACCTCTTCGGGACAGCCTACGAATGCCGTTTTCGGTTTCGTCAAGATGGTCAACAAGATCTTAACGGAGCTGGAGCCAAAGTATCTGGCCGTATGTTTTGACGTAGGCCGGGTGACTCACCGCACTGAGAAGTTCGCGGATTATAAGGTGCATCGCGCTCCTATGCCTGACGCGCTCTTGTCTCAGGTGCCGCTTATAAAAGAGGTCGTGGCAGCTTATAATTTTCCTGTTTTTGAACTAAGGGGGTTTGAGGCTGATGACGTTATTGCTTCCATTGTTCACTCGGCATCAAAAAAAGTAGGCAAGGTCGTCATTATAAGTTCTGATAAAGACATACTGCAATTGGTCGGCGGCAATGTCGAGGTCTACAATCCCTACAAAGAAGAAGGCATAGTGTTTACCGAAGAAGTCGTTAAACAGAGGTTTGGCGTTGGGCCTAAAGGGATAGCTGACCTGATAGCTCTTATGGGAGACGCCTCTGACAATATCCCGGGCGCTAAAGGTATCGGAGAGAAGACGGCTCTTACGCTGCTAAATGAATATAAGGACGTAGAAGACCTGTTAAAGAACAGAGATACCATTAAGCGAGATACTGTAAAGAAGATCATAAATGAAAATGTGGACTCAATAATCATGAGTAAAGACTTGGCAGTTCTTAAGGCAGACGTGCCTTTGGATATCACTCTTGAAAATATGAAATTCGTGCCGGCTGATAAGGATAAGCTTTGGGACGTGTTTAGCCGCCTTGAATTCAAGGGTATGTTAAAAGCGCTTTCGTCCGAGCGTTTATCCGTTGGACAGGGGCCGGATTTGAATATCGCAAAGAAGCAGGCGAAGGACGCCTCAGACTTGCCTAAGAACGCGGTAAGCGGCAGCGTATTTTCTTTTTTTGTGAGCGATGAAGAACTCTCGGATACTTCTTTGAAAGCAAACATGGCTTTTGATACAGAATATGTCTATGAGTCAGAAGATAAGAAATTATTAAAAACGCTGTTTTCAAGGGCTAAAGTTTGTGCCGTGACCCATGACGTTAAGCGCGCCAAGCATATTCTAAGGCGCTTTAACATAGATGAAAAATGCGATTTTTTTGACACAATGATAGCCGCGCATCTTTGCGAATCTTCGCGCTCCAGCCACGATCTTGAGAGCCTGCTATGGGATTATCTGTCCTTGCAGGGTGTCAGCCGCTTGGATTATCTGGGCAAGGAATCTCATTTTTTGTTTGAGTTAAAAGAAAAACTTGAAGCCGCTTTAAAAGAAAAGGAGCTCTTTAAGCTCTTTAGCGATGTAGAGATGCCTCTTTTATATTGCCTTTTTGACATGGAAGAGGCCGGCGTAAGTATTGACGAAAAATATCTCTCCAATTTCTCAAAAGAGATGGATAAAAAACTTACCAAGCTCGTTGCCTCTATATTTGAGATGGCCGGTTGTGAGTTTAATATCAACTCGCCTAAACAGTTAAGTGAGGTCCTTTTCCAGAAACTAAAACTTCCGGTGGTTAAAAGGACAAAGACCGGCATATCAACGGATGAAGAGGTGCTGACAAAATTGTCAGGCGACCATGAATTGCCGAAGATACTTTTGGAATACAGGCAGATATCAAAATTAAAGACCACATATATAGACGCATTGCCCGGCCTTGTTGACAAAAAGACGCAGCGAATACACAGCACGTTCAATCAGACAGGCACTGAGACCGGCCGCTTGAGTTCAAGCGCGCCGAATCTGCAGAATATTCCCATAAAGACAGAACTGGGCCGGCGCATAAGGCAGGCATTTATACCGGGCAAAGATTTTGATGGGCTGCTTTCAGCGGATTATTCGCAGATAGAATTAAGGATATTAGCGCATCTCTCGCAGGACGAGGTGCTTATAGAGGCTTTTCACAAAGGCGCTGATATTCATCGTTTTACCGCATCATTGATATACGGCTGTTCCGAGAAAGATGTTACTGACGAGATGCGCGATAATACAAAACGCGTGAATTTCGGTATTATCTACGGAATGAGTTCTTATGGCCTAGCCAAAGACTTAGGCTTAGACCCTAAAACGGCAGAGACTTTTATCGCCGAATATTTTTTGCGTTATCCGAAGGTCAAATCTTTTTTAGATACTCAGATAGATTTCGTAAAGAAAAATGGTTATGTGACAACACTTTTAGGCAGGCGTCGGTATATCCCCGAGATCGCCAACGCTAATTTCGCTATCCGGCAGTTCGCCGAACGCCAGGCCATCAACGCGCCTATACAAGGTTCTGCCGCGGACCTGATCAAACTTGCGATGGTCAATATCCACGGCCGCCTTAAAGCTAAAGGATTAAAGTCACGCCTTATCATGCAGGTCCACGATGAGTTGGTCTTTGAATTTGTAAAAGAAGAAAAGGCTGGCCTTGTATCGCTGGTGCGAGACGGCATGGAGAACGTCGTATCGCTTAAGGTGCCTGTCAAAGCGGATGTTTATGCGGGTAAAAATTGGTTGGATATGAATGAAGTAAAATACTGACACCCGGCGCTAATCGGAATTGCGCCGGTGTTGTGTCCGTACACAAGGAGATAAAATGAAAATAGCATTATGCGCGAGCGAAGTCGTACCGTTCGCAAAGACCGGTGGATTGGCCGACGTATGCGGCGCGTTGCCTTTGGAATTAGAAGATCTCGGGCATGAAGTGATAATAATAATGCCGAAATACCAATCGGTTAGGCCGTCGGGAGCTTTGATCAAGCGCTTTAACGAAGATTTTGACGTAACGGCCATAGGTGAGAAGGCCTGTGTTTATTTTCTTAAACATGACATGTATTTGAGGGCCGGGTTATACGGCGATGAATACGGAGACTATCCTGATAACTTAAAGAGGTTTTCGTACTTTTGCTCAAAGGCATTAGAGCTTTTTGGCAAAATTGATTTTAAGCCTGATATCCTGCATTGCAATGACTGGCAGACAGCCCTTATACCGATGTTTACAAAGATATATAAAGAAAGATATTTTCCAAAAGGCACTAAGGTTCCTAAGTCTTTATTGACTATCCACAACGTCTCGTATCAGGGCTTGTTCCCCAGGGAAGCGATGCCTGAAACAGGCCTGGGTTGGGAACATTTTTCACTTTTTGGCCTTGAGTTCTATGATAAGTTAAACCTTTTAAAAGGCGGCATACAGTACGCTGATATAGTCAACACCGTAAGTGTTACGCATGCGCGTGAGATCCAGACAAAAGAGTTCGGATGCGGCATGGAAGGTGTTTTAAGCGCGAAAAAGGACAAATTTTTAGGCATTACCAACGGCATTGATTATAAGGTCTGGAATCCTCAGGGTGACCCTAATATTTTCAAGAATTATTCTTCAGATAACATAGAAGAAAGGGCTATTAATAAACTTAAGCTTCAGGCGCTCTGTGGGCTTGTTTCCGGAGAGAAAGTGCCTCTTTTTGGTTTTGTCGGCAGGCTCGTTGAACAGAAAGGCATAGACCTTATACTAAAAGTCCTGCCAAAGCTCTGTGCTGTCGGCGCGCAGGCGATCTTTCTGGGTAAGGGTGAGCCTAAGTATGAGGCGGCATTGCTTGAGATGGTTAAGGCATATCCTGGCTTATGTTTCTTCAGTTCTAAGTTTGATGATATCCTGGCGCATCGTATTTACGCGGCTTCTGACTTCTTTCTAATGCCATCGGCATTTGAGCCATGCGGCATAGGACAGATGATAAGTTTTAAATATGGCGCAGTCCCGATAGTTTATAAGACAGGCGGCCTGGCTGATACGGTCATCGATTATGACCTAAAGAGCCATAAGGGCAACGGTTTTGTATTTACCAAGCACACAGTGCCTGAATTTGAACTGGCTTGCATGAGGGCCCTTGAGTGCTTCGCAAATGCAAAGAAGCTGTTTGAGCTAAAGAAGCGTATTATGCGCCTTAATTTTTCCTGGAAGGAATCAGCCAAAAAGTACGTAGAACTTTATGAAAAGGCGATAAAGGCATGATAATGGTCGGCCTGACAGGCGGTTTTGGCACGGGTAAGACAACAGTCTTGTCTATGTTTGAAAGATTGGGCGCTACGACCTTAAATAGCGATAGCGTAGTACATCAAGCCTTGTCAACTGATAGCCGCGTAATAAAGAATATCAAAGGCGCTTTTGGTAAAGACGTGTTTAGCAAAGGCCGTATTGATAGAAAACTCCTGGCTAAAAAAGTTTTTAACAATAGTAGAGCTCTGAAAAAATTAAACAGCCTCGTTCACCCTGCGGTGAAACGCAAAGTCTTTGAGATGAGGAGGCATCTTAAAGCCAGGCGCAGTCAGGCTATCGTAGTGGTGGAGGTCCCGCTTCTTTTTGAGGCAGGTTTTGATAAATATTTTGATGTGACTATCGGCGTCGCGGCAGGACTTAAAAATCAGAGGGAGCGCATATTAAAAAATACACGGTTCAGCGCCAAAGATATAAAGGCGCGGACACGCTTACAGCTCTCTTTGAAAGAGAAGGTCCGGCGTTGCGATTTTGTTATAGATAATAATGGGACTAAAAAGAATACTCTAAAGCAAGTAAGAAGGTTGATCATGTTGATCAGAGGAGGAAACACAAAGTGGAAAAATTAGAAATAGCAAAACTAAAAGACATGAAGATAACAGATCTTGGCAAGTTCGCCAAGGGGCTGGGCGTCAACGGTATCAGCGGCGCGAAAAAACAGGACCTTATATTTAAGATCTTGCAGGCCCAGGCTGAGAAAGAAGGACTGATGTTTGGCGAAGGTGTCTTAGAGATCCTCCCTGAGGGTTTCGGATTCCTGCGTTCATCAAATTATAACTATCTGCCTTGCCCGGACGATATCTATATTTCGCCTTCGCAGATAAGAAAATTTGACCTTCGCACAGGAGACACCGTAAGCGGCCAGATACGCCCTCCAAAAGAAGGCGAAAAATATTTTGCCCTCTTAAAAGTGGAAGCAGCTAATTTTGAAAATCCGGAAGAGGCAAAAGACAAGATACTGTTTGATAACTTAACACCTGTTTATCCGTTTGAACGCTTTATGTTAGAGCACGAGACAGGGGAGATATCGTCTCGCATAATGGATTTACTTACGCCTATAGGCAAAGGCCAGCGCGGCCTTATAGTAGCCCAGCCATATAGCGGCAAGACCGTTCTTTTGCAGAAGATAGCTAACGCTATAACGAAGAACAACCCTGAGACTATAATGATAGTACTTCTGATAGACGAGCGTCCTGAGGAAGTGACTGATATGCAGCGCTCGGTTAAAGGCGAGGTCATAAGTTCTACTTTTGACGAACCACCGGAACGCCACGTGCAGGTCGCTGAAATAGTCCTCGAGAAGGCAAAGAGGTTGGTTGAGCATAAAAAAGACGTGGTCATACTTTTGGACAGTATTACGCGTTTAGCTCGCGCCTATAACACGGTCGTCCCACATTCAGGAAAGATCCTGACCGGTGGTATGGATTCTCACGCCCTGCATAAACCAAAACGGTTCTTCGGAGCCGCGCGTGCTTTGGAAGAGGGCGGAAGCTTGACCATTATCGCCACAGCACTGGTAGATACCGGAAGCCGCATGGATGAAGTCATTTTTGAAGAGTTTAAGGGCACAGGCAATATGGAACTGCAGCTGGACCGCAACTTGTTCCAGCGCCGTATCTATCCTGCTATTGATATAAAGCGCTCTAATACAAGGCGCGAAGAGCTGCTCATAGACCCTAAACACCTGCAAAAGATATGGATCTTACGCAAGGTGTTAAATGATCTTAACTCGGCGGAAGCCATGGAACTTTTAATTGACAAGCTCTCAAAAACCAAGAATAATGATGCTTTTCTGGACAGCATGAACCAGTGATTGCACCCCTGGCTTAACCGCTCGTAAATTTTGCCCAGGTTTGCCGGGCAATATTTACTTCGCAAGCGGCGGGGTTAATTTACACACAAACAGATCAGGAGGGTAAATTAATGAAAGACAAGATCCACCCACAGTACAAAGAGGCGACGATCATTTGCGCCTGCGGCGAAGTGATACAAACTCGCTCCACAAAACCCAGCATCCGCGTGGACATTTGTTCAAAATGCCACCCATTCTTTACCGGTAAGCAGAAGTTCGTTGATTCCGCAGGCCGCGTTGAGAAGTTCATGAAGAAGTATAAGAAGTAATATTTCTCATGATAAGCGATGTAAGGAAGTTTGATGAGATGAAAAAGCGCTATTGTGAGCTTGAGGCGCTTT
>Ga0209514_10008438_pt1 | contig 11705 bp, 11 predicted proteins | sample Subgrocontami58m_FD_187452 | JGI IMG/M metagenome (GOLD analysis project Ga0209514, IMG submission 187452) | Subsurface groundwater microbial communities from S. Glens Falls, New York, USA - GMW37 contaminated, 5.8 m (SPAdes) (version 3) | ecosystem: Environmental > Aquatic > Deep subsurface >...
CCGGGACCCAGTAAGAGGCGAGGCGAGGGATTTAGATCAGTCAGTGTTGTCATGGTTGTCTCTTTCGTAAAATAAAAAACGCATCGCTGTCAAAGTGAGAGAGATGCGTTAGAAGGTGGTGCCCCCACGGAGATTCGAACTCCGGTTTTAGCCTTGAGAGGGCCATGTCCTAGTCCACTAGACGATGGGGGCGAGCGACAAAATTTTACCACATCATCGAATCACTAACGGTGTCACCGCCACTGCATCCGCGCCCGAATCTCTAATCTCTAATCTCTGATTCGTCACCCGATCATAAATCCCCACCCTCACTTTGTATTCCCCCTTCGCCGCGTCGCTGGGAATTGCAATTTGGTGTATTTGCAGAATCACATCGCCCGTTTGCCAATCCCAAGAGGGAGCGTCGAGCGCGTCGCGTTGCAAATACACTTCGCCATCTTTTAGGATATGCGTGAACAAGTTGAGATCGGTTTTGAAAGCAGGTGGATGAATCGCTCCGAGATTTTTGGGATCGGTCACACGCCAGACAGTGAGGAGTTCGGCGACATCGCCGGGCTTGTAAGAGTCGGTTAGCCATTTGTGATCGATGAGTTCGAGGGCGTTGTCGAAGTTGATAGACGAAGTTGGTAATTGGTAATTGGTAATTGAGTAAACGGTGAACGACGGATCGAGATCGGTTGGGCGCAAGTTGATGGCGCGAATCGGTTGGACGTATTTCGTGAATGAGGGGTGAAGCGGCGTTGAGGATGGAACGAGCAACTTAAAGGTTGATCGGTTTGGGATCAGCAAGGCGGTGCGCCCGTCAACCCAGCGAGTCTCTTGCGCGGTGATCAATTCGGCGATGTAGGGGTCGTGCGCGGCAGAGGGATAGATGGTCGAGATCACTGCGGGCGAGTCGAGACTCTTCGCCATTGCTATTGTTGTGGATTGATAGGCGGCGCGCACATCAGGCGATTGCCCCCATATAAAAAAGTAGTCGCGTGTTGTGACAATGAACAATGAAACAATGAACAATGAACAAAGGGTGTAGAGCGTATAGCGTAGAGCGTATTGCGTATGGCGTATTGCGTATCGCCAATTACTAATTGCTAATAACTTGTTTAACGCAATGGCTGGAATGATATACAGGACTGGTTGCGCGCCGATGATGCGGGTGGTTATTGCTTCGGGTCCGGTGATGAGGGAGGGGGCGAGACCGAGGAGAAGCCAAAAGATAAATAAAGATTGATGATTAAAGATTGTTGACGGCTGACGGCTGACGGCTGACGGCTTGAGAAGAAGAAATAATCCGACACCAAACAGAATCGCGGTGATCGGATCGAACAGAGCGCGTCCGGGAATCGTGTAGGCAAGAAAGTGATCGCCATAACCGTTGAGGAAAAACGCAAAGAAAAATTCGCGCGCGTTGTTGATCAGTTGTGATGGATCGCCGTTTTGCAATTGTGTGATTGGCTCGTTCAACATTCCGATTCGCTGTTCGGCGTCAGGGTGTTGATAGAGGTATAGGAAGAGGGGAGAGGCGAGAAGGAAGGCGAGGAGGAGGGCGGAGAGGGTGTTGCGTATTGCGTGACCCGAAGGGGTGATGCGTGATGCGTGAGACGTGAGGCGTGACCCAATGTAGTGAGTGAGGATAGTTAGAGGGAAGATGAGCCACAAGATGCGAGAGGGGATGTAAGTGTAAAAGCTTGCGGCAATGGCGATGCCGAGTCCGGCGATTAGTAAAAAGCTTTTCTTCGCGCCTTCGCGCCTTTGTGCCTTTGTGTTTAATTTTAAAAAAAGAATTACCGCAACCGCCATTTCAACTGGCAACATCCCTGATCTCAAAATTTGCCGACTCGTTGCAAGTTGCCAAAACGAAGCGGACATGAGGGTGAGGGCAATGATCGCCGTGTTGCGATCAAAAGCGATGCGCGCCAGGCGGTAGGTGAGGGCGAGGGCGATCATTCCCAAAGCAATGGCGGCGAAACGCAGAGTCAAAATGTTCGCGCCCATTACGGCGATCAATCCGGCGTTGATGTAATCAAATAACGGTTCGCGCCCATATCCAACGGTGAAATAAATCGGCGTGATGCCTTTGAAGATGTTAGCCGCGTCGTGTCCGTGTCCGGCTTCGTCGTGCGTGAGTCCGGGCGGAATGGAGAGGAGTCCGTAGGCGCGGAGGAAGAAGGCGAAGAGGAGAATCAAAATCGGGAGAGATTTTTTGAACACGGCGCGGTGATGATACATGATGGCAAGTTAGATGTCGAATGATACAATCACAGACATGAATCATTTTGAAATCCAACACGCGCTTGATCGCGTGTTACTTACGGTGAGCAAACCCGGTCGCTACGCGGGCGGCGAATACAATCAAGTCGTCAAAGATTGGGCGCAGATTCAAACGCGCGTCGCGTTGGCGTTCCCCGACATCTACGATCTCGGCATGTCAAATCTCGGCATAGCAACTCTGTATAAAAGCATCAACGATCAAAACGATCTTCTCGCCGAGCGAGTCTATTCTCCTTGGATAGATATGGAAGAAGTGATGCGGCGCGAGAACATCCCGCTTTACTCGCTCGAAACAAAACACGCCCTCACCGATTTCGATCTTCTCGGCATCTCGCTGCCTTACGAACAACTTTACTCCAACGTTCTCAACCTGCTCGAACTGGCGCAGATGCCACTGCTCGTAAAAGATCGTGATGAAAAATTTCCACTCGTCATCGCCGGTGGTCACGCTTGCTACAACCCCGAGCCGATGACGGATTTCATTGACGCGTTTTTGATTGGTGAAGGTGAAGAGGCGATCATTGATGTGGCGCGATGTGTGGGCGAGTGGAAAGCTCAAGGCAAGGTTGGCGGCAAAACCGAATTATTGAGTCGAGTTGCGCAGCTCGAAGGATTCTACGTCCCATCATTTTATGAAGTGGATTACAACGGCGATGGCACGATTCAAAAAGTGATGCCGACTCACGCTGATGCGCCGCCAACCGTATTGAAGCGGATTGTGCCGGTGATGCCGCCGCCTGTTACCCGATTCATTGTGCCTTCAATTGACATTGTTCATAACCGCGCGCCGATTGAGATCATGCGCGGCTGCACGCGCGGCTGCCGCTTTTGTCACGCCGGTATGGTTACGCGCCCGGTGCGCGAGCGAAGCGTTGAAGAAATTGTCGAAGCGGTGGGTGAGATGATTCGCTCAACAGGTTTTGAAGAAGTATCGCTGCTCTCGCTCTCGTCGTCCGATTATGGCGAGATCAGCACGCTGGTGAAAACGATTGGTGAGAAATATGCCGGAAAAAATTTGAGCGTCTCACTCCCGTCACTTCGCATCGAGTCATTCTCTGTTGACTTAATGGATGCGCTCAAAGATACGAAGCGCAACGGATTCACGCTCGCACCTGAAGCGGCGACGGAACGCATGCGCCGCATCATCAATAAGTTTGTGCCGACGGAGCAAGTGCTTTCAACAGCGCGCGAAATTTATTCGCGCGGCTGGCACACAATTAAACTCTACTTCATGATCGGTCATCCGTCGGAGACATTGGAAGATGTTCAAGCGATTGCCGATCTGTGCAAAGCCGTGCGGGCTGAAGGCAAAAAGATCATGGGGCATCGCGCTCAGGTGAACGCCGGAGTAAGCACCTTTGTCCCCAAGCCGCACACGCCGTTTCAGTGGTCGCCCGTCGCCGATGTGGAAACGATTAAACAGAAACAAGCGTTGCTCAAGAGTCAACTGCGCGGCGACGGTTTGAAGTTGAGTTGGAACAATCCGTTTGAGACGCAACTCGAAGCGTGGTTCTCGCGCGGCGACAGACGTTTGGGTAAAGTGTTGCTCGAAGCACATTATCGCGGTGCCAAGTTTGATGCCTGGCAAGATCATTTTAGCTATGCGACATGGCGCGAAGCCTTTGCCGTTGCCGGACTCGACATTGCCTTTTACAACTATCGCCAACGATCTGAAACCGAAATTTTTCCGTGGGATCATATTGACGCGGCAGTGAAGAAAAAGTTCTTGTTGCAAGATTGGCAATGGAGTCAAAACGAAAAGACTCGCGTGGATTGCCGCGATCAATGTTTTGCTTGTGGCATCTTGCCCAAGTTCAGCGAACTGCGCCAAAACACGCCCGCCGAAGCGTGGGAGTGCCCGACCGTGACGCCGAAACAGTTGCGCGGGCAACTACTTGTTAGCAACACAGTCTCGTTGGAAGCCATCGCGTAATTTTTGCGACGATATAAAAGCAGAACGCTGACACTCGCTGATATAAAAAAAGAATCAGCGCGCTTTGCGTCAGCGAAGATCAGCGTCATCAGCGTTCAAAGGTTTGATGCTCGATTTATATGCGTCTCCGCCTCACCTTCACCAAAACTGATTCACTCAAATACATTGGTCATCTCGATCTGCATCGCACGTTGGAACGCACGTTGCGCCGCGCCGCGTTGCCGCTTGCCTATTCGCAAGGCTTCAACCCGCAACCCAAAATGAATCTCGCCGAAGCGTTGCCACTCGGTATCACCAGCGAGTGCGAAGTGATGGATGTGTGGTTGGAGAAGCAGATCGATCTTGAGCAAGCCAAAAAAGATTTGGATCGCGCCGTGCCGCCGGGGATGCAGATTGTTTCGATGCACGAAGTGGATGAGAAATTGCCGCCACTGCAAACACAGGTGGTCGCCGCCGAATACCGCGTCACCGTGAGAGGCGGCGTCACCGTTGATCTCGATTCGCGCGTGCGTGAGCTTTTATCTCAGTCAACCATACTGCGCGAGCGACGCGGCAAGCATTATGATCTGCGTCCGCTCATTGAGTCGTTATCCGTTGAAGAAAATATTTTAGTGATGAAACTCGCCGCGCGCGACGGCGCAACAGGCAGACCGGAAGAAGTGCTGAAGGCGTTGGAGGTAGAGGGGGATCGAGTGCATCGGAGTAAGTTGTTTTTTCGCCTAATCTGAATTGTTGGATTACAATATCTCCCATTCACTAAAGGGAGATGCAGCTATGCCAGATCAACCCACCACACAACTTGCAATTCATCTTGACTTGGGCGAGGGCGACACCGAAGAATTGGATCGCTTGACGCGGCAACTGCGCGATGAGATTAAAGAGTTGAATGTCGAGTCGGCGGAGATGGCGAAGGGCGGTGATGCGCCTGCCGGAACGAAGTCGGCGGAGTTGATTCTTTTTAATCAGATGGTCGTCACTCTTGCGCCGACTCTCATCCCGCAAGTGGTGGGGCTGATTAAGCAATGGACAGAGCGGCGACCTACCACGCCTGTTAAAATTAAAGTGGCGGTAGGCAAGAAAAATGTGGAAGCGGAATTTGATCCGCTGACGATCTCGGCGAATGATGTTGAGAAGTTGATTGCTAAGATTACGAAGTCGTTGGAACAATGAAACAATGAAGAATGAAGAATGAACAATGAACAATCGTGTTCTTAGTGAACTTCGTGGGTGAGTAGTATGGCAGGCAAATTCGCGCTCATCATTGGTAATAGCCAATACGACGACGCAACGTTGAAAGGGCTGCAAGCGCCCGACGCTGACGCGCGCGCGTTGGCTGAAGTATTGGGCGATGCGGCAATTGGCGGCTTTGAAGTTCGCACGCTGATCAACGAGTCGTCGTTCAAAATTATTGAGGAGATCGAATCGTTCTTTGAGAATCGAAAGAGCGACGATCTCCTTTTGTTTTATTTTTCAGGGCATGGTGTCAAAGACCAAGATGCACAATTATATTTCGCTGTTGCTAATACTAAAGTCAACCGTTTGTTGGCAACCGCCATTCGTGCCCAAGATGTGAATAACTTAATGCGCCGATGTCCTTCAAAGCAGCAGGTGCTTTTGTTGGATTGTTGCTATAGCGGCGCGTTTGCCAAAGGGATGATTGCCAAAAAAGTGGATTCAAGTATTGGTACTCGAGAGCGGTTTGATGGACGCGGACGTGTAATCTTAACCGCTTCTGATTCGATGCAATATGCGTTTGAAGGCGATAAGATTAAAGGGCGAAATGTTCAATCTGTTTTTACTAATGTATTAGTAGAGGGCTTGGGGACGGGTGATGCAGATTTAGATAATGATGGTTTGATCTCGTTTGACGAGCTAGCCGATTATGTTTGTGATCGCGTTGCCGATCACACTCCTGATCAGACTCCCAAGCGTTGGGAACTTGATGCTCGTGGGAAGATACTTATTGCAAAAAGCAAACGATATATAGAACGATTAGATCGAAGGAATGCAGAAGATGAACGACTCGCTCAAGAAAAGGCCAAATCGGTAGCGATCTCCGAAACACCATCTAATCCTATTATTAAGTTTGTTAGGGATGTTTGGCAAACGCCAATTAGGCTGATGAGCGCAGTTACTCTAGGATTTACCTTGCTAAGTTTGATTTGTTTTGGCAGCTACATAGGAGTGATCGAGCCTTCACTTCGACCAACCCTCAATGCGACTGCTCCAGTGGGACAAGCCAGAGTTGAAAATATATCTGGCACTGTATTTTTTCAAGAAGCTGGACAGCCAAGTCGTCAACTTGTACAAGGACAGACGATTAAGGCGGGTTACGGCTCCTATATTCAGGCAGAGAATGGAAAGGCGCAATTCTCTTTTGCTGATGGCGCAAGTGTACTTGTTGGTCCTAATACCGAAGTTGAATTGGCACAGCTTAGTAATTTGACTCTGAATCTCAAGGAAACAGTGCTTACACTTAAACGTGGAGTTATCGTCGTTAATATCACAGTGAGACAGGGAGCCAGTTTCAAAATCAGAACGAATTTAGATGTTGAAGTATTTGTTGTTGGTTCTATTATGGGTGCGCGTTATGATCCGTTGACTCAACTGTTTGACGCCGATTGCTTTGAGGGAAAATGCAGACTGCTAAATCAATCTTTGCTGGGAGGGCAACATTCGCGAACGGATTCTGGACGAAATCCAGGTTCCCCTGACCCGGTAAACTACGATGGGTATATAGGACTTGATCTATTTGAGATCGGTGTCAGACCTACTGCCACATTTGTGCCAACCGCAACTGGCACGACGATACCGACATCTACTAGGCCGCCAACGGCTACACCAAGACCGGCTATAGCAACACCGAATGTCGATTTTGCGGCAACGAGTAGAGCCCAACAACAAACTGCACAAGCCATACAGACGCAAGTATGCGCGCAATCATTAGCAGCAGGGACACCATGTCCATAAAGTAGCTAAGAGTATGATCGTTCTAATCAACTGCTGACGAGTTGAACAAATTTTGTTTGACAATCCTCACCTCACCGCCTATAATCTCCCCCGTTGCCCCGAAAGCCTCATCTCGGGGCAACATCGTGCTAAAGTCTCGTTTGTACGCATCAAACGAGCATCTAAGAATGGAGAAAAAATTATGAAGTATGCAATCGTGAAGAGTGGCGGCGGGCAAGCCCGCGCCGAAGAAGGTCAACTGTTAGAAGTTGATCTCATGCCCAACAGCCCCGGCGACAGCGTGGAATTTGAGGCGTTGTTGGTGGCTGACGGTGACAATGTGAGAGTCGGCAACCCCGTGGTGAGTGGCGCAAAAGTTAAAGCCGTCGTGGTTGAACATTTCCGCGGCGAGAAGATTCGAATCTTCAAATACAAAGCGAAGGAACGCCAACGCAAGGGCGGCGGTCATCGTCAAGATTACACTCGACTCAAAGTCGAACAGATTGTAGGGTAGAGACATGGCACATAAAAAAGGTACGGGAACTTCCCGCAACGGACGCGATTCAAATTCTCAACGGCTCGGCGTTAAAATTTACGGCGGCGAGTATGTGCGCTCCGGCAACATCATCGTGCGCCAACGTGGCACGCGCATCAAAGCCGGTTTGGGCGTGATGGTCGGCAAAGATCATACGCTGTACGCTGTCGTCGAGGGTCATGTGCAATATGTGACGCTCCCCAACGGGCAGAAAAAAGTTAACGTTCAAGCGATGGCGGAGGCGGCGAAATGAAAGAAGGAATTCATCCCAAATATTTCCCCACCGCCACAGTGACTTGCTCGTGTGGCAACACATGGACGACGGGATCGACTCGCGCCGCGATTCGCACCGACGTGTGCTACAAGTGTCATCCTTTTTACACGGGCGAGCAACGCATCGTGGACACCGAAGGACAGGTGGAGCGCTTCGTGAAGAAGTTGGACGCGCGCGCGACGCACAAGAAAAAGGAAGAAGAACGTCAGGCGCAACGTCAATCACCCACTGTGGCGCTCGTGGATTTAAATTTGGGCGACCGCGCCGAAGCGGCGTTGAGCAAAGCCGGCATCACCACCGTCGGGCAGATTTTGGAAAAGTTGGAGCAGGGCGGCGATCAAGCGTTGTTGGACATTGATGGTTTCGGTCACAAGAATTTGGCTGACACCAAAAAGCGTCTACGCGCTCGCGGCTTTGATCTCCCTGCGGATGCCGCCCCGGAAGGCGAGGCTGCGCCGGCTTCGGAATCATCGGAATCGGCTGAGGCGTAATTCGTCGGCGGAGGCAGTTAAGATTTGCGAGAAGGCAGATGTTGATTTTGGCATCTGCCTTTTTTGTTGATAGTTGAGCCATGAGTCATGGGCCATGAGTTTTGAGCCTTGAGCCTTGAGCCGTTAACCTTGTGTTGATTGCTCACTGCTCACTGCTCACTGCTCACTGCTCATCGCTCACTGCTCATTGCTCAAGGCTCTTTATGCGACATACAGTTGGCTCTATTGAAGTGATCTGCGGCTCCATGTTTAGCGGCAAGACGGATGAATTGATCCGCCGTTTGCGCCGCGCTCATATTGCCAAGCAAAAAATTCAAGTATTCAAACCGGCGATTGATGTGCGCTATGCGGTTGAAAAAGTTACCTCACATGCCGGCAGTGAGTTCGACGCTCAGCCTGTCGAGAAAGCGCAAGACATTATCAAAAATTTGCAATCGGATACAACCGTGGTGGCGATTGACGAAGCGCAATTCTTCGATTGGCACATTGCCGACGTGAGTCAACAGTTAGCCGCGCGCAACGTCCGCGTCATCGTTGCCGGACTCGATATGGATTTTCGCGGCGAGCCGTTTGGTCCCATGCCATTGATAATCGCTCAGGCAGAGAAGGTGGATAAACTGCAAGCGATCTGCGTGGTGTGTGGCATGCCCGCCTCGCGCACACAACGGTTGATAGATGGCCGCGCCGCGAACTATAATGACCCTGTGGTTCAGGTCGGTGGTAGCGAAGCGTACGAAGCAAGGTGTCGAGAGCATCATGAGGTCCCACGTTAAAAATCCCAAATCCCAAAAACCCAAACTCCAAACGAGCTTTGCGCTCAAGCGGTTGCTTTTGGGATTTTGGAAGTTGGGATTTTGAGATTTGTATATGATTCAACCTTACGAAGAAATCCTCTCTGAAATTTTAATTCCCGCCGACGCTCTACAAAAACGCATCGCCGAACTGGGCGCGGAGATCAGCGCGGATTATGCCGGTGAGGAACTTCTCCTCATCTGCATCCTCAAAGGTGGCGTGATGTTCCTGACCGATCTGGTTCGTCACATCACCGTGCCAACCGCGTTTGATTTTATGGCGGTCTCGTCTTACGGCGCGGGCGCGCGCGAATCAACCGGACAGGTGCGTATCGAAATGGATTTGCGAATCTCAATCGCAGATCGTCACGTGATCTTGGTCGAAGATATTGTGGACACTGGACACACGATTTCCGCTGTAATGGAGATGTTGGAGACTCGTAAACCTAAATCGCTCAAGGTGTGTTCACTGCTCGATAAAAGCGAACGCCGCGAAACCGTTGTGCCGATTCACTATCGCGGCTTTGAAATCCCCAACAAATTTGTTTTCGGCTACGGACTCGATCTTGATGAGTATTGGCGTAACTTGCCGTTTATTGGGGTAGTGAAGACGTAGGAACGTAGACAGGTAAACAAGTAAAAACGTATTTCGTATTTCGTATTCCGTCACGTATCACTCATCACGCATCACGTCTTCCGCCATTGTTCATTGTCTCATTCTTCATTGTTCATTGATCCTCTATGCCTCACAAACCCAAAAAACCGCAACACGATCTACTCTCGGCTGGCGGTGGAAGTTGGGTTGCGCTCAGTAATTCGGGAGTGATCGGCAAAGGGCTCACCGCGCAAGACGCCGTCACCGCCGCTAAACTTTCCCGCGTCAAGGAATCTGTTCAAGTGATTTATCTCCCCACTGATCAAAACCCGCCATTGGAATTGCCGCCGGTATTTGGTCGCGTGCGCGAAGCCGTCAACGATCCGTCGCGCGTGTGGCTGGTGGGCGGCGCGGTGCGCGATTCGATTCTGCATCGCCCGATTCACGATCTCGATTTTGCCGTTGAGGGTGATAGTCTGGCGGTTGCCCGTCATGTTGCAAACAAGATCGGCGGCGCGTTTTTTGCTCTTGATGAATCGCGCGGCATCGGGCGCGTGGTGATGAATGAAGGCGATGAGCGATTTGTCATTGACTTCGCCGAACTGCGCGGTGATTCGCTGCACGAAGATTTAGCCGCGCGAGATTTCACCATCAATGCGATGGCGGTCAGCCTCATGCCGCAAACGCGATTGTTCGATCCGATGGGCGGGCGCGACGATCTCAACGCCAAGATGATTCGTATGTGCCGCCCGACCAGTTTTGTAGATGATCCGATCCGCGCACTGCGGGCGATCCGTCTCGCGGCGCAATTCAGCTTTCACATTGATCGCGCCACGCGCGAAGCGGCGCGTGAAGTCGAATCGCTTTTGCCTCGCGTCTCTGCCGAGCGCATGCGCGATGAGTTTATGCGAATACTCGAAGGTCGCAAACCTGCGGCATCCATCAAGGCGTTAGATTTGTTGGGCTTGCTCAAGCACATCATCCCCGAAGCAAGCGCCATGAAGGGCGTGACTCAATCGCTGCCGCACGAATACGATGTGTGGACTCATACGCTGAGCGTGATAGATAAACTGGAAGATTTGCTCTCGGTCTTGAAACCTGTTCACGATATAGATGCCGCCTCGGAATTGATTCTCGGTTTAGCCGCCGTGCGCGTGGGTCGCTATCGTTCGCAAATTTCCGATCATCTCGAAAAAGAATTAAGCGTTGGACGCAGCGCGCGCGGACTTTTGTTTCTCGCCGCGTTCTTGCACGATATTGCCAAACCGCAGACGCGAACCGTGGAAGCCGACACCCAGCGCATCCGCTTTTTGACTCACGAGGACAAAGGATCAGAAGTTGCGCGCGCGCGGGCGGCGTCACTCCGATTGGCGAATGACGAGATCGAGCGGGTGGCGATCATCGTCAGTCATCATCTGCGCCCGGCTCAACTTGCTCAACAAGGCGGCGTCAGCCCGAAGGCGGCCTATCGTTTCTTTAGATCAACCGGCAATGCGGGCGTGGATGTGTGTTTGTTGAGTCTGGCCGATACTCTTGGCAAGGGTGGAGTCGAAGTGGATCAAGAGGACTGGCTGGCGCGGATCAACGCCGTTGTGACGTTGCTCGAAGCTAACTTCGATCAGCAAAGTGAAGTGATCAAACCGCCGCCGTTGATCAGTGGCGATGATGTGATGCGCGAATTAAATCTGCAACCAAGTCCGCGCGTCGGGCAGATTTTAGAAGCCGTGCGTGAAGCGCAAGCGGCAGGGGAAGTGAAGACGAAAGAGGAAGCGTTGAAGTTCGTTACGGAATACGCAACACGCAATACGTAATGCGTGTTGCGTATTGCGTATCACGGATAGATTAGATTCAACATCGGCTCATAATGCG
>Ga0209514_10008441_pt1 | contig 11704 bp, 17 predicted proteins | sample Subgrocontami58m_FD_187452 | JGI IMG/M metagenome (GOLD analysis project Ga0209514, IMG submission 187452) | Subsurface groundwater microbial communities from S. Glens Falls, New York, USA - GMW37 contaminated, 5.8 m (SPAdes) (version 3) | ecosystem: Environmental > Aquatic > Deep subsurface >...
CTCTAATTTAACCTTCTTCATAGGATATACAAAGTATATCCCTATATAAATCTATCGTCTATGCTTTATACTTACCAGTTCTACTATCTCTTCAGGTGTGAATTCTAAACCATAGACGTTCGCCATCGCATTCCTAAAAGAGCTCTTACGAGGATTATTACGCTCCATGAATCTTATGGCGTCTATCATTAGAATGTCTTTATCTTCCAAATGGCCATACCTCCTCCCTAATATCGCATTCAGCCCCCTTAGAAACCGTCTTTTCCTGTCCCTTTTGTCCCTTTCTCTTGCAAAATAGTTACTCATTTTTTGATGCCCTCTTCAAGATTATTTTGCTCATCAGGCAGGTATTATTCTGCTGGCAGTTTCTGCAGTTGAAATCATAGTCTTTCTGAAATTTTAGATTAATGATATCATACGGGCATTGTATAATTTTCCCTCCGATAAAGTAATTTGCAAATCTGCATTTTGTATCGGGAAGAGTGGTAGTGCTTTCAAAAACACCCCTCTTTGAAATATGAATCTTCATATTTCCAGTATACTCTTCTAAAAACCTATGAACTAATTTTTTGTAGTCAATTACTGACATTGTGTTTTCCGTGTCATCAAAGAATTCCTGTTCCGGATTATCCAGCTCCCGCATGCTGAAAATAAAGAATACCCTACAATTGTGATTCTTTTCAACATAATGCGCGCAGTCCAGCATCTCGTTCAGAGTTGTATTTTTTGAAATCATAAAATTTGCGTCAAAAGGAATGTCGGTTATTGCAAGTTTTTTAATGTTTTTGTTCTGCATTTCTTCCGAGCATAAAGATATCCTCAACTTCACGCCCTCAAAATCCTCTTTTAAATAATCCTTTAGAAAATATCCGTTAGTATAAATCGTAGTTTTAATCTTATTTTCCCGGTTGATGTCCAGTATTTTCCTTAAGGCAGGATGTAATAACGGCTCTCCCCCTAAAATGTTAATTTGCTTTCCTCCTTTTTCCAGAAATTTAAGCACTGCAGACATATACTCCTCCATGCTGATGTCCGCGTTGCTGTCCCCCATGGCTTTCCTTGAAAAACACCCCTTGCACCTAAGATTGCATCTGTTTGTTATGAAAATCTGAAGAGTATTCCTTCGTTCTAAAGGCAGTTCTTCGTATTTGTTCCAGGGAAATTTCATTTTATCCTATTTTTGATGCGCGAGAAATTTTATTTAGTATATCCTGATAGTGTCCTATTTCAAGAATAAGCCTTTCAACTACTCCTGAAACCGGAGAATTATAGAAGATGCATCTAAATTCATGGGCATGATATTCACAACAGCAAAGAGAAGCTGTTTCATTGTCGCCTATCGCAAACAATTTTTTTATCTCTGCTATAGACTCTTCGCTAAGAACATCTCCGTCAAGATATTTTGATTTAAAGCCGCTGTTAAACTTCTCTTTAGTTAACTTTTCTATAAGCATCATTTTAACCTCTTGTATGAGATTATCCGAGAGTTATTATTAACCTAAGGTTTAACAAAAAGTAAACCAAAAAGTTTATATTATGCCATTTCTCAGTCAAGGTATGTCATTTAATATCGTTGTCCCGGAACTCATGGGCAGACCAAAGAACACCAAAGATATTGTAATCACTCTCCTGACCTATGAGTGGCCACTTACACTTAAGCAGATTTATAACAGCATAAAAAAGCAGTATTCCTATTCTCTGACTTATCAGGCAGTGTACAAGGCAGTTAAAGAGCTGTGTGAAAAAAAGTCACTCATAGAAAAAAATAAGAAATATGAGATTAATATTGACTGGATAAAAAAACTCCAGTCTTTTACAGACATCGTAGAAACAAATTATTACGCAAAAGAAAAACTTCATTCAATTGCGGGCATCAAGGAATCCAAATCTAATCAGGATATGACTATTCTCAATTTTGAAACAATTTTTGATGCAGAGAAATATCTGTATTACCTCATGAAAACCGAGCTGTTTAAAACTAAAAATAAAGAAGTTTGCTATCAGGTAACTCATGAATGGAAGCCAATTTTCTATCTGAGAGCAGAATACAATTACTATACCCGGCTTATCGGCAAGGGGCATAAAATTTATTTCGTTTCCTCTGGAAGTTCTTATCTGGAGGGGCTTTCTAAAAACTTCTATGAATCTATCGGAGTTCATTTCAAAATCAGCGAGTTTAACCAGGTTCAGGATAATATTGCCTTTAATGATTTTTTTATTCAGACATTTATTCCCGACGAGCTAAAAAAAGAAATGAAATTAAACCTAAAAAATAAAGATGTTTTGAAACTGCTTAAAACCCTCAACAAGCATTCTTCAATAAAGATGATAATCAACAAAGACAAGCATTTGGCAGACGAGTTTAAGAAGCAGATAGTCTCCCAGTTTTAGGTAATCTGACTATGCAAGTAAGAGTGTAATCGAAAGATATAAATTTCCTTAATAACTCAGAATTAAATGAAAGGGGGGACGAGTATCATACTGTTCATTTTTATTATTCTTAACTTAAGTTCTATCTCTGCGCTCGCGAGAATGAACGAGATAGAGCTTAATCCTGCGGGGGATGACAATAAAAATGAGTGGATTGAACTTTATTCTGACAGCGAAAGTGATTTAAGCGGATGGAAGATAACCAACGCCAAAGGAAGCGAGTTTCTCCTTAATTTTAGCATTGAGAGACATTATGTTTTATATACTCCTTACCGATTTCTTTCTAATGAAAAACAGAAGCTGACGCTATTCAATCGGGATGGTGAGAGTATTCAGGAAAGCGATGAAATAACTGACAGTGCAAATGACGAGAGAACCTGGCAGTATTGCGGCGGGAGGTGGGAGTTCTTAGGGGGGAGCAAGGGAGAGAAAAATGCCTGTGAAAGTGAAGAAGAAAAAGTAATCAGCGAAGATAAAAACGAAGCTCCGGAAAGCAGCAGCGATGAAGAGAAAGAACCTGAAACAATTGACGAAAGCAGCGATGAAACCGAATTAATTGAAACTAATGAAAATCGGCAGAATGAAGCTAACCCTCTTTTGGCTCAAGATGTGATAAAACTTGAGCCAAAAGGTATAAAAAGCGAAAAAGTTTGGAAGTCCAGAACAGGACAGATAAAAGAGTATTCGCTTGCGGGATTTGCTCTTCTATGCGCCGTAGTTTTAGCAGTTTTGTGGAGGATGATGAAAAATGGAAAAGATACAATCAATAATGATTTTTGAAATCAAAAAATCTGAGGATTTTAGGCTTTCAAAAATCAAGGTGAAAAAATGGAGCCAATAAAGTCTGTAATGATTTTTGAAATTCTTGGGAAGCCTAAGGAGTATATAGCTGAGACTCTTGGAAGTATAATCGGCAAACTTGGGGAAGAAAAGAATGTCAGGATTATCAGCCGGAAAATGCATGAAGCTAAGGAAGTTGAAAATTCTGACTTATTCACGACTTTTGCCGAGGTTGAGTCGGAGATTGAAGGAGTGCAGAAGTTTATGTCCGTGCTATTTGGGTACATGCCCGCGCATATTGATATTCTCTCTCCAAGCGAAATTAAGATGAAAAACTTTGACTTCAACCCTATCTGCAATGAGCTGATAACCAAACTGCATAATTATGACAGCCTTGCGAAGACAGCATTATTCAACAATAACATTCTTGAAAAACAGATTAATGAAGCAATTCAAAACGGGAAAATTAAGATCGAGCTTGGGAAAAAAGAAGATAGGAAGAAAAGCGGAAAGAAAGCAAAGAAAAAGTGAAGAAAATAAAGGGAAGGTAAGTTAATGTTAATCCCTGTTTAATGGTTGTTAAAAAGTTAATTGTTAATGTTATCTGCAGATAGGATAATGTTATTGTCAGAATCTTTCAGCGCTTAATGGGTTTTCTTCAGCTATTACCCTGAATCAGAATGTAATTGATTATCAAGAACGGGATAAACTTCCTCTTGCTTCCTCGCCGAGAATTCTTTTTTCGAAATCCCTGCTTTTTTGATTTATCATCTCTTTTGGTGATGCTTGCTTGATTGCTTTCTGCCTTTTGTACAGAAAGAATATGCCTGCCGCCACTGCAAGAATGAGAATTATCCCGATTATTATGCCCCAGTAGCTTTTCTTTTCCCCGCATAAGCCGGTGCAGCATTTTCCGTCTAGGGTATCTTTTTCCTTAGTGCTGCACTGCTGATTGACACTGCATATTATTCCGCCATAATCGCTGCATACTATCCTCTCGGTTGGCTCGGGGATTACGATTACATCTTCGGACGAGTAGACTATTATGTCTGATGAGGCAGATAATTCAGCGTTTTCAGCAATTATCTTTCCGAGAAAAGTTCCTGAAGAGTCCGAGCTGATAAACAAAATAATCTCTTTTGATTCTGCCTCGCTGAGATTTATTGTTTTTTTATCAACTGAAATTATATCTTTAAGGCTGTCTGAAATTCTCAGATTGATTCTGTTAATCTCGCTTTCCCCGACATTTTTCAGATAAATCTTAAATTGGGATTGAGAATCTGTTTTTACTGAAAAATTATAATCCGAGCGAGTAAATGAAAACTTGTCTGACTCGGCGATATTTACTGTCTGATTGATTTTGCTTGTAGTTGATGAAGAAAGTATCGCGGCTGTAATTTCGTAACTTGAACCTGCTGAAGATACTAAAAGCGAGGTTAAAGTGAAATTTTCTGTTCTGACGCTGAACTGGAGCTTTTTGCTTTTTCCCATAGAGATGCGCTCTGTCTGTGTCTGATTAAGAATTTTTGCAGTTATGTCTAATGCCTGATTTTTTGATTCTACTGTTATTGTGAAATTTTCCTTAGTGATTACAAACCCGGGGTAAACTGAAAATTCGGTTGTATTTCCTGAAACTGAAAATGTCTTCTGAAAATCTTCCCGTTTTTCCTGAGAATTTTCAAAATAATGCAGGTTTTTTATTATGAATGTATAATTCCGCTCCTTGTCGGGCAATAAAGCATAAAGGTAATATTTTTCATTTATCCGCGATATGTCAAAAACAATTGGAATCTGAACCCTGCCTGAATAAAAATAAATATCCTCTGGGTTTATCTGCGAGAGAAAATTTCCTTCAAGTGATGCCAGCAGAGTTTCCCCGGGCTGGAAATTGTCCTTCATCTCAAGTTTTAGTGACGAAACTATCTGAAGAGAGAAAATTAAGACTAAAGATAAAATTGGCACCTGCTTTTTCATTATAAGGGTTGGAAAAGGGGATTAATAAAGATTTTGATAAGATAGATGAACAATGCCAAAAAGACATTGAAAAAAATTCCAAAATTAATGTAAACCTGCAAATAATTCATTTAGAGGTTACGAAGGGTTAATTCAAATTTTTAAGAGGTATTTTTCCCTGTTTTCAGAATTCTTAATTGCTCATTTCTTTCAATTTTCTCAGAGTCTGCTCTAATTCCTCGTCTGTCTTTGATTTTGCCGCTCTTTGCTGCTGAATCGGGGCTTGGCGGGGCATCATTGGACGCGGCATTCCCGGCCTGAACGGAGGCGGGAATGGCGGGCGTGTTTGCATGACTGGGGCGCCTTTTCCTTTTCCAAGTCCATCTCTTATTCTAAAAATCCACAATCTTAGCTGATGCCTGAAAAGTATTGCTAAAATTACGAGTATGATTAAAATTATCAAAAGCCATATCCACCAGTAGCTTGGAGAAGATTCTTTTAAGCCGCAGCAGAAATCGTTTCCGGTGCAGTCGTTCCCGGAGCCGGATTTAACCTCTTCATCGCTCGCGCAGTTTGCCCTGCATGCATAGTTATTTCTTTCGCATCCGGGCGTTTCTACTTTCTCGCATACGCCGCCAATGCAGCATCTTGAAGTATCGCTTGCTGAGGCAAGGCTTCCTGAGCACTCTTCATCGCTCGCGCAATTAACTCCTGACTTTTCTGAGCAGGTTTTTGAGAGCGCCTGCTTTGAACAGCATGCGCTTAAGCCGTTTTTGCAGCGATAGTTGCTTAGTATTTCACCTTCTGCTTCAGAGCACTCTGTCTGAGACGTGCAGAATTTTCCAAAGTCCTCGCAATAGTCGATTTCAGAAATGTCCACAATTCCTGAAGACGGCTCTTTGGGCCATGCCGAATATAAGATTATTGAGGTGTCTTTTACAGTCGGCCAGCAGCCGTCAGTGCCCTGAACTGACTGGAGCCAGTCCTTTGACGCTAAAACTTGGGAGTCTTCAGATATTTCTTTCATTCCGAGGAGGGAAAGCGCCGTGTCATAGTATCTGCCCGAGCCCAAATCCCAATATCCCGCCGGATTCTGCGCGTTTCTTATATTTGAGAGGAATTCATCTGATGGAGAAAGAATATTCAGGAATGAATATGGATTATATTTTAGATTGTCCGGCGCGAGCGCAATTAGATATGGAAGGAATGACTCTATTGAGTAGTCTTGCTGAAGGGCGAGAGTTGCCCATAGACTTGCCTCGTAATCGCATTCTCCGCCCTGCTTAAAGCAGAGTGAATTGACTGTAGTTTCTGTTGTTCCGCCTGCGCTCGCTGCCTGCGTGTTTGATGAAATGTGCCAGACATCTGAATTGGATTTTTTGTACAGCAATGCTGTGTAAAAATCTTTGTCGCATGAAACTCTGAATTTTCTTCCTAAGCACGAAGGAGCAATCTGGAGCCAGTAGTTGCCGTTTGTCAGCGAGAGGCAATTTCCGTTTCCGGATAGTGACAGCTTCTTGTCAGCCGCCATTGAGATAATATTCTGAGTTGAGTTAGTTTCATATTTTACTATGCAGGATGTTGCGTCTTTTGCATCTATTTCAAGAAACCAGATTAAATCAGAGGGGGTTTTGTTCTGGCTTAGCAGCCATTTCTCGGGTTTTGTCGTATCTGCTCCGATATAATTTAAAGCTAGAACTGCCTGGGCAGTATCTTTTACTTTGCAGGCTGATTTCGGCCAGCATTCCTGATTTTTCATATTTGATATTAGAGCGGACTTGCATTCGCCGGCAAGGGCGCTGTCGTACGCGAGCGCAAAAAGGGCGAATGACTGCTCTTCCACTGACGCGAGCGAGGAGCATTTCCCTTTTACTTTTCCCTCGAGGCAGGTATATGCTTTGTCAACTTTTGCTGAGTCTTCTGCAATTGCTAATGGCAAAAGTAATACTAACAAGACGGAAATTAATATTGCACCTGCTTTTCTCATGGGTTTTTTAGTGAAAGGGTATTTATAATTCTTTTGATTATTTGAGAAGGAGGGAATTATAATTTTAGGGGAGTTTATTGGGAAGGATGGCTAATCGGTGAGGCGAGGGTTATGCTGATTGGAGGTTTTATTTTTTTGCGAGAATGTTTTGATGATGAGGATTATGTGCTGTGCTTGAGTATAATAATGTTTAAATATATGGGGGAGGTATCTACTTTATGAGTTATAAACTGAATGGGCCGAGAACTCCTGAAGAGGCAAACTGCCATTTGCAAAATGTCATATTAGGATTACGAGCTAGTTCTGCAATGGATTATCTTTGGAAGATAGAAGATTCCGAGGGAAAATTGCCGAGTAAAAGAAATAGTGCTTATAATTCATTTCTTGAGGCATTCAGGCAGGGAGAGGAAGATAGGGTGCTTTTCAGAGGTCGTGATGAATTTGCGGCAAATACTTTGTATGATGTTTTGGACAGCGCTGTTGAGGGGGCTGAAAGACTCTCTGAAATCAGAAAACTGCTTGAAGAAGTTGTGGATGCTTCTGTTAGCGATGAAGAGAGATTAAGAAATTCCAAAAAGGCGCTTGCATTTTTTAGAGCAGTTAGTCATAGAAGTCTTATAAATTCAGAATATCCTAATGTCTCAATTCCTCCAGAAATTCTTGAGCTTGCCCGCAGATAAATTTATCCGCAGTGTTCCTTAAATGCGCAAAGGTTACATTTAGAAAAATAAACGCGCTTAAACCAGAGCGATATTCTTCATAGCTTCTTTTGCCCTTGGAAGCTCTTCAAGTATCGCTATCCAAACCTTGTTAGTGCTAATCTCAAAATAGGAATGAGTCATAAGATCTCCGAATTGCTCCATTCTTGCCCACGGAACATGCGGATTCTTCTCTTTTAGTGAACGAGGAATATTTCTGCTGGCTTCTCCTATTATCTCGAATCGCCTTACGACAGCATCTTGTAATTGAATATTTCTTTTGAATGCTTCTTCTGAAATATTTTGCATGTATTTTTGTATATACTCTATACTCTCGCGGATATCTTTGAGATATAACTTATAGTCCCGCTTCATTCTAGAATTCTTATCTCATCATTTAATATATTCTCTCTCAGCTCTTTTCTTATAGTTTCGTACTCAACGAGGTCAACCTTTCTTTTAACTGCTTTCTGCAAATCTAATTTAATGCCAATAAATTCCATTAGCCCCATATTATCAGAAGTCTTAACAAGTATGTCCACATCGCTTCTTTTCTTTTGCTCTCCTCTTGCATAACTGCCGAAAATTCCCGCTTTAGTTACCTTGTATCCTTTTAGCACAGGAAGTATTTTAGCCTTTATCTTCTCTATTTCAGAAATCTTCGATTTCGGAGCACTGTCAGGAATAGGAAGTATTCTTGAAGTTTCTTTATGTTTACTCATAATTAGTCTATATTCTTCAAGTTTTTAAGGTTTGTGCATGTGTCGGGATAAACGAGAAAGGCGTATAATCTGGATGGGAAAATAAATACGCCTATCTCTTATCCTTCTAGGGAAATTGTAATTCAAATGTCACTGAATTGTACGCAGGATCTTTTGAATCAGCATTTAGTTTAACTGCGGAATACCCTCTCCTGATAAGAAGCCTTTGCATTGCGGGTGAGACATTGTAAACCTTTGCATCGACTGTTAAAAACCTTTGTCTTTTGGCAATATGTTCGCAATGTTCTATTATAACCGTTCCTATTCCTTTATTTCTAAATTCGGGTTTAACTCCTATTAGCCACAGATACCAAGAGGTATGCCTATCCTCCTGTGGAAAATTTGGGGAGGCGACGAAATCTTGCCTTTTATACCTTGAAAAAGCAACCAAGTCCCCCACCATTCTTTTAGTATCTAGAGGCTTGTCTTCCGAAGTACCAATTTCAGGAACATCTCCGGAGTAAGCCAGATAAAATGCAATAGGATCACCCGGGCGTTTTTGATAGTCTTTTAGCCTATATGGTGCATGAAACAAGGGGGCAAATATTATTTGATTCATTCTAGCAACATCTTTCAAGTACTTATCCTGCCCAGCAGAATACAATTCTAAGAGGGATACATCTGCCCGCTGAACCTCTCCAATTTTACGATAATGGTGTGTTAAAAGTTTCATAAATTCTGAACAGAAAGACTCTTTTTAAATTAAGAAGTCAATATACCTTGACTATCTTAAATTTGTTTGAGCTTTGATTGTATGAACTGTCAATAATTTTGGCATTCCGATTCTTTAGCATGCTCTTTAAGATAAACTTATTATCTGGAACCATTTCTTCCCTAATTGAGGCGTAATTCTTCCATTTACCTTCTTTTGGAATTCCGATTGGTTCTGCTGTTAAGAAAAAAACAATGTAGTGAGCAATATTGCCATTATTCGTTGCAGTATAGTTGTTCACGCATATAATATTAATGTTTTTTATTTCAACTCCTGCCACCTTGCTAACTGAACGTTTAGCAGAGTCTAATATACTTTCTCCAAGATGCAATCTTGTGCTAATAAAACAACTCTTTCCTTTGTCGGGTTCTGACTGTTTTTTCCTTACGAGAACTTTATTTCCTTTTTTAAGAATTGTAATTACGGATGGAAGGGGTATTTTTGTTGCATCATTATACTCTGGAATATACGGGACAATGTACTTCGCTTTGTCTGTCAAAGAATAATAGGGATGTTTTTTTTCAATCAACCCTTCTTTAATAAGGATGTTCAAATTGTATGCTAGGAAGTTAGAGTCAAATTTAGTAGCTCTTTTAAGGACGACAAATTTTTTGGGGGAATCTTCCAATTCCAAAAGAATTGCCCTTCTTTTCTCGTTAGTTAGTAAAGAGGAATTCTTCATCCGGTATTAAACAATTTGCTTCTTATAAAAGTTTGCAAAATGCTTCAAAATGCCAAAACTAGCCAGAAAAATTGAGAAATAGAAGGGCAGACTATTAGTATTTATTTACCATTTTTTATCCGCAATGTTCCTTGAATGCACAAAGGTTGCACTTAGCAAAGTTGCTCGGCATTTCTGCATTTTCTTCTGTGAGATTTCTTATTTTGTCTGCGATGTCGAGAACGCTTTGCTTTAGTTCAGGAGTAAGCTCAATCTCGTGAACTTGCCCTAAAACTTCTATAACTCCTGCATTGACCGGCTTGCTGAATTCTTTTTCCAGCAATAAGGCGTAACCTGCTAGCTGCAATTTGTCTGAATCGTAAATTTTTTCCCTTGTTTTCTTTTCAATGGGCACGGGAAAATCGGCAAATTTTATTCTGTCAACTCTGCCCTGCAAGCCCAACTCTTCCGAATATATTTTGTATTCTGTAAGGTATTTTGGAGTTAAGTTTCTCCATAACTCTTTTCCAAGAAAGCCGGCTTCAATAGTTTTCTTTATAGAGATAATCCGCAAGTCAATTTCCGGCTCGAGAGTTTTTTTGACAAGAGCGGAAAACTCTTTCTCGTCAATTCCGAAATTCTTCACAATGTTCCAGTTTTGCTGAAGAATTTCGGCTAACAGCCCCTGAAGAAGAGACAAATATTTCTTTTTTATGTCAGGCTCGGAAATATTTTCAGTTATCCCCGAAACTAAAATTTCCTCATGGTTGTTGAATAACTCTGCAGCCTTGTGGTTAAGCATACCTACCATCATTCTTTGAGTTGGTGGCTGGTAAATTTTCTTAACAAGTTTGAGATAAACTTTTCTCGGACAGTAGAAATATTCAGTTATGTCTGTGATGTTTATTATCTGCTTGCTCATTTTAATCTCCTGCAAGATTAATTATGTCTTTTGTTGTGAGAATATTAACTCTGTCCTGCTTTTTAAAATGCTTGTCATCGCTCCAGATAGATGCGTTGAATGCAAGGGCGGTTGCAATGAATGGGACGTCATCCTGATCAATTTGACCCATTATCTCGCAAGCTTCTGACCTATATGGGGAGACTATATCTGCGGGGATAATTTTAACGTATTTTAATAGCCTTAAAATCAGAATGTTAAGTTCTTTTTCTGACTGCTGAGACTTTTGAATTATCTCTAATTTGTGATTCCTTATTTCTTCAAATTCAAATTCCGGAAACAGCAAGTTATTTTTTGAATTGATAATCAAGTCTCGCACAAGTCCTTCTTTAATTAGGGCTGCTAAGAATATGTTTGTGTCTACTACAATATTCATTAAATCTTATGGCTGCTCCTCTTTTTATCTTTTTGCCTATTTCCTCAACGTCCTTTTTTGTAAGCTTGCTTTTAGAGGCAATCTTCTCCATAACTTCAAAGTCATTTATCCTTTCCTCTATCGCGCGCCTTGCTATCTCGCTCCATCTTATCTCGGACATCTGCTTCATCTTCCTGTGAAGCTCTTCCGGCACTGACAAGGTTATGTTTACCATGCTTATTTATGTGTTTTCACTTATTTAAGCTTTTCGGTATTTTAAGCTTTGCGTATTAATTAATCCTTCCGAAGAATAACATAAACTTTCCTTCCAAGAAGATCTTTAGGAGCATCTATCTTTGCTCCATTGCCAAATTTGGTAATTGTCCTTTCAAAAATTAACTCGAAT
>Ga0209514_10008444_pt1 | contig 11700 bp, 11 predicted proteins | sample Subgrocontami58m_FD_187452 | JGI IMG/M metagenome (GOLD analysis project Ga0209514, IMG submission 187452) | Subsurface groundwater microbial communities from S. Glens Falls, New York, USA - GMW37 contaminated, 5.8 m (SPAdes) (version 3) | ecosystem: Environmental > Aquatic > Deep subsurface >...
CGTCATTCAGATCTTCAACGTCGGCGCGGAACGCATGCTGGGCTACGCGGCCGCCGACGTGATGAACAAGATCACGCCGGCCGACATTTCCGACCCGCAGGAAGTGATCGCGCGCGCCAAGGCGTTGAGCGCCGAACTCTCCACGCCGATCACGCCGGGCTTCGAGGCCTTGGTCTTCAAAGCCGCGCGCGGCATCGAAGATATCTATGAGCTGACCTATATCCGCAAGGATAGGAGCCGCTTTCCGGCCATTGTGTCGGTCACTGCGTTGCGCGACGCTCAAGGTGGAATCATCGGCTATCTGTTGATCGGCACCGACAACACCGCGCGCAAGCAGGCGGAACAAGAACTAGCTGAACAACGCTCAAGAGAGCTGATGAGATTAGCCGAACTCGAACGTTTTCAGAAGCTGACGGTGGGGCGAGAGCTCAAAATGATCGAGCTGAAAAGAGAGATCGAAGAATTGAAACGCAAACTCGGGGAGACCGCATAAGGTATGCACCCGCAAACGGCAACGCCTTTCATAACGCCCGCTGCCTTGCATGAAAAAGCAGTAACAGCGGAAGATATATTCAGCGCCACCTTGAACATCCTTGAGGATTTCAACCTTGAGAAAATGTGGCTTGAGGAGACGCAAAGGGCTGCCTTTAATATCGTCGAGGACTTTAGCGTGGAAAAAGCGAGACATGAAGAAACGCAGCGCGCCACCTTGAACATCCTTGAAGATTTCAACTCGGAAAAGGCGGCGCTGCAAGACGTCCAGCGCGCGATGCTAAATATTCTCGAAGACTTCGAGGCTGAAAAAGCAAAGGTAGAGGTGATCAATCAAACTTTAGGTGTTGAGATTGCCGAACGCAAGCAAGCCGAGGGGCGGATCAAGAAACTGAACGAGGATCTTGAAGGACACGCCGCTCAACTCGACGCTGCCAACAAAGAGTTAGAAGCCTTCGCTCACACCGTCGCCCACGAATTCAAAACCCCGCTGACTCAAATATTAGCCTACGCCCAAATTGTGGAAATAGAGAATGAGGACAAGCTGGATGAAGCGACCCTCCACAATTTGAGTATGATCCAACAAAGCGCGTACAAGATGAGCAGCATCGGAGATGAATTACTGTTGTTGGCTGTGACGCGTGACAGTGACGAAATCAGCATTGAGCCGTTGGATATGGCGGCCGTGGTATCCGAAGCGAAGAAGCGGCTGGCCGCGCAGATCGAAAAATCCAACGCCAACGTCGTTATGCCGCGCCACTGGCCGGCGGCACGAGGGCACACGGCATGGATCGAAGAGGTGTGGGTGAACTACATCGGCAACGCGATCAAATATTGCGGGCAGACTCCACGCATCGAATTGGGCTCGGACATCCAGCCCGACGGCATGGTGCGCTGTTGGGTGAAGGACAACGGGCCGGGCGTTAAGTTGGAACAACAGTCTCGTTTGTTTGCTCCGTTTGTCCGATTGCAGCCAAATTATGGGGTTGGGCATGGGCTGGGTCTGTCCATCGTCCGGCGCATTGTGGAAAAATGCGGCGGACAGGTCGGAGTCGAAAGCGAGGGGTTGCCGGGCAAAGGCAGTGAATTCTGGTTCACACTGCCCGGCATCTAAATTTCGCATGCCAAAATTTTCATTTCCTGACTTTTTCGGGCGATTCGCAAATGGTTAGTGTTTTCTCGCGTAGCGATCCGTGAGAGTATATAGGTATACAAGTAGTCTGGCATACACTGTGTACGTTGTTTACCTGTAGGCCTGTGTACAACATAGAAGGAACAATCTCAATGCCGATTAATATTCCCGAAAGACTCCAAGACCTGCTCGTCAAAGAAACCAAAGCCTTTGCCCAGATGGCGTTAGTTAAAAAGGATGGTGCGCCGCACGTCACGCCGATCTGGTTCGATTGGGACGGCACGCATCTCATTTTCAACACGGCGCGCGGGCGCGTCAAAGATAAGATCATGCGCCGCCGCGCGATGGTCGCCGTCTCCATTAGTGATCCCGCCGATCCGTATCGCCACTTGGAGATCAGCGGACACATTGTTGAGGAAACAGAAGAGGGTGGGCGCGAGATGATAGATCGTCTTTCGCAAAAATATAGAGGCAAGGATTACGACTGGTATAAGGGAGAGACGCGCGTCACCTATAAAGTGTTGCCGGAAAACGTCACGCAAAAGTAATTCGCTATCCGCGATTTGGTATCTGCCATCATGTCCATCTGGGCAATCGTTCCGGTCAAACCGCTTAAACGCGCCAAGAGTCGCCTCGCGTCAGTCTTGTCCGTTGAAGAGCGCGAAGCGTTCAGCCGTATGTTGCTCACGCACACACTAGATGTTGTGAGGCAAGTATCTGATATTGAAAAAATTTTAGTGGTGAGTCGTGATACGACGGTGTTGCGTATTGCGCGTGAACATGATGCGCGAACCGTCACCGAATCGGGTGCGCCGGAATTAAACGCCGCGTTGACTCGCGCCGCCAATCTTGCCGCTTCTTTCGGCGCGGATGCCGTCTTGGTGGTGTCAACCGATCTGCCATTAATGACTCCCTTTGATCTTGAAGCGATGATCGCCCTGGCAGATTCATCTCACACCAGTATGGTCATCGCGCCTGATCATCACGATGCCAGCACCAACGCCATCTTCATGCGTCCGCCGCGCATTGTGCCGTTTGTGTTTGGACCCGATAGCTTCGCCCACTACACGTCGTTAGCGAAAGATCGCGTAATAGAAGCATATATTCATCGCGCGCAAGGTTTAATGCTGGATGTGGATACGCCGGAAGATTTGGAAATGTATCGAGATGCAAGCAGATACGTAGAGGGGTAGAACGTAAACAGGTAGACATGTAGACACGGCTACCTCACTCACCTGTCTACCTGTTTACTTGTTTACCTGCCTACCTGTATACCTTTCTATTTTTATCAAGGAGACTCTCATGACCCAACGTGTCGCTCTTTATTTGCAAGATGCTCATCCACTACAAGATGGAATCAAATACGCTCAGTATGCCGAGAAGAAAGGTTTTGAGGCAGTGTGGCAAGCCGAAAGCCGACTCGTCCGCGATGCCATTGTGCCGATGGCAGCCTTCGCAGCTACCACGTCGAAGGTAAAAATCGGTTCGGGCGTGATCAACAACTGGACGCGCAACATCGGTCTGCTTGCAGCAACATTTCTCACATTAGATGATCTCGCTCCAGATCGAATCATCTGCGGTATTGGCGCGTGGTGGGATCCGTTGGCGAAGAATGTTGGTATCGAACGGCGTAAGCCATTGTTGGCGATGCGCGAGACGATTGAAGTGATGCGTCGCTTGTTGCGAATGGAAAACGTCACCTTCCACGGTGAGTTTCATCATGTGACCGGTATCGAGTTGGATGTCGTGCATGGTCGCCGCGAGCCGCGCAACGTTCCAATTTATATCGGCGCAACCGGTGATGCCATGATGGAGATGACGGGTGAGATCGCCGATGGCTGTGTGTTGAATTATTGTGTGCCGCCCGCCTATAACGACAAAGCGATGGACTTATTGGAGAAGGGCGCAAAGAAGTCTGGCAAGACTCTCAAAGACATTGATCGTCCTCAATTAATTGTTTGCTCGGTGGATAATGATCGCAAGAAGGCAATCGAGGCGGCGAAAGTTTTGCTGACTCAATATCTGGCGCAGCAACCGCACATCGCCAAAGCCTCAGGCGTGAGCGAAGACATCGTCAAGAAAGTGCAAACTATTTTGGGCTGGCCCGCCACGAAGGAACAAGTGCATGAGGCGATGAAGTTTGTCCCTGATGATTTTGTCTTGGGCATCTCTGCCACTGGCACACCGGAAGAGGCGAAGAAGCGCGTGCAAGAATATATTGATCGCGGCTGCACCTGCCCGATCCTCTACCCGATGAGCGATCCGTATTTGATGATTGACACCTTCGCTCAGAATTAAGACAACTACTCAGTCACTGCGTCATTGCGAGCGCACTTCGCGGAGCGGAAAGCAATCTCGGTCGCGCTTAGAGATTGCTTTGCGAAGCACTCGCAATGACACCTGATACTGACGATCTACTGCAATTCTTATGCGAATTGATACTACGGAGACGAAGTCACTCGTGTTACTTTTAAACTCCGTGCGGCAATGTCTGAAAAAATATGATGCCGCCTGAAAGATAAATTTTCCATGACTTCCAACTCCGAACAGATCGCCCATCTGATCGAGCAACGCAAAAAGATCGCCCTCGGTGGCGGGCAAGATCGCATTGACGCCCAACACGCCAAGAAAAAAATGACTGCGCGCGAGCGCATCCTCAAACTTCTCGACCCCGATTCCTTCCATGAGATTGACGCTTACATCACGCATCGCCATTCCGATTTCGGCATGGGCGATCAACGCTTTGCCGGTGACAGCGTGGTAGTCGGCTTCGGAAAAATTGACGGGCGGCGCGTGTGCGTGTCGGCGCAAGACTTCACCGTATTGGGTGGTTCCTTCTCCGAAGTGCAGGGGCAGAAGGTCGCCAAGATCATGGACTTGGCGATGGAAGCGGGCGTGCCGATGATCAACCTCAACGATTCCGTTGGGGCGCGTATTCAAGAGGGCGTCTACAGTCTCGCCGCTTACTCCGAACTTTTTTGGCGCAACACGCAAGCCAGCGGCGTCATCCCGCAGATCAGCGTAATGTTGGGCCCGTGCGCGGGCGGCTCGGTCTATTCACCCGCTCTCACCGATTTTGTGATCATGACCAAAGGCGCGAGCCATATGTTCATCACCGGACCCGAAGTGATCAAGACCGTAACCAGCGAAGAGATCGACCTCGAGACGCTCGGCGGCGCGATGACTCACAACGCGGTCAGCGGCGTGGCTCACTTTGCTACAGAGAATGAAGACGACTCGATCAACCTGACTCGCAAATTGATCAGCTATCTGCCCTCGAACAACGCCGAACCGCCCCCGAGCTTAATTCCGACGGATGACCCTCACCGCATGGATGCCGCCCTCAACACCCTCGTCCCCACCGATCCCAACATCCCCTACGATATGAAGGAAGTCATCCATCGCGTTTTTGATCTCGACTCGTTTTTTGAAGTGCATGAGCATTTTGCGACTAACGCCATCGTCGGCTTCGCCCGATTGCACGGGCAAGTGGTCGGCGTGGTGGCGCAGCAGCCGCTTAACCTTGCAGGCGTGATAGACATTGACGCTTCTGATAAGTTCGCTCGCTTCATTCGCTTCGCCGATGCCTTCAACATTCCGCTCATTACGTTTGTAGATTGTCCGGGCTTCATGCCCGGCTCGATGCAGGAACACGGCGGCATCATCCGTCACGGCGCGAAGATCGTCTATGCTTATTCCGAAGCCACCGTGCCGAAGTTGGCGGTGATCACGCGCAAAGCCTACGGCGGCGCATACATTGTGATGAGCAGTAAATATATCCGCACCGATCTGGTGTATGCCTGGCCCACCGCCGAGATCGCCGTGATGGGCGCCGAAGGTGCGGTCAACATTCTCTATGGTAAAGAGTTGAAGCAAAAAGAAAACAGCGGCGCGGAGCGAGATCGACTCGTGAATGAATTCCGCGACAAGTTTGCGGGACCCTATCGTTCTGCCGCCAGCGGTCATGTAGATAACATTCTTGTTCCCGCCGAAACACGCCCACGACTCATCGCCGCGCTTGAACTTCTGCGTGACAAGCAATCTTCGTCCCCCTCGAAGAAGCATGGGACGATGCCGTTATAGTCCGTAGACCGACGCGGTTTTTAAAACCGCGTCGGTCTGAAGGAACGTTTATCTGTGAGTGAAATTACTCAAGGTCTAATCATTAGCGCGCTCGGCTTGGGCATCACCTTCGCCGCGCTTACGCTGATCATCATCGTCATTAGCTTGCTCAAGCGAATTTTTCCATCAACTGAGGAAGTTGACGATAAGATCGAGACGGTACCCGCAGGCGCGGAGGTGAGTGAGGAAGAAGAAGTCGCCGCCGCGATTGCCGTTGCCTTGAGTCAGATTCGATCATCGCATCCGCCAACTGCATTGGGCGCATCACTTGAGTCGGGTCGCGGCGCATGGTGGCGGGCGAATCACATCGTCTCGATCAAGCGGAGAACTAAATGAAACAACGATTGAAGATCATCGTCAACGACAAACCATTCGTGGTTGAAGTTGACGACCCCAACGCCTCACCGCTCGCGGTTACGGTCAACGGCAAACCGTATACGGTTACGGTGGAGACTCCCGAATCAAAAATTGGAACGTCCACCGTTTCTCAACCTGTCACTGCGCGCAAAACTTCTGCCGCCTCTGTTGACCCGATGGCGAAAAAAATTAAAGCGCCAATGCCCGGAACGATCCTTGATATTAGCGTGAAGCCCGGCGATAGCGTGTTGCATGGTCAGCAGCTGTGCGCGCTCGAAGCGATGAAGATGAAGAGCGCGATCCGCTCGCCGCATGACGGCGTGATTGCGACGGTGAATGTGCAATCGGGACAGAGCGTGGCGCACGGCGACGTATTGATGACATTTGCCTGATGAACCTCAATTACTTGCTCATCCTGTTGCAAGCGCCACTGAATCTTACGTGGCAGGGCGTGGTGATGATGATCACCGGTGGCGTGTTGATCTATCTCGCCATCGCTAAAGATTATGAACCGACTCTGTTGATCCCGATTGGCTTCGGCGCGATCTGGACGAACTTGCCGCTCACCGGCATTACCTCACCCGAAGGTTTGCTCGGCATTCTCTACAGCGTCGGCGTGAAGACAGAAATTTTTCCTCTGCTCATTTTCATCGGCGTTGGGGCGATGACCGATTTTGGTCCCTTACTCGAAAATCCAAAGATGGCGTTGCTCGGCGCGGCGGGGCAATTGGGAATTTTTGGGACGTTGATGCTGGCGTTGCTTCTCGGATTTAATTTAAAAGAAGCGGGTTCGATTGGGATCATCGGCGCGATTGACGGACCGACTGCCATTTACGTTTCGACAAAACTCGCGCCGCATCTGCTCGGTGCGATAGCCGTCACCGCCTATAGTTACATGTCACTCGTCCCGATCATTCAACCGCCTGTGATGCGGTTGCTCACCACTGACGCCGAGCGCAAAGTGCGAATGCCGTATACGCAGAAACCCGTCTCGCGCACCGTGCGAATCCTTTTCCCGATCATCGTGACGATCATCGTCTCGCTCATGGCGCCTGTCGCGTCGCCCCTCATTGCTACATTGATGTTCGGCAACTTACTCCGCGAGTCGGGCGCGGTGGATCGGTTGAGCAAGGCGGCGCAGAACGAGATCGCTAATACGGCGACTCTGTTTCTGGGTCTCGTCATCGGCTCGACGATGGTCGGCGAGAAGTTTTTGCAGATGCAAACGCTGGCGATTCTCGGCATCGGTCTTTTGGCTTTTATTTTAGATACGGCTGGCGGTGTGTTGTTTGGTAAACTGATGTATGTTCTGTCCGGAAAAAAGTTTAATCCGCTCATCGGCGCGGCGGGCATCAGCGCCTTTCCCATGTCGGCGCGCATTGTGCAACGGCTTGGGCAAGAGTATGATTTTGAAAATTTCTTGTTGATGCACGCCATGGGCGCGAATGCGGCGGGGCAGTTGAGCAGTGTGATCGCTGGTGGCGTGGTCTTGGCTTTGCTAGCTGGGACATTATGAGAACGAATAACTACGTTAAAAAGCAGAACGCTGAAAGCGCTGAGAACGCTGATAGTCGCTGACATGAAAACAGGATCAGCGTTTGTCAGCGAAGATCAGCGTCATCAGCGTTCAAAGGTTTAATGTGAATAAACAACCAAACTCCCGGATGTGCTTTGTGTGCGGCGTGGAAAACCACGCCGGTTTGCACGTTAAGTTTTACGACGACGGCAAAGAGAAAGTTTTTGTCGAACATATCATCGCCGATCATCATCAAGGCTATCCGGGCGTGGCGCACGGCGGAATTGTCGCCGCCATTTTGGATGAAGTCGGTGGGCGCGTGGTGATGATCAACGACCCGATGCGCCTCTTTATGACGATGAAGCTCGAAGTGAAATATCGCGCGGCTGTTCCTGTTGGCAAACCGATCAAAGCGATAGGTTGGTTGATTAAGGACAAAGGTAAGTTGGCAACCGCGCACGCCGAGATTCGTTTGCCCGATGACACAATTCTCGCCGAAGCCGAACTCCTCCTCACCGAACCGCCCGACACAGTCTTTACGATCAGCGACGCCGATCAACTGGGGTGGAAGGTGTATGAGGATTAGCGGATTTCACCTTGTCACCCCTTCACCCCTTCACCCTTTCACCTCTTCACCTTTTCAAAAAAACCTACCTTGCGATTCTGATCGCCCTCATCGGCTTCATCGCCTATCAGCCGACTCTCACCCTCAACTTTTTTTGGGAAGACCCCTTCGACATTGGGCAAGTTGATTCGTATTCGTATATTCAACTGCTCACCGCGCCGAACAGCAATTCGTATTATCGCCCGCTCGCGCTGATCCTTCTCAAAGCCCTCAAACTTGGCGCGAACTATTCGGCGTTTCCCTATCATCTCTTCAACGTCGCCTTTCATCTTCTCGCCGCCGCCTTGCTCTACGGTTTAGCGAATCACCTTTTCAAGAATCGCGCCGTTGCCTTTAGCGCGGGCGTGTTGTTCGTCCTCTATCCCATCGGTTACGAAGCGCCCGCCCGCGCCAGTTCGATGCACTCGCTTTACATTTGCCTCACGCTCGTCGCGCTTTGGTCGTATTCCATCGCGCGTCAAACCGATTCGCGCAGGCACTATGCGCTCACATTCTTATGCGCTCTACTTTTTCCCCCGTTGCACGAAAACGGAATCATGCTGCCGCCGTTGATCATCGTCCTTGAAATTTATTTGTTGTGGCAGCACAAACTCAAACGCAGTTTCATCGCGCTCATCTATTTCATTCCGGCGATCATCTTCCTCATCATCTGGTTTTCAATTCCGAAATCGGGCGAAGCGCCCGCGATAGGTATTCGCGGATTTGAGGCGTTGTATCTCTCGCAAGGGATTGCATTTCCAACGGCGCGATTGATGAGTCAATTAAATGGATTCGGACTCACGGCGATCACGCAAGCTTTAATTGCCGCCGTCTCTGCTGTGCTATTTTTATTTTTAACCCGCACCCGTCAATCGCTCCCGCCGCTTGCCTTGGCGTTGATCTGGTGGGGCGTGGCGATGAGTCTGGCGTGGATCGCTCGCCCGATTGAATATCTGGAAGTGTCGCCGCGCGTGATGTATTTTCCTTCGTGGGCGGCGTCACTGGTGTGGGGCATGATTCTGCTCGACAAAGAAAAATGGCGACGAGCGGTTGGCGGCGTCACCGTGGCTCTTGTGATCCTGCAATCGTGGACAACCTTACAACAATCCACACAATTATATTTAAATGGATCGCGCTGGATGGATCAGGTGATCACTGTGGGCAAAGAGGGCGGGCGGTTGTTGTTCGTCAACGCGCCAGATCGATTTATGGTTCGTGAACAACTTTATCCGTTGGGCTATTGGGGGATGTTGGTCGCGCCCGTCTCGCAAGACCTGAGCGACTTCGTGCGCTTCACAACTGGCGTGACGATGGAGACAAAATCACTCAGCGATTTCCAATTGATGCAGCCGATGATGGACGCCTCACCGTATTTTGTGAACACACGCGGTTCGGCAAATGCGCACGCCAGTGATGCTATGTATGACTCGATCTTGTGGGCGGATAAAGTGCTGTGGACGGATTATGGGCGCGATGGATCGTTGGTGATTAAGTATGTTGGCGATGTGAATTCAACTCCACCAACTTCAACTTTGATCGGGCGCGTCGGCGATGTAGCGCAAGTGACGAGCGCAAGCGTGATGCGTGATGGAAACACTTTGCGCGTGACCTTCGTGTGGCGATCATCAGGTGCGGCAAAGCCAACGGATACGATCTTCGTTCATGTTTTAGATTCAAGTGGCGCGTTAGTCGGGCAGGGCGATGGCGAAAGTTTAAATGGTTTGCTACCGCCCAGCGCGTGGCGCACAGGACACGAGATCGAAGATGTGCGCCTAATTATTTTTGATGCGCCGTTGATCGCGGGCGAGTATCGCCTGACAGTTGGGATGTATGATCGCGCCGATGGAAAACGGTATAAGGCGTTTGATGCAAAAGATGTTGAAGTGAGTGAGGGGGAGTTGGAAGTGGGGAAGTTTAGTGTGAAGTGAGAAAGACCCTTCGGGTTTTTAAAACCCGAAGGGTCTAATACGACATAGGAGAAAAAATTTTATGACCGTCAAAGTTGCCATCATCGGCACGGGGTGGGGGACACGGATTCAGGTTCCGGCGTTTCGGCATGTGGGGGTAGAAGTTGTGGGTTTGTGGGCGCGGAGCGAGGAGAAGGCGAAGCAAGCCGCCAGCGAATACTCGATCCCGTTTGCCACGAGTGATTACAAAGCGCTACTCGCGCGCCAAGAGATCGATTTGGTCAGCGTGGTCACACCGCCATACACGCACGCCGAGATTTCGATTGCCGCGCTCGAAGCGGGCAAGCATGTGTTGTGCGAGAAGCCGACGGCGATGAACAAAGGTGAGGCAGAGAAAATGTTAGAGGCGGCGCGACGGCATCCCCGTTTGATCGCGCTGATCGATCATGAATTGCGATTCAATCCGACGCGGCAGAAGATGAAGACGTTGATCGCCGAAGGTTATGTGGGTGAGGTGTATCACATCGAGTCAACGGTGTTGGGTGCTGCAATGCTGAACCCTAAACTGGTGTGGAATTGGTGGATGGAACGTGACAAAGGCGGCGGCTTGTGGGGCGCAGCGGGGAGTCATGCCATTGATGCGCTGACGTGGGTGTTGGGGCGGCGTGTGCTTCGCCTTGAAGCCACGCTTCGCACTTTTATTGAAGATCGTTTTGATGCGGATGGCAAAGCGCATAAGATGACGAGCGATGATTATTGTTCAGCGAAGTTGAAATTTGAAGGCGAGATCAGCGGCACGATGCAGTTGAGCGCGGTGACGACGGGCGTGTCAGTGAGCCGCGTGTTGGTGGCGGGTTCAAAGGGCAGCTTGTTGTATGAAGGTGAAAAGTTGACGGGCTATCGAACTGATTCGACGGCTCCCGAATCGTTGACGGTTGAAGTTTCCAACGACGGCATCCCCGATGTGTTGAAGAGCAGTGAGTTCCCGCGTCACACGATCACGATTGCCCAAGCATTGAAGACGGCGATCGAGTCGGGTGATCATTCATCGCTTGCGCCTGCGGCGACATTTGATGATGGGGTATATATCCAGAAAGTTTTAGATGCGGGGTATGAGTCGAGCGAGAAGGGTAGATGGGTGAAGGTGTGATCGTAGAGACGACCCAACGGGTCGTCTCTACTTTTTTAAACGACGATCTAAAAACGTTGAAACCAGTTCATTGAACTTTTGTGGTTGTTCAAGATACGGGACGTGACCTGAATGAGAAATGATCTCGCGTTCGGAATTTCGAATCGCATATTGCAAAATACCCGCTTGTGCATGGTTGTCGGCGATATCGTGTTCGCCGATGAGCACAAGGGTGGGGGCATGAATTTCAGAGAGGCGCTTAATCGATTCAAGTTTCTTATCTAATCGCTCCACATCAAAGCTAACTAAATTATGCGGATATTGCTTGAGCAGGTCGCGCATGAATTGGCGGGCGCTCTCGTTTTCGGGCGCGATGAAGTAAGGGTCGTTGGTCCAAAACTCGAACCACTCGTCATCCTTTTCGGGAAACTTGTTGCGCCA
>Ga0209514_10008448_pt1 | contig 11693 bp, 8 predicted proteins | sample Subgrocontami58m_FD_187452 | JGI IMG/M metagenome (GOLD analysis project Ga0209514, IMG submission 187452) | Subsurface groundwater microbial communities from S. Glens Falls, New York, USA - GMW37 contaminated, 5.8 m (SPAdes) (version 3) | ecosystem: Environmental > Aquatic > Deep subsurface >...
GGGTTGATGTCGAAGAACTGCCCGGGCACCGTGATGACCTGCTGCTCCAGCGCCCGCTGGAAGAACGCCATCCCGTCGTTGAACCCCGGCGGCAGGTCCGCCACCGCCGCATCGAGCTGCGGGATCGGGTCGGCCCCGGAGTCGCCGAGGAAGTCTCCCCATGCAGCGTGCGCGCGGCCTCGTCCGATCCACGCCTCGGACCACTCGGGCGCCAGCTCCGTCGCGCGCGCGTAGGATGCCGTCGCCTTGTCGAACCACGGGACCGGGTCCTCGCCACTCCGCAGCGCCTGCTCCCCTCTCAGCATGAACGCGCGGCCGCTGCCGATCGAGAAGGGGACGTACCCTCGGTCGATCGCGAGCCCCCGCGCGTACACCGCTGCGGCCTTCTCCCACGCGCCGTCCGACATCTCCGCGTCGGCGAGGGCTTCGTATGCCTCCTCGAGCGTCGCGTCGGCGCGAAGCGCCTCCTCGAGCCGCGCGCGCCCCGCCGCGGGGTCCGCGCCGTAGAGGAGGAAGAGGCCGCGCGCGCAGGTCGACATCGCGCCCGTCACGCCGAGGCGTCGCGCCTCGGCCATCGCCTCGCCCGGCTCCTCGCGCCCGAGCCGCGCGAGGTCGGCCTGGATCCCCTCGAGGAGACGCTGCGAGGCTGCGTCGCCTCTCGTCAGCTCCGCGTCGGTCGGTCTCTTCGGAAGGTCCCGCTTCCCGAGTCCGGGCTGCGCGACGGCCTCCGCCAACTCCCGCCCTTCGCGCCGCTCCCACTCGGCGCGCAGCTCCGCGACGCGGCGGCGGCGGAAGAGGACGCGCAGGATCGCCCGCTCATACAGGCTCGGCACGAACCCCGGCTCCTTCGCCAGGGCCGCGTCCGCCTCCGCGAGCGCCTCCGGGAACCGCTGGAGTGCGCGATCCATCCGCCCGAGGTGGTAGTGCGGCTCGGCGAGCTCGGGGGCGCGGCGGGTCGTCTCTCGCGCGGCGCGTTCGAGGCGATCGAGGAGCCGCTTCGGCACGTCGCCGACCACCCCCGCGCGTCGCAGGTCGAGCGCCACACGAAGGTCGGTGAGGGAGATCTCGCGGAGGAACTGGAGGAAGTCCCGCTCGACCCGCGCCTGCTCCTCGGCGCGGCGCGAGGCGTTCAGCCTCTCGACGCCGGCGACGCCGAGCGCGACCGCCGCGACGACCGCGGCGATCGACACGCCGCGATGCCGGCGGACCCAGCGCCACGCCTTCTCGCGGAGGGACTCGGGCCGCGCGAGGATCGCCTCGCCCGCGAGGAACCGCGCGAGGTCGTCCGCCAGTTCCCGCGCGGTCGGGTACCGCTGCGAGGGCTCCTTCCGGAGCGCCTTCAGGCAGATCGTCTCGAGGTCGAGCGGGATCTTCGGGTCGCGCCGCCGCGGCGGCTCCGCCTCGCGCGTGAGCGAACGCGCGACGACCTCGGTGAAGGTGTCGCCGCTGAACGGCGGGGATCCCGTGAGCGTCTCGTAGAGGACGGCGCCGAGGGAGTAGACGTCGCTCGCGGGGCCAACCTGGTCGGCGAGGCCGTCGATCTGCTCCGGCGGCATGTAGGGGGCGGTGCCGAGGACCTGGCCCGTCGAGGTGAGCTGCGTCCCCTCCTCGAGGTTCTTCGCGAGGCCGAAGTCGAGGACGTGGACACGCCCCTCGGGGTCGACCATGAGGTTCGCGGGCTTCAGGTCGCGGTGGACGACGTGACGCAGGTGAGCGTGGGCGACCGCGTCGGCGGCCTCGCGGACGATGCGCGCCCGCTCGCGCATCGGGAGCGGGCCCTCGGCGTGGAGGGCGTCGCGGAGGGTGCGTCCCGGGATGAACGCCATGACGTAGTAGGGGGTGCCGTCGACGTCGCCGGTCTCGTAGATGGGGACGATGCCGGGGTGGTCGAGGGGGGCGGCCGTGCGGGCCTCGCGGAGGATGCGGGAGGCCATCTCGGGGTCGCGGCGGTCGTGGACGCGGAGGAGCTTGATCGCGACGTCGCGACGGAGCTCGGTATCGAAGGCGCGGTAGACGATTCCCATGCCGCCGCGGCCGAGCTCGCCGACGAGGCGGTACTTCCCGAAAGAGAGGGGGCCTCCGACAGCGTCGGACTCGGTCCACATCCCTTCCTGGAGGAGACCGTCGCGAAAGCGGCTCGTGGAGCCCTTGTCGCCGCCGCCGTCGGATGCGCTCATCGGCCGGAGTATAGCACGGGCCGCCGTCGAAGGCATGGTCGAGGGGTACCCTGCGAGAGGCGAGGGGCGAGGAGCGAAGGGCGAGGAGCGAAGGGCGAGGGGCGATCGCTCCTCGCCCCTCGCTATTCCAGCCCCGGCACGCGGCAGATCGTCGTCGCAGAGAGACTCGACTGGCAGACGCGGTTCCTCCCCGCGCGCTTCGCGTTGTACATTGCGCGGTCCGCCGCGTCGACGAGGCGGCTCCCCTCGTGGGCGTGCGTGCCGAGAAGCGCCACGCCGATGCTCACCGTCACGTAGAGCGGAGGCGCGTCCTGACCGACGTCGAACGGCTCCGCCTCGATCTCCCTTCGGAGCCGTTCCGCCTGCAGGCGCGCCTCCTGCGCCCCGGACCCCGGCAGGAGGATCGAGATCTCCTCTCCTCCGTACCGCGCAACCACGTCGTACGGCCGGCTCGCCTTTCTGAGGCGCGAGGCGATCCCCTGCAACACGCGATCGCCGGCCCGGTGCCCACATCGGTCGTTCACCAGCTTGAAGTGATCGACGTCCGCGATGAGGCACGCGAGCCCCGTCTTCTGCCGCTTCGCGCGCTCCACCTCGACGTGGAGCGCCTCGTAGAACGCGCGATGGTTCAGGAGCCCGGTGAGTCCGTCCGTGCGCGCCTCGTCGGAGAGCCGCGCGACCAGCTCGCGGATCCGCTCGTCGCGGTCGCGCGCCATCGTGCCGAGCGCGCCGAAGACGATCCCGAAGAGCGCCGGGTGGAGCAGGAACACGAGCTGCACCGGGTGCTCCGCGAGGCATCTCCCCGCGTCGGAGAACGGCCTCCCCTACACCATCAGGTCGATTGCGAGGGCCACGACCGGGACCGGCAGCCCCCACAGGAAGCCGAACAGGAGGTAGGTGTTCTCGCGGACGGAGTAGGTGTGCCTCCGCCCCAGGGCGCCGAAGAACTCGGCCACGCGGTCAAACCACGAGACCCTGCGCGCCATGACCCTACCATCCCGTCCACGCAGCCGACCGGCGCAGCGCGGCCAGGAAGGCCTCCTTCCCCACGGGCTTCACCAGGAACGAGTCGACGTCCGCCGCCACCGGGCTCGACCTCGCCGCCTCCACCGACGCGGGAGACCCGAACGCGATGACGCGTGTCGACGGGTAGATCGACTTCGCCAGGCTGAACCCCATGTCGAGAGAGCCGAAGGCGTCGAGGTCGGCGACGACGCCGAGCGAGTCGCCGTGCCTCAGCTTCCGCATCACCGCGAACCAGGAGTCCTCCCGCTCGGGGGCGACGCCGATTCCCTCCCACAGGCTCCTCATGCGGTCGGCCTCGGGGGAGTCGGGCTCGTAGAGGACCAGGTTGGAGGCGAAGAGGTGCATGCGAAGGGCCTCCTCGAGGCCCCGCATCGCCTCCTTCTCCTGCGGCTGGAAGGCGATCCAGACGGTCTCGTGGCCGTCGCGCCGCTGGACCTGCCTCACCGTGCCGGGGAGCTCGACGGCGCCGCCGGGGGTGTCGACCGTGATCGGGCAGGAGGTGTGGCCGCTCGTCGCCTCGAGATGCGGCGCAAGCGGGCAGGCGGCCGGCAGCGTGGTCCCCTCCGGCCCCGAGCAGCCCGGGCAGGGGACCCACTCGACGATCGCCCCCGCGCGGTTCAGCACCAGGGTGCGGGCCTGCTCCGGCAGCCCGGGCGCGATGACCCGCACGTGGAACTGCGGGCGGAAGCGGAGCCCCTTCGCGTTGTCGCGCTGCGCGGATTGCATGAGTGCCTCCAGGCCGGCCTGATACGATTGAGAGCAATTTCACTGCCACAGAACTTGGAGGCGGAATGGCCGCTTCGCCCGCCAATGGCCCCGGCGGACCCCTTTGTGTGGAAGGCGCCTTCCGACAAAGCAGAAGACTGTTCACGTCCTATTCCTGTCCTTGCCCCTGCTCTGGGCACCGCTTGAGGGACAGGACGCGGCACTTCCCATGTCGACGATCGATGGCACGCTCGCCGCGCCAGTGCAAGCCCATCGCTCCGGGTGCATCCCATGGGACCCGCCCCCCCGATCAATCTGGACGAGATTTGCCCCCTCGGCGTATCTCGCCGCGGTGGCGCCACGCACCGCTTGAGCGAAATCGTACTCCGGGCGCATCGTGTCGCGGTCCGGGTCCACTTTCCGTCCGCTCCTAGCCCATGTTGGCCCCGATCGTCCATAAGTCGTTGCCAGGCAAGGGGCGGATCCGTCGATTTGTCACTACAGCGGGTCGGGGCCTCCACTTTTTGTGGTCGGTGGGGCGAGGTCGACGATCGGGATTGCCCGTAGGATCGCCTCGACGCGCTTGGATCCTCGGGTGACCGACCTCTTCGTCTGGCCGTTGCCGAGGTCGATGTCGACCACGCGAACGCTGCGGAGCAGTTGCCAGCTCTCCCGTGAGGAGACATCCAGCCGCGCGGTCTTCAGCGCCTTCTCGAGTGCGCGGTCGATCAGAAACGCCAGCGCCGCGACAAAGACGTGCGCTTTCACGCGTTCGTCCTTCTTGTGGAAGATCGGACGCATCTCGATGACGTCCTTCATCCGTGAGAATGCGCGCTCGACCTCCGAGAGTTCCTTGTAGACGCGCACAGCATCGACGGGCGTCAGCGACTTCTCCTCGGTCTGGATGACGTACTTCCCCTCGTACGCCTTTTCCCGAGGGAGGTTGACCGGGTGCTCGAAGTAGCGGAATCGACCCTCGCCATACTCCCATGAGTAGTACCGGTCGCCGTGGTGTTCGCCCAGGACCCGTGCTGCTGCGGCTCCGACTTTCTCGGGCGCGCGGAGCTTTCCCTTCTCGATCCGACGTTGGAGGAGTTCGAGCTTCTTGCGGACTCGCTCCATGGAAACTTCGCGCTGCGTTCGCTCGTAGCGGAGCCGCTCCTCGCTGTGGGCCACGAAAACGCGCACGCCGGGTTCGTCGGAGGGGACCTCCTGGACGCGCGTCCGTTCCGGGTTCGCGGACTCGGAGGCGGCTTTTCCGAGCGGGCAGTCCTGCCACGGTCCCTTGGCGCTCTCGATGTATTGGTAGACGCGTTCGCTGCGCCGTCGGTTGAGGCCGACGACGTATCCCTGCTGCGCCTCGCGCAGGAACGCGACGTTGTCGCTCGTGACCATGCCGCGGTCACCGACGAAGATCATGCGCGCGATGCCGAAGCGATCATGGACGTCTCGCACCACCTCGGGGACGGTCATGGCGTCCCGTTTGTTTCCTTCGAAGATGTGGTGCGCGATCGGCCAGCCGTCGACGACCACCAGGCCAACGACGATTTGGCGATTCCGAGGCTTGCCGTCGCGACTGTGTCCGTGCTTCGCCATCGGAGGGCCATGCCCCTCGAAGTAGCTCGAGGTGATATCGTAGAAGACCAGGTCCGCCTTCAGCGAGAAGAGCGTGCGGAGCCGGAGGAAGAGCTGGCGCTCGATGTCCGACTTCTCCGCGAGGAGTTCATCGAGCGTGCGGTACCAGGCGCGGAGCTGCGAGGACTTCACGCGCACGCGAGGAGATCGACTCTTGAGCCGCTTCTCGTCGGTGCGCCACTGGGGCAGGATCCGATCGCCGCGACGATCGCAGACGAAGTCGGTCTCGAGCCACCGCGCCAATCCGTGCTCGGACGTCGGACAACAGAGTCGATTCGCGACGAGTGCGAAGACGCGGTCAGCGAATCGCGTGGCCTTGCCGGCGCAGGCGTCGAGGATCTCCCAGAGCCCCAGCTTGGCGAAGAACTCCTGCGCGACTCGGAACGGCCCCCAGTCCCAGGCTCCGACCGCCTCCACGCGGCCCGCCGAAATGCCGAGAGAGTCTCCCTTCTCTCCCTGCAGGATACGAACGAGGGCGGGCAGGTGCGGCGCCAGGAGGTCCTTGCGGCCCAGGGTGCAGACGACGCGCTGCTTGACCTTCCCGCTCTCCCGATACGATTCGACGAGTCGGACGTATTCGTAGGCGCCCTCGTCCGACGAGTTCTTCACGGTGCGGAGGTACATGGTCGTGCCTCGATGATGTCACGACCATTTCGCATGGACGGGGCATGGATTCAAGCGATATCAACCACGATATCCGGGATCCCGTGCAGGTCGTGTCACTACGCTTTTCCGAAATCCAGGGGTGCGCCGTAGGCGGGCCAACATGGGCTAGCGTTGTAGGACTAGCCTTCTTCATACCTGCCTCCTCACCCATCTCGTCGCCTGTCTCGCAGAGATCAGACGCGTTCGCGGCGGGCGTTCGGCGAAGGCGACCACCAGGAGCCGACCCCGGTTCGACAGCCCAAGCAGGACGTGGCGCTGTTCGTCGACCGAGTGGTCGGGACCGGGCATGAGAAGCGCCAACCGATCCGCGAATACCGCGGATGCCTCCTCGAAGGAGACGGCATGCTTCCCGAGGTTCTTGTTGGCCTTCGCGGGGTCCAACTCGAAAACTTAGCCCACGTCGATGGCTCATCCATGGACAGGTCTCACTCTACCCGTGGACGCGCAGGTGTCAGGGGTGGGTCCTCGCGGCGGGGTCGTCTCCACGGCCTCCGGCATGCCCAGCTCCGCGGTCCGATCGGTATGTGCCGCGAGGGCGCGGCAGGTTCGAGGAATTCCGGAGGGGATCTACTTGTGGGTCATCACCCACAGCAGCGCGGCCAGCAGCCCCGCGATGACCGTCCCGCTGACGCCGCACACGAGGATCAGCGTGCGGTGCGTCTCCCACATCTCGGCCAGCTTCGCACCGCCGCTCTTCCTCTTCCCACGGATCGCCTGCCCCGCCTTCACCCGCTTCAGGTCCTCGAGGAGCGCCTCCGCGTTCGGGTAGCGGTCCTCCGACTCCTTCTCCAGGCAGATCAGGCAGATCGTCTCCACGTCTCGCGGGATCGACTTGTTTTTCTTCCGCGGCGGTTCGGGCGGCGTGTTCATCACGTGGTACATCGTCTGCATCGCCGTCTCGCCCGTGAACGGCGGCCCGCCCACAAGCATGTGGTACAGCACCGCGCCGAGCGAGTAGACGTCGCTTCGCCCGTCGATCGCATGCACGTCCCCCGCCGCCTGCTCGGGAGGCATGTACGCCGGCGTCCCGAGCTGCGTCCCCGTCCGCGTGAGCTGGCTCTCCGTCCCAACCTGCTTCGCCAGGCCGAAGTCCGTGAGGTGCGCGTGCCCCTCCTTGTCGATCAGCACGTTCCCCGGCTTCAGGTCGCGGTGGATCACCCCCTTCTTGTGCGCGTGGTCGACCGCCTCCGTCACCTCCGTCAGGATCTCGAGCGCCCGCTTCGGCGGGAGCGGCCCCTCGTCGCGCAGGATCCGCGAGAGCGACTTCCCGTCGATGTACTCCATCGTGATGAACGGCTTCCCCTCGATGGAGCCCGCCTCGCGGATCCCCACGATCGCGGGATGCGACAGCCGCGACGCCGCGCGCGCCTCGCGCTCGAACCGCGCCATCTCCTCGTCCGTGGCCCCCTCGCCCGCGAGGAGGACCTTCATCGCGACGACCTCGCCCCCCTGCTTGTCCCTCGCCCGGTAGACGACCCCCATCCCGCCGCGTGCGACCTCGGAGAGGATCTCGTACCGCCCGAACGGCCTCGGCCCCAGGCGCTTCGTGTCGCCCTTCACGCGACTCGGGCTCGAGGGGACCTCGCTCGTGCCGCTCCGGACGATCGTCGGCGCGCTCTTCGGGTCCTCGACCCGCTCGGGGACGGGAGTCTTCGGCCCGCAGGCGGGACACTCGCCGCTGCCGCCAGTGCCGGCGGCCTTGAAGATGCACCCGCAGTCGAGGCAGAAGCCGGACCCCGCGAACTCCTTCTCGACGACGCGCTCGAGGACGTTCGCGCTCACGAGGCGAAGGTCGAGGAGGACCTTCCCCATTCGCACCGCCTCGCCGCGCTGAAGCATCGCGGCCTGCATCTTCGTCGCGCCGCGGAGCTGCTCCTTCGTGACGAGGTTCTGGGCGAGCAGGTGCTCCTGGAGGCTCAGGTCCTCCATGCGATCCCGCGCGAAGGCGGCGGACTGCTTCTGTCGCTGGGCGGCGTCACCGGCCCCCATGCGGTTCTCCCACGCTCACCTCGGTGCGGCCCCATGATACGGAGGCCGCCTGGACGGGAAAAGGGAATTCCCGGGGCGCACCGTTGACGCGACGGAGCGAGCCAAGTACGGTCTCTCTCGGGCCGTCGGCGAACTCCAACTCCAAGGGCCAACTCCAACGAACTCCAACTCCAAATCCAACTCCAAACCGCTTCTGGGAAGGCCGTTTGGAGTTGGATTTGGAGTTGGAGTTTCTTGGAGTTGCTGCTTGGAGTTGCGGCCACCCCGCGTCTCGTACCCGAACCAGGCGCCGCTTGAACCGTGCGAATTTTCCTGCTCGAGTTCATCTTCGTGCAAGGCCGCCTCTGGCAGACTCCGCCCACCTTTGAAAGGAGGTTCGCGATGAAGTGGTTCCTGATCCTCACGCTCGCCCTCGGCGCGAGCGCCACCGACCCCGACTACGGCAAGCTCCTGAAGGGGGCGAAGATCTCCCTCTCCGAGGCCGTCGACAAGGCGCTCGCGGAGGTGAAGGACGGCGTCGTCGTCCAGGCGGAGATCGAGGAGGAGAACGGCGGCGTCCGCTGGTCCCTCGACGTCGCGCAGGGGGACCACATCTTCGAGGTCGGCCTCGACGCCGAAGACGGGTCGATCGTCGAAAAGGCCAACGAGCAGGAGGACCAGTCCAAGGTCGCCGCCGCCGCGAAGGTTACCCTCGCGGAGGCGGTCGCCATCGCGCGCAAGGAGTCAACCGGCCGCGCCGTCGAGGCCAGGCTCGTGATGGACGGGGACCGGCCGCAGGCGCAAATCACCCTCTATGCCAAGGGGAACACGACCCTCGTGGCGATCGACGCCGTGACGGGGAAGCCCGTCGAGGCCGCCGCGCAGCCCAAGGAGGAGGGGGACGAGGAAGGCGAGGCGAAGGAAGCGGACGGACCGGCGTTCACGGAGAACTTCGGCGAGGAGAACGCCGACCTCGGCCCGACCGGCGTGAATCCGTTCTGGAACCTCGAACCCGGATACGTCCTCGTGCTCGCGGGGAAGGAGAAGGGCGAGAAGGTGGAGATCAAGATCACCGTCCTCGACGAGACGAAGAAGATCGCCGGCGTCGAGTGCCGCGTCGTCCAGGAAGACGAGTCGGTCGGCGGCGACCTGGAGGAGTCGACGCGCGACTACTTCGCGATCTCCAGCCGCACGAACAACGTCTACTACTTCGGCGAGGACGTCGACAGCTACGAGGGCGGGAAGGTCGTCGGCCACGAGGGCTCCTGGCGCGCGGGGAAGAAGGGCGCGCGGTACGGCCTCATGATGCCCGGCACGCCGCTCCTCGGCGCGCGCCACTACCAGGAGATCGCCCCTGGCGTCGGGATGGACCGCGCCGAGGTGGTGAGCCTCTCCGAGAAGTTCACCTGCCCCGCCGGGGAGTTCGAGGACGTCCTCCTCGTCGAGGAGTCCTCGCCCCTCGAGAAGGGGAAGGAGCGGAAGCGTTACGCCCGCGGCGTCGGAATCCTGCAGGACGGCGCCTGCAAGCTCGTGAAGTACGGGAAGGAGAAGTAGCCCTCCCGTGCGCACGCTCGTGATCGAGGACGATCCCAAGCTGGGGAGGCTCCTCCGCCGGGGGCTCACGGAGGAGGGGTTCAGCGTCGACCTCGCCGCGGACGGGGAGGAGGGGCTCCACCTCGCGACCACGGAGACGTACGACGCGATCGTCCTCGATCTCATGATCCCAAAGATCCCCGGCGCGCAGGTCCTCGCGGCGCTGCGGAAGGCGGGCCGCGACACGCCCGTGCTCATCCTCACCGCGCGCGACGCGCCGCAGGAGAAGGTCGCGGGGCTCAACTCCGGGGCCGACGATTACATGACCAAGCCGTTCGCCTTCGCGGAGCTGACCGCGCGGCTCCACGCGCTCATCCGACGGTCGAACCGCGTCGCGAGCGCCGTGATCCGGATCGGCGACCTGCAGATCGACACCTCGGCCCGCCGCGTGTCGCGCGGCGGGAAGACGATCGAGCTGCGCGCGAAGGAGTACGCCCTCCTCGAGCTGCTCGCGCTGCACCAGGGGGAGGTCGTCACGCGGACGCAGATCTACGACCACATCTACTCGCAGGACGACGACACGATGTCGAATGCCGTCGACGTCCACGTCTGCCGCCTCCGCCAGGAGATCGACCCTGGCAGGGCCAGCTTGCTGGGCGGCGGGAAGGCCTCCCTGATCCGCACCGTCCGCGGGCAGGGATACGTCCTCGAGGAGGCGTGATGCCGCTGCGCTTCCGGCTCGTCGCGCTCTACGCGCTCATCCTCGCCGCCGTGATCGGCGCCTTCAGCGCGCTCCTCGTCGTGCGGCTGCGCGCGACGCTGGTCTCCGCGGTCGACACCGAGCTCGACGCGCGCGCGAGGGCGATCGGGATCGTCGCGGAGCTCGAGGACGGACGCTGGTCCATCGAGAGGAAGTCGGGCATCGACGACGACTACGCCGCTGGAGGCCGCCTCTACTACGTCGTCGTCGACGGGCAGGGGAAATGCGTGCTCGCCTCGCCCCTCGCGCGGGCGCTCGGGAGGGGCGCGGAGGCAGGGGGGCCCCGGGACGCGCAGGTCGCAGGCCGGCACCTCCGCGAGGTCGTCGTCACCTTGATGAAGAGCAGCGACGAGGACGAGGCGGCGATGCGCGGCGCCGTGCTGCGGATCGCGGTCGGCGAGGACATGGCGGATGCGGACGCCACGGTGAGCACGCTCCTCCAGCAGCTCGCGATCGTCGGACCCCTCGTGCTGGTCGCCTCGCTCGCCGGCGGGCTCCTCCTCGCGGGCCGCGCCCTGCGGCCGATCGGCAGGATGGGCGCCGCCGCGGCGGAGATCAGCGCCTCCGACCTCTCGCGCCGGATCGAAGTGGAGGGGAACGACGAGCTGGCTCGCCTTGCGCGGACGCTCAATGCGACGTTCGACCGGCTGCAAGAGGCATTCGACCGACAGACCCGATTCACCGCCGACGCGTCGCACGAGCTGAGGACGCCTCTCTCCATCGTTGCAGGAAACGTCGAGCTGGCGCTGAAGCGACCCCGCACCGTGGAGGAGTACCGCGAGAGCCTCGTCGAGATCCAGGAGGCCACGCAACGGATGCAATCGATCGTCGAAGGGCTCCTCACCCTCGCGCGCGCCGACGCGCAGAGCGTGCCGTTCGCGAGGAACCCGGTGCCGCTCGGGGCGCTCTGCGAGGAAGTCGTGCGGCTCCACCGCACCGTCGCCGAGCAGCGAGAGGTGAGCCTCGTCGTCGAGGCCCCCGCGGAGGTCGTGGTGCCGGGAGACGCCGATCGGCTCCGCGACCTCGTCTCGAACCTCGTCACGAACGCGATCCGCTACAACCAGAAGGGCGGGCGGGTTGCGGTCCGCGTGGCGCGCGAGGACGGGCGAGCGCTCCTGTCCGTCGAAGACACCGGCATCGGCATCCCCGCGGAGGACCTGCCGCACGTCTTCGAGCGGTTCTATCGCGTCGACAAGGCGCGCTCGAGCGAGGCGGGCGGGGCG
>Ga0209514_10008451_pt1 | contig 11691 bp, 11 predicted proteins | sample Subgrocontami58m_FD_187452 | JGI IMG/M metagenome (GOLD analysis project Ga0209514, IMG submission 187452) | Subsurface groundwater microbial communities from S. Glens Falls, New York, USA - GMW37 contaminated, 5.8 m (SPAdes) (version 3) | ecosystem: Environmental > Aquatic > Deep subsurface >...
GGTCAAAGTTCTCCCGCCCCGCCAGTCTTACCGTCCCTCTTGGTCCGGCGTTGCTGATCACCGCCCGGGCGGTGACCTCCATCTGGTCGCCATCCTTCTCGAAGATCACGCCACGGACAGCGCCATCCTCGACCAGGATACGTTGTACCCTGGCCCTGGTAAGGACCTCTCCGCCATGCTCCGTGACCTTCTGAGCCAGTCCATCCATCAAGTGGGACGGACCGTGAGTGGCGAAGGCGTGGACTATCTTGCCTCCCAGGACTTTGATGAACCGAATAAAGGCCCAGGCGGTGGCCTCATTGGCGTTGATTGTCAGGATTGCTGCACTGAAAGACTGAAAGAAGCCATGAATGTCCGGATCGTCGGTATACTGGCCTATCCAGTCCTTGAGCGTCATGCCCTTGGCCGGCTCTTCCCAGCTAAGAGCCCGCTTAAGGGCATTCATGACCTTGTCGCCCTCTCCGGGCTTGCCGATGAACGAGAGCATTCGACGCAATCCGCCGCCTCCGGGAGGCAGCTCGAACTCCCTGTCCCCGACGCGGTACATGATGTCTGGGTTGGGCTTCTGTACATCGAAAGGAGCGCCAACGACATGGAACTGCTCCTCCAGAGCGCCCCCGCACTCGAGAGCCTCGGCTCCGGTGCTCAACGTGAATCCCTTATATTGCATGCTGGCGTATCGCCCGCCCAGCAAAGGCAGCTTCTCCAACACCAAGACACTGTGCCCGGCAGCAACCAGGCGGGCAGCGGCGCCCAGACCGCCAACGCCCGAGCCGATTATTACAACGTCATACGAGTTACGCATTCAATCACTCCTCACCAGTCAGGGCGTCAACCGGGCAATAGGGAATACACGCCAGGCAGTCGGTGCACAGGTCCGGATCACATTTTGCTCTTGTCCAAATGGACAGGGCCTCCATCGGACACGAATGGGCGCATTCTCCACACCCCACACAAACCTTTTCCAGGATTCTTATTGTCATTGTGCTTGTCCTCCTCTCCCCTACTCTCTTAAGCCTTCCCGAGCCGCTTCTTAACGGGAGAAGTACCGGCGGTACGAGAAGGGAGCACCACGGTTGAGTGGCCGGGGATAGTATCCTCGTCTCTCTGGTTGATGCCATGGGTCTCGATGTCTACGGCATACTCCCCATCCTCGTCCACATACTTTCGGGTTACCTTACCGGTAAACCAGACAACATCAGACAGGTAGACGAACTTACGGTACTCGGCATAGTTCTTCTTCAGCCAGCCCTCGTCTCCCATCCAGTTAGTCAACAGATGAATCAGCCAGCACTGCCTCTGGGCTCCTACATCGTACGGGTAAGGCAGGCCCACGGCGGTAGCAGCCGACTGGTTGTAGTGTACCGAGTAGACGGGCTCCATGGCGTAGGTGTATGGGTCCCTAAACCCCCAGGCGGGGTGTTGGCGGTAGAGCTTGAGCGAGAGGCCATGGGCCAGTATCTGCACCGGTGCAGCACCGACACAGTAGGCAATCATGTCAGTTAGCCCGAATGGTCCCTTGATTACCGGCTGGAGACTATCACCCACATTGACGTCCTCCCAGTAGCGGGTATTCTTCCCCGTTACCTGCTCCGCCAGTACCTCGTCCTCTACCCTGGCCAGCTCCTCGTCCTTCCAGGGATGGGGAAGCTGGATGCTATGATACTTGCCCGTCGACCGGGCGGCTGCCCGCTCCGTCCGGACAATCCAGAGATCGGTCTTGGCCAGCAGGTCGCCGGTCTGGTTATAGAAGTTTGCCTCCTGGTATTCCATGACCAGCTTACCGGCGAACTTGCTTGACTTGACGTCGAATCCCTTGAAGATGCACTCGGGTGTTATCTTGTCTCCCAGCCTGGCGGGCTTGTAGAACGTCCAGTCATTGCCGGAATGGAAGGCGTGCACGCCGGGCAGGCCTTGCAGCACCCAGGTGGGGAACACGCTATAGAAGAAGTTGGGGGGTGCTATTACCCCACCCCAGGGCGAGCCGGCGCCGTACTGCTCGTCGCGCCACAACGGGTTACCATCGCCGATTCCATCCGTGAAGTGACGGAGGGAGTCCGTTGTCACCCATTCGTTGAAGACATTGCCAATGCGTAGCTTGGCGCCGATTCGCTCTCGCCACTTCTCTAGAGCTTCGTCGGTTATCTGGCCCTCTGATACTTCGGCTATCTTGTCAGCCAAGTTCTCTTCCTCCTGGTTGCGTCTATGGGGCGTTCTTGCCCACGAGCGAGCCGAGGCTCGTCAGGCTATCTGAAAGCGCTTCGGCACAATAATCTATCCTATCAAGCTATCCTTTGGAAGCAGGAGAAGTCACCTGCGGGTGAGCTCCAGGTCAAATGCGCGGTTTCTGGCTGCACGGCCCAGGCCGCCATTTGAGGCAGCTAAATCTTAGTGCCGCCTCTCTTCAATGTCAAGCAGTTCTTTCCGGCGGGGTCCCGCCACTAGAGACACAAAAGCCCGATCGCGAAACAGCGGGGGCCTCGAGACGCCCTATGGCTGCCTGGAGGCCCCCAACTGGTTCCCTGGACCGCGCACACCCTGAGATGGCGTCCAGTTGTCTGCTATTGTCCTTTGAACTGAGGCGCCCGCTTCTCTAGGAATGCCTTGGAGCCCTCTTTCTTGTCTTCTGAAGAAAGGACCACGTTGGCTATTAGCGCCTCGATGATAAGGCCCGATTCCTGGTCAACGTTCAGACCTTGCTGTACGGAGAGCAGGCCCATCTTGACCGCCATTGGGCCCTTGGACAGAATGGTATTAGCAATCTTCATGGCGGTGTCCATCAGTTGGTCAGCCGGCACCACCTTCTGGGCCAGCCCGATGCGATAGGCCTCTTGAGCGTCGATCTGCTCACCGGTCAGTACATAATAGAGTGCATTGCCCTTGCCGATGAGCCTCGGCAGGCGCTGCGTGCCTCCGCCTCCCGGTATGACGCCGAGGGCGACTTCCGGCAACCCCATCCGGGCCTTCTCGGAGAGGATCCGCAGGGTACAGGAAATGGCGATCTCACAGCCTGCCCCGAGAGCGAGGCCGTTGATGGCTGCTATGACCGGCTTGCCACAGTGCTCGATTGAGCCGGTGGCAGAATGGAAATTGCGGACATACCCGAAGGCATTGGCGAGGTTAACTCCCTCGAATTCGGTGATGTCAGCACCCGCAGAGAAAGCACGGTCGCCGGCGCCGGTAATGATAATGACTCCGATGTCGTCGCGCTCCTTCAGCTCGGTGAAAAGCTCTCGCACCTCTCGTACCAGCTTCTGGTTGGCGGCATTCAGGCGATCTGGGCGGTTGAGTGTGACCAGCCCGATGCGGTCTTTCTGCTCGAAGAGCAGCGTCTCGTAGGCCATTCTGTTTCCTCCTTTCTTTGACGTGTAGCGGTATCCCTACATCGTGGCCGGGTCTACGGTCACGGCATACTTCGGCGGGATATTGTGGCGGCTCATCTTCTTGTACCCCAGGGCGTCCTCAGAGATGAGGATCCTTTGAGTATTAGCCGACCCCTCGCCGGTATGCATGACCTTGGCAAAGGTGTGCAGCCTCTGGACGATGTACTCCTTCGCGAAGGCGTAGCCACCAAAGATCTCCATTGCCTTGCCGGTGACTCGGACTCCCGCCTCAGTCGCAAAGTACTTGCCCTGGGCAGACTCCCGCGTGAAGGGCTGGCCGCGGTCTGCGAGGCTGGCCGGGCGGTACACCATCAGACGGGCCGCCTCTGTGTCCACGATCATGTCGGCGATAAGGTGCTGGATCATCTGGAACTTGCCGATCTGCTGTCCGAATGCCATGCGCTCATTGGCGTACCGCACCCCCTGGTCGATAGCCGCCTGGGCTAGACCAACCGCCCGGGTCGGTACCGTGATGCGACCATAATCCAGGGCGTTCATGGCAACTTTGAAGCCCTCTCCCTCCTGGCCCATGCGCCAGGAGGCCGGGACCCGACAGTTATCGAAGATTAGCTCGGCGGACGGCACGCAGCTGGAGCCGATGTTGGACGGAATCTTCGTGCCGGTGAATCCCTCCAGGTCTTTGGTCCGGATACAGAAGGCAGTGGCTCCCTTGGCTCCAAGCTCTGGGTTCGTCTTGGTTATAAGGAGTATTACGTCCGCCACGCTGCCGTAGGTGGCCCACATCTTTGTACCGTTGATTACGTAGGAGTCGCCATCGCGGATAGACCGGCACTTGATCGCAGCCGCGTCGGACCCGCAGTCAGGCTCGGTCAACGAGAAGCACCCGATGAGCTGGCCCCTCAGTAGCTGAGGGACGACCTCGCGCACGGTTGACTCATCAGCCCAGTTGGATATGCCCATGGGAACGGACATGGCCTGAGAGTTGAATGTATAGCCACCCTCGATCGAGTAACGAGTTACTTCTTCGATGATGAGCACCTGGGCCAGGAATCCCATGGCGGTCCCTCCCAGCTCCTCCGGGAAGGCGCAGCCATAGAGGCCCTGCTCGCCGATCATCTCGGGCACGATCCGGTGGAACTTGGCCTCTTCTTCCCACTCCGTGTCATGGGGAGCCAACTCGTTCATGGCGAAATCGCGAGCCAGGCTCTTTACAGCCTTGTGCTCCTCACTCAAGAGAAAATCCATCTATGCCTCCTTGTATAAATGCGTTAAAAGCGCTAGGGCGCGTGCAACATTATATCAGCCCCGGCTGCGCCAGACCAGAGGGTGATTCCTTTGGCGTGCCCGTCAAAGTTGTCGGTGACGGATACCCATTCCTTTACATAAGAAGGGGCCCAGCGTGCTGGGCCCCTACAGTTGCTTCGAGCGTCCAGAGCCGGGTACCTAGCCGACCATTGCTCGGGCTATGATCATTCTCTGGATCTGGTTGGTTCCGACGAAGAGCTGCATGAGCTTGGCATCCCGCATCATACGCTCAACCGGGTAGTCCTTCATGTAGCCATAGCCACCGAGTACCTGGACTGCGTCCGTGGTCACCCTCATGGCAGTGTCCGAGGCCATGAGCTTGGCCATGGCGGCGATCTTTGGCCCGTCCTTGGCGCCCTCGTCAATCATAGTGGCAGCACGGTAGGTAAGGTAGCGGGCCGCTTCTACCTGGGTGGCCATGTCCGCCAGCATGAACTGGATGCCCTGGAACTGCCCGATTGGCTGGCCGAACTGTATGCGAGTCTTCGAGTAGTCGATGGCGCAGTCCAGGGCTCCCTGGGCAATGCCGACCGACTGGCCTGCGACGCCGGGGCGAGCACGGTCCAGCGCCAGCATCGTCAGCTTGAAGCCGTCCCCTTCTTTTCCCAGCAGGTTGTATGCTGGAACAGCCACGTTATCCATCAGGATCTCGACGTTTGGAACTCCCCGGACGCCCATCTTGTCCTCATGCTTGCCGATAGTAAAGCCGGGATAGTCATTCTCGATAATGAAGGCAGAAAAGGACTTTGCTCCCTTGCCCGGATCGGTGATGGCAAACACGGTGAAGAGCTCCGAGATTCCTCCGCCCATCGTGATAAAGTGCTTGACGCCGTTGATGCGGTAAACATCGCCGTCCCTGACCGCTCGTGTTGTCATGGCAGCTACATCAGACCCGGCGCCGGGCTCGGTAATAGCGATGGCACCGCCCATTTCTCCCGTCGCGATCTTGGAGAAGTAGCGATTCCTCTGGTCCTCGTTAGCGGCTAAGAGCATCGCAAAGATGCCGTCCACCGCTCCTACCATGATGCAGGCGCACGAGGCATCCACCTTGGCAAGCTCCTCGATTACCAGGACGGCCGTCAGGAGGTCTGCCCCTCCGCCTCCGTACTCCTCTGGGACCAGTAGGCCGAGGAGGCCCTGGTCGGCCAGGACCTTCTTGACGTCCCAGGGGTACTCGCCCGTGCGATCTATCTCCGCTGCACGGGGGGCCACTACTTTCTGGGCGATGTCTCGCACCGTGCGGCGGATCAAGTGCTGCTGTTCAGTGAGTTCAAAATCCATTTTTGTGCCTACCCTCCTGGAGGTCCAGAGTTGATGTATTGCTACTTGCTGTAATCGTAAAACCCCTTGCCGACCTTCCGCCCGAGGCGTCCGGCGGCAACCAGTTGTCTCATCAAGGGAGGAGCCAGCCACTGTGGCCCCATGGTCTTGGCCATCTCATCCAGCACCTTGACCATGGTATCGAGGCCAACCAGGTCCAGGAACTCGAATGGACCGATGGGGTGATTATAGGCCAGCTTCATTGCCTTGTCGATATCTTCTGCAGAAGCGAGTCCCTCCTGCAGACACTTCACGGCCTCCATAAGAATGGGTGCCATAAGGCGGGAGGTAATGAACCCTGGGGCGTCGTTGCAGACAACTGCCTCTTTGCCAATGCTCGTGCAGAAGTCCCTGGTGTTCTGGATCACTTGATCTGAAGTGTAGTACCCCCGCACTACCTCAACCAGCTTCATGATGGACGCGGGGTTGAAGAAATGCGTTCCGACGATGCGCTCAGGGTGCTGGGTCTTCGCCGCGATGCTCGTGATAGGCAGGGCCGACGTGTTTGAGCAGAGGAGCGCAGTCGGGAGCAGCCTGTCCAGATCGGCGAAAAGGCTTTGCTTGAGGGCCATGTCTTCGAACACGGCTTCGATAACGATTTCCGGCTGCGGCTTGGCCACGTCTTCCAGCGAAGTGACGTAGCAAATTCGGCTGGTCCACTCTGCAGCCTGTTCTTGCGTAGCGTCGTTCCGCCGAACGGTGCGGGCGGCTATCTTGGATACAGTGTCCCGGCTCTTGGCCAGGGCTTCCTCCGAGACATCGCGGACCACCACGTCGCAAGGCAAGTGGCGAGCTACAGTAAACGCTATCTCTGATCCCATCAGACCACCACCCACGATGCCCACAGTCTTAATGTCCATACTCCTCCTTTAAGCGCGCGATTGGGTTGTTAGGTTACCCCTAACTATGTCTGACGAGGGACAAACCAACCTCACCAGGAAAGGCCCAGAGCCTTTCCTGGTGAGGACTATGGACTATACTGGGAAACCAGTTAAGAAGGTTAGGTCAATCCGGCTCAGTTGGAGCGGTTTGTCAGAATCGTCACAACCGAGTTGGCGATGCCGAGGCCTCCAACATTGTGCTGGAGTCCGTAACCATTCTTGATTTCTACCTGGCGCTCTCCGGCTTCGCCTCTCAGGTGCCAGTAGAGCTCTGCCATCTGGGCAACACCTGTGGCTCCGAGCGGATGACCTTTGGAAATCAGCCCGCCGCTCGCATTGACGGGAAGTTCACCGTTGCGGTCGGCTGCGCCGCTCTCGACAAACTTGCCACCCTGGCCCTTCTCGCAGAAGCCGAGGTCCTCGTAGTCCACGATCTCGGTAATGCTGAAGCAGTCATGGACTTCGGCGAGGTCGATCTGCTTCGGGCCGATGCCAGCCATCTTGTAGGCCTGCTGTGCTGCCATAACCGTAGCATCGAAACCCAGGAAGTGGCGCTTCTCGCTAAAGTAAATATAGTCTGTGCCCAGCCCGAACCCGGCTACGTAGACGGGCTTATCAGTATACTTCTTGGCGATATCGGCGCTGCAGATTATAGCCGCTGCTGCTCCGTCGGTCTGGGGGCAGCAGTCGAACAGGTGCAGAGGGTAGGCCACCATCGGGGACTTGAGCACGTCCTCTACCTTGATCTCGCTCTGGTAATGAGCATAGGGGTCCAGGCAGGCGTTCTTCCGGTTCTTCACTGAGACCATCGCCATCTGCTCAGGCGATGTGCCGAACTCGTGCATATGGCGGGTGGCGATGAGGCTGAAGGTTACCGCTGCGGTCTCGCCGCGGTTGATGATCGGGTGCCCCTCGACGGCCCGCGCCAGCAGGCCTTCCGTGGTGGACTTGTCCCGCATCTTCTCCATGCCCATAACCAGGGCTACATCGTACACGCCTGAGGCCACGCCCAAACAGGCATTCCGGAAGGCGTCGCTGCCGGTGGGGCAACCGTTCTCCACCCTGGTAACCGGTATGCCGGTGAGCCCGATGTTCCCGGACAAGAATGCTCCTCCGACCGTCACGTATCCGAACAGATTCGGCCTGGAGCAGCCGAGCCAGGCAGCCTTGATGTCTTTGGGATCGAATCCCTTGTCTACACTCTTTACGGCGTTGAGGAAGACCTCTCCCATCATGTCCTCGGCGCTCTTCTCGAAGAGCTCTCCGAACTTGATCATTCCCGCGCCGACTATGGCAACTTTATTCCAACCCATGTTATTTCTCCTTAGCTACTGCGGTCAGCTACTTGCCTGGGCTCTTATCGGACGGAACTTGTGACCGTATGCTGTTATGCCTCTTTCTACCACCATCTTCCTGAGGACCAACTCAACGGGCATGTCTATCTTGATCCCATCGACCTTCATTTCAGTGCCCAGCGCCACATAGCGGTTCCCGTCCTCCAGTTCAGCGATAACTATCGGAAGGGGTGACTCGAAGGGTTGTGGCATATAGTAGTTAAGGCTGTAGGTGTGGATTATGCCCTTCCTGGCCAGCTTTACCTCTTCGAACTCGGTATGACCGCAGCGAACGCAGATCTTGTGGGACGAAAGCGGAAAATGGACATAGCCGCACTCGTTACACTTCTTGCCGATTATCCCGCGCATCTCCCGGTTAATCCTCCAGTGAAGGGGGGACGAGACCGGCAGAATTGACTCAGCTACCTCCCCGGCCTTTTCCAGGAGACCGTTCTGGCGGACCAGGTGGGCATAATCGATATATTCGCCTCTAGACAGGTACGCGTCCACGGTAGGGGTACTACCCGGAGAGGATTGCTTTACCACCAGGCTCATTGCCTCAGCGGCGCCGGACCCGTAAGCGACCATAAGAATCTTCTGGCCGGCTTTAGCCTTATCGAGCGTCGAGGCCAGACCCAGAAGTGCAGAGGCCGCTCCGGTGTCACCGACCTTGGAGAAGAGGTTGCCCGGCTGCATCTGCTCCGGGGTTATGCCTGTCCCCTTGGTGGCCTCTCTGGTAATCCGGTCATCCGGCTGCTGCAAGACCACGTAGTCAAAGTCGGTGGTCTTCTTGCCGGTCTGGGCCATCAGACCCTTGGTGGCGGCCTGGACGTGACGCACGAAGCCGTACTCACGGCTGAAACGAGGGTCATAGTCCCGGACATTGGAGTCTTCAGGTGAGCGCCAGCGGTCCATGAAGCCGGTATTGTGCGAGTAGCTTGCCTCGACCTCAACCAGAGGCTGGCCGTCGCCGATAACCAGGGCGACTGCCCCGGCGCCGAAGGTCAGCTCCATCTCGCTGCCTCCCCCGGCCGGGCGGGAATCCGAGGCGATTACCAGGATATTCTTCTTCCGGCCGGATGCGACGGCGTCGGTTGCCGCCTTCCAGGCGCCAATAGCGGCAGCGGTGGTATGTGAGAACTCAGCGACCTCGAGCTGCTGCCCACAGTGCAGCACATCGGCGATGACACCAGTCGAGCCGCTCTCAAGATACGGCGTAGAGTTGCTGGCCAGATAGATAGCATCTACCTGGTCGCCGCTGATCCCCGCCTGCTTCAAGGCATTGACGCTGGCCTCGGTGGCCATCGTGATGACGTCTTCGTCAGGCCCGGTGACTACCAGTTCACCACGCCCTCCAGTGTCCCAGGCCTTCCCTATCTCCTCTTTCTTAACCCGGTAGAGGGGAAGGTAAACCCCATAACCCAATATCCCCACAGACATTCTATAAACTCCTTCTGGTTCTTGGAGACGGAACAGTATATCTTTCTAACAGATAGCCGATGCTTCTCCGGATATTACTTTCTCGCCTTTCTGGTTCTCGCAGTACACTTCGCAGACGACTACCCGCTTCCCATCCTCCTCGCTCTTCTTCTTTACCACCCCACGAGCGGTGATCGTATCGCCCGGGCGTACCGGAGCCAGGAACGAGACGGTCATCTTGCCTCCGGCCAGCCACCCCTTGGCAAAGGCCTTGGTCATCAACTCCGAGATGTATGCCAGGGAGAGCAGACCATGGGCAATAGTGCCACCGTAAAAGGTGGTCTTTGCAAATTCCGGATCGATATGAAGCGGGTTGAAATCCCCTGATGCTTCCGCGTACTGGTTGACCTTTTCCTGGGTAATGTTCTTGCTTACAGGGGAGAGCTCGTCTCCCTCTTTCAAGGCGTCAAAAGATACAGTCTGGGCCATTTTACATTCTCCTGAGAACTACTTAGGCCAGATGCCAGTCATCTTACCGATAACCACCGTTTCTCCCCGCTGGTTCTTGGTGGTTGACTCGATGACCATCCACTTACGTTCTTTACGAACGAACTTCTCCACGACTCTTGCCTTGGTAGTAAGAGTGTCACCGGGCCGGAAAGGAGCGACAAACTGAAACTCCTGGCGGGCGTGGACGGACCCTGGGGGCATCTTACCTGCCTCCTGAAGCAGGACAGACGTGCGGCTGAAAATAGCAGCGGTGGTTGGGGGAGCTACGGGCCAGCCCAGGCCAGCGTCTTCGGCGGCCTTCTGGTCTTTGTAGAATTGGGTGTTGTCCTCCACAGCCTGGAGGTACTTCTGGACTGCCTCCGGGGTGAGCTCCAGGGTGGGCGGGTCGAACTCTCGCCCTACTTCGATTTCGTCGTAGACCAGCTCTTTATCTGACATAGGTTCTCCCCTACATAGTCAACCCACCGTCGACGCAAAGGACCTGCCCGGTGATATAGCTGGCTTCGTCTGATGCAAGAAACACGAAAGCCGGCGCTATTTCCTCAGGCTCTGCCCAGCGACGCAGCGGGATTTGCTCGAGATATACCTGCGAGAGCTTGGGATCTGTACGGATTTTCTCGGTCATACGGGTAGCGGCTCCTGGCGAGACCGCGTTTACATTGATGTTGTGCCGAGCAAGCTCCTTGGCCGCAGACTTAGTGAAGCCGAGGATACCTCCCTTGGCGGATCCGTAGTTTATCTGGCCAATTGTGCCCTGTATCCCGGCACGGGAAACCACGTTGATGACCTTGCCGTATTTTCTGTCAATCATGTGGCTGGCAACTGCCTGGGTGCAGTTAAACGTACCCTTGAGGTGGGTGTTGAGGACTGCATCCCACTGATCTTCGGTCATGTTGGCCAGCATGTTAAGACGCAGGATTCCGGCATTGTTTACCAGGATATCGACCTGTCCGAATTCCTTTACGGCAGCATCTACCATCTTCTTGACAGATTCCCGGTTTGAGACGTCCGTCGACACAGCCAGGGCGGTCCCGCCCTTGGTTTTGATCTCATTGACCACTTCTTCGGCTGGCTCCAGGTCCAGCTCGGCAATCACCACCTTAGCACCTTCCCTGGCGAAAGCCATTGCTACGGCCCGGCCGATGCCTCGTCCGGAGCCGGTCACGATGGCAACTTTCCCGTCTAGTCTGCCCATGACGCTCTCCTTTTCTGGTCTGATTGTCTATATGAGGTCGGCAACGGGGTGCCGAGGGGCACACTGCTGGCTAGTGTAGGCTGCCGGGCGAAGTATAGCAATTCCTACGAATACTGTCAACATGGGAGCGGGCGCGCTCTGGTGTCCCTCTTATTCTTTTTCCCCCGTTGTGATAGAATAGGTGGCTGGATGGAGTAACTGGAGTAACTGTTGGATAAAATCTTCATCGGGGTTGCCTGGCCTTATGCTAATGGCCCCCTTCACCTGGGACACCTGGCCGGCGCATATCTTCCGGCAGACATCTTCGCCCGTTATCATCGAATAAAGGGTAACCAGGTGCTAATGGTCTCGGGCAGCGACCAGCATGGCACTCCGATCACCGT
>Ga0209514_10008452_pt1 | contig 11689 bp, 6 predicted proteins | sample Subgrocontami58m_FD_187452 | JGI IMG/M metagenome (GOLD analysis project Ga0209514, IMG submission 187452) | Subsurface groundwater microbial communities from S. Glens Falls, New York, USA - GMW37 contaminated, 5.8 m (SPAdes) (version 3) | ecosystem: Environmental > Aquatic > Deep subsurface >...
TTCCCTTGCGCCGATATCCATTTTCCCCCACAGAGGCCTGAATGAACGAAGGTCTGCTGCACAAGCGCCCGCGAAAATCCGACCGGCCGGATCGTGCTGGCGCGGTCCGAAGAACTGGGGCGACTTTTGATCTCAAGTAATGGTCACGCTATGCCCTGCACCATCCTAATACTCAAGGTCAACGGGGTTGGCCCGGTGCCTCTCCTCATTGACGAGGGGGGCAAAGTCAACCGCGATGTGCTTGCGTGGTTTGTCATGGAAAAGCAAGATCACCTCAAGGCATCCAATACGCTTCATGGGTATGCCACCGCCTTGGCGAAATTCACGGACTACTGGAAATTCCACCAGGAGACGGCCGAAGTGAAACCCATCTTTTCCGCCTTCTTCGAAGCCTTGGTCCACGGGGAACCGGAGATTGGGTGGCATGTGGGAGTCTCGACCGACACGGCCAGCCGCTACCTCGAGACGCTCTGCCTGTTTCTAGACTGGCACATCGAGGAGACCGGGGGAGACCATGAGCATCCGAACCCCAAGGTCGAGCGGCCCCTTTCTTGGGGCGAGCGCGTAAATCAGTATCGGCGGCGATTCAAGAACGACCTCCTGTTTCACCTGGCGAGCTCCAACAAGGGCAGCCATGTTAAAAATGTCAGGCTCATCAACCCTGCACACCGTGCGAAGCGGGGCTCCTCTGGGGGTGGGAGGCGTCCAAACCGCAAGTTCAGCATGGAGGATTACCTCCTCCTGATCAAACACGAGAGAGATCCACGTAACTTGCTGATGTGGCTAGCGTTGGGCGCCGCCGGACTGCGCGTGAGCGAGCCCCCCACCTGTTTGTTAACGACATCCTGTTTGATTCTGCCTCTGGCGAGGCACGCTTTGTCCTTGCTGACCCGACCTACGGAAGGATATCGGTGATCGACGAAGCCAAATCGGGGAAGCGAATGACCCGGCAGGAGTATTTGAAGAAGCACTTTAATCTCCTTCCCCGAGACCAGCTACCTGGCAACGATATCGCCTTCGTGGGGTGGAAAGGAATGAAGTGGCATGACAAGGTGGAACAAACCGCCGACGTGAGCTGGCTTCACCCTTACTTCGGCCAGCTGTTCTGGAAAACCCACCAGGAATACCTGCTGCTCCGCGGGCCAGCCAAACCCTTGCACCCATGGTATTTCGTGAATTTCAAGGCCAACATCGGCGGCCCTCAATCGATCAGCAATGTCCAGGCCATCTTCGCCTCGACCTGTCTCCGGTTGGGTATCAAGCCCCCGCATCATCCTCATGCCCTGAGGCATTTGTATGTCGACACGCTGGTGAACGTCTGCGGCCTTCCCCTGCATCAGGCACAGGTGCTCGTTCGGCACCGCAGTCCCGCGAGCACCGAAGTGTACGCCATGGCCTCCCTGGAGGCGACTCGCCTCGCATTGCTCGCGCTAGCGAAAAAGCTGCTCGAGCTACCCGGCGGAGAGCAATGGGCACCTGGTGCTGCGAGCCACATCCAATCCCCTTTATGAAAGAACCGTACAAGGCCGATTTCACCTCTCCACAGGACCCTTCCCGCCGCATCGTCTTCAACAGAGACCCCTTGGTGTCCGTCATACTGAAGGTCCCCAAGAACGAGGAGCTTGCACATGTGCTCCGTGACGTCGAACGCACCTACGTGGATTCATTTTGGCAGCAGGTCCTTTGCAGGCCCTCGCCCTACTCCTCGACCTTGCCCCTGGCGCTCGCCTATGCCAACCACGGTGTTACTCTCGTGACGCCATCGAAGGTAGTCGCCGCTGCCGCCACTCTCAGGGATCGAAACCAGCCTGAAAACGAGAAATTCGGCACGTTGACATTCAGTTCCGCGCACCCCGGCGGGGAGTGCTTATGGTCGGAGGATGACGGCCAGCGCATACTGACTGGTCGCCAGCAGGTCTCGGACTATTCCCGCGATGAATTGACCCGCGCTCTCCAGAAAATGAAGCCGAAGACGATCAGGGATGCCGAAGCGTGCCTGAACCACAGAGGGCAGGGAAAGCTCGCAACCGTTTCGGTTCTGGAGCTTTACAGCCAGCACACGGATGCTGAAGCGTTCCTCCACGAATTGACCAAAGTCGCCTTGGAGGACGGCGGGAAGGCGCTCATGCTGGGTGCCCTAGTCGCCGCACGGTCCAACGGATGGGTGGTTTTGCCGGGAGAGGTTATCGACAAGATGGCAATAGCGGTGCGGACCGCGCGCGCAAAAGACCGAGAATGGTCCAATCCGATGAATTTCCTGAGTCAGCCATTGAGGCTGCTCTACGACGAGCTTTGCCTTCCCGCCGGAGTAGAATCTGGACCCAAGCGGGTCGTGGCGGAATCCAAAGCGCGGTTCGCTTTGCTCAGCACGAACCTGGAAAGCAAAGAGGACATGAGCTGGCCTCTGGCGTCCGAGATTGTGAGCAAACAACAGTTCGTCGGCCAGGGTTTCGACCCTCCGTTCGCGATCCGAAACCACTGGCGTCAGATTTGCAGGGCCAACGGGGCCCGTTCCACCGACCGACACGAAGCCGCGACCGCGGCGGAGGCACCGGGCTTCGAGACTGCAGCCTGGCCGTCGGCGGAACCCTCCGGGCTCCCCGAGTCTCGGATCTTCAGAGCACCCCACGATCCCAAGTACGAGGTGACACTCAACTGGGATTACGAAAAACCTCATATAGTCCACCACGCTGGGCGCGAGGAACTCCTGAAGGTGGCCACGCGCGTAGAGCACGATTACATCGGTCAGTTTTGGGAACAGCTCTGCGCAGCATCCCCCCATATAAGCGAACTTCCGTATGCCCTGGCCGCGAGTCTTGGCGGGCATACGCTCCTCCCACCAAGCGCCGTGTATGCTCAAATCACCGGGCACAACGACGTCTCCAGTTCGGAAGCACTGTGTGAGTTACGCCGCTATCCCATGAGCGAGTTGCGTGCTGCGGTGCAAAAACTCAAGCCCAGCAGTATCAACGCCGCCCTGGGCCTGCTATCGGAGAACGGTCGCGTGAGATTTCATGGCTTCTCTTTGGTGGACATGATCCAAGACGAGCCCACATTCACCGCTTACGTGCTTTCGCTCGTGAAGGTCGCCTCGGATTCCGGCTTTGGCACGTGCAAAGGCCTGGCACAACACGCGCTTGTCGCCCTGCGTTCGAAGGGTTGGATTATCCTCCCCGAATCTGTCAACCAGCATATCGGCAGAGTGTTACGGGGCGTACACGGCGCGAACCGAGATTGGGCAGCCAATCCCATGAGCTTTCTTGACCCGCACCTGCAGGAGCTCTACACCCAATTGCTCGGAGAAGCGATTGCGGGCTCGGAGGAGGACACGGCGCATCCATTGCAACAATGCGTCGCGAGAAGGGCGATCTTGTGCACGAACGTCCGCAGCGCGAGAGACTTGAGTATGCCATTGGTCGAAGCGATCCTGGCTACCGATGCGCAAAGCAAGGCGAACGGTATCGCCGCGGTTCCCCCAGCGGCACTCCGAGCCAGGTGGCAGCGTCTCTGCGAGGAGAATGGGCCGGCCGCGATGAGGCTTGAGGCGAAAAAAAACGACCATCGGGGCGCGTTAGCCAAGCGGTGCTCGACCACCGAACGACTTGACGAATGGCTGGATTTTATGGCCAACCAGGCAGAACTGCACACCGGCGGGAACCTTGAGCCTCTCTATGGAGCTTTCGGGCACTGGCTTGCCTGGCTCTTGACGCTCGAAGTCATTCCAAAGCCAATGGAGATCAGCCGAAAACATATCCGCGATGATGCCAGTCCGAGCGCCAATACCTTCCGGGCCTATCTGTCCAGGATGGACTGGACGGTCACACGAAGCCGAAACCACCCGCTCGCCAAGATGAACCAGGTCTTCGGGCGGCTTTCGAGGGAGTCTGAGGAATCTGGGGCCACATTTCACAACCCCATCCAATACGACCACGACAGGTTCCCTGTCCCGCGCCAGGAGAAATGCGACGGAACTAAACGGAAGTCGATGGCGGAATGGATCATGGCAGAATTAAGAGAGTTGATCGTGAAGGATAAAGGCGATGGCAACTACGCCTGGGGTGAAGACCTACAGGGGCTTGATTGTCTCCAACTCGAGACGGGGAAGGATGAGAAGGTCTTCTGCCCCGTTCTGCCGGCGATCATCTATCTCATGTTGGTGTTTCCTCTTCGCACGCATGCCGCTCGCTGGATCGATTCGGGGGAAATGGATGAATTGATTTACGACTCCGAGTCCAAAGGATTTGTCCCTAATCCGGATAGGCCCATCCCCGGGAGGGACTGTGGCGTTATCCAGCCCAGCCAGAGCAAACCCATTGATGATAAAGGCGTTCCTGATCTGGAATTCCAGGTTTCTGTCAACAAAACCCTCCTTCAGCAGCGAAACCGGTCCGCCTTCACGATTCCGTACCTGCCCGCCGATGTCCTCTGGATCATTAAGCAGGTTCTGGCGTGGCAGAAGCGATACGGCCCGCCCGCGCACCTGGTAAAAGAGGTGCATGAACCAACGATTGAGCAGGTGCGCAATCAGGGGCTTGCGGCCTACTACCCCGACATCTGTCCTCTCTTCCGCTACCCCAAGCAGGAGTCGTTCTATCCCCCCGCTCACTCACAAATCGCGCGTTTCTGGGGAAAGCTGTGCCGCCTCTGGGACGACAAAAACGCCTCCTGGGACGATCCCAAGACGGGGCAGTGTGGCAAGCGACCTGGTGCCCCCAAACTCTCCCGGCTGTATACGCCACCAGACGGGAGGAGTACTCACGACGTGGCTGTGTACGATCTCCACTCCCTCAGGGTCTCCCGGGTCACGGTCTTGCTCGATGCAGGACTGCCTCTTGGCGTTGTGTCGGCGATCGCCGGGCACAAAAGCCTCGCGATGACTCTGCATTATTACAGCGCGGAACGCCACACGCTCAAGGTCAAGTTGCATGAAGCTTTTCAGAAGTTGGGCAGTGACGCTGGAATGGAGGAAATCGCCAAGCGGCTTTACGACACCGACGACGAATCCTGGTTACGGGGATCCCCTGACGGGTTCGCTCGCCTCCGGCAAAACCGACGAAATGGCCTGATGAGCATAACCACCTCCGGCATCTGCCCTGCTGCGTCGTGTGATACGGGTATGATCGATCCAGCACGGCCGTCAGAGCTCCCGAGCGAAGTGCCCGGCTCTCGTTGCCCGCTGTGCCGATATTTCATCTACGGCCCCGCCTTTCTTCCCGGGCTGGCCTACGACTACAATTGCCTGCTCTTTGAGCTGGAGAAGAAGGCCAACCAGCATGTGAGGCTGAGAATGGACGCCATCGCCGCTGAAGACGCCGGTAATCGAGGTGACGTATGGAGGTTGCGTGGTGAAGATGACCGGCTCGACCGCGAAACAACTCTCGATCTCAGAGTCTTGGGCCGCCTCTACGTCATGATCGAGGAGTGCATCTCGCTGATCAACGAGGGAGGGGCTGCGGGTCCTCAATCCGTTGCGCTGTTTGCCCCATCCAACGTGCGACTGGTCGCGGTAATGGAGCGTGTTAGCAAGTTCCAGCAGCTAAAGGATTTGATCGAGGTTGCTCAGATCATTCCCTCCTCTCGCCATACCGCTCCGATCATCGCCGAGATCGAGTTGAAGGACAGGCTATTGGACTTCCTTCGCCGGAATGGGGCTGAGTGTTACCTGGCGGGCATACCCAAGGATGCCGCCAGAGTGGCTACCCTCCAGCTGGCTCGTCTCCTGGAGCGTCTGGTGCCGGTTGACGATTCTCGACAGGACCTCCTCGACGGGGTCACCAAGTTGTGTTCTATGCCCGAGGTGGAGGCCGACGTGCTCTCTCACATCGAAAAAAGCAAACGACAGATTGAAGCCGGCTCTGGTGACCGTCGTGGCGAAACCCTCAGCAAAAATGGACGATCAAACTGACCCACCGAAAAGCCGCAGCGGGGCCGAGATCGGCGCCGAAAACTTCGGTAAGTTGCAGGATTATTTCGCCCAGCTCGAACGTGAGGGCGGGCAGGTCCCGTTTACGAAAGAGGGCCGCCCCAATCTGAGTGCGATTGCCTTGAGCTGCGGGTTTGATCGCCAAGTTCTTTACAGCAACCCGCGCTGTAAAGAACTCGTGCAGGCAAAGGTCAGGAGCATCGGCGGCACCACCGAAACCATCGAGCCCACTGCGAAGGCGATGTTCGACCCAAAGGACAAGCGCATTCGGGAGCTCGAGAAGCAGGTGGCCGACCTGACCGAGCGGCTTAGTCAGGCTGAAAAGGAATTGGCAGCAGCGCGGCCATACCAACGCCTCTACCAGCACGCCTGCGAAACAGGAAGGACCCTGGTCCCGTGACTCAGACCGCAGCCGTCAGTGTGACCAAGGTGTGGCCTGGCCCCGGAGGCACCTGCTATTGGACTGGAAGAGATTCGGAGGGAAAGCTGCTCCGGTTCGTTCATCGCAATGCAGGCCGACTTCCGATTCCAGGCGAGGTTTGGACCGTCGCGGGCAAGCGAGAGTACCACCCCGAATACGGGCCCCAGATCCAGGTGACAGAGGCCGCGCTCAGAGAGCCAACCGGCAGGCTGTTGGTCGATTTCCTGGCCCGGCATGAAGCATTTGACGGCCTGCGCATCGGCGTAACCAAGGCGTCTGCGCTTTACGCCCGGTTCGGGGACCAGCTCTACGATGTTCTGGAAGACGGCAATGAGGAGCTATTGGCGGAGGTGGACAAGCTCCCCAGGGAAATCATTCGACCGTTGATTGAGGCCTGGCAGACCGTTACCCATGAGGCGAACGTCGTTCGGTGGCTCTCGGGATGGGGCTGCCCCGTCGGGCTGGCCAGGAAGCTCATCGACTACTACGGCAGGGAAGCTCTCGACAAGTTGCACGAGAACCCTTACCGGATGCTCGCCTTCATCTCCTTCAAGAAGTGCGACGAACTGGCTGGTCGGATCGGAATGGCGCCTCACGATCCGCGCCGCTTGGCTGCTGTGGTTCAGCACCTCCTCTACCAGCAACTGGAGCATGGCCATACGGTCACGGGAATCGACTTCCTCAAGGCGAAGATCGGGGCCTTCCTCGGTTTAGCCGGTGACCGCACAGCCGAGGAAGCGATCACCGCCGCCCAGGCGGCCAGGGTGGTTATCGTTTCCGAGGGGGCTATCAGCACCACCGGCATCAGGTTGCTGGAAATAGATGCGATGGACCGCATCAACGCGCTGCTGGCCTCGGGACAAACTCAGCAGAGCGAGATGTTCGGAAACGACGCGGCGCTCCCTTCCGTGATAGCCGCGTTTGAGTCGGAAGCGGGGTACCCCCTCAACGCTGAGCAACGGACTGCCATAGCGATGGCACTCAAGGAGAGGCTCTCCATAATTTGCGGTGGGGCGGGCGTTGGGAAGACTACCGTCTTGAAGGCGCTGGCCAAGTCGCTTTCCACCGAAATCTACCTCATGGCACTGACTGGGCAGGCGGCGCGGCGGATCACCCAAGCCACGGGGCACGCCGCCACCACGATCGAATACTTCTTGCGTCACATCGCCGGCACAATATCCAAGGGCTGCAGTCCGTTGCTGGTAATTGACGAGGCCTCGATGCTCGACCTGCAGTTGACGGTCAGAATCCTGCGCGCGGCTCCAAAGGCGGCTCGGTTGCTGTTGGTCGGCGACCCGGCTCAATTGCCGCCGGTGAGCTTTGGACTCATTTTCCACAAATTGGCGGAGTCGCCGCGTGTTCAGAAGACCGAGCTGACCGTTATCAACCGGCAGACGGAGGAAAGCGGCATCCCCGAAATCAGCCGCCTGGTGCGGGCTGGACAGGTGCCCTTCCTGCATGGCTACACGGGCCCTGGGAAGGGGGTCTCTTTCATCCCTGTGCCCCGGGACGAGGTCATCCAGCGGTTGATCGACGTGAAGGCGGACATGCCGCACGCTCAAGTCTTGTGCGTTAAGAACGCCGGTGGCCTGGGAATCCAGGATATCAATGAGGTCTTCCACCGGATAACCGCTATCGGACGGCGAACCGATGAGTCGGTAGGGATGTCCGTGGGCGAACCCGTCATCTTTAAGAAGAATCTCCCGGACTTGGACTTGGTCAATGGCTCGCTCGGTGAGGTCACAGGGTTCAACCGGGAGGAGACCGGCGAACTGAACATCCTGTGCTCGTTCGCGGGCGAGCCGAAACTCATCTCTGGTCCTCACATCGAGTATTTGAAGCTGGCGTATGCCATTACGGTGCACTCAGCCCAAGGCTCCCAATTTGACAGGGTCGTCATCCTCGTGGAGCCGAGCCAGGTTCTTGACCGCACCCTCATTTACACAGCGCTCACCCGAGGCGTCAACCAGGTCGTTTTTATTGGCGACCAAACTGCGTTTGCGCACGCCATCCGGTCCGAGCCGAAGGCATCTCAGCGGTCGGTCCTCTTTCGAGTTTAAGTATGGAAAACAATAAACCACCCGAAACCAGCCCATTGGCCGATGAAAAGCCGTCAGCCGCACTTTTCACCGCCATTCTAGAGAAGGCCGGTCATCCCAAGAGCAAGCGAGCTGCCGAGCACATCAAGCAAGCTTGTGACTACCTGGACGACAAGGGGATGGAGATCACTGTCGCGGAAATTGGCCATTTTTGCACGAACTCCGGCCCTAAGACCCAGAGCATCCACAACAATAAGGACTTTTGCGCCTACATCAAAACCAGGCACGCCGAGCAAAAGCTTGCCGTCAAGCCCAACGACGCCGGGGTCAAATTCGAGAGCAACGATCCGCAGGCCAACGCGGTGATCTACGCCCTTCAGGTGTCCAAGCGGCGCTTGGAGCAAATGCTCCACAATCTGAAGGGCGCGTTGGCGGACGCCGGGGATTACGACCTGGAGTCCACAATGAGAACAGGACGGCTCGTTCGCCTGGCAGACGATCCCGCGGCAACGGTTAGCCCCGAATTGCTCGATCTGGTTCGTCGTCTGCTTGATCCCGCCCACTTGATCAAGTTCGGCTTCAGAATCCAGCAGGATCGCATTATCGCTGTCGATCGGAATAATCGTGTCTTTATGGAAAAGGCCGATCTCCAGCGCCTCATGGCCCTCATTCAAATCCGCACGAAGGCCTTTCCGGAGAGCAGCGCTCCGGAACAGCTTGCCGACAGCCCGGATGGAGAGGCGAAAAAGGGTTGAGGCTTCCCTTGGGCGGGGATTTAGTCGTCCCGTGGCCGGCAGGATAGGACGCAGGAGTGCAACCCGAGCGGCCTGCCACCAGGATTGCGCCATTCAGCATGGCCAATCGACCTTTTGGTCTCTTTCTGAGAGAGGAGAGTCGGGCCAGTGCCGACTACGGATACCGCAACCGGAAGAACGACGCCGGGCTAGCCGGGCTTAGCAAGATGGACTTCGTGGTGGATGAGCCGCTGCCAGGAATATCCACCCAGATCGATGTGATGCCGGTGTTTAGGCTGCTGGTCTGCGTCTGCAGAATCCAGCCAAGATGGGTTGTCGGCCAGGAAAGCGTCAGCCTGTTGCCGGAAATCGACGCCGCAATACTCGTCGGATAGTCCGCGAGGGGAGGCGCCGGGAGCACCGTCAAGGTGGCGACCGTGCTGGTGGCGGTGCCAAAGGCATCGGCTACTACAACCGAATAGCCGCCGGCATCATCCGCGTTAACGCCGGGGAGCGTGAGCGTCGCAGCAGTCGCACCAGCGACGTCTGTGCCGTTATGCCGCCATTGATATGTGAAGGGCGGAGTACCGTTGACTGAAACGGCGAATGATACCGCTTGGCCGAGCGAAACAGTTCGACTCAGAGGCTGTGCCAGAACAGATGGACCAGTGTCCATTCGCCGGTCAGCCACTATCGCTAGACTGTCATTCCCTGTTGCGACGATGGCGATGACGCCGCCCAGCCCGGATGGCACCGTGCTTTGGCCGGAAGTGTTCAATCCCCACGCCGCAACGGCGCCGTCGGATTTGAGCGCCAGACCGTGAGATGCTCCTGCGGCAATGGCGATGACGCCCCTCAACCCGACTGGAACCGTGCATTGTCCGTCACCGTTGGCTCCCCACGCCACAACGGTGCCGTCGGATTTGAGCGCCAGACTGTGAGAATATCCTGCCGCGATAGCGATGACGCCGCTCAACCCGGTTGGCACGGTTGCTGGCTCTGGAAAAGGGCCATTCTGATCCTGCCCCCACGCCACAACGGTACCGTCGGACTTGAGCGCCAGACTGTGAAGCCCTCCTGCTGAGATGGCGATGACGCCGCGCAACCCGGATGGCACCGTGGTTTGGCCGACAAAGTTGTATCCCCACGCCACGACGGCCCCGTCGTCCGTGAGCACCAGACTGTGAAAATCTCCTGCAGCGATGGCGATGACGGCCATCAAACCGCTTGGCACGGTTGCTGGCTTAGCACCTCCATCGGGCCCCCACCAAATCGTCCCCCACACCGCGACGGTGCCGTCAGATCTGAGTGCCAGACCGTGGCTACCTCCTGCGGCGATGGCGATGACGCCGCCCAGCCGGGAAGGTACCGTGCTTTGCCCGTTCAATCCCCACGCCGCAACGGTGCCGTCGGATTTGAGCGCCAGAAGCTGAGAGTATCCTGCCGCTATAGCGATGACGCCGCTCAACCCGGTTGGCACGGTTGCTGGCTCCCCATTCGAAATCCGCCCCCATGCCACAATGGTGCCGTCGGATTTCAGAGCCAGACAGTGACTGTATCCTTCGGCAATGGCGATGACGCTGTTCAACCCGGATGGCACAGGGCCTTGGCCGAAAGCGTCCGATCCCCACGCTTCAACGGTGCCGTCGGATTTGAGCGCCAGACTGTGAGAATATCCTGCCGCGATGGCGACGACGCCGCTCAACCCGGTTGGCACGGTTGCTGGCCCCGGAAAAGGGCCATTCTGAACCTCCCCCCACGCCACAACGGTGCCGTCGGATTTGAGCGCCAGACTGTGACTGTATCCTTCGGCAATGGCGATGACGCCGCGCAACCCAGATGGCACCGTGTTTTGGCCGTAAGCGTCAATTCCCCACGCCACAACGGTGCCGTCGGATTTGAGCGCCAAACTGTGAGCGGCTCCCGCGGCAATGGCAATGACGCCGCGCAACTCGCTCGGCACCGTGCATTGGCCGTGACCGTTCCATCCCCACGCCACGACGGTCCCGTCGGCCTTGAGTGCCAGACTGTGAGATTGTCCTGCGGCCACGGCAATGACGCCCCTCAACCCGACTGGAACCGAGCTTTGGCCGTAAGTGTTCCATCCCCACGCCACGACAGTACCGTCGGTCTTGAGCGCCAGACTGTGACCGCTTCCCCCGGCCATGGCCACGAAGCGCGTTCCAGGCTGAAGCACGGGTAACGCCTGCGCCCCCCACCCGAGCACATTCCCGCTTTGCGCGGCACTGGTTCCAGCGAAGGAGGAGGTAAGTTTGTAGGCTTGCGCCGCGTTGAAGGAGCCGTTGCCGGCTGGGTAACCATAGACCCGGGCGTAGTAGGTTCCTGGGCTGGGCACGGACAATGCCACGGTCTCCGCCTGCCCCAGATTCTGGTATGAGCCCTGCCTGAAGGTGGAGTCCGGGCCATAGATCTCGATGTCGTAATCGTTCAGTGCGGGCACGGTGAGGTTCAGACTGAGTGTGCCAGGTTCCGTCACCGTAACTTTGTACCAATCCACATCCGTCGCGGAGCAGATGTAGCCGTCGAGGCTGAAGTTCGGTGCCAGAGGCGT
>Ga0209514_10008453_pt1 | contig 11689 bp, 8 predicted proteins | sample Subgrocontami58m_FD_187452 | JGI IMG/M metagenome (GOLD analysis project Ga0209514, IMG submission 187452) | Subsurface groundwater microbial communities from S. Glens Falls, New York, USA - GMW37 contaminated, 5.8 m (SPAdes) (version 3) | ecosystem: Environmental > Aquatic > Deep subsurface >...
CGGCGACGGATCCGTTGCTCGCGCTCATGGCCACCCCGTCCATGCGAGCGACGCTGAGATACTTCTGGGTTGTGGCTGCGCTGATGGTCGTGCAGATCGGGCTGGGCGCGATCGCCGCTCACTACGGCGTGGAGGGAGACGGCTTCTACGGCTTCCCGCTGAGCGATTGGTTGCCGTATTCCGTAGCGCGCACGTGGCACACACAACTCGGCATCTTCTGGATCGCCACCGCCTGGCTGGCCACGGGCCTCTTTGTCGCCCCTGCGGTGTCCGGTTATGAGCCCCCGGGGCAGAAGCACGGGGTGAATTTTCTCCTGCTCTGCCTGGTCATCATCGTTGTGGGCTCGCTGGCAGGCGAATGGATGGGGGTGGAACAGAAGCTGGGGCTGGTCGGCAACTTCTGGTTCGGCCACCAGGGCTATGAATACGTGGACCTTGGCCGCTTCTGGCAGATCTTCCTCCTGGTCGGTCTCTTCCTTTGGCTCGGGCTGATGGGGCGCGCGCTGTGGCCCGCGTTCAAGAACCCGGGGCCCAACCGGCACCTGCTCGCGCTGTTTCTCGTGGCTTCAGCCGCCATCGCGCTGTTCTACGGGGCGGGCCTGATGTGGGGAAGGCAAACGAACCTTGCCGTGGCTGAATACTGGCGCTGGTGGGTGGTGCACCTGTGGGTGGAAGGCTTTTTTGAGGTTTTCGCCACCGTCGTCATCGCGTTCCTCTTCACCCGGATGGGCCTTCTGAAGCCAGCCACCGCCACCACAGCGGTGCTATTTTCCACAGTTATTTTCCTGTCGGGTGGCATCCTCGGGACGTTCCATCACTTGTATTTCACCGGGACGCCCACGGCCGTGCTTGCGCTGGGCGCGACCTTCAGCGCGCTGGAAATCGTGCCACTGGTGCTCATCGGCTTCGAGGGCTACGAGAACCTGACTTTGAGCCGCGCGCGTCCCTGGGTGGCGGCCTACAAATGGCCCATCTACTTCTTCGTGGCGGTGGCGTTCTGGAACCTCGTCGGCGCCGGCCTGTTCGGCTTCCTCATCAACCCGCCCATTGGCCTCTATTACATGCAGGGGTTGAACACCACGCCGGTCCACGCCCACACTGCGCTCTTCGGCGTGTACGGCATGTTGGGCATCGGTTTGATGCTGTTCTGCCTGCGTGGGTTGACACGGCAGGACGCATGGAAATCGCGGGCGCTCTCGTTCAGCTTCTGGTCCATCAACCTTGGCCTCGCGTTGATGGTTCTGTTGAGTCTCCTCCCCGTGGGGTTGCTGCAAACCTGGGCCAGCGTGGAGCATGGCATGTGGTACGCCCGCTCCGCCGAGTTCCTGCAAACCGGCCTCATGGAGAAGCTGCGCTGGATGCGCGTGATCGGTGACACGATCTTCGCGCTCGGCGCGCTGAGCCTGGGCTGGTTTGTGCTAGGGTTGAACACCGGTTGGTCCTTTGAGGCCCGCACATCAGCCAAGGCGGAGTGAGCCGCAGGGCTCGCGCTGACTTGATTGCAGAATGCAGAATGCAAGCTAGCCAGGACTTGCCGGTCGTCCAGAGCCGCGCGTCGCCGCGGAAGTGGATCGCGCCGTGCGCAATTGCGGTAACGCTCAGGACTTGTTCGCCCAGATCCGGCTCGTTTACCACTTCCTCTTCCGGTTTGGATGTGTCCACCACCTGGGCCAGCCCTTTTCGCTCGAGCTCAAGGCACACAATGTCGCCTGAGGAGAACAACGCGACGATGAGCTGGCGGTCGCCGGCCGGGGTGGAGGCAGCGACGCTGGTCTTCTCGTGGCACATGGCGCGGCCGGTCGCCCAAAACTGTCACTCCCACATCTTCATTGACTTGGATAGTTGACCTTCCGTAACTCGACCTCGCCCCAGTCCACCGGTCGGTCGTCCCCCTTGTCCCCAGCCTCCGGCACGAGGAACTCCCGCACCGAAATGAGCGTCGGAGTCGCGTGCCATTGAAACTCGTACATGCCAGGCAGCACATCGTCCGCACGGAACGAGCCATCGGCGGAAACATGGGCGGAGAAGGTGCGTCGATCTGTATTGGCGGACCTGTACTCTGTGGATTGAAAATACGCCGCCTGCTCAGCGTGGGTTCTCAACCGCCAACCCTTCTCCAGGTTCTTGAAGCTCAGCGTAGTGATCCATGCCCCAGCATTCCTGGAATCGAGAGCCACACGCTCGGCCGTTTTAACCTTGCCGACGACCGTGCGGCCAATGCCGCCAACATTGGTCACCGTGGTTTCCCCGGCCCTCACATCCACAGCCGCAAGGTGGCTCATCGACCAGTGGTTCTCATCGGAGAGGAAGTGCCGGTTGAGGATGTAACGCCCGGATGGGACGAACGTAATGGCAAACCGGCCTTGCTCGTCCGGTTTGGCTTCGAACGCCTCCGAGCCATGAATCGGACCCTCAGCCATCGCCGGCTGGAGACGCACGTGTTCGCTGGTGCCCACGTGACGTCCAGCACGCAAAGTGCCTTCGATCCGGCCCCATCTCCGCAACGCAATCTGCCCTGACGCTTTCGACTGCTCAATCGACACAGTCGCAAACCCGTCCTCGTTGACCGCAACGATGGACTGCGCACCTTCATACATTGGCAGGACAAAACTGCCGTCCCGCCCCGCGCTTACGACCAGCCCTTCTTCGGGGAGGCCGCTGGGCCTGAACACCCCTTTGCCGAGGTATAGGTATCTTCCCTCGACCTCCAGCGCGACCTCGGCGTCAACTGCCGGCTGGCCGTTGGGCGACAGGACGACGCCCCTCACCTCAACGCCCGGAATCGGTTTGGGCTGCGGCGCACAGGACATCGCCCGTTCCCGCGTCCAGGTGCGGTCGGCGGTGCTGATGATTACTTCGAGTGTCTCGCCTGGCTTCAAACAACACCGCGAGCGCGGACCAGCGGCCGGGCCTGCGAAAGGCCGCGATCATTGAAATGCGCCGGCGCATCTGCTTCTTGCCCTCCAAAATGCCAATCAGTCCGGGAATGGCCGTCGGCCGGTTCAGGTTTTCGAGCAGCTTGACCACGGTTTCGCCGTAAGCGGTGCCGGCCTTGTCCCCGGCGCGGAGGAGCGCAAGCTCATCGCACGCCAATTCGCGGTCGGCGCGCAGCCGCGCGAAACCAAGCCACAAGAGAGGATTGAACCAGTGCATAATTTGCAGCGCCGCCACCAGCCAGTTGAGCCAAAGGTCGCCGCGTTTCACATGAGCGAGTTCGTGCAGAAAAATGTACCGTAGTTCCCGTCTTGCGAATTGTCCCCCAATACCGCGCGGCAACAGTAACCGCAACCGCAGCAGGCCGGTGAGCTGGCGGCGGAAAACCCACTGCGCCAGCAGCACGAGCAGGACAAGTACCCCGGCCTCTATCGAATGGTTGATCAGCCAGTTGAGCCGCTTCTCCAATCCCGAGGGCGCGTTCATTCTTACTCCTTTCGGTTAGGCAACCTTTTGAGTTCGTCCATCTCCTTTGGCGAGGGTTCCAGGGCCTCCCATTCGGCGTCGGAAATGTGCGGTGTCAGCTTCATGCTTTTACGCTTACACTTGTAATGCGAGTAACGATTACACCGGTAATTGATTCGTTGCAAGCTCTTTTTCCTTTTGGACGAGGCCCCTTCTGAAATTGGAGCCGCTGAGCGGTTGTGGAGTTACGGGGTTTTAGGAGGATGGGCGTTGGCGGCTTGAGGTGGCCTGCGGCGCGCTGAGGACAGCGACGCCCTACCTGGCGACCTCAGACCGAAATCATATTCTTGTAACTAAAACGTTCCGAATGGGGTATTGTCCAATGACTGTGTGAACCGGCCAAAACAAGAATGCAATCGCGCGGTGAGCGACGATAACGCAACCGCTGTCGCGCCCTCGGCGGCGGGGTGGTGAACGATGGACACCGTCCCGCCCATCGAAAGCGCGCCTGATCCCTTGGGCGCAACGACGATCAAGGATCTTTGGCGCAACCGCGCCATCGCCCCCGGAGGGGACGATTTCGAGCGGCTTGTCAGGACCTTCCTCCCGCTGGTCCGCGGGAGCGCGTCGCTGTTGCTCCCCGAGGACCCGGCGTCGGCCGCGGAGATTGTCGTCACGGTGTTTCGCTCATTCGCCTTTTCATGGCGCAGACTGCCCCAGCGCACGCTCGTCGCCGCCTGGCTCCTGCGGACGACCTGGTTCGCCGCGCTTCACGAGCGCAAGCGTCTCAGGCTGCCCGCGCCGGAGAAAACCTCCGCCGCTGGCGTGAGCCAGACCCTGTTTAAAGAACTCAATCGGTTACACCGCACCTTGCTGGACGCGGTCACCGTGCGCGTTGTTGTGCGGGGGACCGTCCAGGCCGAGACCAGGGCCGCGCGCGCCAAGGAAGCGCGCCAGCTCAAGCATGCCCATCGCGGCGTGGCAAGACTGGCGAAAAGGCTGCGAAAGAGCCGTGTTGTCCCTGATGCGGGCGCGCTCCTTGAAGGGATCGTTTCACCCGCGCCGCCGGAGACCGAGGGCCTGGTGTTGAGCCAACTGCGCGAGTGGTCACCCAAGGAGAAGAAGACGGATCTCGTTCGGGCCGTCTTGAGCGCATGGCAATGGGTTGGGGTGAAACGCATCTTGCGGCGGTTCTTGGTGTCGGTCGCGGTGACTCTATGTCTCCTGGTCGTGACGGGTGTGACGGTGGTGTGGCTGGCTCAGAACGGGTATCTGACTGCATGGTTCATGGGGCATTCAAGCCGGCAACTCGCCAAGGACATGCCCGAACTCGCCCAACCCGCGCGCCCATGGCCAAATTCGACCGCGCTGGAGGCTGCTGGTGCACGCAATCCACCGCGGACCGCGTCCGAGCTGTACGGGCTGACAAACGTCTGGAGCGCAAAACTCAGCTTCACGGAGAAGGAGTGGAAAGGCATCAGCCCGTCGCGTGTCCCACCGGTGCCGAACATGTGGCAAGAGGGTGGGACGATCGTCCTGCGGAACCCGAAAGCCCGCCGCAACGGCCTGGCGGGCGTTGTGGGAATCGAGTTCAACTGGGTGCATTCGAAGCTCGAGTTCGCTGGACTCACGTTTCCCGATGTCGCCACCCGCTACCGCGGGAACGGCACGTACCTCAACTCGCTCTTCGGCCCCAAGCAATCCTTCAAGGTGGACCTGAACAAGTACACCAAAGGTCAGAGCCTGGCCGGCATTCATACGCTCAATTACGTGAATGCTATCCCGGACAACACCTACATGCACGACGCCCTGGCGCAGCAACTGTTCCGTGATTTGGGTGTTCCCAGCCCCCGAACCGCCTTCGCTTATTTGAGCATGGACGTACCCGGCAAATTCACCAATCAGCCGCTGGGACTGTATGTGCTCGTGGAGAATGTCGATGCCGACTTTGCGTCCGACCGCTTCGGATCGAAGACCGTGCCCATTTTCAAGCCGGTGACACCCGAATTGTTCAAAGATTTGGGCGATGACTGGAAGGCCTACGCGGACATTTATGACCTCAAGACCAAGGCTACTCCCGCACAGTTGCAGCGGGTGATCCAATTCGCCCGCCTCGTCACCACCGCCGACGACGCCGAATTTGCGCGCCGTCTGGACGAGTTCCTCGATCTAGACGAATTCGCGGCCTTCCTGGCGGGTCATGTCCTGACCTCCAGCTATGATGGGTTCCTCGCCAACGGCCAGAATTTTTTCATCTACCTGGACCCCCGCTCGAACAAGTTCGGGTTCATCGCGTGGGATCAGGATCATGGTTGGGGTGAGTTCGGTTATGTGGCAACCGCTGATAGACGGGAGCGGGCGAGCATCTGGCAGCCCTGTTCCTACGACAACCGCTTCGTCGAGCGCGTGCTGAAGGTGGAGAGCTTCCGAGCGGTGTATCGCCGCCAACTTGAAAGCGCGGTTGCCAATCAGTTCACCGTCGAACGGCTTTTCCCTCAGATTGACCAACTCGCGTCCATTATCCGGCCCGCCATCGCCGCGGAATCCGATTTCCGGCTCAGGCGGTTCGACCAGTCGGTGAGCACCAACTGGCTGAGCGGCCCGCGGGACGGGCAGCCCGAAGGTCCCAGAGCGCCCGTTCACCAGCTTAAGCGCTTCATTACCAACCGCGTGAAATCGCTTCACGACCAATTGGACGGCAAAGTGGAGGGGGAGATCCTGGGGCGGCGGCGGCGGCAGTAGAGGCAGAGGGCCGTTCTTGAGTTTCGCCGGGCGCTGTGTGTACCCTGGCGCGTGCAACGGATCATTCGCCGGGCTGAGTTTGCCGAGCTGTCCGGCCTGTTCTTCCTGAACTCCATGGCCATGGGGGCATGGTACGTACCGCTGAGCACCGTGTTGGATGCCCACGGGCTGCAGTCGATCAAACCCATGGCTTTTGCCACGTCGGCCACCGCCGCCTTCGTGTCACCTCTGATCTTCGGCGCGATGGCGGACCGGCATGCGGCGCCGGTGCGCGTGCTGCGCTGGCTCTCACTGGCCACGTCCCTCGCAATGCTCGTGGTCGCGACCGCCATCCAACTTCGCGCCAGCCCCTGGCTCGCGCTCGCCCTGATCCAGGTTTTCGCGTTGGGCTCCGCGCCGACGGCGAGTCTGGCCAATTCCATCGTGATGGGGCGGCTCACCAACCCGCAACACCAGTTCGGACCCATTCGCGCTCTGGGCACGCTGGGTTGGATGACCGGTTGCTGGCTGGTCAGCGCCCTCCATGCGGATACCTCCACACGGGCCTGCTACGCCAGCGCGGCCATCTGGTCGCTCGTCGCCGCGTTTACCCTCTGGCTCCCCAATCCCGAGCCATTAAAATCGACCCAAACGATCACTCTGAAGCAGCGGCTGGGATTGGACGCGCTCACGTTGCTGAAGGAACGCGATCACCGAGTCGTATTCCTTACATCAGCCCTGTTCTGCGTTCCGCTGGCAGCCTTCTATCCCTACACCCCCACTCACCTGCGGCAGTTGGGTTTGGAGCGTACAAGCGCCTGGATGACCCTGGGCCAGGTAACCGAGATCGTCGCCATGGTGGGGCTGTCGAGGGTGTTGGGGCACTGGCGATTAAAGTGGACCCTCACCGCCGGGCTTGTTTTTGGATTGCTCCGCTACAGCCTTTGCGCGCTGGACGGAAAAGGCTGGGTGCTTGCCGGGCTGACGCTTCACGGTTTTGCCTACACGCTCTTTTTCATCACCGCCCAGATTTACGTGGATCAACGTGTCGCACCGGAGTGGCGCACCCGGGCGCAGGCGTTGTTCTGCCTGACGACCAGCGGCGTGGGCAATCTCATTGGCTATCTGAGCGTCGGTTGGTGGTTCCGGCTGGCGCACCAGGCGGGAACGATGGATTGGCCACTATTCTGGGGCGTCCTGGCGATTGCGGTTGCCTTGGTGCTGGGTTTCTTCCTTTCCGCCTACCGCGGGCGGGTCCGTCGGTAGTTCAATCGAACCCTTGGCGCGCGGCTTGAAGAGCCGCGCGCGATCGGCCATTTGTCTGAGGCGACCGGCGCCGTTGCGCCAGCTCCAGAGCTCGCACCGATTTACTTGGCGGGCAGGGGGCGCAACTCCTTCAACGGCTCGGGCTCCTTGTAGTGCCGCTTGAGTCCCACTTCGTTGAGCATTCCCGCGGGGACCCGCAAGATGAACTCGGGGAAGCACCGCTCCACGCGGTCGCGCAGCATCTTCTGGCCGGCCTTCGACGCCCAGAATTCCTCTTCCACTCTCGACAGCGCAATGCCCGCTTCCTCGGGCGACATGTTCTCGCGCTTGGCCAGCATCCACACCAGCTCCTTGTCGGTGGGAAGGCAGACGGGAAACGGCACGAACTTCAACGTGATGTCCTGTTCCTCGTCGGCCTCCGGGTCGAGCGCCTTGACCTTGATCTCACTGGCAAACTGGCCGCCGTTGGGCAACGCCACTTCGACGGCCAGGCTCTGTTCCTTCTTGTTCGGTTTGACGGTCACGTCTCCTTCGCCGAAGGAATCTGAGAGCTGGCGTTTGACCTCCATGAGGGTTTGCGGTTCGAGGTCGGGGAGTTCGCAGCGGGCGCAGAACTTCTCGAAGGCCGCCGCGCGGACCTTCAGTTTGAGTTCGCTCTCAACGGCGTCGTAGATCTTCGACGCCAGTTGGGCGTCGTGGGTGGCCTTGGGCAGCACCTTCTTGAGGAGTTCGAGCAATTGAGCCTCGCTGGTGACTTTGGTCTTGGTCGGTTCTTTTTTCTTCATGTGTCAGAAATGGGAGCGTGTTGTGATGGATTTTTCTGGAAAGCGCAACTCGGATTTCTGGGAGGCGGTGGTGGAGCATACCCTGGACAGGGCTGCCCGGAGCAAGGGGGATGGCTAGTCGGTTGGTTTGAGCCAGTCCACCCGGATGTTCTCGGAGTCGCAGACGCCGATCTCCACCAGGGCCGCGTTTTGATAGAGTTGGAGGTTGGCTTTGGCGGGTGGGGCACCGGCGATCTCGCGCTGGCGCTGCAACTCCTCGATTGACAACACATCCAAGGCCACCGGGTCGGTGCTAAAGCGCAGTTGGTTGAGGACCGCCGAGTAATGGAGCAGGCTCCGCTCCTCGCCGTAGTATTGGGCGGCCAGGGCATCAACGATGTTCAACACCACGCGGTCCCCGAGGATCGGCAGCGCGTAGATCTCGGGCACTGCGGTCACAAGCCGGTCGGTCTGGGTGGAAAAGCGCATGGTGTTATCCACACTGCCCATCGCCAGGCTGTAGAGACAGCCGGAAACACCCACCAGGTTGTGGTTCAGGAGCGGTGTGATGTTGATGATCTTGGTGATCTGGTCGGTTACCAGGCGCGACACGAACGACTTGCGCCCCAGCCCCTCGCCCGTCTGGCCAAACTCGCGGTCACCCCAAACCAACTGGCCGATGATGGGCGTTTCATAAAAATGGTTTGTCGAGTAACCGGCTTCCAACGCCCCCTCGACGCGGATTCCGTAGCGGTCCGCCAGGCTGAAGTATCCGGCCAGCCGCAATTGCGCCGCGTGCTTGTCCCAGATAACGATGTGGCTCGATGGGATCCCTGCCTCCAGCAATCCTTGGACTGCGGCCTCGACCACGGCGGGCCGGGTGCCACTCATGGGGCCGGGGGCGCAGAAGACCTTGATACCCACGACGTCCTGGGTGGACACGAGGCTTCGCCACGCGGCGGACGATGTGGCTTTGCCGGTCAGGTTCGTCAGTCCGCGATCGACCATCGGTCGGAGGACAGCAAGGCGCGTGGAATACTCGACCAGGGCCAGAGGTTGTTCGACCACCACCACCCGGGCCGGTGCGGGGGCAACGGCGGGCGCGGGCGCGGAGGCGGATCCCGCGGGCGATTCTGCCAGCGGCGCCGCCAGCGCGAGCGCGGATAAGATCAAAATGACGACTCGGACGATCACGGGGCGAAAAACGTGCGTTTCTTGACTCAACGCGCGGCGGATGCTACCACGGTGCAACATGGTGACCACAAAAAAAGCGGGACCGGAAACCGAAGGCCTGCCGCGGGGGCGGTGTTCGGAGGGCATGGCTCGCCTGGCAGGCTGGACCTTCCTTGCTGTGATGGTCATTTTCCTGGCGTCGGGCTGTACGCCCGCGGGCCCGAAGGCACTTTCCACTGGCGAGCGGCTCTTGCAGGAGGGACGCGCCAGTGACGCCATTCCTCTGCTCAAGGAGGCTGTTATTCTTCTTGTGACCAACGCCCCCGCTTGCGCGCAGGCGTGGAACCATCTGGGGCTGGCCTATCATTACTCGGGGCGGCTCCGCGAGGCTGATCAAGCCTACCAGAACGCCCTCAAGAAGGACTTCAACCTGGTCGTGGTCCACTACAACCGGGGCTGCCTGCTTCTCGAGGAAAACCAGCTTGCTGGCGCCATCGCCGCTCTCACCACCTACACAGTCCACCGCCCCAAGGCCGTGGACGGCTGGCTCAAGCTCGGCTCGGCCCAGTTGCGCGCCCGGCAGTTCGACGCCGCGGACGTGAGCTTTCGCCAGGCTGTGGCGCTCAACCAGCGTCCGAGCGAAGCCTACAACGGCCTGGGTCTGAGCCAAGCCTTTCGACGCCGCCCGCACGAGGCTTTTCAGTATTTCCATGCCGCTCTGAAGAGTGAGACCAATTATCCTCCCGCGTTGCTCAATCAGGCCATCGTCGCCCAAGTCCAGCTCAACGACCGACCGCTTGCCCTTCAGAAATACCACGCTTATCTGGACGCCACCACCAACGCCGCCAACGAGACGGCGGTGATGGCTTTGGTAAAGCAGTTTGAAGCCGAGCTCCATCCACCACCGATGGCGCCCCCCACCAGTCCGCCTGTCCTTGCCGTAACTGTCACCAATCCTCCGACGCGCATCACCAACGTGGCGGCGGTCCAGCCTGCCGTCGCTCCGACGCACACCACCAATGTGGCGGCGGTGCAGCCTGTCGTCGTTCCTACGCACCCCACCAATGTCGCGGCGGTTCAGCCTGCCCTCGCTCCGACGCGCACGAATCCGCCTATGGCAATAGTGGCACCTCCAGTGACAGTAGCGCCTCCGCCTGCGGCCACGAACCTGGCGAGAGAGCCTCGGCCCCAGCCAGCCGCGATCGAGAGGCCCTTGCGTCCCCCCCCGGTAATCGAGAAACCGCAAGTCATCCAACCTGAGCCTCTGCCGCCGCTGGAAGTCGTGACACTCGCTGATGAACCAGAGGTCAAACCGGCGCAGAAACTCACCCTGCCCGACAACACTCCGCCGGCCGCACCACCGGCGACCGCACCGGCGACCGCACCGGCCACCCCGGATCGTGTTGGCCAGCCCGCCACCCCGGACCAAACGCTGATTGCTCCAACGGTGCAACCCTCCCCAGTCCCTGCTCCGGTGGACCAGGAGACCGGGTCCACCGCCAGTCCAGCTTCCTCGCTCGAGACCAGATCTGAGAAAAAATCCCTCCTTCAGAAGTTGAATCCGCTCGGCTGGTTCGGTTCGCGGAAAAAGCAGGAACCGGAGAGCAAACCCTCTCCTCTGGCGAAGCGTCCGGTCTCTGAGAAGAAGCTCGCGGATGCGACCGCCAAGCCTGCCTCGGCTTCCACCGTGCTTGCTCCCAGACCCAGACCCGAGCCCCCCGTCTTTCCCCGTTTCACCTATCGCAACCCTCCGAAACCCGCTGGGGGAGACCACGCTCTGGCGATGCGCTCTTTCACCGAGGGCATTCAGGCGCAGCGCAACAGCCGCCCCGGTGAGGCACTCGCGGCCTACAAAAAGGCGGTGGAGGCCGACCCAGCTTTCTTCGAGGCGCACTACAACCTCGGGGTGGCCGCCTGCGAAGCGCAGGACTATGCGGCGGCCCTGCCAGCCTGCGAGGATGCCCTGGCGATCAAACCCGAGGACGCAAACGCCCGATTCAATTTCTCGATCGCGCTGGAGAAGGCAGGCTACCCTGTGGATGCCGCCCACGAATTGGAGACGCTCCTGGCACGCGCGCCGGACGAGGCGGCTGCTCATTTCGCTTTGGCAAACCTTCAGGTTCAGACCCTGCTCCAGCCTGAAAAAGCGCGAGCGCATTATCAGAGAGTGCTCCAGCTCCAGCCGCGCCACCCGCAGGCCGCCGCGATTCGCGGCTGGCTGGCGGCTAACCCGTAGGAACTCATGGCTTGGGGACTTGTGGCTTTGCCTTGACGCATGTACTTTCTCAAACGCCTTCTGTTCCTTCCACCGCTGCTCCTGGTGATCAGTTTGCTGGCGTTTGTCCTGGTGCGCCTCGCGCCCGGCG
>Ga0209514_10008458_pt1 | contig 11679 bp, 9 predicted proteins | sample Subgrocontami58m_FD_187452 | JGI IMG/M metagenome (GOLD analysis project Ga0209514, IMG submission 187452) | Subsurface groundwater microbial communities from S. Glens Falls, New York, USA - GMW37 contaminated, 5.8 m (SPAdes) (version 3) | ecosystem: Environmental > Aquatic > Deep subsurface >...
GCGAAGGCGTCCCAGGGCGGCGCGGTGTAGAGCAGATCGAGCGGCAGGAGCACCCGGTCGCTCAGCAGCACGGGGCCCAGCAGCACCCCGACCGCCAGGGCCAGGAACAGGATGGCCAGGAGGTCGCTGCGCCGCATCATCCGTGGACGCCGGGCGAGCAACTTCCCATGTCGGCTGGTGGACTCCCGAGGGGTGGCCTATTCACCGGCTGAGAGGGTGCCTATGTCAGCGTGATCCCTTCCGTCCGCAAACCGCAGACGTTGGCCAGAGGCCTCGTCGTAGACGACGACGATCAGGCGTCGACCGCTTGCAGGTGTGGTGGCGGGGACGGTTAGCGCATGTGGGTCCTCGATGATCTCACCCGGCTGCCAGGACGTGGTGGGGGCCTGGCCACCCTGGGGCAGGCTGTCGTGTTGGCTCAATAGGCGGCCGTCGCTGTCCAGGAGCTGGAGAGATACCTTCAGGCTGCCGGCGGTGGGTCCGGCCGCCCGCCAGACCAGGACGACGGTCGCAGCGGTGCTCCCTGGCTGTTGCGCTGCCGGCGGTGCAACCAGGAGATTGTATCCCAGGAGCGTAGCCACGGAGGGGATCGCGGCCGATCGCGGCTGAGCGATCTCCGGGGGTTCCAGTCGTCTGGGTCGAGCGCGGATCTCGACGGTGCCCAAAGAGGCTCGCGCGACGGGGGCCGGGCTCTCGGGGCTGAGGAGGCTGAGCCACACCGTCGCCTGGCCGGAGGGCGCATCCAGAGGGATGCCGAGGCGATACTGGCCGCGAATCACCTCCTCACTTCTCCATTGGGAGGTGGGATACCCCGTTCCACCCACCGGTGACAGCGCCTCCTGCCGGACGGTCCCCTGGGCGTCCACCAACTCGAAACGGGCGCGGAAGTCGCGGGTGATGCCAGCGTTCGCCTGCCAGAGGATGTCCAGGCTGAGTGTGTCCCCCGGCCGTAGGGGGTCTTGGGCCATCTGGAAGTCGAAGATGCCGATCTCGTCCGTCAGTGCCACCGGCCTGGCCGCGGCCACCTGCTCTGCGGGGCGGCCGGGCACAATGGCCGAGGGATGGACCCGCACGCGATCGATGGGGATCCATCCGGCTGCGGGGGTCCCAGTGGCGGCAACCGTCTCTAAGCGTTCTCCCGAGGCGAAGAGAGCCACTTCGAGGGTGTATTCGGAGGGGGGGGTCTCGTAGGGAACGTACAGACTGATCCGCTGTCGCACCAGGTCCCCCGGTTCGTACCGGAAGCTCAGGGCCTCTCGGACGGCCAGAGGAAGACGCGTGACGTAGGCGTAAGTGTCGCCCTGGGCATCCCGCAGGCGTGCCCCTGCCCGGTACTCCCGGAACGGCGCTGTCCCCAGTCGCCAAAGGAGGTCGAAGAACAGGTTGTCGGCTGCCGCCACGCTTCGGGGGTCCCCGTCGGGTGAGTCAGGCAGCCTGAAAAGGCCCCGCTCACGGGAATCTGTGGGAACGTAGAAGGGACCGCCGACGGCACCCCCGGCCTCAGTTGGGACACTACCGCTCTGGATGTCCTGGTAGCCAAGTCCCTCGCTCGCTTTTTCGTCGCCTGGGGTACGCACGATGAAGATGGGCCGGGAAAGCCCGACGGGCTCGGAGCGCACAATGGGCACCGTGAGCCTCCGGGTTGTGGATAGACGTCGCTGCAAGGAGTTCGAGTACACCCCGGTCTCGAGACGGTAGGCTCCTGAGGCCAGCCCCGCTGGCTGGGGCACCTCGAGCGCTGTGGTGATCTCGACGCTCGAATCCGGCTCCAGGAGGTCGCCAATGCGCCGAGTGGCGCAGGCGTGTACCCATCGGCGATCAGTGAGGCAGAGGAAGAGGGTTTCGTCCGCCGAGAAGCCGGCGCCAGGGGAGGCGCGTACTCCTAGCGTCACCCGGAAAGACGCGCCGGCGGGAGCGCGGACGAGAGGCTCGGTCACCAGGCCGTCCGCCTGCACAGCCAGGGTCCGCAAGCGGAGGCGATGGTCTACCTCGTGGGCGAAGAGCCCTCCGTCGGCCAGATCCGCCCAGAGGGGCGTCGGGTAGAGCCACCAGGCCAGCGCGAGGGCGAGCGCCAGGACGGCTGCCGGCAGACGGCCATGCGTCCTCGCGGGAGCCGCCGCTGGAGCAGCGACAGCCCGGGCGGCCGTGGGGCGACGCGACCTGATCAGAAGCCCGAACAGCGCGGCGAGGGCCAGGAGTGACACCAGGTCCGCCGCGGCGCGCAGGGGCGTCTCCTCGAAGCGTAGCTCAATCTGGTGCTCGCCAGCAGGGAGCGACAGGGACACGAGGCCCTCGGGAACCGACGCCGCCACCTCCTCTTGCTGGCCGTCCACCCGAGCGCTCCAGCCGGGAAAGAAGACATGGTTCAGCGTGATGGTGGATGGGCTTTCGGCCCGGACGAGGTAACGGGAGTCGATGCCGCGGTCCTCGATCAGATCGACCGCTCGAACGGAGGGATCGGCCCGGTAGTAGGCCGCCGGGGAGTCGGCCAGGAGGGCGGCTGGGTCGGCGATGGGCGGCACGGGGTCCTCGGTCACGCCCACGGGGAGGTACTCCCGGTTGGAGGACGTGCCGATGGCGTTGTAGCCCAGTTCGTATTCCCAGTGGCCTCGCCGCGTAATCTGGTCCTCTGTCAGCGTGCTGTTGATGATCCTGAGGCCGTACAACGAGGAGAAGATGACCAGCGCCACCAGGATGCAGTGGACTGGAAGGCGAAGCCCACGCGCTAGACGCTCGACCAGGAGAGCGCCGAGCAGCGCCGAGGGAATCGCCAGGAGAGCCAGGAGCCGCCACGGGAACTGGACCAGCTTCGCCAGGGGGAAGCTCTCCCAGAACCAGAGGGCGGAGGGCTGCATCAAGTAGAGCCCCATTCCGCACAGCAGCAGCCCCCAGAGTCCTTCCCGCCACAACAGCGGCGAGACCTCCCTCCTCCTGGCGAAGAGCACCGCGCCGCCGGCCAGGAGCAGGAGACCCTGGACGAGCCCCAGGCGTATGCCCGGAAGGTCGATGGGCCTCCACAACGGGATGCCGTAGTCGTGGACCGGGGAGCTGCTCACGAGGGTCTGCCAGGGGAAGACGTGGCTCTCGATATCGCCTGTCAAACGCTCGAAATGCACGAGGTCCTGCTCCAAGAGCGCCGGCAGCGCGTAGAAGGCGCTCAGGCTCAGACCGAGGACGAGAGATGCCACGAGGTCCCGGGCAATGATCCAGTCACTCCGCTGTCGCCCGGCCCAGAGGAAGGCGCAGTAGGGGACAAGCGCGAGCGTCAGCAGATAGGCGGAGATGTTATGGGTGAGGATGAGGGCTCCGTAGGTCAGCCCCGTCAGCGGCACATAGATGGGGCTGCCATCCCGGAGCAGGCCGCGCACGGCCCACAGGACGAGCGGGAACCAGACGAAGGCGAGCAACTCAGGCAGGGCCCCGCGCAGGTAGATGTCCAGCAGGTGGTAGGGGGCGTACATGTAGAGGACGCTGGCGAGCACGCTGCCCGATTGCCCGAAGTGCTGCCGGCTGAAGGCGTACATGGACAGGCCGGAGAGGGCCAGGGCCAGCCAGAAGAGAAGCTTGAGGCTGTCGATATACCCCAGGCCCAGCGCGTGCAGCGCCACGCCGGGGTAGTAGGGCAGGGGCGATATGTAGAGAAAGAGGGGGTAGCCGTAGCCGTAGAAGAAGTCGGGAGCCCAGCGACTGTAGAGGGTTCCGGATCGGACAAGCTGGTCGAGTTCCCAGAGGCGAAAGAGATGATGGTGGCCGTCGTCGGAGGCGAAGAGATAAGGCTGGGCCAGGGGGATCGCGGCGAAGGCTGACAGGAGGAGGATCAGAAGCGCCGCCGCCGGGGTCGAGAGGGTCCGGCCCCGCGGCGGCTCCGGGATTGGAGCTATTGTCGGTACCGCCAGAGGAGCTGCCACACCCGCCAGACTGCCTCCAGGACGATGGGCAGCGACATCTTGGACCGCCCGGCTCCGCGCTCGAGAAAGGCGATGGGCACCTCGAGCACGCGACGTCCCTGCTTCTGGCAGGCGTAGGCGACCTCGATCTGGAAGGCGTAGCCATTGCTGCGGATCCTCTCCAGGTCGAGGGACTCCAGCACCTGACGGCGGAAGCACTTGAAGCCTGCCGTCGTGTCCTGGACGCGCAAGCCCGTCACCAGGCGAGCGTACCAGTTGCCGCCCTGGCTCAAGAACCTGCGCCTGGGACTCCAGCCAGGGTCCACCTGGCCGCCAGGGACGTAGCGCGACCCCACGGCCACGTCGTGCGTCTCGATGCCGGCCACGAGACGGAGCAGGTCGGACGGGGGGTGAGAGAAGTCGGCGTCCATCTCGCAGATGGCGTCGGCGCCCTGGTCGAGCGCCCAGCGGAAACCGTTGATGTAGGCGCTGCCCAGGCCGAGTTTGGCGGCTCGATGCAGCACCGCCACCCGCCCCGGGTGTTGCTGTGCGAGGTGATCGGCGATGGCGCCGGTGCCGTCGGGGGAGTTGTCGTCCACCACGAGAAGCTGCAGACCGGGCAGCGGGAGTCTTAACAGCTCCTCCACCATGCGGGACAGGTTCTCAGCCTCGTTGTAGGTGGGCATGACCACGACGATACGGCGTGTCTCCGACACCGGGTCCCGGGAAGGGGGGGACGTGGTCAGGCCCGGGTCGGCCGGGCCGATCCAGCCGGGTCGGCGGCCAGCAGGTGATCGTGGGCGCGCTCGCCGCTGAGCTGCAGGCGGCAGTAGAGGCTGTCGCGGTCGTAACCCTCGCATTCCAACTGAATCGTCGAGTGACCGATGTGGAACCGCTCCTCCAGCAGCCGGTGGGATGCAGCAAGAATGCGGGCCGATTCGCTGACGGCCACGTCATCGATCCAGATGTGGCAGCTCAGGGCATAGATGCGCGGCGCAATGGTCCAGATGTGCAGGTCGTGCACGCCGTGCACGCCGCCGATGCCGTAGAGCGCCTGCACGACCACCGACGTATCGAGGCCGTCGGGAGTGGCCTCCAGCACGATGGCCAGACCCTCGCGGACGATGCGCCAGGCGCCCAACAGCAGCACGCCGCTGATCAGCAGGCTGGCCAGAGGGTCCACCCACGACCAACCCGTGAGGAAGATCACGGCAGCCCCGGCCAGGACGCCGACGGAGGTCAGGGCGTCGCCCACCACGTGGAGGAAGGCGCTGGCCATGCCCAGGCTCGACTCCCGGTGGAGGTGGAGCAGCCAGGCCACGAAGAGGTTGGCTGCCAGGCCCACCGCGGCTACCGTCAGCATGAGCCCCCCCTCCACGGCCTCGGGGCGTTGCAGGCGCTGATAGGCCTCCCACAGGATGAAGAGGGCCACCGCCACCAGGGTGCCCGAGTTGAACAGGGCCGTGATGATGCCGATGCGGTGATAGCCGAAGGTCATCTGGTGGCTGGCCGGCTTCTCGGCCTGCTGGGTGGCGTACCACGTGAGGGCGAGGGCCAGCACGTCCGTGAGCAGATGGCCGGCGTCGCTCAGCAGGGCCAGGCTATTGGCGGCCAGCCCCCCAACCACCTCGATCCCCAGGACAACCGAGAGGATCGAGACGGCGACGCGCAGGCGCGAGCGCAGGGAGGACGGAGCCAACTCTTCCATCGCTCGCACCATCTTAACAAATGGAAGCGGTTCCTTCGGCTCGCCGAACGTTCGTAGCCCAACGATTGTGGATTCGTAGAAACAGGTCTTCAGACCTGTTCCGCCGCTCCCGGTGGGCTCAGGGCCGTTCCTGAGGCAAACAGCGTAGCGCGGGGGGCTTGTCCCCGCCATCCGCCGGGGCCGTTGCCGGCCCGTCGTTCCGGCGGAAGCCGGAACCCAGGCCTCGTACCCCAGGCGACTAGACCCGCCGAATCGTTAGAAAGGCGTTACCGGAGGCAGGTAGGTTCCCCCCGCCGACGTCCCTGGCTTTCTGCAGCCAGCCCATCCGGCTCCGGCACCCTCGGTCTCATGCAGCCGCGTGAGAGAGGGGGCACACATGTCCCCATTGACCACGGGGGGGGGCGAGTAGACTATGCTGCGTACAGGCTGCGGGGCGCCGCGACCGGGAGAAGGCGACGTGACCCGTCCCAAGCTCAGGGAAGCCGCGGCACCCGGCGGTGACGGCACTTCAGCTCCCGCCGGAGCCGCCCCCTTCAGCCTGGCCATCGCGGGCGTCATCGTCCCCCGCGGCCAGCTCGTCGCTGCCCTCCAACCCTTCCTGCCCCAACTCACCGACATCCAGCCCTTCGAGGACGGCGAGCGGTTCCTCTTCGTCTTCGACCCCGCTCCAGCTACCGACCTTGCCCCAGCGGCCCAGACCGAGCCATAAGGAGGGACGACCATGCCTGGACCCAGCTTCCTCGGCGCCGGCCCCCTGCAAATCGACAGCGCCTCCGCCTCCTACTTCCTCATTTCCCCCTGGTCGTATGGGCGGATGCGCGCAACAGTCCCGGCCGCCGGGTTGTTGCCGGATGCAAAGACGTTTACAGCCCCGAGTACAACACTGACCTTTTCGCGTACGAGCGAGAGCAACCCGCCCGGCGGCATGCCGCTGCTTCCGAAGGTGGGGTGGAATGTCGAGACGGTCATCGGGGTGTCGAACGAGGATGACACCTACAACTCCTCTGGGGTGATGGCCGCCCACACCGAGGCCGCCAAAGCTCGAGACCACGGGCTTGTCAACGTCGTGCGCCTTGACTGGAAGTCGCGCCGGGCTGTTCCCCCGGACGGTGGCCACTACATCAGTTGGCGCGACAACTTCAACCACGCGGCCAATGACCTCAAGGACGTGGCCACGATCTTCGTCGCCGGGAACGAGCCCACGGTCGAGCCCGGCATGACGGCGCAGCAGTACGCCGACGCCTTCAACTTCCTGTACCCTTCCCGAGTGGTTGGTACACTGTATCTGGCCACCGGGCCAGCCCCCTGGTCGTTCTTCGGAACCGAGCTGGACCGGACCTGGCTGCGGAACGCCTCCAACGCCATCACGAACCTCGATGGCTTTCAGACTTCATCAGCAGCAACACGGAGACCGGCATTACCGTATGAGGGCGGCCCCGCTGCCGGCTGCCAGCGCCGTGACGCTTGCTGCCCTTGCGGCGGCGTTGGGAGCGCTCCTGGCGTCTGGCCCTCGCGGCGCCGGCGGATGTCCCGCCTGCTGAATTATACCCCCGGATCGAGGTCGTCTGGCCCCATGACGAGAGCGGCACTCCCGCGCCGGCGGAACCTGTCAATGGGAATGAGACACCTGCCGGGGGATATTAGTGTGTCACCTCCCTTGTCCCCGTCTCGATTGGTGGCGGCGGGTTGATCCAGGCCGCGGTGGGTACGAGCGGCGGTACTGGGGGCCGGTTCGTGAACCGCTCAGGATGGGCCGCGTAGGCGACGCTGAGGACCTGCTGGCGCCCCGCATAGACCGTCGCCGCCCGGCCGGTGTGCAGCATCTCTGGAGTCAGGAGGCCGATCCCGGCGTGGCGATGCTCCCGGTTGTACCAGGGGAAGAACGCCTGACAGGAGGCTCTGGCTTCCTCGCAGGTGGCGAAGCGGTCGGGGAACCCCGGCCGGTACTTCAAGGTCTTGAACTGGCTTTCCGAGTAGGGGTTGTCGTTGGAGACGTAGGGACGGGAATGGGTCTTGGTGATCCCCAGGTCGGCCAGGAGGAAGGCCACCGGCTTGGAGGTCATCGAAGAGCCGCGGTCGGCGTGCAGCGTGAGCTGGCCGGGCGGGATCTGCTGCTTTTCGGCCGTTTCGGCGATGAGCCGTTCGGCCAACGCCGCCAGTTCCTGATGGGCGACCATCCAGCCCACCACGTAGCGACTGAAGATGTCCAGGATGACGTACAGGTAGAAGTAGGTCCACTTCTGGGGGCCGAGGAGCTTGGTGATATCCCAGCTCCACACCTGGTTGGGCCCGGTGGCGAGCAGTTCTGGTTTGTGGTACGCGGAGTGGGTGCGGTGCTTCCGGCGTTCCCCGTTCTCCCCCGCGTGGTCGAGGAGGCGGTACATGGTCCGCTCGGAAGCCAGATAGACGCCTTCGTCCAGGAGCGTGGCATAGACCTCAGCGGGAGCGGCATCCACAAAGCGCGCGCTGTGGAGCAGCTCCAGCACCGCCTCCCGTTCGGCGCCCGCCAGGGCCCGGGGATGGGACCGGGACGGGCTCTCCAGGGCATTGGGCGACGATGCCGCATCCCGACGCGTCGGGACCCCGCGCTGCCGGCGGTACCAACTGGCACGGGCAACGCCCAGCGCCCGACAGGCGGACGCGAAGCCGACGGTCTGGGCCAAACTGGTCACGGCTTCCATCAGGGCTGCACGGTGGGGGTGCTGCTGGCCAGGGGGCTCCCCAGCAGCCCGGCAACTTTTTTTGGATCTCGATGATGGTTTCCGCCGTGGCGAGTTGCTGGGTGAGGCGCTCGTTCTCGCGACGCAGTCGGGCCAGTTCCAGGGCGGCAGCATCGGCAGGCGCACGCCCCCGACGTCGTGGCTGCAGAGCTTCCAGCTCCCCGCGCTCCCGCTGGCGGCGCCAACTCGTCAGATGCGAGGAATAGAGCCCCTCCCGGCGCAGGAGCGCGCCGAGTTCGCCCTGGTTGTTGGTGCTGCAGGCGTCAGCCTCCCGGAGGACCCGCACCTTATAGCTGGCACTGAACCGGCGACGGCGGGCACGCTCCGGTACCTCGGGGTCCGAGGACGCCGGGACCGGATCTGCTGTGGCCTGGGGATGGACTCGCATGGACGTGATGCTGTTCATACCTCTGCTTCCTTCCCCGCCCTCGACACTAATTCCTGGGGGCAACCTGTCTCACCTCATATTGGCAGAGAGGGGAACTTCAAAACCGGCCGAGGTAGAGCGTGTCATTCGGGGCGGCATCAGCTTCTATCAATGGACGTTCAACGACGTCGACGTGAGTGTAACTCGAGACGCAGGCAACCGCCTGTACTTCTTCCTCTCCGACCAGCTAAACCTGCGTGGGGGGCCGACGGCTGCTCGGCTCAACACCCGAGCGACAACGAACGTTTGGGCGCACGGGACAAGCGCCCTCACCTCCCTTCCGCGGCCGACAATTCCACAAGCTACCGCCCCACCCCAGAACAACATAGTCGCGCGCGTGCAGATAGTCTGGCCGCACGACGTCAGGGGCCGGGCGGCGCCGGTTAGCGACGCAGACCTGGCCAACGTTACCGTGGCGTTGTTCGTTGGTCGTTCCGCCGTTTCCGTTCCTCCCCAATTCGAGCCGCTCGCCCCATTGGTCCTCCTGGCCGGCATCAACAACGGGTCCCTCAAGGCCGTCGCCGCGGGGCCAAAGAAGCGTCTCGTCACCACCGAAGGCGGGCTGGTCTATCCCGTGTGGGACTTCAACGACGTTGACGTCTCGGCAGCCCGGGACCGGGCTAACAAGATCCTTCTTCACGTTCCCGTGAGCGGCTTCAACGGCGAGGCCTCGAACATCTGGGCGCACGGGGCGGACGGGCGCACTTACTTCCCGCAGACGGACGTGCCCGAGAAGGGCTGCCCGTAGGGAGAGCTGCAGCCAGCTCACCGTCGCCAACGGCGGCGACATCGCCAAGGAGGCCAGCCTCTTCCCCGCCGAGGCCCTGGTCCCGCAACCGCCGCCGTGAAGGCGAGCTGTCGCCCGTCAGCTATCAGCGGTCACGGGGCCGGGACCTCCCCTCACCCCTCCTTGGCAAGGAGGGGGTTTCGCCCGCACCCCGCCCTGGCAGGTCGGGCCGTCGGCCCACCGCACCACTGGCCGCCCAACGCAGGCGCAGTTGCTCGCCGGAGCCGCGCTGTCCAACGACGCTCCACGCTTGACACCGCCGGGCGGGCCCCCTGTAATACTCGGTGGAGCGGAGGTTCTCATGACGGGGATGGGGGAGAAGCTCCGCCAGGCCAGGCTGGCGCGCGGCCTGAGCCTGGCGGCCGCAGCGGAGGCCAGCGGCATGCAGATGCGGGTGCTGGCCGCCTACGAGTCGGAGCGGCTCGATGACCTGCCGCCGGTCTTCTACGCCCGGTCGCTCCTGCGGCGCTACGCCGACTTCCTCGGCATCGACAGCATCGATCTCCTCTCCCTCTACCCGGAGCCCAATGCGCCCTTCCCCATCGAGCCCACGCCCCACATCGAGCGGCCCCCTTCGAACCTCGCCAACTGGCTGGTGGCGGGGGGTGTCGTCCTCCTCCTGCTGTCCATCGGGGCCTATATGTACCAGGAGAATCGCCCAGCACCGACCACCGCCGCTGCCATCCTGGATCTGCCGACGGCCACGCCAACCTTCACTGCCACGCCCCTGGTCGCCGTCCCGCCCCCTGAGATTCCCGCGGCTCCCGCCGCCACGGCGACCGCCGCGACGCAGCGGAGCCCGACGCCGGCGCCCCCACCCACGGCCACACCCCTGCCTGCCCCCCGGCTGGTGGCGGTCCCTGCCCTGGCTGGCCTCACCTGGGAAGCGGCAGCGGAGCGCCTGCAAGCCGGTGGCTTCGGGGCGTCGCGACAGGACGAGGCCAGCAGTCAGGTCGCGCCGGGGCTGGTGATGGACCAGTCCCCCCGAGGTGGGGAGAGCGTTCCGGCGGGGTCGCCGGTCGTGGTCGTCGTGAGCCGAGGGGCACCGGGTCTCGTCGTGCCCAATGTCGTGGGGTTGCCCGAGAAGGAGGCTCGTTTCCTTCTCTCCCAGGCTGGACTCCGGCCGGCGCCCGTAGCGAACGAGCAGGGCCGGGGCGACGTGCCGGACGCCCAGCGGCAGCAGGTCTGCATCGGCTGCGTCCTGAGTCACCGGCCGCGCGCCGGCCTGAGTGTGGCTCCCGGCACCGAGGTCTTCCTGGCCGTGCGATCGGACTAACGGGCCTCGACCCTTGGGCCGGGGCCGCCGAGAGCGTGTGTTATACTCGAAGGCCATGGGGAGTGTCACCCAGCCGCTCACGCTTTTCGCGTCCGACGGGACGCGCTCGGAGTCGGTCGACGCCCTCGTGGATACAGGCTCGACCTACACCGTCATCCCAGCCGATGTGCTGGCCCGTCTCGGTGTAGTGGCGACCGGTACGAAGGAGTTCGAACTGGGCGACAGCCGGGTTGTTGCCTATCCGGTATGCGAGTTGCCTGTTCGTCTGGATGGCCAAATGCACACCGCCCTTGTTGTGTTCGGTCCGGCGGACTCCACACCTCTGCTCGGCGTGGTGACGCTTGAGATCTTCTCGCTCGGTGTCGATCCGGTCGGTAAGCGGCTGGTGCCGGTGCGCAATCGGCTATGACGGCGGAGAGTAGCGTGGCCTGCGGAGCGGGTGTTCGCCTAGCCCTGCCTGGGCGCAGGTCCAGGACGATGAGGAGGCGACGGCCGAATGAAGGCCGGTCGCAGAGGGAGTAGCGCGCACCTTCGCGCAGCGAGCGAGCCAATCCAGGAGCCCTCTCTCCGGCCGGGTGAGAGGGCTTTCTTGTGGGTAGGAGGATGACAGCGGCCGGTTTTCTTGTCTTGGAAGATGGGTCCCTCTTCGAGGGCGAGGCCGTCGGCGCCCCAGCGCCGGCCTACGGCGAGGTCGTCTTCAACACCAGCATGACCGGCTACCAGGAGATGCTCACCGACCCCTCTTACGCCGGGCAGATCCTGGCGCTGACCTACCCTTTGATCGGCAACTACGGTGTCTGCGAGGAGTTCGTCGAGTCGCGCCGCGTGCAGGTGCGAGGCCTCGTCGTGCGGGAGTTGTGTGCGGGGCCCAGCC
>Ga0209514_10008462_pt1 | contig 11677 bp, 5 predicted proteins | sample Subgrocontami58m_FD_187452 | JGI IMG/M metagenome (GOLD analysis project Ga0209514, IMG submission 187452) | Subsurface groundwater microbial communities from S. Glens Falls, New York, USA - GMW37 contaminated, 5.8 m (SPAdes) (version 3) | ecosystem: Environmental > Aquatic > Deep subsurface >...
CAGCACCATTCTTGGTCGTCGCCACACGGTTCCCGAGCGCGTCGTAGGCGTATTCCCAGTCGTTCGTGCCTTGGGCCACTCCAATGAGCCGATTCTCTGGGTCGTACGAAAGCGTCTGGCTTCCTTGCGAGGCGATCTGCTCATTCAAATTCCCATCCGCGTCGAACACGTAGGTGCTCTCGCTCACCTTGGTGTATTGGTTCAGGTTGTTGCCCGCGTAGGCTGTCGTGGCCCCATTTTCGATCGCCCGAATCCGGTTACCGAGGGCGTCGTACACGTAGGTCAGGTCCTGGTCCGGTATCTGCGGATCGGCTGAGGCCAGCACCGCATGTGTGAGTTGGCTAAGGTCGTCGTATTCGTACACCCAAACCCCGATGTGCGTGGCGGCCTGCGTCCGACGCCCGCGCTCGTCGTAGGCGTAACTAAAGAACGACAGGACGGAATGGGTCGCCAACGAGTTGGTCAACGTCGCGAGCCGACCGGCAAGGTCGTAGCTGTAGGTGGTGTAAACGCCGTTGGCCAGCGTCTTCTGCCCTAGCCGGCCCGCTGCGTCGTACTCGTAGAGAACGATGCGAGTGGTTGTTGAGTTCGTCATGCTCCGGAGGCGTCCTATGCCGTCGTAATCGTAGTCCAGGCGGTAGCCGAGTTGGTCGGTCATGGTTTGGCGGCGACCAGCATTGTCGTAGGTGTAATCGAGCCAGCGATTGCCCGGATAAGTGATCCGCCGGAGACGGTCGTTGGTCGCGAAGTAATCGAGGGTGATGCGACCAGTGTAGTTCGATGCGCCGGTGAGGTTTCCGCGGGCGTCATAGTCGTAGTCCGCCCGCGAGCCGTCGGGATAGAGCTTGGCCATGAGGAAGCCGTTGGTGGGATTGAACTGGTATTCGATGTCGTTCCGGCGGCGGTTTGTCCAGGTGGTCGGATTCCCGATAGCGTCGTAGCCCCAGTTCTCGGACTTGCCGTTGGCGTAGGTGACGCCGCGCAGGTTGCCCCGGTCGTCGTAGTTGTACCGCGTGGGGTTGCCCTTGGCGTCGGTCAACTGGATGAGGCGCTGGAACTGTGCCTCGTACGCGAACTGAGTGCGCTGTCCGAGCGGGTTGACGATTTCTGTGAGGTTTCCCTGTCGGTCGTAGCTGTAATCGAAGGAACGGCCCGCCGGGTCCGTGACGCCGCTGAGGTTGAATCTCTCGTCGTGCCGGATCTGGACGACTTCGCCTTTTGGATTTTCCATGCGCACGAGTAGGGCGCGGTTGTCGAAAAAGAATTTGGTGGTGTGCCCCAACGCGTCAATCGCGAAGACCGTGCCCGCGTTGTCATAGGCGTAGGCCATCAATTCCGTGTTGTCGTCGCCGTTCAAGGTGTGGAGGCGGCCCTGCGGATTATAGCCAAAGAATTTGTGGGAGTGGTCGGGAAACTCGATTTGCGTCAGTGCGTGTTCTCGCTGTGCACCATTGCCGAGCGAATACTGGTAATGAAGAACCCGTCCGTCATAATATTCGGCAGTGACCACGTGCTCGCCGCTGGCGTCGTAGGCGAAACGTGTTGTGCGACCGATTGTGTCCGTGATTGTCTCAAGGTGACCTTGGGCGTTGTAGCTCAAATCGAGTCGCTGGCCGGAGGAATGTGCAAGCCTGGTGAGCAGGTCCCCGGTGTATCCGCAGGTGATGCGGTTGCCATTAGGGTCGCCCAGGAAATTGAGTTTCCCATCAGGACTGAATTGCTTAGTCAAACCTCCCTTTTCGCGGAGACTGAACGCGCCGCCAGGAAGGGAAAGAAGCTGCCCATAGTCTCCGGGATCGGACGAATATCCGCCGCGCACGTCCGGCTTAAATGTGCGTTTGAAACCGCCCTGGCCGAAAATCGTGACATCGCCGAATTGGTCTTTGCTGAGATGTTCTTCCCAATTGTGTGACCAACCTCTCCCCAGCGCTCCCATCCGGTAACGACCCGAAATGGTGTTCGGAAAGCCGCGCTCAAAACTGAGCCGGACGCTCGGTGTCGGAGCGTAGCCATCGGTCGCCGTGGCGAGCGTGCGCAACATATGAATGCCGTCGGCCTGCGCCACTTCAAAGGCCAAGAGGTCGTCAACGTTATTGACGGTAGTGTTCAGGACGCCGAGACGGTAGAGGTAATCCACGCTCTGCTGCTGCATCTCAAAGAACGAGTAGGCGGTGGCGCCCGCAGCATTTGTAAAGTTGCTCCAAATGGCGTCCCACGCTCCAGGATCGATGGACGGCGGAATATTGGTGCGCAGAGCTTGCCAGTTTAGCGGCTGGTCGGGTTGGGCTGGGAGACTGCCCGCATTCAGTACTGATGGCGGAAGACATTGGAGCAGTTTCACGTTGAAACCGCTGTTGGGCGGCAAGCTCGATTGGAGCACCTCGACGACACGCCAGCCGATAATGCGGGAATTGGGCGGCGGACCCGGCTGAAAAACAACTCCAGGGACACGCACAGGTTGGATTCCGAGAAAGTAGACCGGGATTCGGGCCGATTCCCCAGGCAATAGGATACCTGGAATTCTACCTGAGGCGTAAAACGTCACGACATCGCGCGAAACGGACGGATTGCTGGCAGACCAAAAGTCTCTCGCGACGGTTGGAGCCTCCAGGGAGAACTTGGCCGCACCGCGCCAAGCGCTACTCCAATTCCACGGGTCTGCCCGGACGGCCAAAAGTGGCGCAACCATAGGCAAATCCCCGGAATTCGCATATTCCACGAAAAAGGTGCTTACGGTGTTTAAGCCGACTCCGGTTGGCATGATCAAATCAGCCTGGAACCGCGGACCTACGGCGCCTTTGACTTCAAACGGAAGCCCTGCGGAAGCAGCGCCCTGGCTGACCGCGATTTGATAACTGTTCGAGGACACTGTTCCCAGGTTGAATTCAGCTATGATCTTCTTGGAGGAGATCCACGTCTTTTTGTTCGAAGTCAAGGAGAGCCCATTTCCCTCCAATCGCACGGTTGCGTCCGAGCGAAATCCAACTCCTTCGATCTCGATTATGCAGGTTCCACCGTTGCCGCTCTGGCTGGGAGACAGTTTAGTTAGAAAGATGTCAGCAGACTGGATGATGAGGGTGTAATCGCCAGGGGTGGTAATGTTATCTCCGTAGACCAGGATGTAGTGCGTGCCGGGATAAGCCGTATCCGCGACGAGACCTCGGCTGGCCGCGATGCCCTGACTATCGGCAAGCGCAAATGAACCTCGTGTGGGTGGCAGGCCGAATCCGGTGTAGAGCTCGACGCGGTTGTTTTGGCCTGTGTTAGCCAATGAAACACGGAAGGGACGATCTCCGGGAAGCGCGATACGAAACAGCTGCGCTTGACCGCTACCAACAAATTGTCCGGTAAAGGTTGTGCCCACAGTAAGGTCCACCTGCACTGTTTCCGCGAGTCGAAATGCGTAATTGATGTCGTAGGAGCCACCCGTTGCAAAGCCCGCGAGCGTGTAGGCGCCGGATTGGGGAAGTGTAACTAAATCCGAATCGTTCACCAGGTTGGTGAAGCCGATCCAGCCGTTTGGCCCGCGCAAGGTGAACGCGACACCGGAGGCAGAAGCGTTAACCAGGTCAAAACGCACTTGCTGTCCGGCGACCGCCGAAAATGTCCAGCGGTCCACACTGAAAGGGGTTTCGATCCGCCCATTGTGCGTTTGGTTCAAGATCAATGGCGAGACATCCGGAGTGACTCTCCATACGGAAACAAGATAATTTCCGGTACTGGCGACTTGATTGGCAGGAGCGCGAACCTGAATTCGGTAGTTGCCATCGACCGGTAACAATATGTCCGCCAACACGACGCTTTGACGGGGTAGCGTGTTGACTTCACGCGCAACCACAGCTCCATTCTGGTCCAACAGCCGTACTTCAGCATATTCGAGCACCGGGGACGCAACGTTTCCGACGGTGAGATCAACCAAAACCGTCGCGGAGTTGCCTGCTCGGCCGAAAAAGGTCCATTCGTCCAGCTCGCCCGAAACAGTGATATTCCCGGCAGTTGGAGTGCCGAGGGTGATGTCACCTCCATCCGGTATTTGTGATAGCGAGTTGCCAAGCACCGTGCCATTAATTTGCGCCGCCCGTGTATAAACACGAAGTCCGTTTAGGTCGAGAGTGCTTCCCGCCGGAACGATGACAGAATGTGCATAGAGCGCTTCGGCACCAACACCCGTCGCGTTGTCAGACAGGTCCACCAAACGAACATAGGTGCTATTGGCTAAAGCGAGTGTGCCGTAAACAAAGTTGTTCACAAAACCAGTGGAAACCGGTCCGAAGTCCTGACTCATCGCTTCAACGAATTGGGGCGACAGAGCGGTACCGCTACCATTAAAAACAGTGGTGCCTGGCAAGGAAGATAGCTCCTTGTCTGTAGTGTCTCCGGAAAGGCTGCCTCCTATTCGTAGTGTCGATCCCGCCTGACTCTCCACACGGCTCAATCCCGTCAGGTTTAGAGAGAGACTAGCATCCAGGATTGCTCCAGCAGCAATACGCAAGACGGCTTCATTTGTGCCAGCTTGTGATTGGAAATAAATGGCGCGTCCGGGCAGTTCAGCAGAGATTACACCTTGATTGATGATTTTCGCTCCTGCAGCAGTTGCCGTAAGGTAGCCATTTCCGCTGCCGCTCCGTACGGTAATGCCGCTGCCAATCGTCACTGTGGTGGCGGGTGATTCGACTTGGATGAGGTCGAAGTTGCCCGAATTGAAACTGTCACCATTAAATACCAGTTGCCCGATCCCGCCGAGAATCTGACCACCACCGGAGAAAATCAACGTTGCGCGGGCGGCGCCCGTGTAATTCATGGTCAGGATTGCATTATTCGCGAGGGTCAATCCGTTCAGAACGTGCAATGTACCGTTGCTCAGGAGGAGATCTGACGCGAGCGTTACTCCATCGAGAGTGCCGCTGGTGGCGACCAACTGTGCTCCGCCAGAAGCTGTTACAAATCCGCCTTTGATGGTTCCACGATCCAATACCCAGGAACCTGTGGCGGCATCCAAGCCCAAACCGCCGGTGAGTGTGCCACTCAAATTCACCGTCCCGCCTGTCCGGTTGAATCTGCCCAAGTCTGCTTGCGTGAAAGCGCCTTCAAGACTTACCGCCGAATCAATTGCTAGGATCGTTCCGCTGTTAACCCAAGTACCACCGAAAGTTAGCGCGGAGCCATTGGCCGCGATGGTCCCCGTGTTGGACCACATTGGGCTTCTGATGCTCAGGACTCCGCCATTGGTGGCGATGAGCGTTCCGGTATTAGTAAAGCCGACGTTACTGATCTCTATTGGGCGCTGGCTGGCAACGTCCGCTTGAATTGTTCCTTGATTGTCCAGCGTCGAACCTGCATATCCGCCGATGCCACCTTGTCCCCCTTTTCCCCGTATCGTCACACCCGGGCCCAGGGTGAGGACCGCCGGCGTGCCGATCCCGGGTTCTCCCAGGTAAAACCAGCAGGTGGGAGCGCCCGTATTTGGTATCGTCGGGTAATCGCCGAAGACAATCTGACCTGTGCCCGTGATCGTCTGTGTTCCGCCGGTTAACGCGAGATAGGTGAGTTCGAAACCGCCTATTGGTGCCGGATCCAGCGTAACGGTAGCACCACCAACCAATGTCAGATCGTTGGCAATCCTTAGTAGTCCGCCGCCTGAAATATGGATGTCACTGGCCAGGGTCACTCCGTCGAAGGTTCCGTCATTGGCGATCAACCGAGACCCACCAGAAGCCGTCACGGTTCCGCCTTTGATAACTCCACGGCGATCCAATACCCAGGAACCTGTGGCGGCATCCAACCCCAAACCGCCGGTGAGTGTGCCACTCACATTCACCGTCCCGCCTGTCCGGTTGAATCTGCCCAAGTCTGCTTGCGTGAAGGTGCCTTCAAGACTTACCGCCGAATCAATTGCTTGGATCGTTCCGCTGTTGACCCAAGTACCACCGAAAGTTAGACTGGAGCCATTGGCCGCAATGGTCCCCGTGTTGGACCAAATGAGGCTTCTGATGCTCAGGGCTCCGCCATTGGTGGCGATGAGCGTTCCGGTATTAATAAGGCCGACGTTACTGACCTCTATTGGGCGCTGGCTGGCAACGTCCGCTTGGATTGTTCCTTGATTGTCCAGCGTCGAACCGGCATATCCACCTATGCCACCTTGTCCCCCTTTCCCCCGTATCGTCACACCCGGGCCCAGGGTGAGGACCGCCGGCGTGCCGACCCCCAACTCCCCCAGCATTAACCAGTATGTGGGGGCACTGGTACCGAATATCGTCGGATAATCGCCGAAAACAATCTGACCTGCGCCCGTGATCGTCTGTGTTCCGCCGTTGAACGCAAGATAGGTAGCTTCGAAACTACCAAGTGGCGCCGGATTCAGCGTAATGGTGGCGCCACCAACCAATGTCAGGTTATTGGCGATTCTCAAAGTTCCGCCACCTGTAATGCTGACATCAGCGGCCAGGGTTATTCCGTCGAGGGTGCCACCGTTGACCACCAATTGCGCGCCGCCCGAAGCTGTCACGGTGGCGTGGACGAGTGTTCCGCCGGACAGCGTGAAGGTGTTGTTCAGCTGAATCGTGCCTGATACCGTGAGTGATCCCCCGGAAAGAACGAAACCTTCCTGGCTCTGGATGCTTTTGACCGCGTGGGTTCCGGAAGAATGGGTCACAGTGATTTCCCCTGGTCGGTCAATGACCACATCATCGTCGGGACTGGGCAGCGCACCCGTGCTCCAGTTGGCGGGGGTGTTCCAATCCCCGGTGCCTCCGCCCCAGGAAACCGTCGCGGCTCTTGCTTGAGAAACAACAAGAGCGGCCATCACGATCAAGAGAGCCGGAAGTAGAAGTGATGTCTTCATAAGCAATTTCATTCTTCACTCCTTTCAACAGGAACGGGCGATCGGTGTTACAGGAAAAGTGCGATTTGTTCCCGCTGAGGAGAGAACAGGCATCGGCGAGTGACCGAAGGCCGTCATCCAACTGCTATGCAACAGGTTATGCACCAAGAGTGGTTCTCCTCCTTGGCGCACCTTCGCCTCCTTGGCGGTTTAGATTCCAGATTTTGACCGCCCAGGAGGCAGGGGCGCGAAGGGTTCCTGATTCTTGGGCTCATCTTCGGCGGTTGTTCTCTCCTAATAGCGCTCTGTTGCGGTCAGCGCGCCCGCGGGTTTGTAGGGGTCTGGATCGCCAGGCCGGCCCAAGAGGACAACTCGGATGCCCGCCTCGGGCGCTCGCGCCAGGACGTTGCTGGCCTGAAAGTTAACCGCACCAAAGTAGAACGCCCTTTCTCTCTCAGTGCAGTGGCCCAAAAGGAAGACCTGCCCATTGGTGAGCGGCGGGGTTTTTGCGGGGTCCGGAAGCCCGGGAATGTCGCTGAACACGCGCACCTTGAGGCGACTGGCGAGGTCCGGCGGGACGTTGGTGAACTCGATCCGCGCATAGCGGGTTTTCAGCGGCATTCGCGCGATCCAAAAGGGCTCCCTCCAAAAGTTGAACGTGCAGCGGAAGTCATCAAAACCACGCAGCTTGAGGCGATACACGCCATCATCGCTCGGCGGCACAATGAGGTGTTCGCCGTTGATCTTGGCCATCAGCCAATAATACGTCCGGGCGCTCCCGTAGAAGAAGGTGCCGGTGAGCAGGAAGGCGAGGAGCGCGATCCCGGTGAGCGCAGAGCGGATAGGATGCAGGCGGACATGGTTTACCCCACGCTCCCAGCGCGTCGGAGGGCGGGCCGAGATCGGTTCGCGTCGCACCCACCGCTCCAAGTCATCGGCGAGCGCTTCGGCAGACGGATAACGGCGGGTCGGGCTCTTGGCGAGGCATTTGAGGCAGATGGTTTCCAGGTCCCGATCCACCCAGGGTCGGAGGGCGCTGGGAGGCTTCGGCTCCTCCTCGGCGGTCCGGCGCATGATGGCCAAGGGGGTATCCCCCTGGAACGGTGGCTGGCCCGTGAGCAGTTCATACAGAATTGTTCCCAGGCTGTAGATATCCGCAGCGCTCGTCACCTGACTGACCTGGCCCGAAGCCTGCTCCGGTGCCATGTAGTGGGGAGAACCCAGGACAGCCCCTGTCACCGTGAGGCGGCCATCCGCGGTCGCGCGTTTGGCCACACCGAAATCGGTGACGTGCGGCTCACCGCTGGCGTCGATGACGATATTCGATGGCTTCAGGTCGCGGTGGAGTATGCCGCGCTGGTGAGCGTAATGGACGGCTCGGGCGATTTTGGCTACGAGCGCGGCGACGCGGGCCTGGCGATCCCGAACCTCGGATTTCGAGAGGTCGTGACATGCAATTCCGCCGTGCGAGGTGGGAACTCCGTTCGATTTGGCCTTCGAGTGGGTGATTGGCAGGGCGTAGTCCTGGATTCTCTGCCCAAGATCGCTCCCGTCGATCAGCTTCATCGCGAAGTAAGGCCAACCCTCGTGCTGGCCGACCCCGTAGATGGGGACGATGTTCGGGTGGTCGAGGTTCGCGGCGGCCTCGGCCTCGAACTCGAAGCGCTTGATCGCCCCCTCCGTGGCGAACCGACCTTCAAGCAAAAGCTTGAGCGCAACGGGGCGGTTTAGGCTGACTTGGTGGGCTTTCCAGACCACGCCCATGCCGCCGCGCCCGAGTTCCTCGATAAGTTCGTAGTCACCGAAGCCGCTGACCTGACCGCCAGAAGCAGAAGGACGCTCTGGTTTGTCGGTGATCCCGGCCTCGATGCCCAATCGAAGCAGGCAGCCCACGCACTGTCCGCCCGGGCTGTAGGCGGGAATGACAGCGCCGCATGTCGGGCAATTACGATCCGTTTCGATGCTCACACGCATTGAGTCTTTCCTATCTGAACAGGAAAATAGGGCGGCTGTTACAGATTGGAGAGGATTGCCCACAGATTTCGCAGATTCACGCAGATTGTGGGGTGCTGAAGGGCAGGACTTTGTCTGTGCGCATCGGCGAATCTGTGGGGAACAACCAGTTTCACTCCCGCGCCCACGCCTTGAGCACTTCGCGGAGTTCCTCATCCACGGCCTCCGGCCCAGCAACGGTCCAAGCGACTTGGACGCGCAACAATTCGCCGAAGCGTCGGAGCAATCGATGCATGGCGACTCTGAGCGCCCCTTCGGTCATGTTCAACCGCGCGGACGCGTCTGCGTAATGGCCGACTGGAACCGGGCACACCATGTAGGGAGAAAGCGCCTGGAAAAGGTCGGTTTTGTCACATCTTCCATAGTCCTGCTCGACCGCGGCCAGCGCCTTCTGTACCAGGGCGCAGGCCCATTGGCGATCAAACTCCAGGAGGGCGGTTGGATCAAGCGTCGGCTCGGGACCCGGTTGTCCTTCAGTCCTCTCACTCTCGTAGGGAACGAACTCTCGGACATTACCCCCGCGCTTCAACGTCCGATCTTTCGCCCGCTCGTTGTTGAGGAAATTGCAGAGCGCATGGAGCATGAACGTGCGAAATCGGCCCTTTGCCCGGTCAACACCGGCCAGCCACGGACGATCGAGCAGGTGCGCAAAGAAGGCTTGGGTGAGGTCTTCGGCTCGATGGTGATCAACACCCTGTCCGCGAACGAAGGTGTGGAGCGGAAGCCAGTAAGTCTCACACAGCTTCGCCAGGCTCCCTTGCGCGTCGGACGATCCAAGGTCGCGGGCAGTCAGAACGAGAGTCCAAGAGGTTTGCGGCATCTGTCCGTGAGCCCGCCCCATCCCTGCGTCCCTCTGCACCCCGCGCGAGGGAGAGGGTGCCTGCAGGACCGAAGCGGGCGCGGGTTCGAGGGCGCGAGGTGCCACCGCAGAAAGCGGCACCGATCCCTGGGCCGCTGGCAAAGCGGGACTCTCAGCTAAAAACGGCGCGGTCATGGCACAGGTACCTTCCTCTCGAATCAAGGCCATTAGGCGCTCAAGAGTCAATAAGAATCGATAAGCCCATGCATGAATCGGGGTCCTAAGCTGGGCCGGCGTGGGGCCAGGGTCAATGAGCCCCAGAATCTCGAGGGGCGGTGTTCAATCGAACGGCTTGACCGGAATTCGCCGCAGCCAGAGCGCACTGCGGGGCACCAACTCCAACCCGGCGGCTTTGCGATGGCGGTTCACGACCCGAAGGATGCTGCGGAGTTGATCGCGGACGGGCGCGTAGGGCTCGTAATCAATTCTCCCAAATTCGCGGCACAAGTCTTCGACCGACCGATGCACGGCCATCGCGGCGAAGCGGGCCTTCAATTCGCGGCACAGCCCGCGCTCGATCCGCACTGAGGGGTGCCAGGTCTTGCCATCGCGTCCCTTGCGGCAACCGATGGCGTAACCCATGAAGTGGATTGGATGCCGCCGGATGTCCCGGACCTGCTTTCCCTCCTCCGCGAAGAACGGATGCTCCCCGTGTGTCGCGAGAATCACAAAGAACCGGCCGTAGCGCAGATACTGCACTCGCGCCAGGCCCGTTTTCTTGCACCGCGCCCGCGTCCATTTCGAGACGTCGATCCCGTATTGGGCTACAATCTTGCTGTCCACGCTGGCCGGGTCTTTGGGGTCCGGCACCCTGCCACTCACGTAAAACCAGTATCCGTTTGCCACGTAAGCAACGGCCAGTTGTTGGACGAAGCCCGCGACCGAAGTCGCCACGCACCGATACGCCATACCGCACCTCCAAACGGTGTTATGGCGACCGAGAGGCCGGATGTCGCATGACCACGGCAAAGCCACGAGACTGTTACTCTTTTCCTGCGCGAGGTTGTGGCGCGGTCGGGCAGCAACAACGTCCGAATTGCTTTCAGTCGCAACGAATTCATGACCTCGGTCTTTTTCTGCTGGTTGCACAAACGGGCATGACCGTGGTATGTTTGTTTCAGCGCCGCAGAAGCGCGGTTGCCACGAATCATGTCGCTCACTGTCACCATCGAATTGCCGGTTGAATTGGAGCGCGCGTTGCGCGCCTCCGGGAGCGATCTTGAGGTCGCGGCCAAGGAGGCGTTGGCGGTGTCGCTGTTCCGTCAGGGCAAGCTCTCGCACGCCGGGCTGGGCGGCGCGCTGAACTTGGATCGTTTTGAGACCGATGCCCTGCTGAAGCGGCACCAGGTCACCACCGGTGGTTTGACGCTGGCCGACCTGGAGTTGGACCGGGCGGCCCTGGAAGAGGTGCTGGGACCAGTGCGTCGATGATCGTCGTCGCCGACAGTTCGCCGCTGGTGGCGTTGGTCAACATCAAGCAAGTCGAGATCCTCCCCCGTCTGTTCGGCACGGTGCTCATTCCGCCCGAGGTTCACTCGGAACTCGTCAGTCCGCGGCGCCCGCCAACAGTGCGCGCGTTCGCAGCGCACCCTCCGTCGTGGCTCGAAGTCCGCACCCCGCAGGTGGTGGAAGCAATTCCCGGCCTGCATCTGGGGGAGCAAGCGGCGTTGAGTTTGGCCGCCGAAGCGAAGGCCGACTTGATCCTGATGGATGAGAAGGCAGGCCGGCGCATTGCCGCCGAGCGCCATTTGCCCGTGGCCGGCACCGTGGGCGTGCTGGAGCGCGCGGCCGAGCAGCAACTCCTCAACTTGCGCGAGGTTTTTGACCTTCTCAAGAACACGGATTTCTGGGTCAGCCCCGCCCTGCTGGATGCCCGACTGGAAGCCTTTGAGCAGAAACAAGCCTCCGCTCGCGCGCGCCAACCCGGCCTCGAGCGCTGAGGTGTCCGGGCCGACTTGCTTCTGCCCTAACGGCCGATAAACCCG
>Ga0209514_10008464_pt1 | contig 11672 bp, 9 predicted proteins | sample Subgrocontami58m_FD_187452 | JGI IMG/M metagenome (GOLD analysis project Ga0209514, IMG submission 187452) | Subsurface groundwater microbial communities from S. Glens Falls, New York, USA - GMW37 contaminated, 5.8 m (SPAdes) (version 3) | ecosystem: Environmental > Aquatic > Deep subsurface >...
GGTGAAGCCAACGCCCATACCTAATCCGTCAAAAAGAGAATTCATTACATTTTGCTTGCAGGCGTATGCTTCTGCGCGGCCTAGCACGATACAATTAACCACGATCAACGGCACATAAATACCCAAGGCCCGGTTTAATGCCGGGCTGTAAGCCTTCATCATTAATTCGGTGATGGTAACGAAGGTGGCAATAACTACAATATAGCAAGGTATCCTTATTTTATCCGGGATGCTATTTTTGATCATAGCGACAATGACGTTGGAGCCTATAATGACAAAAGTCGCCGCAATGCCCATGCCGATCCCGTTCATTAAAGATACGGATACTGCCAGGGTGGGGCATAGGCCTAGAGCTAAGACAAAGGTGGGATTTTCTTTAATGATCCCTTTTAAGAATTCACCGAATAATTTTTTCATTTTGCACCGTATTTACGGTTTTTTGTATAACGGTCGATAATGGGAGTTGCGGCATTCATCATTAATATGGCATAAGAAGTTCCTTCAGGGTATCCGCCCCATATTCTTATAATTGCGGTTAACAGCCCGCACCCTGTTCCGAAAATAATTTGTCCTTTGCGCGTAAGAGGGGAGGTAACATAATCCGTAGCCATGAATATAGCACCCAGGATTAACCCTCCGGACAAGATATGGAATAACCAGTCGCCGCTAAATAAGCCGGTTCTTCCGGCAAAGGCATAAGTAAATAATCCGGTTGTGGCAATGTAAGTAAACGGTATGTGCCAGGAAATATAACCTTTTAATAAAAGTAGCAATCCGCCTAATAATAAGGCAAGTATGCATACTTCACCGATGCATCCACCGCGATTTCCTAAAAATAAATCAAGGTAAGAAACGTGTTCAAGGATTTTCCCTTCTTTTATTAAAGCTAGAGGAGTGGCGGAGGTTACGGCATCATAAGTTAATGGTTTGGCGAAAGCCGTCATATATTTTGGCCAGGAAGCCATTAAAAAAACGCGCCCTGCTAGCGCAGGGTTAAAAATATTTTGGCCTAATCCGCCGAAAACCTGCTTACCGATAGCAACGGAAAAGAAGGATCCGATAATGGGAATCCAGAATGGTGCATTGGGCGGTAAATTGTAAGCAAGTAGTAACCCGGTGAGAAAAGCGCTGCCGTCTAAAAGGGCGACCCTTTTTTTGGTGAATATCTGTATTGCTGCTTCAGTAACCAGGGCAGATAATATTCCGATTAAAGTTAACCAGAGGGCGCTTGTGCCAAAAATTATTACTCCAGCTATCCCGGATGGGATTAGACTTAAGGCTACCGTCCACATAATCTTGCTGACAGAATCGTCTTTATGCAAATGCGGAGAAAATGTTATCGTGTATAATTTATTCGTCATTTTTCGTTTAGCTGTTTTACTTCCAGCCCTTTTTTCTTTACTGGCTCAATTACTGCTTTTGAAGATATGGTTGCCCCGGTTATTGCCTGTAATTGTAAATTATCTATATTTTGGCCTTTAAATTGTCCGGTAAACGCGGGTTCTGTTACCCGGGTGCCTAAACCGGGCGTTTCATTCTGGCTGATTATTTTTATCGCGGTTATAGTGTCGTCAGTTTTCATGCCGACTAATGTTTCGACTACACTTGAATAACCTTTTGCCGAAGCTTTAAAGGCAGTGCCTAACAAGGTATTGGCATTGCCGTAAACCCGGTAGTAATTTATTTCTTCGCCTGTTTTAACCGGTTCAAAACGTATGGCATCAGGCATAATTTCTTTTAAACTATTGTCTTGCTCGGTTTGCGCTTGAGCTTCGATCCGGGCCTTAGTAAAAGAATTTACTATTGCCAATAGCCCGGTAGCTACCATGCAAATGATTGCTAAAGTTAAACCATAATTTATCATCTGTTTCATTTTGTCGCCTCTAACTTTGCTCTTTTTATGGATTGGGTCAATTTGCGATTTGCCGGACAGACATAATTACAGGCCCCGCATTCAATACAGTCCATTACTGCGTATTCTTTTGTTTTGGCCCACATCCATTTATTGGATGCCATGTTCATTAAACAAGGCATGAGCCCGCAAGGGCATTCCCGCACGCAGGCGCCGCAGCGTATGCAGGGAAGTTCTTCCGATACCTGTGCTTCTTTTTTGTTCATCAAGATAATGCCGGTAGTCGATTTTATTACCGGAACCATGTCGGTATATTGTGCGATACCCATCATTGGACCGCCAATTATTATTTTTTCCGGCTCTTCTTTTAGAGGCCCGCAAAAATCAATAGCTTCTTTTATGGGCGTGCCAATACGGACTAATAAATTTCTCGGGTTACTTATACAGCTTCCGGTTACGGTTAATACGCGCTCATAAAGCGGTTTGTTTTTATAGACTGCTTCATAAATTGCAAAAGTCGTTGAGACATTTTGCACGATTGTCTCGATATCCAGAGGAAGTTTTCCCGAAGGAACCTCTTTATTTAGAACACTCCTGATAAGCTGTTTTTCTCCTCCCTGCGGGTATTGGGATTTTAAAACTTTTACCTGATAATTAGTGCCCTGGATTTTTTTCTTGAATTCCGCGATGGCTTCGGGTTTATTGTCTTCTATGGCAATAAAAACATTTTTTATATTAAGGCATTTTTGAATAACCCCGATTCCTAAAATTATTTCGTTGGTTTTTTCAACCATTATGCGGTAATCTGCGGTCAAATACGGCTCGCATTCCGCGCCGTTTATAATCAGGTTTTCTAATTGTTTCGGAGGGCTTAATTTTATATGGGTAGGGAAAGACGCTCCTCCCATGCCTACAATGCCTGCTTCGGATACAATTTTTCTTATATCATCAGGAGTCAAATTATTTATTTCGCTTTGTGTCCTGAGTTTTGTTTCCAGTGTTTTATAAAGGCTGTCATTTTCAATGACTATTGCTTCGCTTTTGCCTAATACTGGATGCGGCCAACTTTGGATTGCGGAAATCTTACCGGAGACAGAAGAGTGAATAGGCGCTGACACTTTACCGTCAGATGTTGCAAGTCTTTGTCCTACAAGGACATTATCGCCTACTTTAACATCAAGAAGGTTACAGGTTTTTCCGATATGCTGGGTTAAAGGTATATAAACTTTATTCGGAGCCGGTAATATTTCAATCGGCTTATTTTCGCTTAAAGATTTATTTTCTTTTAATTTAACCATGGTTTCTTACGGTTATATATTAGGTTGCTGGCACCTAATATACCGAAAAAACAGCCTACAAAGATAAGTATATAAATAGGCGGTATTTTTTCGGCAAGAAAGCTGCTGATTAGCATGAATATCAAAAATCCCAAGTGCATTACTATTTCCATAGAGCTGAATATCTTACCCATCATGTGGTTTTCGCTGATATTATGTATGATGGTATTTGAGGCGATCATAATGGGCGAAATAGATATCCCCAGGAGGAAAGCCAGCAATGCAGCCACGGAAAAACAAGGATAACGGTCTATTCCTATTGCGAAAACAACAAGCATTATACCACTAGATATTAAAGAGGTAAATATTATTTTGTATTCGCAGATGCGTTGCCCGAACCTGCCGTATATGAGGGAGCCGGCTAAAAGCCCCATGCCTAAAAACATGACCAGAAGCCCTAAATCTTTGGTTGCTGATTGCAGGGTTTTTTGCACAAATACGATGCTTACTACATAAACCGAGCCTAATGCTGCCCATAGGATAAACATGATAATGGCGGTAAAACGGATCCCCTTTTCTTTGAGAAAATAGGATAATCCTTCTTTTATATCCTGAAATACCGATTTTTGGATAACTTCCATAATATCCTTACTGATATTCTGGACTGTCAGGTGAGGCCCGTTCTTTTTTACAATCAGGAATATAAATGTTCCGGAGATGAGGAAACTTAGCGCATCAAGATAAAAACCGCCTTTGGCGCCGAGCCATTCGACAATAACGCCGCTTATGCCAAAACCCAGGACAGCCGCGATCATGCCCGTGGTATTTACTAGTGAATTGGCTAATAGCAGGTCTTTTTTATCTACAATATCAGGGATAATGGATAATTTTGCCGGGACAAAGAACCGACTTAGCGAGAATACGATAAATATAATACAATATATAGGGATCAGGTTTTTTGAGTAAAATAAGAATAAGGGGATGGACAGGACTAAAAACGCGCGTACAAAATCGCAAGTAAACATGGTGCGTCTTCTTTCCCAGCGGTCAACATATGCCCCGGCAATGGGTCCGATAAGGAATACCGGTATAATCGTAAAAGAAAGGATTTTGGCAATTTGCAGGCTTGAGCCGGGCGCTCTTTGGTAAACAAAGGCAATTAAAGCCATCTGGTCAAGCCTATCCCCTAGTTGGGAGATGATCTGGCCTATCCAAAGAAGGAGAAAGTTACGGTTTTTTAATACGTGTGAAAACTTTGACATAAATACTTTAGTTTACCAGCCGGCGAGAGGGATCGAACCTCCGGCCCGCGCTTTACGAAAGCGCTGCTCTACCAACTGAGCTACGCCGGCATAGAATTATAACAATTATAACAATTTTGTTATGTTAGTCAACCTAAAGAACGTAAGTTATTGCAAAATAAAATCTTTTCTTGACTTATGGGGGTATTGGTAGTATAAAATAAAGTTAAAATAATGCTTACTTAAGAAAGGTTTGTTTTAATGGCATCTATAAATTTGCAGAGAGAAGAACTCACCGAAAAAGAAAGACGAAACATTGATATTCTAGAGGTTATCAGGAAACAAGGCCCTATTAGCCGCCCGGATATATCCAAAGAAATTGGGATTAATGTAGTTACTATATCGAACTATATCGATGAATTTATAAAAAATAAGTTGGTTTATGAGAAAGAATTGGATTCTTCTGATGGCGGAAGGCGCCCGGTACTTTTGGATTTAAATCCTCACGGCGGATACACAATCGGAGTAGGTTTAAATTTAATGAACATGGTCGGCTTACTCGTTGATTTAAAGGGTAATATTGTAACTAAGACCCAGATTGCCCGTCCGCGTGCTTCGGTAAGAGATGTAGCGGAGTGCCTTTTAGAGATTATTCGGGAAATACTCAGGCGTTCTAAAGATTATGCGGGCAATATTAAAGGTATCGGAATCGGAGTTGCCGGGTTGATTAATAAAAAAGACGGCTCTATTCATTGGCCTCAGAAAATGGATCATTATTATACTTATGCTTCAGTTGATTTACCTTTAAAAGACTTAATTGAAAGAGAATTTAACTTACCTACATTAATAGAGAATGATGCTACCAGCGCCTGTTTCGGCGAACATTGGATGGGCGCCGGTTCGAATTATAAAGATGTGATTTATATGTTCTCAGGGGTTGGATGCGGCGTGCTCATTGACGGTAAGATTTACCGTGGGGCTAATGGTTATGCCGGAGAAACATCTATATATAATTATAAAGAGCAGGATCTCTTTGCTTGCGAAGCAGCAAAGGGGTGCTTCTTAAAAAGATGGGAAATAGACCTGGGCATTGTTGAAGATATTAAGGATATGCTTCTTAAGGATAAAGATAACGCCGAGAAATTTTTTAAGCTCACTTCTTCTAATGTTAATAATGTTGATTTAAAAAGCGTCTTTATCGCGGCACGGGCTAAAGATACAATCGCGTCATTGGCTTTAGATAAGGCTGCCAAGAGATTGGGCATAAAGATAGCCTCCATAGTAAACTTACTTAATCCAGAGCTAATAATAATTGGCGGTGGATTGGAAGAAGCAGGCGATGATTTCTTAAATCGGGTGACTTCTACGGTCAAGGATTGGTCTTTCCGCGAAGTGTCTTCCGATTTAAAAATAGTTTATTCACAATTAAGGGAAAATTCCGTAGCATTAGGGGTGGCAAGCTTGGTTATGCAAAAAGCCTTTGCCCAGTTAGCCTAACAAAATAACGGGAGGGAGAAAATAATGCAGGATAAAATGAAATTTGTTGTCATGGGTCTGGCAGCGATATTAGTCATTAGCCTTTTTGTTAATCTTCAGTCAATGGGTTCTAAGCAGTCGTTAGAGCGGGAGAGAAATACCCTGCGGGACGCAAATACTGAATTATCAAATAACGTAGAAAGAGGCATACAAGAAAATAAGCGCCTGCAAAACAAATTGGATTCTTTAAATAAAGATATGGAAAGAGTCTCAAGAGAAAAAGAAGACTTATTAAAAAAATATGATCTAGCTAACAGGGAAAGAGATGAATTAATAAGCAGGCTTAAAGACCGCCCGGCTCAAGCTGCAGCTCTTGCGGTGGAAACTCCAAGGATGACCGCTTCTCCTAGTTCTGGAACTAACGATACATATTGGGGCGGGATACTCAAAGCTAAGACCGACCTGGAATTACAATTAGATAAACTCCGTACAGAACTAAAAGATATCCAGATCAAAAATGAACAACTCTTGCGAGAAAAGTCTTCTTTGGATATGGATGTGAATAATTTAACCCGCGAGAATCAGGAACTTAAAAAGCAGTTTGATTATAACCAAAAAATCATGGATAGCCTGACCCAGGAATTGGTCAGGGAAAAGAATGATAAATTTGTTATTCAGGATAATCTTAAAACTGTGAAGACCGAGAATGATGTTTTAAGAAGGCAGCTTAAGAGTATTAATGGCCGGAAGGTGAACTTGGAGAGAAGATTGGCTGACCTGCAGGATAAAAATAATAGCCTTGAAGCAGAGATGTCTAAAGTCCAGACTTTTGTCCAGGATAAAATGATCAAAATCGATAATCTGCAGAAGCAGCTTGAGGTTGGCCCTGATTTAAGCGCTCCTGAAAGAAAGAACGCCGTAGAATTGCCCCCTATAGTCGTGCGCCCGCAGAAAGAATCCGCTATTGATGTTGCTAAAGCTTTAACCGGGAAAGTATTGTTGGTAAATAAAGAAAGTAACTTTATTATAATTGATTTGGGCGAAGATTCCGGGATAAAGGCAGGCGATGGTTTTGGAGTCTATCGCGACGGACAATCTATAGCAGAGGTTGAGGTTATACAGATTCGTAAGAATATTTCAGCTTGTGATATCAAAAAAGAGTCTTCCGCTATCAGGGCAGGAGATTTAGTCAGATAAAATATATTCTACCCAAGTAATTCCGGGTTTGGCGCCCGGGTGGGTTTTACTTCTTCAATAGTGCGTACCAAAAAGATTCCCTCCGGAAATATTTCCATAAAAGATGTTGCTTCTGCAAGCGGTGTATCTATTAGCACCGTTTCCCGCGTTATAAATAAATCCGCATCCGTTAAAGAAAGCCATAGGTTAAAAGTATTAGAGGTGGTAAAGAATTTAAAATACCACCCTTCTGTTTTTGCCCAGCGATTGGCCAAAGGAACTAGCAATGTGGTGGCTTTAGTTATACCGCGTTATGAAGGGGTGTTCTATTCTTTTTATGCCCTTGAGCTTATCCGCGGCATAGGTACGCTTTGCGCGGTATTAAAATTAGATTTACTTCTACATCTTACTGATAGTAATGCTCCGCTTAATTTAAGAGGGGCAGGTGGAGTTATCTTTGCCGATGTTATCGGTAACCGCAACCAGCTTGACGAAGCCGTCTCTTTAAAGATTCCTACTGTTGTTATCAATCATTTTATGGAAGATTTAGATGTTGCTTGTATTGCTATCGATAACATGGGCGGTGCAGAAAACGCGGTAAATTATTTGATCGGGCTTGGGCACCGTAAAATCGCCCACATAACCGGAGACCTGATCACGCAGGCAGCAAGCGCGCGTTTAGAGGGCTATAAAAAAGCTTTGGCTAAGAATAAAATTACTTTGGTTCCGGAATATATCCTTCATACTGATTATTCCCGCGGACAGGCGCGAGCAGCCGCGGAAAAAATATTAAACATGCCTAATCCGCCTACTGCGGTTTTTGTGGCTTCGGATTCTATGGCGCTAGAAGTAATGGCAGTAGTCAAAGAGCATGGTAAAAATATACCGGAAGATTTATCGATCGTAGGTTTTGATGATAATCCATCCGGACTTTATGGGCCGGTAGCTTTAACTACCGTTAGGCAGCCTTTAGTTAAAATGGCTCAGGAGAGCGTAAAAGAATTAAATCTCCTGATGAGCAAGAAAAAGACAAAAATAGATAAGTATTTTCTGCCTACAGAACTGGTGATAAGAGAGTCCTGCCGGGCTTTAGATATTCCTTAGCAATATACAATTTATTGTGCCTTGATAGTCGATATAGCACTATATATAGTATTTTTTTCTTGACATGAATCCCAAGAATGTTATACTTTTTTGGGGAAGAAATAAAAAGTTTTTAACGCAATGGGCGTTACACCGATCCTTCCCATAGGATCGGGTGTTATAATACTAATTAAGGGGAGGGGCAATGGGTTTAAAAATTTCCGAAAACGCGCGGGTGGTGTTAGAAAGAAGATATCTCAAAAAAGACTCTAACGGTAAAGTCGTGGAGACACCGGAAGAGATGTTTCTGCGCGTAGCCAAGGCCATAGCTGAAGCCGACAAAATCTATGGTAAAACCGATAAAGAGGTATCCGAGACAACCGATGCATTTTATCGGGCTATGACCGAATTAGAATTCTTACCTAATTCTCCTTGCCTTATGAATGCCGGCAAAGACCTGGGACAATTGAGCGCTTGTTTTACTTTACCTATAAATGATTCCATGGAGTCGATCTTTGAAACATTGAAAGCGACTGCCATGATCCATAAGTCAGGCGGCGGGACAGGGTTTTCTTTTTCTCGCCTGAGGCCGAAATGTTCGGTAGTTAAGACTACCGGCGGTATTGCTTCCGGGCCTGTTTCGTTTATGAAGGTTTATGATGCAGCGACTGAGGCCGTAAAACAGGGCGGTACCCGCCGCGGTGCAAACATGGGCATCTTAAGGGTAGACCACCCTGATATTATGGAATTTATCAAGTGCAAGGAAAGTAATGATCAGATTACCAATTTCAATATATCCGTCGCTATTACTGATGATTTTATGAATAAGCTGGAAAAGGGCGAAGATTATGATTTAATCGACCCGCACTCCAAAGAGGTAGTAAAACGTCTTAATACCAAGGAAGTATTTGATTTGATCGTAAAACAGGCGCATAAAAACGGCGAGCCGGGGATCATATATATTGACCGGTTAAATCAGGGGAATCCTACTCCGAAATTAGGAGATATTGAAAGCACTAACCCTTGCGGTGAACAGCCGTTGCTTCCTTATGAGAGTTGTGATTTGGGCTCGATTAATTTAATGAAGATGTATAAAAAGGAAGGCCTGCATTATGATGTGGATTGGGATAAATTAAAAGAGGCAACCCGCCTGGCCGTGCATTTCCTGGATAATCTTATCGACGTAAATAAATTTCCTTTGGCGGAAATAGAAAAGGCGACCAAGGCTACGCGTAAAATCGGTTTGGGTGTTATGGGTTGGGCAGGTTTACTTATTCGTTTAGGCATAGCTTATAATAGCGAAGAAGCCGTATCTTTGGCGGAAAAGGTAATGTCGTTTATCCTGGATGTGGCTACAGAAAAATCAAAAGAGTTAGCCAAAGAAAAGGGTGTTTTCCCGACTTTTAAGGGCAGTATCTATGATAAAAAGACCGATGCGTTGCGTTTACGTAATGCTACTTTGACTACAATAGCTCCGACCGGTACAATCAGCATTATTGCCAGCCCCTGTTCTTCCGGTGTCGAGCCTTTGTTTGCCATTGTTTATTATCGCAATGTTATGGATAACGATAAATTAGTTGAAGTGGATTCTTTGTTTGAAGAGATCGCTCTTGCGCGCGGATTTTATAGCCGTGAGTTAATGGAAAAGATTGCCGAAACAGGCACCATACATAATTTTAAAGAAATACCTGAAGATGTGCGTAAAGTATTTGTTACGGCACATGAAATCTCCCCGGAATGGCATGTTAAAATGCAGGCAGCTTTTCAGAAATACGTGCATAATGCTGTTTCTAAAACCATTAATTTCTCTCATGAGGCAACAATAGAGGATGTGAGAAAAGCATATATAATGGCTTATAAATCGGATTGTAAGGGTATTACAATATATCGTGATGGAAGCCGCGAAGAACAGGTTTTAAATATTTCCAGAAAAGAAAAGAAGGAAGAGGCAAAAATAGTCGAGCCGGGCAAGATTGCTCCCCGCCCGCGCCCGGAGGTTATACCCGGGACTACTACTAAAGTAGCTACTGGTTGTGGAAATCTGTATGTAACTATCAATATAGATGAGCAAGGTAAACCGTTTGAGCTTTTTACCCAGATGGGCAAGGCAGGCGGTTGTGCTGCTTCTCAGCTAGAGGCCATCGGAAGATTAGTATCTTTGGGTTTTCGTTCAGGGGTTGAGGTAAAATCAATAATCGAACAATTACGCAATATTCGCTGTCCTTCTCCTTCCTGGGAGAAAGGCCAGAGGATATTCTCTTGTGCCGATGCTATTGCCAGGGTAATCGAGAAAAGGTTGGTCAGCGGAGTGATTATGCAAGTTGCTGCCGGCGATGCTGCGATGTCTGCAATGAAACATGCCCAAAACGATGATGTGATTCCTTCGTTATCCGGCAATGCGGATATTGTAGGAGTTTGCCCCGATTGCGGAGGCGCCCTGCGCCATGAAGAAGGATGCATTAAATGCCACGGATGTGGTTTTTCTAAGTGCTAATTATTTAACAAAAAAGGGACGGCTATATTTTTATAAGGTAAAATAGAACCGTCCTTTTTATTTTCAGGTGACTAAGATTAAGAAGATATCGTTTGTGGTTTTGGATGGTGCTGGAAACGGTTTGCCCGTAAAAGAAGTTGTAACTCTGGCTAAAGAAATAAACTCTAAGGTTACTTTATCCGGCGGCACTTTTGAATTGAAAAATGTTCCCGGGCACCTAATGGCTTTAAGTATCCAAGGGATGCATTCCAATTCGGCAGAAGATTTGTTCGCTCTTGTAAAGGAATTTACGATTAAGTCGCAAAAAGTGCTTGGTAAATCAGAAATAAACAAGAAAAGAATATCTGAAGGTAAGCCCGCCATTTATATTAAATTGCGGGAACGTCCCGCTATCCGCTATACATGAATGATTACGATGTAATAGTTATTGGTGCAGGACATGCTGGTATTGAAGCAGCTTTGGCTTCTAGCCGCACCGGTTGCCGGACTTTGATGATTACGCTGAATGCAGCAACCATAGGTTTGATGAGCTGTAATCCGGCGATAGGCGGGGTTGGGAAAGGCCAGTTGGTAAAAGAAATAGATGCTTTAGGCGGACAGATGGCAAAGGCTGCCGATGCCTGCGGTATCCAATTCCGTATCCTTAATGCTTCTAAAGGTCCGGCAGTGCGTTCATCGCGCGCGCAAATTGATATGGAAGCCTATCGTAATTATATGATTCGCCTGACAACCGCTCAGGAAAACCTTAAAATAAAACAAGCGCAGGTGTCTAGCCTGATAATAATAGATAATCAGGTAAAAGGAGTAATTACGGATTCGCAGGAGGCAATAACTTCTCATTGTGTGGTTATTGCTACCGGCACTTTTTTGGAAGGCCTTATTCATATAGGGCTTAAAAATCATCCTGGAGGACGCATTGGCGAACCGGCAAGCATTGGGCTTGCCCGGGATTTAAATAAGCATGGATTTAAACTTTTGCGGTTTAAAACCGGAACTTGCCCGCGCTTAGATAAAAAAACTATAGATTTCTCTAATCTGATTGTGCAAGACGGGGATATTCCGCCGAGTCCATT
>Ga0209514_10008468_pt1 | contig 11666 bp, 4 predicted proteins | sample Subgrocontami58m_FD_187452 | JGI IMG/M metagenome (GOLD analysis project Ga0209514, IMG submission 187452) | Subsurface groundwater microbial communities from S. Glens Falls, New York, USA - GMW37 contaminated, 5.8 m (SPAdes) (version 3) | ecosystem: Environmental > Aquatic > Deep subsurface >...
CCCGCCGCCAGGGACACCACATTCGTCAGACCGGGCGGAACGGCCCCGATGGGGGTGCCGTTGATGAACGTGCCCCATGCCACCACCGTGCCGTCGGCGCGCAAGGCGAGGCTCAGTGGCCCCCAGTCAAAACCAGTGGCCACAACCTGCACGATGTTAGTCAGGTCCACGGGCATCTGAATCTCCTCGCCGGTGCGAGCGTCCCAGCCCTTGACGACAATCACGCGCAAGTCCGCCTCCCAACTCGTGACCGTACCCCAAGCGTTGCTGACCGCCACCATGTTTTTCAGCCCGGGAGGAACAGTGGCCTGGCCGTCAGAGTCGCCACCCCACCCGACCACCGTGCCGTCGGCGCGCAATACCAAGCTGTGACTATCGCCGGCCGCCACAGCTACCGCGTCCGTCAGATTCGCCGCAACATTCGCTTTGCCGTATTCGTTCGAGCCCCAGGCGACAACATTCGGGTCGGCCCGGGCGGTTGCCAGGGCCAGGTGCGAGAGCAGGACGGCCACCCAGATGGCCCGGCCCAGCGTGCACGAAAGTCGCGGAGCAAGCGCCGCCAGGCGCTCACCCGTTAAGGCGATCAAGAGACGGAATATGGTGTTCATGGGAGTTCTTTTTGTGGTCCTGCGGTTCAGTTGGCCTCGAGAACACGGAAGAAGCGGTTCGTATCCCCCGAGGGAACCAGGCACGTCGCTTCGACCAACTCGTTTGTGGCCGGGAGGGTGTTGGTGCCGGTGGAGAACGTGAGCTGCGTCCACGCGTACTTGCTGACAAGATTGGTTGTGGATTGGACGCGGTAGAGCCGCCCGAGTTCGCCTTGCCAGGCCAGCCGAACGCGGTTGGTGCTCTCGATGGTCAATCCTGAGATCTCCGGGGCCACGCCGCCTCGCGGATCGAACACCCACAGACTGTCATAGTAAACGGCGCCGACGGGATGTATAACCGGGTCCTGGTTGGCCCCGCCGGAATGGTAGATCTTGCCGCCAATGGTCGCAGCGGCCGCAGCCTCACAGGTTACCGGGATCTTGCGTTTGGAGGTGGTGAAAGCGTCCTGGGCCGGATCGTAGGCAAGCGAAAGGTTGTAGGTCGTCCATCCGTCCGTTGATGAGCCGCCGAAGAGGTAAATGATTCCATCCACCTCACTGGAGGCCGAATACAAGCTGTCAAGGCTCGAGACCGGGATTAGGGCCTTGCGAGTCCAGCGGTCGGCTTTGGGGTCGTAAGCGAACGTGTCCTTCAGGAAGAAAACGTATATGAGTCCGTTCACGGCACTGGCGGCATGCCACCACATCGGTATGGGCAGACTGGCTTTCGGAGTCCATCGATCCGTCTTTGGGTCATAGGCTTCGACCTTCGCCAGACGATTCAAGCCGCCCATAGTGGCGCCTGTCCCGCCACCGATCGCGTAGATGATCCCGTCCACCGCACACGCGGCGAGGAAGGACCGTGAACTGGAGAGTCTGGCCTTCGGCACCCACGTGTCGGTCTTGGGATCGTAAGCCTCCACAACATTGGTAACCGGGCCGAACATGCCCCCTCCGCCGATAACGTAGATGATGCCGTCCACGGCGCACGCCGCGGGCCAACGACGTGCCGTGGGCATGTCCGCCTTGCGCGTCCACGAGTCCGTCTTGGGATCGTAGGCAAATAGGGTTGGGAGCTGGGTGTAGATGCCGGGATCCTTGTGGCCCCCGATGACGTAGAGGATTCCATCCACCTCGCAGGAGGCATGGGTGTCGAGGGCCATGGGGATGTCCGCTTTGCGGGTCCAGGACCCGGGGGCGGCCGAGGCCGAAGGGAGATTGCGGCCGAGGCAGCAGGCCAGGATTGCCCCCAGTGCGACTGCCGGCCAACTCATCATTGTTGTTGTGTGGTTCGTTCTCATAAATGTCTCGTTCTGACTGCAATGTTCGTTCTCCTTCGAGTTCGTTCAGCCCAGCCCTCGCTGCCCTAGGAATAAGATGCCGAAGAACCCCTGCGAGTTTTCATGGTTTTTGCATTCTTTCGCTGTTTTCCGACGCGGTTCGGTTCACGACGGTACAGAAGCAAACCCGGAGAAAGGTGACATCACTCGGCCACCCATTTCAGCCTGTGGCAGCGGCCCAACCGAAGGAGCGTGGTGGCGTTCTCATTCCAATGAGCGTTTAAGATGAGACTAAGGCGCGCAGGATGGCGGGTGGCTGGCGCGACGCGAGCGAGGCGCATCCCCGCAGCGGGCTGTAACGAGCGAGCAACAAAGCCAGACGCCCGCCAGACCAGCGAATTAAGCTCATCTTGAACGCGAATTGGAATCAGGACTAGGGCATCACACGGGCGAGAAGCACCGCGTTGGGATCCGTACGGCGAGCTGTCCCACCGTTCTTCGTTGCCTCCCGTGAAAGTTCATGGAGCCCTCTGCTCCCTCTCCTTTGCCTCGATCTCCTCCCACGAGGGCGCGCGCCAGAGCACCGCAACGCCCTGAAAGCTGTCGGCGAACAGCATGTTGCCGTCCGGCGAACAACCGATGTGATGGAAGAACAATCCTGGTTCGCCCGGCAGGGTCGCCACGTCACGGCCGGTCTCGACATCCCAAAGCTTGACGAGGTCTTTCGGGCTGGCCCCGGTGGTGATCAGCCGCCGCCCATCCGGCGAGAAGACGAGATCGTGCAACCCACCGCGGTAACCGCGACCGATGGGCATGGCTTGCTGAGTGAGGACATCCCAGAGTGTTATCACTCCATTCATCCCCGCCGTGGCAAAGCACCTGCCATCCGGTGAGAACCTCACGCGCACGCCGCTCTCGCAACGGCAGTCAAAGAATGCCTGCCTCGTTCCGGTCACGATGTCCCACCACGCCGCCGTTCCATTCTGGTAGCCGAGCGCCACCGTCCGTTCGTTGGGGGAGAAATCCACCTCGCGAAGGTTCTTGAGGTTGATGCCCTGCAGGTTGACCTCGCGCCAGAACGCCGCTTCCCAGAACTTGGTCACAAGCCTGCCGTCCGGCGAAAGGGCGCCACAATGAAGATGACCACCCTGCGGCGAGAACACCACGGCGAAGATCCAGGCTTCCGGAAAGACCAAGTTCGTAACCAGCCGACGCGCAGGGAAATCCCACACTCGGACATTCCCATTCGCGTCACCGAGCGCCAGCCGACGACCGTCTCTCGAGAGGTCCAGACTCGAGTGGTTGGTCCCCAGGAACCCCAAGCTCTCCAGCTCTTGGAGGCTAGCCGCGTCCCACCGCACGACCGCGCCCTCGGGCCGGGTGAGGGTCAGGAAAGTCTTGCTGTCTGGTAAGAAGGCCAGTCCCCAGGACCAGATCGTGCTGCGCAAGACCGCATACGGCTCCGCCCGGTTCGCCTCTGGGTCCCAATAACGCACCGAGCCATCCTCGCCACTCGTCACAAGGCTCTTGCCATCCGGCGACCAGGCAATGGCACTGACCTCAGCCGTGTCCCCTTGAAGCCGGCGCACTTCCGTTTTGCGACCCACATTCCAAAGGCGAACGGTTTGATCGGCGCTCGCCGAGGCCAACGTTTGGCCGTCGGGTGAGAACGCCAGGCCGACGACCCAACCGTTGTGCCCGACGAGACGCACGTCCGTGTCGGCCGCCAAATCCCAGACATGCACGTCATTGTCCCCGAATCCACACCCGGCAGCGAGCAACTTACTGTCGGGCGAGAAGGCTAACGCGTTGATCCCGTTGGCTGCCACTGGCAACGCCATATGCTTCTTCTCCTTGTGGGTGGTCCAATCCCATAGCCGGATGCGCGGTTGGCCTTCTCCAATCGCCAGCCATTGACCATCGGGTGAGAAGAGGACACAACCTTTGTGCTGGGAATAGAACCTCCGCCTCTGGGAGCCGGTCTGCACCTGTGGTAAACCGGGTTCCTGTCGTCCAACGGCGCCATCGGCTGCCGAAGTCGCGGTCACCTTCACGGCGGTGGAGTATTGCTCGGCCGTCACATCCGCCGTCGCCGTGGCGAGGTTGGTTATGGCTCTCTGTGAGGCAATGTCCCAAACCGTAACGGTGCCATCGAAGGCCAAGGTGACTATCGCTGTTGCATCGGGCGAAAACGCCGCCGATACGAGTTGGTCGGAAAGGCGAAACAATCCGGTTTCTTTCAGCGCGCTCAAGTCTCGAACGTTGACCACGGGTAGGCTACCGGCATCCTTCTTGCTCCAAGCCATGAGATTCCCCTGCCGGGACAAGACCAGGGCTTCGCAGTAACCGCCGCCCCGCGTTTCGCTCATCGGTCGCCGCGCTACGGCGTCCCAGAGCGTCACGACTCCGTCTTTCCGGCCCACCGCCAGCCGACTCCCGTCTGGCGAGAAGGCCAGTGCGGACACCGAGTTCGAGTACTGGCAAAGCGTGAACCGCTCATCGCTCCGGCAGCGCGCCCAGAGGTAGCGCCATTCCCACCCGCGCAAGTCGATTTCTGCTTTCTGCTTTCTACTTTCTGCTTTTCCAGCAGGTCGGTGCCGGTTGAGGAACTCCAAAGCCGTGACCAAGTCACTCTCTTCGAGCGCCCGCTGCACCCCTTTCATGTCCGCCGCATACGCGTTGCGTCGGGCGAGATTTGCTTCTGCCTCGGCGCGCGCACGCTGCGATTCTGCCCGGCGCCATTGCAAGGTCACGCCTGCCAAACCGATTAGCAGGCTCAAGAGGGCCGTACCCGTGGCCGACGCCAAACGCGGGTTCCGCCAGCACCAGCGCCAGGCCTTGTCCAACCAACCCACGCGCCGCGCCAACACAGGTTTGTCCTCCAGGAACCGGCCCAACTCCTCCGCCAACATCTGCGCCGTTGCGTAGCGTTTGCCGGGTTCCTTTTCAAGGCACCTCAGACAGACCGTCTCCAAATCCGCCGGCAGTCGGGGATTGAGCGCGTGCGGCGACACCGGTTCCACATTAAGCACCTGCTGCACCGTCTCCGCCAGACCTTCTCCCACAAACGGCGGGCGCCCCGTCAACGCGTGATAGAGGATCGCCCCAAGCGCATAGACGTCGCTCCGCCGACTCACGGTGCCCCGCTTGCCGGTTGCTTGTTCGGGCGGCATGTAGTTCGGAGAACCCAGCATCTGGCCGCTCACCGTCAGCTCCGAGTCGCCCTCGATACGCTTGGCCAGACCAAAGTCGGTCACCCGCGGTTGATCGTTCGCGTCGATCAGAATGTTGGACGGCTTGAGGTCGCGGTGCAGGAGGCCGCGCTCATGCGCGTAGTGGATCGCCTCGGAGATGGTCTTCACATAGCTCGCCGCCCGTTTGGCCGGGAGCGGCTGGTTCCCGATGAGCCCTGCCAGGCTGGGTCCGTCAACGAAATCCATGACCAGGAAATGCTGGCCTTGGTGGACGCCCACCTCGTGGATGGCCACGATGTTGGGATGCTGCAGCGCCGCAGTGGCAACGGCCTCCGCGCGGAAACGCTTCACCGATTCGGGGGGTGCGTGCGGGCCGAACAAGAGCAGTTTGAGGGCGACAATCCGGTCCAGGCTCTTCTGGCGGGCCTTATAGACCACGCCCATGCCGCCGTGACCGATCTCCTCCAGCAATTCGTAGTCGCCAAAATCAGGGGCAAGGGGTGCGTGATGCGTGACGCGTGATCTATGACCTCCGTCTTCTGACCTCCGATCTCCATCCTTGGCGGCCGTCAGTCCCAGGCCGAGGAGACAATTGGGGCATTGACCCGGAACTGTCCCTGCAGGTAGTTCGGCGCCGCACTCCAGGCAGATGCTCGCTGGGTCGGTCGGCATAGCGTCTTCTAGTTGCTACAAAAGCATTTCTTGTCAGAAGTGACAGGGATCATTGCGGGCTCAGTACGGTCCGCAGGTAGCGAATTTCCTCGTCGATCTCGGCCGGGTTGCCGACCGTGTTGGCGATCTCTTCGCGCAGCAGTTCGCCGTAGCGCCGCCGCAGGCGCTCGACCGCTTTCTTGAGCGCGTCAATACTCAAGCCCAACAGGTCTGCCGTCTCGCGGTAGGGAGGCAGGCCCTTCTCACCCGTCAGGTAGATCTGCAGGGCGTCGAACAACGGTCCCTTGCCAGCGGCTTGATAGTCCCGGCGCAGGCGCGCCGCAACCTCTGCCAGCAGCGCCAGGGCCCATTGACGCTCGAAGAGGCGGTCGGCGGACATCCCCTCGCTCGGTCCAGCTTGGTAGCGGGCCTCGGCGGCGTCCAGGGAAACGGCCGCCTGGCCTCCTCCGCGCTTCTGTGCGCGGGCTTTGTCCCACTCGTTAGCGAGGAAGTGATTGGTCGAGGCCAGCAAGAACGATCGGAATAGGCCTTTCGCTGGGTGAACAGTGCCCAGCGCATGCGTCGCCAAGAGGCGGGTGAGAAATTCTTGCGTCAAGTCCTGCGCATCTTCGGGTGAATATCCGCGCCGCCGGACGTGAGCGTAGAGTGGGAACCAGTAGGTGCGGCAAAGCGCTTCGAGCGCCTCTTGCGCGCTGGGAGAGGATTCCTGTCCTGCGGCCATTACGACGCTCCAGTGGGTCGTCGCGAACTGCGCCGCCGTATGCGCGGCGGATTCAGGCGGATGGTCTTCGCGCTGCATGGCTGCATTTCGTCCCGGTTCCCGGCCTGCACCGGCATTCGCACCGGAAGAGAGCAACGGCCTTCCGGGATCCCTGCCCTTCTACCTCGCCCGCCACGCTCTGGCGAGGGCAAAATGGCGTGGCACAAAATCCCAAAACCTCGAATCAGTTCAGGTGGGTGGCTGCTCTTTCACCTCGGTCTGAAGCTGTTTTTGAACTCCATTATTGACGCTGGCGTGGGGTTCTCCGTACAAGGGTGAATGAGTAAAGTGCTCCGCCCTGCTGCCTGGGGCTCTTGGATCGCCGGTTCCGAACTTCTTCGGTTGGAGCCAATGCTCCTGTTTCTATCAGCGGCCGCCTTCTTGTCCCTCTGCGCCGCTCCCGATGCGCAAGACCGTCCTGTCACCGTGTACGTCGTGCTCGAAGGTGTATCCACCGTGGAGGCCCATCTGCAAGCGCGGTCACGGTCCGGCCCGGAAACCGCCCTCGCCGCCGTAGGCGAGCGGCAAACGCGGATCGAAGCCCAACAGGCCGTCGTGAAGTCGAGGCTTGGTGCTCTAGGGGGCGTGCCTGTCGCACAGTTCCATCGGCTGGCCAATGCCATCAGGGTCAAGATCAACCCTTCCCGACTCCAGGAACTCAAGGCGATCCCAGGAGTTTTACGCGTGGAGATGGCACGACACCAATCGAGGCTAACCGCGACGAGTGTCCCTTTCGTGGGCGCGCCGGCGGTCTGGGCTGGAGGGCTGACCAACGCGGACGGCGCCGGCATTCGAATAGGGATAATCGATTCCGGCATTGACTACACGCACGCCGATTTTGGAGGGTCCGGGTTGACGTCCGACTTCACGGACAACGACCCGACCGTGATCGAGCCCGGGACCTTTCCGACGTCGAAGGTCGTGGGCGGCTATGATTTCGTGGGCGACGCCTATGACTCGGGTGATCCGAATGCCGACACGCCGCAACCCGATGATGATCCGCTAGACTGCGCCGGGGACGGCCACGGCACCCACGTCGCGGGCATCGTGGCCGGACTCGGCGTGCTTGCCGATGGGACCACCTATACTGGGTCGTACCAGCAGGCGCTGGATTTTACAAAGTTCTCGATCGGGCCCGGAGTCGCGCCACGGGCCTCCTTGTACGCGTTGAAGGTCTTCGGCTGCAGCGGAACGACCGCGGCGACGCTCGATGCTCTGGAGTGGGCCGCCGACCCGAATGGCGACGGAGATTTCAGGGATCGGCTGGACGTGGTGAACCTCTCGCTGGGCAGCCCCTTCGGCCTGACCGGTCCCGGGGACGTGGAGATGGATGCCATGAACCGACTGGCCGACCTGGGGTGCGTCGTGGTCGTGTCTGCTGGAAATGAGGGGAATACGCGCTACATCACGGGCTCGCCTGGTGTGGCGGAAAAGGGCATCTGTGTGGCAAACATCATGGATGGAGGGATTTCAACGGCGGCGGTCGAGGTTGTTTCCCCCGCCGCCATAGCGCGCCTGTACGAGGCATTCGAAGGAACTTTCACGCGGCCACTCGAACAGAGCGGAACGATCGAAGGCCAGGTTGTCTATGTGGATCCATCCGGCGCATGCGACACCCTTACGAATGTCTCCCGACTGGTGGGTCGCATCGCGCTCATCGACCGGGGCATCTGTTTCTTTACCGACAAAATACGGCGTGCTCAGCAGGCGGGCGCGCTCGCTGTGATCATGGTCAATAACATACCGGGTCCGCCGATCAACATGGGAGGGAGTGCCAGCGACATCACGATACCGGGGTTGATGATCAGCCAGGCCGACGGCGACATTCTCAAGAGCCACTTGGGCGCGGACCTCCGGGCGCGCCTCGCGCCAGGGATGCGCGTGCCCCACCCGGAGTGGGCCGACCAGGTTTCCGACAGCTCCTCCCGCGGTCCTGCCGCGCCGTCGAATCTCCTCAAACCGGATATCGCCGCCCCTGGGATCAGTATTTTTTCCGCGAAGGCGGGTGGGGGCGCGGCCGGCTGGGAGAGCAGCGGCACCTCGATGTCCGCCCCGCATGTAGCCGGGGCTGCGGCCCTGCTCCGCCAGCTCCATCCGAACTGGTCCGTGGAGGATATCAAGGCGGCCCTCATGAACACCGCCGCGCGGACTCATAACCTCGATGGATCCCCCGCGCCTGAATCGCTCGTGGGGGCGGGACGGTTGCAGGTGGACCAGGCGGCCAGGACCGCGGTAACAGCCATGGTGCCGGATTCGAGCGGGTTGGTTTCGCTCTCGTTCGGTTTTATCGAGGTTTCACGCCTCTATTCCGAGACCCGCGAGGTTTTCCTCAGGAACCACGGATCGAGCCCGATCTCCTTCACTGTGGCAGTGAGCAACACCGTAGCCCACCCCGGCATCTCCTTCAACCCCGCCACCAACACCGTCACGGTGCCTGCCAACGGCTCTGTCATCCTGCCCGTGCGCCTGGTGGCGGATCCCGCCCTGTTCCCGGCTGAGGGCGAACAGGCAGGGACCTCGACGAACGGCTCCGCCTACCCTTTCCTGGGGGAGGCTAGCGGCCAGATCTGGTTCAACCACCCGGACACCCCCATCCATGTGCCGTTTTACGCGGCGGTCCGGGCTTCCTCGACCCTGCGCTCGACAGTCTCCGAGCTGGGCGTCGCCGGGAGTGAAAGCACCATCGACCTGGCAATCCCTCTCACCGGTGGCTCGGTCCAGCAGAGCCCGCTCGTCTCGGCCTTTCAGTTGGGTGCGGTCAGTCGAAACCAGAATCAGAGCGACCCCGTGCAGGCCGCGGGAGACCTGGTGGCCGTTGGGGCTGCAAGCGACGCCGCTTCACACGCCAAATTTGGAGATGCCACGGTCTATTTTGGAGTGGCTGTGGCGGGGAACTGGACGACCCCGCAGAGTTTCATGGAAGCGATCGAGATCGGCATCGATGTCAACCGGGACGGCAAGGATGACTATCGTGTGATGAACGTGTCCGCCGGGAGCTTCACAACCACCGAGGTGTCTGACCCCACGGGGGCGAATGACACTGTTCTCGCGGTGGTCGAGAATATCTCCAAGGGGACGTTCGCCACCAACGCCTGCCTGAATGTCTTTAGGCCTGGCGAGCGGGATACAGCCCTGTTCAACGGCGGTGTCATGGTGCTCCCTGTCCCGGTCAGCATGATCGGATTGAGCGCCACCAGGACGGTCTTCAATTATCACGTCACCACCTATGGGCCGCTCCAGCGACAGGAACAGCTCCAGGATTCCATCTCCTCCCGCAAGTTCGATGCCGCCCACCCCTTCGTCGATACTACCCTGTTCGGCCTGATGAACTCACCCATGCACGACGACGGCACTCCGCTTCGTGTACGATTGGATCGTGCGGCGTTCTGGACCAGTGGAACGTCCTCCAGCGACCCGGTCGGCTTGCTGTTGCTCCATCATTTCAACCCTGGTGGTCAGAGGGCGGAGGTGGTCTATCTGGACTTGAGCCGGAACGACACGGATGGAGATGGCATCCCTGACCTGTGGGAGCTTGAGCATTTCGGGAATCTCACCACCGCCACAGCGACGAGTGACTATGACGGCGACGGCATCACCGACCACGACGAAGCGCTCGCGGGCACCGATCCGAAGGTCCCCAGAGTGGTCATCAAACTGCTGGCGGCCATCGCGGAGGGTGGCAACGACATCGTCCTGCGCTGGACCAGTGTCTTCGGCCAGACGTACACGCTGGAACGGTCCTCAAATCCGTTCGACATCCCCAAGTGGGAGCCGCTGGTAACGGTGCCCGCCACGCCTCCAACCAACACCTTCACGGACCCTCGCCAGCAAACCAGCGGGCTGGTCTATTACAGGGTTAAAACCCCGTAAGCCTCCGGCGAGCCCGGAGTGGGGATGGCATTTGGAGGTTTTCTTTTGTACCGAGCTGCCCATAATGCTCGTCGTCCGCGAAGTTGTTTGGGATAAAGCGCTTCGGGGGCGGAGACTGATGAGACTCATCAAGAACAGCGGCAACGACCGCGTGATCGATGAACTGCGCCAAGCCCTTTCGGCCCAGTCCAGCCTGGATGTCGCTTCACCCGCGTTTTCCCTCTTTGCCTTTGCTGAACTGCGGACATTGCTGGAATCCATCGAGCGGAGCCGCCTCGTGGTGCCAACTGCGGAGGGGTCGGAGCTGAGACTGCTCGGGACAGCGAGTGACCGCCCGTTCCGCAACCAACTGCGTGCTCGTGCTCTCGCGCGCCAGTGCGCCGACTGGATCGAGCAGAAGGTCGAGGTGCGGTCAGCTCCGGGTCCCGTCCCCCAGTCCACGCTCATCACCGGCCACCCGGAGCCGGGGCGGCGGCGGGTGATCACGGGGGACTGCCCGTTTACCACCGAAGGGCTCGGTCTCACGCCTGGAAATCAATTCAGCCTGGTTCAGTGTTCAGAGGGCAGCGAAGAGTGGGCCGTGCTGGGGGGGTGGTTCTCGGCGCTGTGGAACAGTCTGCCTTCATCGCCGGAGGCGAAGAGCATTCTCCTGGGGCGCCTCCAGGAGCTGGTCGCGCAAAAACCACCGTCGCTCATCTACTACCTGACGCTTTATCACCTCTTCAAGGACCTGGGGGAGGATCTCGACGTGGACCGCGCTGGGGAGTTCCCATCCATCCGCAACATCAACAACGCAATCCGCCGCCTTAACCTCGCCGCCGAGGGCGAACTCGACTTGCTCATCGCCACCGACTGCATCTCCGAAGGCCAGAACCTTCAGGACTGCGATTACCTGGTCAACTACGACATCCATTGGAATCCTGTCCGCATCATCCAGCGGTTCGGGCGCATTGCCCGCATTGGTTCGCCCAATACGCGCATCCAGTTGGTGAACTTCTGGCCCAACATGGAGTTGGAAGAATACATCAATCTGGAGCAGCGCGTCATCGGACGCATGGTGCTGCTCGACATTTCCGCCACAGGCGAGGAAAACCTGATTGAGCAGCAATCCGGCAACCAGATGAACGATCTGGAATACCGACGCAAGCAACTCCTCAAGCTCCAGGATGCCGTCATTGATTTGGAAGACCTGAGCAGCGGGGTTTCCATCGCCAACCTCACGCTCACCGATTTCCGCATCGACCTCGCCGGCTTTCTCAAGGACCACTCAGACCGGCTGGAAAGCCCGCCCCCCGGCTCGTTC
>Ga0209514_10008471_pt1 | contig 11665 bp, 9 predicted proteins | sample Subgrocontami58m_FD_187452 | JGI IMG/M metagenome (GOLD analysis project Ga0209514, IMG submission 187452) | Subsurface groundwater microbial communities from S. Glens Falls, New York, USA - GMW37 contaminated, 5.8 m (SPAdes) (version 3) | ecosystem: Environmental > Aquatic > Deep subsurface >...
CTCCACCCAGCCCTGACGGCTGCCGATCATGCCCGACAGCAGCACATGCTCCTCCCCGGCGGCGAGCCAGGGTCCGATCTCTTCCCGCAGAGTGTCGCCGAAGCGGGCGTCGGGAACGTTCATGATACCGCGCGGGCTGATGCGCCGGTCGCGGATGGCGCCATCCCGAGCGACACGGAAAGCGCGAAAACTCGTGGTGCCCCAATCGATGCCGATCATCCGACGTCCTCCCGGGGGTGTGACGCAGCGGACTATAGCGTGGATCGTGTCGGGATTGCGACCGTGGGGAGGTCGCGCGAGGGGTTGCCCCGCGCGTCCTGCCCTCCGCCTCGGACGAAAACTATTTCGCGGACAGTGCGTCCAGGCCGACCTTGGCGATCACTCCGTCCTGCCCGCCGGTGCCGCCGCTGACCCCGATCGCGCCGATCAGCTTGCCGTCTACGACGATCGGCAGCCCACCCTCGGACGCGGCGCCGGCGAACAAGCCGAGCAGGCTCAATGTTGCGGGCGAGCCACCATTGATGGCATTGGCCAGCAGCAAGGTCGATCGGCGCAGCATGGCGGCGGTGCGGGCCTTGGACTGGGCAATCGCGATGGACGCGTATTGGGTGTTGTCGAGCGTGGCATGGGCGATCAGGTTGCCCGAGGGATCGACCACGGTGATCGCCATCTTCCACTTGCGCTTAGTGGCGTCGGCCGCGGCGGCGGCGATGGCTTTCTGCGCCTGATCCAGGCTGATCGGCGCGCCATAGGGGATGTCGAACGGCATGGCGTCGGGAACGGTGGCCGCGGCCGCCGGAGTGGCTGGGGTAGCCGGGGCCGCAGGCGCGGCCGGGGCGGCTGGCGTCTGGGCGTGGGCAAGCGGTGCAGCCAGAAGCGCGGCGCCGATCGTGGCCAGGACGAGGCGTGTACGCATGAACGTTTCTCCCGTTGCGTTACTGTTCGACGCCTGACCGCCCCATTTGTTCCTTGCACGGTATCCCGGGTGCGGGTTCGGCATCGTACCCGCCGCTATAGCGCCTGCGCCGCCTTCAGAACATCCGCCGCGTGGCCCTTCACACTGACCTTGCGCCAAATCTTGACGATCTTGCCATCCGCGCCCACCAGGAACGTGCTGCGCTCCATGCCCATATACTTGCGGCCATACATCGATTTCTCGACCCAGGTGCCATATTTGTCCGCGACCGCATGGGATTCGTCGGACGCCAGAGGGAATGTCAGTGAGTATTTCGCGGCAAAATTCTCGATCGGCTTGATCTTGTCGGGCGACACGCCGATCACATCCAGCCCGATCCCGCCCAGTTGTGGCAACGCCTCCTGGAATGCGCAGGCCTCGGTTGTGCAGCCCGGCGTGTTGGCCTTCGGGTAGAAATACAGCACATAGGGTTTCCCCTTCAGCGCCGCGGAACTGACCGTCCGACCGCCGCTGGCCGGCATCTCGAAGTCCGGAGCCTGATCCCCTTCCGCTACGCTCATGTACCGATCTCCCCGATATGGCGCACGAAGATCGCGCGCACCTGTTTCGCCATGGCGTCAAGGGTGACGCGCAGGTCTGCCAAGTCAACCGCGTCCGCTCCGGCCGCCGCACAAGCCCGCAGGAGCAGGGAGGCGGTGATGTCCGGCAAGGTCGGCTTGCCGTCCCGCCCGACAGTGATCCGCAGCATCCCCTGCACGGTCCGCCAGACGCGGTCGGCCCGGATCAGCAGGTTGGCGTCCTCGACCGGCAGCACGCCGGCTTCCGCCAATCGCCGCAGCGCCACCCGCGCCGTTGGATGGCAAACCCCCGGATAGTCGCGGCCATGGATCAGTTGCAGGGCCTGCGCCACGAACTCCACCTCGACCTGGCCACCGGGTCGCTGCTTGACATCCCAGGGACCGTCCGAGGGCAGCTCCCGCAGCATCCGCGCCCGCATCGACGCGGCATCGGCCCTGATCTGGGCGGGGTCTCCGGCACTGCCGACCGCCTCGGCGATCGCCGCTTCGACCTTGCGCCGCAGAGCCACGGGTCCGGCCACGACGCGGGCACGGGTCAGCGCCATCCGCTCCCAGGTCCAGGCATCCTCGGCATGGTAACGGCGGAAACCAGACAGCGAGACCGCGACGGGCCCCTTGTTGCCGGATGGTCGCAGCCGCATGTCGACGGCATAGAGCTGGCCCTCCACCCCCGGCGCGGTCACCGCGGCGATATAGGCATGCGCGGCGCGGACGAACCACTGGCTGGCCGGCATGGCGCGCGCGCCGCGGCTTTCCGTGACGTCCTCGGGATGGTCGTAGATCAGCATCAGGTCCAGATCGGACCCGGCCATCATCTCCCGTCCACCGGCCTTGCCCAGCGCCACCACCGCCATGGCGCCGCCACGCACCCGGCCGAAACGCGTGGCGAAATCCGCCAGCACCGGTTGCAGCAGCGCCCCTAGCGCCGCCTCAGCCATGGCGGTGCGCCGTTCGGCGGCGGCGTCGGTGCCCAGCCGGCCCTCCATCGTCCCCACCGAGACGAAGAAATCCGCCTCCTTCACGGTGCGACGGATGGTCTCGATCACGTCTTCCAACTGCTTGGCATCGCTGAGTTGCGCGCGCAGGCGGCGGGGCGGCGCGATCTCTTCCTCCTGGGTCAGCAGGCCCTCCAGGGCACTCGGATGGCGAGCCAGGTACTCGGCCAGGGTTGGCGCGGCACCGAGGACGGCGGAAATGCGTTCCAGCAGGGCGGGATTGCGCTGGAACAAGGACAGCAATTGGACCCCGGCGGGCTGCGCGGCCAGGAACCGGTCGAAGCGGTTGAAGGTTTCGTCCGGATGCGGCTGGGCGCCCAGGCGAGCGAGAATGGATGGCAGCATGGTGGCCATCAGGTCACGGGCGCGCATGGAGCGAAGCGCGCGGACATGGCCCGCCTGCCAGCCGCGGATGGCGGAGACGATCCGTTCGGGCACCCCGAACCCCAAACCGCGCAACGCCGCCAGGGTGGTATCCGGCGCCGGGCCGTCGCCGCGAAAGTCCAATTCGGGTCCCGTCGGCATGCCGCCCGGCAGGTCCGGGACCAGTTCGAACACCTCCGCATAGCGCCGGCGCACATTGGAGAGCTGCTCCAGCAGCGCATGAGCGAACGCGGCTGCCCCATCATAGCCCATGAACGTCGCGATCCGCGCCAGATCCGCCGATTTGACCGGCAGTTCATGCGTCTGGCGATCCGCCACCATCTGCAACCGATGCTCGACCCGGCGCAGAAACCGGTAGGCGGCTTCCATCTCTCCAGCCACCCCGCGCGCGACATGACCGGCCCGCACCAGCAGCCGCAACGCGCCAAGGGTGGTCGGGTCGCGCAGCGCCGGATCGCGGCCACCCCAGACCAATTGTAGGGTCTGCACCAGGAACTCGATCTCACGGATGCCGCCTTCGCCCAGCTTGACGTTGTGGCCCGCGATGCGCGCGACCGGATCGTCCGCGCCGGTCAGGGCCGTCCCCTTGTGCTGGTCAATCCGCCGCTTCATGGCATGGATGTCGGCGACGGCCGCGAAATCAAGGCCACGGCGCCAGACAAAAGGCCGGATCGCTTCCAGGAACTCCGTGCCCACCGCAAGATCACCGGCAACCGGACGCGCCTTGATCATGGCCGCGCGTTCCCAGTTCTGCCCCATGCTCTCATAATACGTGATCGCGGCTGTCAGGGAGATCGCCGGCGGGGTCGCGGCCGGATCGGGACGCAGGCGCAGGTCGGTACGGAACACATAGCCGTCCGCGTCGCGGGCTTCCATCAGCGACACCAAGCCGCGCGCGACCCGCGACATGAAACCACCCATGGCGTCACCGGCCGTCCGTTCGGTATAAATCGGGGCTGTGGAGTCGTACAGCAGCACGAGGTCGACATCAGACGAAAAATTCAGCTCGCGCGCGCCCAGTTTGCCCATGCCGAGAACGGTGAGCGCACCGCCACGGGCCGGGTTGGCGCTATCCGGCAGGCTCAGTTCTCCGGTGTCATGGGCGGCGCGCAACAGATGGGCCGCAGCCAGCGACAACGTCGCCTCGGCCAGGTTGGACAGCGCCGCGGTCACCGATTCCAACGGCCACAGATTGCCGATATCGGCCACTGCCGTAGCCAGCGCGACGACGCGTTTGGCCCGCCGCAGCGACGCGGCGATCCGATCTCGCGCCTGGCCGGGCGATGTGCCGGCGAGCCGCTCCATCTCGGCCTGGACGACAGCGTCTGGGCCGTCGGTGATCAGGCGCCGCATGGCAGCAGAGTCTCGGATCGCCAGGTCCGCCAGATAGGGGCTGTTGCCGCCGAGGCAGCGCAACAGGGCCAAGACGGGCGGACGAGCAGCCAATCGAGCTTCGGTTCGGCCGAGTTCGGTGAATCTCTCGACCAGACGGTCGGCGGCATCGGGATCGTGCGGCGCGGGCCAGATTTCGGGCAGGGAGAAAGTCTGGGGTTTCATGATGCCGCAGGCTGGCCATGAGGTGGCTGCGGGGTCAAGCGGCAGGGCACGTGGGCAGGCTGCTCCACTGGCTGGCCACGATTGCGTTGACCCTCGTCATCGTCCTGGCGATCCTGACCATCGGCCTGGCGTGGCGGCTATCGCTGGGCCCGATCGACATCGGTTGGGTGGCCGCTCGCGTCGAGTCCCTGGTGAACGAGACGGACGGTCCGACCCGGGTGGACATCGGTGCCGCCGAACTCGGCTGGGACGGGTTCCGCCTGGGCGTGGGCAATCCCCTGGAACTGCGGTTGTCCGATATCGTCGTATCCGACCGTTCGGACCATCGCTTGATCCACATTCCCGGCGCGCATCTGATGGTGTCGCTCTCCGCGCTTCTGCAGGGACGGATCGTGCCCCGGTCCCTGGAGGTGATCGGGGCGAAGCTGACAGTCATCCGGGGGGTGAACGGGGAGTTCAGCATGGACATCGGCAGCCTGCAGGAAGCGGCGGAGGCATCCCCCGCCCCGGCGGACGAGGTCACCGAAGGACCAACGCTGAAATCCTTGCTGGAGGAATTCGCCCACCCTGCCTCCAGCGATACAGGCATTCGGCAGGGGCTGTTCAGCCAGATGCGCCGGCTGGTGATCGACAACGCCGATCTGACCATCGTCGATCGCCGCTTGCTCACGACCTGGCATGCCCCCAGCGCCAACATCGCGTTGACCCGCAATCCCAACGGCGGCGTTGCCGGCGTGGCGACCATGACCGTGGCGGTTGGCGATCAGGTCGCCACCCTGTCGGCGAACGCGGTGCTCGAAACCGGTGGAGCGCGTACCCGGGTCGATGCCATCTTGACCCCGATCGCTCCCGCATCCCTGGCGAAGGTCACGCCAAAACTTGATTTCCTGAGCAAGATCGATGCGCCGGTCGGCATGCGGGCGGAATTGCACCTGGGCCCGGGGCTGGTGCCGACCCTGACCCGCGTGACCGCGCAGGTCGGCTCTGGAAAATTGGCCCTGGGGGATGGGGTGGTCCAGCTCGTCGGTGCGATCTTGACCGTTTCCGCGTCCGACCAGCGCGCGACCATCGAAACCGCCAGACTCCAGGTGCAAGCGCGTGTCGGCGGGCCGACGACCCTGGTGGGCCTTACCGGCAACGCGACGCGCAACAATGGCAGGATCGACGCGGCTCTGACCGTCGCTCTCGACCAGTTGGCATTCGCCGACCTCCCGCTCCTTTGGCCGACCGGACTGGGATCGGGCGCGCGGCCGTGGCTGCTGGAAAACATCCCGACCGGCATCGCCCGGAATGGACAGATGGAGATCGGGCTGCGGGTGGACGAGGCATCGGGCGATGTCAGCGTCACTGCGATGACCGGTGCCGTCGACGGTGAGGACCTGACCGTGCACTGGCTGCGGCCCGTCCCGCCCCTCGATCGCGGCCAGGCTCGGCTTCGTATTCTCGATCCCGATACCATGGAGATTGCGGTTGCCTCGGCCCGCCAGAAGGGGGGTGCCAAGGGCGGCTACCTGACGGTGCGCGCGGGCAAGGTCCGCATCGTCGGCCTGTCGCAGCGGGACCAGATCGCGACGATCAACGGGGAGGCCAGCGGCTCCCTGGCCAATGCGATCGGGCTGCTGCGAGAGCCGCGGTTGCACATCCTGGACAAGAGCCCGATTGATCTGCGGGACCCGTCCGGCGACGTCAGCGCCACGCTGTCGGTGATCGTGCCGCTGGAGACCACTCTGCGCGATGAGGATGTCGTTACCCGCGCCACCGTTCGACTGAACCAGATCCGCCTCGCTGGACTGGTGGCGGATCGCGACATCGACCAGGGCAACTTTGAGATGGGCGTCACCGACGACGGGCTGACGGTCAAGGGCAGTACCCTGTTGGCCGGGATTCCCGTGCAGGTCGATGGCTCGATGGATTTCCGCCCAGGGCCGCCCGCTCAGGTCGTGCGCCGCGTGGTGGTGACCGGCCGCCCGACGCCGCGCCAGTTGGCGGCCGCCGGCCTGGATCCCGCCAATACCATCTCCGGCGAGATCCCCGGCACCGCGACCCTGACCGAACGGCGCAACGGGGAGTCGGAGATTGCCATCGAGGCCGACCTGACGCCCGTTGCTCTGGCGATCACCCCGATTGGTTGGGCCAAACCGACCGGGGTCGCGGCCAAGGGGACCGGCCGGGTCCTGGTGTCCAAGGGCCGCATGAAGGCGATCGACCGCATCGTGGTGGAGGGAACCGGCCTGTCCGTGCGCGCGACGGTGGATACCGCCGATGGCAAGATGTCCCTGGTCCGCCTGGAACGGGCAGCCCTGGGGCGCACCGACGTGCGCGGCACCGTGCGCCTTCCGCCGGCCGGACCGATCGGGATCGAGGTCACCGGGTCAACCCTGGATTTGGCCACGAAGCTGTCCACCAAGAGCCCGCCGACCGACCGGAACGCGGCGGAGCCACCGCCTGACCCGGCCTGGACGATCGATGCACGCTTCGATCGCGTCCTGCTGGCTGGTGGCAAGGCCGCGACCTCCGTCACGGGGCGGGCCAGCAACGACGGGCGCATTTACCGATCGGCGGCCATCACCGGCCTGACCGCACCCAACATGCCATTCACCATCGACATCGGCATGATCGGCGGCATCCGCAAGGTCAGCGCGACCGCCGTCGACGCGGGCACGCTGTTGCGCGGATTGGATGCGGTCAAAACGATGGAAGCCGGGCGGATGACCTTGGACGGCACGTTCGACGACACCAAACGGGGCAATCCGCTGAACGGATCGGTCGAGATAGAGAATTTCCGCATGCGCGGCACGGTCGGGTTGGGCAAGCTGCTGCAGGCGATGACGCTATACGGGCTGGTGGACGTGCTGCGTGGTCCCGGCATCGGGTTTTCCAAACTGGTCGGTCCATTCTCCCTGTACGACGACGTGATACAATTGAGCGACGCGCGTGCATTCAGTGCATCGCTGGGATTGACCCTCAAGGGTCGATTGGATCTGGACGCCGAACGGATGGACATGGAAGGCACGATCGTGCCGGCGTATTTCTTCAACTCGATGCTGGGTAACGTCCCCTTGGTCGGCAAGCTGTTCAGCCCCGAGACCGGTGGCGGCGTGTTCGCCGCGCGCTACACATTACGCGGCCCGGTCGCCGATCCGGAGGTGTTCGTGAACCCGCTGAGCGCGCTGACGCCGGGGTTCCTGCGGGAGATATTTGGTCTGTTTTAAGCGGCTATGTCTAGCCGTCCGGCGGGCTGGATCCTCGACCAGGAGGATGGTGGAAGCCCGGGATGGGGGGCGGAATCTGCGTGCGACCGCTTGACCGTGAGCGCAATCCGGGTTGGCATCCCACCGAAGCAATAGGAGGAAGCCCATGCCGACGAAATTGCCTGTCGCGATCGTCTTCGACACATTCGGCTCGGTGGTCGACTGGCGTGGCAGCCTGATCGCCGACCTGACCGCCTATGGAAGGCAGCGCGGCATCACCGCCGATTGGCCCGCGCTGGTCGATGCCTGGCGGGCTTCGTACCATCCCTCCATGGACCGGGTGCGCAAGGGTGAGCAGCCCTGGACCAAGCTGGATGCGTTGCACCGGGCGTCGCTGGACAAACTGGTCGCCGATTTCGGTATCACGGGCCTCACCGAGGCCGATCTGGTTCATATCAACCTGGGTTGGCACCGACTGAACCCCTGGCCGGACTCGGTTGCGGGCCTGACCCGCCTGAAGACGAAGTTCGTGATCGGGCCACTGTCGAACGGCAATGTTTCGTTGCTGACCTACATGGCCAAGCACGCGGGACTGCCGTGGGACATGGTGTTCGGCTCCGACCTGTTCATGCATTTCAAGCCGGACCCGGAGACGTATCTGGGTGTCGCGGCGTTGATGGACCTGGAACCGGGTCAGGTCATGCTGGCGGCCGCGCACAACAACGATCTGGCGAACGCGCGTAAATGCGGGCTGATGACGGCGTTCTGGCCGCGTCCGACCGAATACGGGCCGAACCAGGTGCGCGATTACACGGCGGATCAGGACTGGGACGTGGTGGCGACGGATATCGAGGATCTGGCGCGGCAATTGGGGGTCTGATCAGGGGGCGCCGTCTTCCTCGTAGGTTTCGAGGTCGACCCGTTGGATACGGATGGTTTGGACCGTCTGCACGCCGATATCGTGTTCGATCATCAGGCTTCCGAGTTCTGGGCCGTCAATGAGGACAATCTTGTGGGTCTTGTAAGCGGTGGCGACCTCGCGAGCCTGCTGGCTGAAGCGGCTTGTCGTGGCGAATACGCCCTTCGCCGCACCGTGACTGAGCAGCGCACCCGCGAAGGCCTGGACGGCGGGAGCACCGACCCTGCCGTCCACTCGGCAACATTTGCAGCCTTTCATCCTCGGTCAGTCCGAAGTCATCGGTCAGCTTCCGGATGAGATCCGATGTCCCCCATTGTCGCTGACAGAGCAGTCGCAGGGCCGGCAACATGACGGTTTGAAAATCAGGAATGGGCCCGAATGGCACCTCGTGGACGAGAACAAGGTTGCATGCTTCCAGGTATTGTCGCTGATGCCAATGCCACGGATACATCGAGCGCGGGAGCCAGAGACCGAAGAAGATCTGACCGATCTGGCGAAGCCGGTAAGCCGAAGCAACCAAGCCTGTGGGAGGGAACGACGACCGCCGATCTCACGTTTCGCTGATTCCCTGGACATCACACGCTATCCTAGGACTATAAATTGGGAATGATGTATGCTAGAAGCAAGCCTGGACCTGCTGCAAGTCATGGTACAGCGACTTCTGGATGGCCAGATGACGCTGCGTGACGACATACACGACATGCGCTCCCGTCTCACATCCCTCAAACGTGCTGTTCTGGCGTCGCGGCGGGATCAAGCCAGCGACGCCGAACGCGTCGCCCATGTGCAGGAACAGATGGATCGGCTCACGGACCGGATAGCCCGGATCGAGCGGCGGCTTGAAATCGCCGGGTAGGCGATTTCGATCGTTCCACGCTCGGCGGTTCTGACCACTGCGGGTCCGCGCGCCGAGGGGCGGGATTTCCGAGCGCCGCGCCCCCACCCTTGTCCCCCACGCCATCCGGCGCGAAGCTGTCCCCCGACAATCCGACCACCCGGGGGAAACCATGCCATCCGATCTGAACGACCTGGAAGCCGCTCTCCAGCTCTATTTCGACGGCCTCTATGAAGGCGACACCGACAAGCTGGGCCGCGTCTTCCACGGCGAGGCGCATCTGTTCAGCGTCAATGACGGCAAGCTCGCCGACCTGCCCTTGGCCAAATGGTTCGAACTGGTCCGCAGCCGCGGCTCCGCCAAGGCGGCCGACCTTCCTCGCAACGACTGGATCGTGCATATCGACCGTTCCAGCCCGACCACCGCCTTCGCCAAGGTCAATTGCCAGATCCCGCCACGCTACTTCACCGACTACCTGACCTTCGCGAAGCTCGCCGATGGCTGGCGCATCATTTCCAAAACCTTCCACACCGAGACACGCTGAGCACCATGATCTACGATTTCATTATTGTCGGCGGCGGGTCCGCCGGGTCCGTCCTCGCCAATCGCCTGTCGGCGCGCAGTGCCAACCAGGTCCTGCTGTTGGAAGCCGGTCAGGACACGCCACATGGCAAGGTCCCGGCCGCGGTGCTCGATTCCTATCCCGGCACGGCGTATCTCAATCCGAACTACACGTGGAACCAATTGAAGGTCACCACCGAGGTCATCTCCCACAACAACCCGGAAGAAAAGAAACCGCCGCTGCGCACCTACGAACAGGCGCGCATTCTGGGTGGCGGGTCGTCGATCAACGGGCAGCTCGCCAATCGCGGCGCGCCGACCGATTACGACGAATGGGCCGACCGTGGCGCCATCGGCTGGAACTGGGACAATGTCCTGCCCTACTTCAAGAAGGTAGAGCGCGACATGGATTTCGACGGCCCCTACCACGGCAAGGAAGGCCGCATCCCGGTCCGCCGCATTTTTCCGGATTTGTGGCCGGAACATGCCAAGGCGGTGGCCGAGGCCTTCAAGCAGGCCGGCTGGAACTACCTGCTGGACCAGAACGCGGAATGGGTCGACGGCTATTTCCCGATCACCATCTCCAACGCCTTCGAGCGTCGAGTTTCAGCGGCGATCGGCTACCTCGATCCCGGCACGCGGTTGCGGGAAAACCTGACGATCTCCACCGACACGGTCGCGGCGTCGCTGATCTTTGAAGGTCACACCTGCGTCGGCGTCAAAGCCATGGTCGGCGGGCGGGAGCAGGAGTTCCGTGGCAAGGAGATCATCCTGTCATGCGGCGCCATCCACTCCCCGGCGCATTTGATGCGGGCGGGGATCGGTCCGGCCGGTCATTTGCGCGATATGGGCATTGATGTGCGGGTGGCACTGCCCGGTGTCGGGCAGCGGTTGCAGGACCATCCGGCGGCGGCGGTGGCGGCGTTCCTGAAACCGCATGCGCGGATCATTCACGACTACTCGCGCCGGCACATCTACACGGCGCTGCGTTACTCCACCAACCTGCCGGGCATTCCGCCGGGCGACATGATGACGGTCGTTACGAACAAGACCTCCTGGCACAAGATCGGCGAGCAGATCGGCTCCTTCATTGTCACCGTCTACAAGACCTACTCCGAAACCGGAGAAGTGAAGCTTCAATCAGCGAACTGGCGCGACGAACCGAGCGTGGATTTCAATTTGTTGTCTGATCAGAGAGACCTGGAGCGGATGATGGATGGCATCCGTCGTTTCGGTGCCATGCATCTGACACCTGTCATGCAGGGCGTCACGTCGAACCCCTTCCCCGCGAGCTACAGCGACAAGGTACGCCAGGTCGGACTGCTCAGCCGCAAGAACAAGTTCATAACGGATGCGGTGGGCGCGATGTTGGATGGACCGGCCGCATTGCGCAACGTTCTGATCAACAAGCTGATCATGGAAGGCGTCACCTTGCAGGATCTGTTGACCGACGACGATGCGTTGGAGGCGTTCGTGCGCAAGGCATCGGTGGGCGTATGGCACGCGTCCTGCACCTGCCGGATGGGGGCCGAAGAGGATCCGATGTCGGTGACCAGCCCAGCCGGACGGGTGAAGGGTGTGGAGGGGTTGCGGGTGGTCGATGCCTCGATCTTCCCGGTGGTGCCTTGTGCGAACACCAATTTCCCGGTGCTGATGACGGCGGAGAAGATGTCGGACGCGATTTTGGCGGGGATGTAAGGGACGGGGCTTCCGGCCCGGAACCCCGATC
>Ga0209514_10008472_pt1 | contig 11662 bp, 10 predicted proteins | sample Subgrocontami58m_FD_187452 | JGI IMG/M metagenome (GOLD analysis project Ga0209514, IMG submission 187452) | Subsurface groundwater microbial communities from S. Glens Falls, New York, USA - GMW37 contaminated, 5.8 m (SPAdes) (version 3) | ecosystem: Environmental > Aquatic > Deep subsurface >...
ACCGACACGCCGCTGCTGGCGGCCGTGGCGGGCAGCGACGAACGCGGCCAGAAGGTGCGCGCGGCCCTCGTCGGCGCCATCCCGATGAAGCGCGTCGGCCAGCCCGAGGACATTCCCGGCGCCGTCTGCTTCCTCGCCAGCGACGATGCCGCCTTCATCACCGGCCAGACGATCAGCGTGTCCGGCGGCCTCACCATGCACGGCTGAGCAGCGGCACATGGAACGTGCCGCAAAAGCCCGCCAGCCGTGCCGCTGCGTGTGCCGCGAGAGGCAATTCAACCTTGTCCTGCAATGGGTTGACCATCACCGCCGGCACAGCGCCGAATGCCGCCGGGGACAGGCCCGAATCGCAGGGCTGTGCCATGACAACCGGGGAGGCTTGCGATGAGCGAACTCTGGATCCAGCCGAGCGGCGGGCCGCTCGCCGCCGACGTCCACGGCGTCGACCTGTCGAAGCCCGTGAGCGACGCCGCCTTCGCGCAGATCCTGGACGCCTGGAACGAGCATCTCGTGCTGCGCTTCTCCGGCCAGAGGCTCGACGACCCGACCCTGATGAGGTTCAGCGCCCGCTTCGGCGACCTCGACCGCGTGCCGATCGCGGCGGCGAGCCTCGACCGCGCCAATTCAGGCGTCGTCCCGGAGGCCGTGGACTGGGTGGCGGTGATCGCCAGCGTCAAGAAGGACGGCAAGGCCGTGGGCAGCCTCGGCAGCTACGAGCTCGTCTGGCATACCGACATGTCCTACAATCCGCTGCCGCCGCGCGCCTCGCTGCTCTATGCGCTCGAAGTGCCGCCCGACGGCGGCAACACCGGCTTCCTCAACATGTACGCCGCCTACGAGACGCTGCCCGCCGACCTGAAGCGTGCCGTCGAGGGCAAGAACTGCATCCACGATTCCAGCCGCAACTCAGCCGGCGAACTGCGCAAGGGCTTCCAGCGCACCATCGACGTGCGCCAGACGCCGGGCGCCGTCCATCCCCTCGTCCGCCTGCATCCCGTCACCAGGCGCAAGGCGCTGTTCCTCGGCCGCCGGCCCGGCGCCTACATCCACGGCCTGACGGTCGAGGACAGCGAGAAGCTGCTGGACGCCGTGTGGGCCCACGCCACCCAGGAGCGCTTCGCCTGGTACCAGAAATGGCGCGCCGGCGATCTTGTCATGTGGGACAACCGCTGCGTCATGCATCGCCGCGACGCCTTCGACGAGAACCTGCGCCGCCTCATGCACCGCACCCAGATCGTCGGCGAACCCGTCCTCGCGGGCTGAAAGCGACACACGGGGTTGTCACTTTCGGCGGGTGTCCAGCAGGCATGAGACGTGATCGTGAGACGTGGCGGCCTTGCCGACACGAAAAAGGCCGGCGCAGGCCACACGCCAGTCTATAGGAAATATAGGATAAAACCGGCCAAACCTGCAACTCTTTCCTGTTGATAACCCGTCAATTCTCGACCCAGTGGCCGGCGGGCAAAGGCCGCCCATAGCCGCTGCGCTTCAGCACGGACGCATGGACCAGTGCGCCGGCGGGTACTTCACGTCGCCGGAAGAAGTTGATGCGAAACGCGCCATGGATTCCGCGGGGAACCGGCAGGAACTCGACCACCGGCCAGAAGCCGTTCATCGAATTGTGCATCCGGCCGTTCGGGTCCGGCGCCGAATTGCCGGCCGGCGTGTCGGCGAGCATTTTCGCAAGTACAGCCTGGTCGACGAGAAGCCCGTGCCCGGTCGCTTCCCGCACCATCCAGTCGAACGCGAGCTTTGCCAGACCGCTGTCCTTCTCCGGATAGCCGCCGCCGACGTCGCAGTGCACGCCGGCAAACCAGACCTCCTTGACGTCGTGCGGCCCCGGCGCCGGATCCCGGGGATTCTGCTGCCAGAGATTGCGGTTGAAGAACACGCGGCGCTCGTCGAGGGCGAGCGCATGCCGGCCGACGGCGATGTCGGCATTCTTCGCGGTGTAGGGAATGCGGGTCGGACTGATCAGGCCGATGGAACTCACGGTATCCCAGACGCCCACGAAATCCGGCTTGCACGGTCTCGTCGCAAAGATCGCGCGGACTTCATCCGCCTTGTTGAACTTCCCTTTGACCCGCTTCTGGTTCAGCTTCCACGCCCCGAACGAGAGCCGGTCCACGATCCGGAGAAAAAGCGAATCGACGTGCAGCAGTTCGCGGACGATGTACGGGACGAGCGATTCGTTGCCGGGCCGCAACAGGCCGTACATCCGGAGCAGCGAGGCGACGGCCCGCGCGGTGTAGGCGCCGCGGCTGAAGCCGAAGAGGAAAAGCCTGTCGCCCGGTTGATAGTGCACCATGAGAAACGAATAGGCGTTGCGGATATCGCGCGCGATGGCGTAGCCCGAGGCCAGGCCGGCGAGCTTGGTCCATGCGCGCTGCCACCAGGTCAGCGCGCCCTCCGCCTCCATCGTGCCGAGCCCCGGACCGTAGTAGAGGATCTGCCGTGCCGGATCCTTGATGGACACGGCACAGAGCCGCACGACATTGGTGTTGTCGCCGGACACCACCTGGTTGGCCGTGCCGTCGCAGCACACCACGAGGTTCTTTCCCATGCGCAACCTCTGCTTGCACTTGCAAGGAGTGCCTCGATTACGTCACCATCTTCGGCAGGGCCACCCTACTCGATCACCTCGTCAGCGCTGGCAAGCAATCTCGGCGGTATCGTGAGGCTGAGCGCCTTCGCCGTCCGAAGGTTGACAACGAATTCGAACTCCGTCGGCTGTTCGATCGGCAGGTCGGCTGGTTTGGTACCTTTCAGCACGCGGTCGACGAAATACGCGAGCCGCCGGTACGAAGCCTCCAGGCGTGGCCCATAGCTACAAATGGCTCCGCTCCTGGCAAAGACCGACCAGCCCGATATCACCGGCGCATGACAACTCATGGCGGCGTCAATGATGGTTTGCCGGTGCTGGATAGCGAAGCCATCCGCAAAAAGAGAAACGGCCTGCGGCGGACGCGCGATCATTGTGCGCATTGCGCTTGCGAGTTCGTCCTTGCTCCGCGTCGGGAAATAGTCGAGTTCCAGGCCCAGGTGCTGCGCCGCTTCTTGCGCGTTGGCGCGCTCGAGGTGTTCGCCGGGATGCTGGGGGTTGGCCACCAATGCTACGCGCCGAAGGTCGGGATTGATGTCGCGCAGCAGTTCCAGGCGCTTGGCATTCAGTTCCACCGCCATGAAGCTCATTCCTGTCATGTTTCCACGCGGTCGTGCGAGGCTGTCAGCCAAACCCGCCGAAACTGGATCTCCGCTCAACGTGTAAACGATGGGGACTGGCAGTCCGAGCTTGCTGACGACTACTGCGGCACCTTGTACCACGATGAGATCCACCGGAAGACGTACCAACTCAGCCGCGAGTTCCGGCACGCGCTCGATCGAGTCGTTGCCGTATCGGTACTCGATCACAAGGTTCCGGCCCAATTCGTATCCGCGGTCGGCCAAGCCTCCACGCAACGCTTCTAGATAGAACGCGAGGCTCTCCGCCCGCTGCGCGGTCAACCAGCCGATCCGGGCGGGTCGCGTCTGACTCTGCGCCGCTGCCCAAGGGATCATAGCTGTCGCCAGCGACGAGGCTAAAACAGTACGTCGATCCATGTGGTCACCTGCCAATTCTGTGCGAGACGTTCCATTCAATCACCCCGCTCAGCGGTGAGCCCATGCCGGCCTGCCTCTTCCAGCGGTCTGATCGTGCAACCAACGCTGCCCGGAAATACCATAACCTACACCACACCATGGGCCACGATCCATGATCCTCCGTCTAACTGGGTAGCATGCCGGAGTGGTCAAATGAGCAAACTGGCGGGTGACCTTGAAACGGCACCGAAACGAGGTCGGGACCGCAGTAACTGGAGCAGACTCTCGACGGGTTGGCGGTTCCCGTGTCATTGCCTCGCCGGGCCGGCCCTTCTACCATTTGTCGCACTTCCATCGCTGGCTATTCGCGCCTCATCGGAGCTGCCTAGGAGAATGAATGAAGCGCCGTCCGTTCATAATCGTATCGGCTCTCCTGCCCCTCACGGTACAGGCACAAACACCGCCCCGCCGCCTCCGTATCGGTTCGTTGTCGCTTGGCACCCCCGACTCGCATGGAGCGATGTTGGCTCAGTTCCGCGACGGTCTCGCCGACCTTGGATACCGACAGGGCTCCAATCTGGAGATTCTGTACCGTTGGGCAGCAGGCCAAGTGTCTCGGTTGCCCGATCTGGCCACCGATCTGGCCAGCCAGCGCGTAGACGTTTTCCTGACAAGCGCGCCATCGGCGACGCGCGCCGCCATGGCGGCAGCACCGACCACCCCAGTCGTCATGGCGACCGGATCAGACCCGGTTGGCAATGGGCTGGTCGCCAGTCTGCATCATCCTGGCGGTTATGTTACAGGACTCAGCAACTTGGCCGAAGGCCTGTTGCAGAAGATGCTCGAGCTGTTGGTGCTTGCATTGCCCGCCACCACGCACGTTGCCGCTCTTATGAACCCAACCAACCTGACCTATTCGACGTTTCGCAAGGACCTGTTGGCCGCAAGCGACGTTCTGAAGGTCAAAGTTACGATCATCGATGCACGTGCGCCGGAAGATCTGCCCTCCGCCATGGCACAGGCTCAGGCCATTGCGGCCGACGCTTTGCTGGTTCAGCCTGATCCGGTATTTGTCGGTTCGACGATCAAGATCGCCGGTCTCGCCAACATCGCCAAATTACCCGGGCTCTACGCCTTGCGTGAGTACACAATAGCCGGCGGGCTGATGAGCTACGGCCAGAGCCTCTCTGATAGCTATCGCAGGGCAGCGAGCTATGTCGACAAGATCGCACGTGGGGCGCGCCCCGGCGATCTCCCCATCGAGCAGCCTGCCCGGTTCGAGCTGGTGATCAACATGGCGACCGCCCATACCCTTGGTGTTGCGATATCGGCGATCGTCCTCGCCCGCGCCGACGAGGTGATCGAGTGAAGGCACCGCCCTTCCTGCGACGCGGCGGCCTGTTCGCCAAGTACTTCCTGTCGCTGGTCGGCATCGTCACCCTGGTGCTGCTGATCAACGGCGCGTTCGACATGTGGTTCGCCTACGGCACCGCGCGCCAGGCGCTGGGCCGGCTGCAGCAGGAACAGGCCAACGGCGCCGCCGACAAGGTCGGCCAGTTCATCACCGCGATCGAACGCCAGATCGGCTGGACGACGCACCCGCAGTGGGCGGCCGCTCCGGTCGACCAGCGGCGCTTCGACTTCATCCGCCTGCAGCGCCAGGTGCCGGCCATCACCGAGCTGACCCAGATCGACGGGCGCGGCCGCGAACAGCTCAAGGTGTCGCGGCTGGCCATGGACGTCGTCGGCTCGAACGCCGATCTTTCCCAGGATCCGCGCTTCACCGAGGTCCAGAACAAGCGCGTCTGGTACAGCCCGGTCTACCTGCGCAAGGAGTCCGAGCCCTACATGTCGATTTCGCTGGCGCGCACCGGGCGGCAGGCCGGCGTCACCGCGGCCGAGGTCAACCTCAAGCTGATCTGGGACGTGGTCAGCGCCATCAAGGCCGGCGACAAGGGCTATGCCTATGTGGTCGACCGCGACGGAAGGCTCATCGCCCATCCCGACATCAGCCTGGTGCTGCGCAACACCAACATGAACAGGCTCGAGCAGGTGCACATCGCCCTCGACGATCTGCGCGACGGCAAGCCGCTCTCCGGCACCGGCGCCCGCTTCGGCCATGCGCTCGACGGCACGCCGGTGCTTTCCTCGGTGGCCGCGATCCCGGCGCTGGGCTGGCTGGTCTTCGTCGAGCAGCCGACCTCCGAGGCGCTGCAGCCGCTCTTCACCTCGCTGTGGCAGACGCTGGCACTCCTGGTGCTGGGTCTCGCCACCGCCGCGATCGGCGCCTGGTTCCTGTCGCGGCGCATGGCCTCGCCCATCCGCGCCCTCTCGGCAGGTGCGGAACGGCTGGGCGGCGGCGACCTCGGCCACCGCATCGAGGTCAAGACCGGCGACGAGGTCGAAGCGCTGGCGACCAACTTCAACCGCATGGCCGGACAACTCGAGGAAAGCTACGCCGACCTCGAGAAGAAGGTCGACACCAGGACGGCCGAACTCAGCGAACTGCTGGAGCAGCAGACGGCGACGGCCGAAATCCTGCGCGTCATCTCGCAGTCGCCGACCAACGTGCAACCCGTACTCGACGCCGTCGTCCGGGCCGCCGTCCGGTTCTGCGGCGCGACCGATGCCATCATTTGCTTGCGTGAGGGGGATGAGTTCGTGTTCGCGGCTCAGCAAGGGCCGCTCAAGGTCACGATCGGGTGGCGCCAGCATATCAATCGCGAGACCGCCACGGGGCGCGCGCTTGTCGACGGCCGGACCGCCCATCTGGTTAATATCCCCGCCCTGGACCCGGTGGAGTTCGCAGGCGCGCACAAACTGTCGGCCGAGTTCGGCTTCCGTACGGCAGTCGCCGCCCCCATGATCCACGACGGCGCCGCGATCGGCGTCGTGGGTTTGCGCAAGCCCGAGGTCTCGCCTTTTACGCAACGCCAGATCGAGTTGCTCGAAACCTTCGCCGCCCAGGCCGTGATCGCCATCGAGAACGTGCGCCTGTTCACGGAGATCAAGGAGAAGAGCCGCCAGCTCGAGGTCGCCAGCCAGCACAAGTCGCAGTTCCTCGCCAACATGAGCCACGAACTGCGCACGCCGTTGAATGCCATCATCGGCTACACCGAGATGATGGCCGACGGGCTGTACGGCAAGGTCGGCGAGAAGGCGCAGGGCGTGCTGGAGCGGGTGCAGAACAACGGCCGCCACCTCCTCGGCCTGATCAACGACGTGCTCGACCTCTCCAAGATCGAGGCCGGCCAGCTCACGCTCACCGTCGAGCCCTATAGCGTGGCCGACATGGTGGCGACGGTGCTGTCGGCCACCGAATCGCTGGCCCGCACCAAGGGCATCGCGCTGGGCTCAGCCGTGGCCCCGGGCCTGCCGGCCGGCACCGGAGACGCCCGGCGGCTCACGCAGGTACTGCTCAATCTCGTGGGCAACGCCATCAAGTTCACCGACAGCGGGTCCGTCGAGGTCCGCGCCGTCCAGACCGGCGACCGTTTCGAGCTTTCGGTGGTCGACTCGGGGTTCGGCATCGCACCGGCCGACCAGGCGCGAATCTTCGACGAGTTCCAGCAGGTCGACAATAGCAGCACGCGCAAGAAGGGCGGCACCGGCCTCGGCCTGTCGATCTCGCGCAAGATCGTCGAGCTGCACGGCGGCCGCATCAGCGTCGAATCCGAAGTGGGTAAGGGCTCGACCTTCAAGGTAACGGTCCCGATCACTGTCGCCCCGGTCGAGGGCGCCGCCGAGGAAACAGCATGAGCAAGAAGATACTCGTCGTCGAGGACACCGAGGACAATCGCCAGATCCTGCGCGACCTCCTGGGCATGGCCGGCTACGACATGGTCGAGGCGCACGACGGGGCGCAGGGCGTCGCCATGGCGGCTGAGCACAGGCCCGACTTGATCCTGATGGACATCCAGATGCCGGTACTCGACGGCTACGAGGCGACGCGGCGCATCAAGGCCGACCCGGCGCTCGCCGCTATCCCGATCGTGGCGGTGACGTCCTACGCGCTGTCGGGCGACGAGGCCAAGGCGCGCGCCGCCGGCTGCAACGACTATATCGCCAAGCCCTATAGCCCGCGTCAGATGCTGGCGAAGGTGCGGGAGATTCTCGGTGAGTGAGCGGCGCGCGAGGGGCGACTGATGCGCGATCCTGCCCGCATCCTGGTGGTCGACGACGTCGCCGACAACGTCGAGATCTTGCGCGTGCGGCTGGAGAGCCTGGGCTACGAGGTCGTCGTCGCCAAGGATGGCGAGCAGGCGCTGGCGGTGGCCCTCGAGGCGCTGCCCGACCTGATCCTGCTCGACATCATGATGCCCAAGATCGACGGGCTCGAGGTCGTGCGCCGGCTCAAGGCCGATTCGACCCTGCCCTTCATCCCCGTCATCCTGGTGACCGCCAAGGCCGGCCAGAAAGACGTCGTGGCCGGACTCGATGCCGGCGGCGACGACTATCTTACCAAGCCGATCGACCATGGCGCGCTGGTGGCGCGGGTGCGTGCCATGCTGCGCATCAAGGCGCTGCATGACGAGGTGCAGGCGCTGAACCAGGGCCTGGAGACCAAGGTGCAGGCCCAGGTCGAGGAGCTGGAGAGGGTGGGGCGGCTCCGCCGTTTCCTGGCACCGCAACTCGCCCAGGCGATCGTTTCGGCCGGCGACGAGAAGATCCTGGAGAACCATCGCCGCGAGGTCGTTGCGCTGTTCTGCGACTTGCGCGGCTTCACGAGCTTCTCGGAGACTGCCGAACCCGAGGACATCATGGACCTCCTGGCCGAATACCACGGCGCCGTCGGACCGCTGATCCGCAAGTACGAGGGCACGCTCGACCGTTTCACTGGCGACGGCATGATGGTCTTTTTCAACGATCCCTTGCCCTGCCCCGACGCGCCCGAGCGCGCCGCCAGGCTGGCGATCGAGATGCGTGATGCCGTGGCGGCACTGGCGCCAACCTGGAACAAACGCGGGCATCGACTCGGCTTCGGCATCGGCATGTCGCAGGGTTACGCCACGCTCGGCCGCATCGGCTTCGAGGATCGGTTCGACTACACGGCGATCGGCGCCGTCATCAATCTCGCCGCGCGCCTCTGCAGCGAGGCGGCCGATGGCCAAGTACTGGTGAGCGGCCGGCTGGCCGACGCGGTCGAGGACTTGGCCGAGGTCGAATACCTCGGCGAACGCGAGATTCGTGGCATGTCGCGACCGGTGGCCGTGGCCAACCTGCGGGCCATCAAGGTATAGAGCGCCAAGATACGGCTCTACGAGAGGAAGCGACAAGGCGGCGTCGCTGCCCTCGTGCTGGGCTCGGGGCAGATAGCCTCGCTGTGCGCCGTCCAGAACATCTGCCACGCCGGCGACAATTTCGTCGCCTCCACCGACCTCTACGGCGGAGCTTCTGCCGAAAACTGCATCCGGCAGTCTTCATGCTGAAGCCCGTCGAGGATTGGTCGCGTGACGACCTGGTTGCCCCCCGCACGGGCCGACGGCCTGGCGAATTCTTCTCCAGCGATGGATACGATCAGATTTCGTTGCAATAGCCGGTGTAGACGGCAAGAATCCGGCGCACGCAGATGAAGCTGTCGCTGGAATCGCCGTCATGGGGCGTGGTGTTACTCCTTATCCAATTGACAACCTAAGCCATTGCGATGCCCGCCACTTCTCGGGCGGCGGCATACTGCATGCCCTGAAGAATCACAGCGATACGTTCGATCTACCGTTCAGCCGCTTTCTGCTGCGATAGAAAGTTAGGCCTGTTTGAATTGAGGCGACATTCACCCGACTGAATGCGCCGCACCCGGCATCTTCACCGCCGAATTGCGCCGTTCGGGCATCGGATCCTCGAAGGCGCGCGGATACTTGTTCGGCTGGGCGGAGACCGCGTTCAGCCGGTCGAGCGCGTCAGCCGGCAGGCGCCAGCCGCCGGCGGCCAGTGTCTCCTTGAGCTGCTCGGCGTTGCGCGCGCCCACGATGGCACTGGTCATGAAGGGCTGGTCCATCACCCAGCGCAGCGCGGTCTGTGCCGGCGACTTGCCGATTTCCTTGGCCGTATCGAGCAGCGTCTGCAGGATCTCGGCATGGTTGGGGGCAAAGAACCTGTTCTGGAAGCCCCAGCCCTCGGCCGAGCGCGTGCCCTGCACCTTCAGGCTGCCCGGCGTGTACTTGCCGGCGAGGTAGCCCGACGCCATCGGCGACCACGCCACGCACCCCAGCCCCTTGAGCTGTAGCGCCGGCACGATCTCCTCGTCGATGTCGCGCACCACCAGGCTGTACTGCGGTTGGTAGACCGAGAAGTTCGCCCAGCCCCTGGTTTCGCTCACCCACAGCGCCTCCATCAGGCGCCACGCCTCGAAGTTGCTGCATCCGGTGTAGAGGATCTTGCCCTCGCGCTGGAGATCGTCGAGCGCGCGCAGCATCTCCTCCAGCGGCGTCTGATGGTCGACGTGATGGATGAAGTAGACATCGATGTAGTCGGTCTGCAGCCGCTTCAGGCTGCCTTCGATCTGCTGCTTGATGTGCAGCCGCGACATGCCCGAGTCGTTGGGCCGGTGCCCCATGGGATTGAAGAACTTGGAGGCGATGATGGCGTCCTGCCGCCGCCCCTTCAGCGCCATGCCCAGCATGGTCTCCGACACGCCGCCGACATAGGAGTTGGCCGTATCGAAGAAGTTCACGCCCGACTCGAGGGCCGCGTTCACCATCGCCGTGGCGCCGTCCTGGTCGGCGCCGTTGCCGAAGGTCATGGTGCCGAGGCAGATTTCGGAAACTTTCAGGCCGGCGCGGCCGAGGTTGCGGTAGTGCATTCAGTGAGCTCCTTCCCTTACTTCCTCTACTCAAGCTCCCTCTCCACCCGCGTCTCCGCGGGGGGAGAGGGTGGGGCCCATCGCGAAGCGATGGGAGGGTGAGGTGGGTCTTCGCCTCAACAACTCGGCGTCATCGCTGCAACTGCGACCACCTCACCTTCCCGTTGCTTCGCAACGGGCCCCTTCCTCTCCTCCACTTCGTGGCGGAGAGGACAATGATGTGGATCGCAACAGCGGGATCAAATCCCCAGCATCGCTTTCGCCATGATGTTGCGCTGGACCTCGGACGAGCCGCCGTAGATCGTGCTCTTGCGGGTGTTGAAGTAGCGCGGTGCGGCGTCGTCGACGTAACCGCCGCCGACCGGGACCACGTTGCTGTCGTAGTTCCGGAGCTCGGTGAAGGGCACGCCGTACCAGCCCACCGCCTCGACCGCGAGTTCGGTCACCTTCTGGCCTACCTCGGTGCCGCGCATCTTTACGACGGAGGCCATCAGGCCCGGCGCCTCGCCGGTCTTGAGGCTGGAGTAGAACATCATCTCGTTCATCTCCACGGCGTCGATCTCCATTTCGAGCGCCGCCATCTTCTCGCGCCAGGCCGGGTTGTCCGACAGCGGCTCGCCGTGGTCGAGCTGGCTGTGCGCCATGTGCTGCAAATGGCGGAACGCCTTGCGCAGGCGGGGGCCGTGCGCCTGGCCGCCGCGTTCGAACTCGAGCAGGTACTTGGCGTAGGTCCAGCCCTTGTTCTCCTCGCCCACCAGGTTCTCGACCGGCACCTTCACGTCGGTGAAGAACACCTGGTTGACCTCGTGGCGCATCGGCGTCCTCGTGCCGTCGACCAGGTAGATCGGGTCGATGGTGATGCCGGGCGATTTCATGTCGATCAGCAGGAAGGAGATGCCCTCCTGGCGCTTGCCCTCGTTCGAGGTGCGCACGAGGCAGAAGATCCAGTCGGCGAAGTGCGCGTTGGTCGTCCAGATCTTCTGGCCGTTGACGATGTAATGGTCGCCGTCGCGCTCCGCCCGGGTGCGCAGGGACGCGAGGTCCGACCCGGAGCCCGGCTCGGAATAGCCCTGGCACCAGAGCTCCTCGGCCGCGGCGATCTTCGGCAGGAAGCGCTTCTTCTGCGCCTCGCTGCCGAACTTCATCAGGACCGGCGCCACCATTTTTATGCTGAACGAGGAGAGATAGGGCGAGTCGGCGCGCGCCATCTCCATCTCGAAGATGAACTTCTGCGTAGAATTCCAGCCCGGGCCGCCATACTCCTGGGGCCAGTTCGGGCAGAGC
>Ga0209514_10008476_pt1 | contig 11659 bp, 10 predicted proteins | sample Subgrocontami58m_FD_187452 | JGI IMG/M metagenome (GOLD analysis project Ga0209514, IMG submission 187452) | Subsurface groundwater microbial communities from S. Glens Falls, New York, USA - GMW37 contaminated, 5.8 m (SPAdes) (version 3) | ecosystem: Environmental > Aquatic > Deep subsurface >...
AGACTGACAAAAAATATCGGGCAGAATGCAGCTTTTTATTTTGAAAAAGCCAAGAAAATAAAAAATAAGATAGAAGGAGCGGAAAAGGCATTAAAAGAAAATCTGAAAAAATTGCGGGAATCAGAAGCCAAAAAGGAAAAATTAATTCTTGAAAAATCCAAGCAGGAAAAATTAAAAGAGAGAAAACAAGAGTGGTACGAGAAGTTCAGATGGTTTATCAGCTCAGGGGGATTTTTGGTTATTGGAGGCAGAGACGCCACTTCTAATGAAATTGTTGTTAAAAAGCATACAGAGCCAAATGATTTGGTCTTTCATACCGACATGGCAGGCTCGCCTTTTTTTGTCGTGAAAAGCGATGGCAAGCAAATTGGAGAAAAAACAAAAGAAGAGGCTGCTGATGCAACCTGCACATTCAGCAAAGCATGGAAGCTTGGCTTGCAAACCAGTTCTGTTTTTTATGTTGCTCCAGAGCAGGTAAGCAAAAAGACAAAAGCAGGAGAGTACATGGGAAAAGGGGCATTCATGATTTACGGCAAGACAAATTATATAAACAATAAAGTTAATTTGGCAGTCGGCATGACAAAAAGCCAGCAGGTAATGTCAGGGCCTTTGGAAGCTGTCAAGGCAAATTGCGATAAATATGTTATTTTGGTGCAAGGCAATGAAAAAGCAAGCGCAATTGCAAAATACATTCAGCACAAGATAGGGGGCTCAATTGACGAGATAATAAGGGCTTTGCCCGCAGGGGAGTTTAAGGTTAAGAAGGAATAAATCAATTTTTTTATTTTTTAATTAAAATAAAACAATGGCAGAAAAATAATATTGCGTAGTGTGAGATATAGCATAATATCAAAATTAAATCACATTTGCATTTAATAAAAATATAACAAGATTAAATAATGAAAATTAAAATTTAATAATAAAAATGTTCATTCCAATCCAATCAGAAATCCCGAAATTCAAATGCAACGCCTGCGGAAGCTGCTGCAGCCATATTCGGGGCATAATTCCAAAAGAAGACAGGGAATTTATCAGGCAGCACGCATTTGGAAAATTGCCTGTTGTCCAGCTTGTTCCAGTCGAGCAGATGACATTTCCACTGTGGGATTGGGAGGCAAAGCGCTTTGAGGAGTGGCGGCATGAAGTTAATGTCGATGCAAGAATAAAGCCTTTAAGGGCAATTATGGACTTAAACACAAACAAAGCAATTATATTGACCTATTTTATGGACGGCATTACATCTGCTTGCCCATTTTTGAAGAATAATAAATGCTCAATTTATCACACAAAAAGAGCTTATGTGTGCAGGCTGTTTCCTTTCAACAGAGGGCCTTTTCTTAACAAAGAAGGAATGCAATTAAAAGAAGGGCTTTTTGGAGAGTGCGGAGCAATGGAGCATATTCTGCCTCAACTGCCTGAGGATTTTGATAAAATGATAAAATTTTTATACGAGGCATTTCCCAATGGCGAGTTTGCCAATGCTGTTCAAAATGATATAATAATTGAATGGGCAAACAAAACAATTATTGACTTAATTAAGAAAAAGATTATAAAGCCTGCGATGAATCATCCATATAATTTTTTATTGAGGAGAATTGAAAACGCTGAGAAAGTTGACTTTACAGATTTTTTGGTTGAGAGCGATTATGCAACAAGAAAAGAGATGGAAGATTTAATGCTAAGATTTGACGACAACATTGATGCTAAGGAAAAAATTAACCAGTTTTTTAAGTAAATCCTAATGATTTCATCACAGGAAATGCGTGAATTGGAAGCCAAAAGCAATATTCCTAGAAGTATCTTAATGGAGAATGCCGGCAAAGCTGTTTATCAAGTTATCAAACAAAGGTTTGACTTAAAAGACAAAAAAATTCTTGTCGTTTGCTATCATGGAAACAATGGAGGCGATGGGTTTGTTGCTGCAAGGTATTTATGCGATGAAGCGGAAACCGATATTCTTTTTATTGGAGATGAAAACAAATTAAAAAAAGAGGCTTTGCTCAACTTCAAAAAGCTCGAGCATAATGAGAAGATACAATTTTTGACAGATGATGAAGTTAATTTTGATGAATATGATGTTATTATTGACGCAATACTCGGCATAGGAATCCAAGGCAGACTTAACAAAGAAATTTCTGCAATTATTGATAACATAAATAACTCCAAAGCTTACAAAGTTTCTGTTGACATTCCGACTGGCTTGGATCCTGATACAGGATTTGTTACAGACAAAAGCGTCAATGCAGATTTGATTGCCACATTTCACGACATGAAAAAAGGGCTTGAAAAATTCAATGACAAGGTTGTTGTTGCGGATATTGGGCTGCCTAAATGAATGCAAATGGGAATATTTAAATATACGCAATTGAAAGTTAAATTAATGGAAAAAGGTGAGTCATTACTATTACTTTTATTCTTAATAATTGCAGTTATGACGAGTGGGTTATTTTTTATGACTAGTGGTTTATCATTCTTAAACCCTAGTGACTCTAATCTGATTGGAAAAGTAAGCTCTCCAGTTTCTAGTCTGGCAAAATTGCCAAAATGCACAAATGCTAGCTGCATATCGCCTCCAGTTTCTTCTTGTAATGGCGGTAAATTAATTACTTATGAAATTCCAGGTGTATGCAAACGCAGTGGCAAATGCGAATACACGCCTATTTCATTTGACTGCCCTTTTGGCTGCAGTAATGGGGCTTGCATCATCAAAGATGCATGCAGCTCTGTTTCCATTCAAGAGACTAAGGATAATGACTTCCCTAGCAAACCTAGCACAAATTCATTTGCGCTGTTTGTGAACCCAATTGCCAAAAGCGAGTCTATGCAATATGCCCTGACTTTTGATAAGTCGCTTAATGTTGATGTTGAGAAACTAGCAAGGCAGATGGGCAATGCAGTGTCTTACAATAACAATGAAATTATATTGCAACTTGATTCGAAGAATGCAAATCCTTTCATGCTGACTAAATTTGGGAGCAATGATATAAGGCAGGCTTCTTTTGATGGCTACATAATAGAATTAACTGAGGAGCCTGTAGTTGAGAAGAAAGCAAATACCAAAAAGAAGATTGCAGGGCTTAAAAATGAAATTAAAGAGATTAGCGAGTCAGAAGAAGTTTCACAGGCAGATTTAAATTTGCTAGACAATAAAAGAGCTGAGTTGGACAGTACTGAAAGAAGCATTGAGCAGGAATTGATTATCCAAGAAAACAAGATAGAACAGGAGCAATCGAGATTCGTAGAGGATGTTTCAAATACTATTAGCAAAAAAAGAAGCAGCAAAATAAAAGATTTGCCCGAACAAAAAAAGGTTAATATAAAACAGAGATTTAAGAAAACGTTTAATGGCGTTGTAATCCAGGATGTTTCCGAAGATGAAATATCAGAGATAAAACAGCTTAGGTCAGTTAAGAAAATCACTCCCAATTTTATAGCAAGCGTAAACTTGCAGGAATCCGTTCCAATCATAAGGGCTGATAAATTATGGGAAAAAGGCATTACTGGCAAGGGAATCAGAGTCGGCATTATTGATACGGGTGTTGACTACACTCATCCTGATTTAGGCGGTTGCTCTGGCTCTGGCGATTTACATGCAGAAGCCACTTTAAAAATAGGCGGCAGAGATTATAAAGTGATTAGCAGTTCTGATATTGGCGTCAATGACTTCAATATTAAGGTAGACATTAGTGGAGATGGTGTTTTGCCAAATTTCAATTTAGGAGATAATACTCAAGATGTTATAGGTAGTGAAAAAGAAGTCGTAACAAAAGATGATTATTTATTTTTGAAGGATTTCGGAATGTTGCAATATAAAGGAGCTGATAAGGTAACTGCTGACAATCCATTACTTAAGTTCAGGCAGCTCAAAACAGGCAATACTACAGAACAAACATACACAAATTCGAAGCCGTTGGCAAACTTAAAGTTAGGCGGCTATGATTATTCCGTATTTGCAGCATCGGATGTGGCATTTAATGATTTTGATATAAATGCTGATTTAGACCATAGCGGATATATTGACTACGGGATAAGCATTATAGCAGACGAGTTCAAAGACATTGTAAAAGATAATAACTTTTACTTGCTTGATTATGATGGCCTATTGCAGTATCTAGGTGCTGATAAGTCAACAAACGATAATCCAATTATGAGGTTTAAGAACTTGCAAACAGGAGAGTTAATTGAACAGTCATATGCCATAATCTCATCTGGAGGCGGTGGAGGCGGTGGAGGCCCCGACGGAAGTTCTGGAGGAAATGGCGGTTTTGGCTCTGGCTGCAAAGTCGAAGGAGGCTATGATTTTGTAAATAATGATAATGACCCAATTGACGACAATGGCCATGGAACCCATGTTGCTGCAACAGCAGCAGGAAATGGTGTCTTAAAGGGAGTAGCGCCTGATGCGACTATTTATGCTTACAAGGTATTGGATTCAGGAGGTTCTGGCACTTTTGCAAATGTAATTGCAGCAATAGAGAGAAGTATTGACCCTAATCAAGATAAAGATTTTTCAGACCATTTGGATGTTATTAGTCTAAGTTTAGGTGCGTGGTGTTTTGAATATGATGAAGGTTGTGGTCCAGATGATCCTTTATCAACTGCTATAGATAATGCTGTTAATGAGGGTGTTATTGCGGTTGTTGCAGCAGGCAACGCAGGACCTTCTTCTGGAACTATTGCATCGCCTGGAACTTCTAGAAAAGCCATTACAGTTGGCGCTTCTTGCAAACCAAATCAGATTGGAAGCAACCCATACTGTGAACAGCCAATTGCCAGCTTTAGCTCAAGAGGTCCGGTTGAATGGTCTGGTAATGTAATAAGCAAGCCAGATATTTCAGCACCTGGTGTTGCAATTTGCGCTGCAGAGTGGGACGATGCTTTTAGTTACGCCAAATGCCTTGATGATAATCATGTTGCTATATCTGGAACTTCAATGGCAACGCCCCATATTGCAGGCGCTGCTGCATTATTAAAGCAATCCCATAATGACTGGAGTCCAGATGACATAAAATTAGCTTTAATGATGGGGGCAAAGGATTTGGGCCTAGAGACAAACACGCAAGGAGCAGGTCTTGCCAACGTCGAGGATAGCAATAAAGCAGAATTGCTGATATCGCCTTTTAGTTTAACCTTTGGCACAGTTGTTGAAACTTTGCCAAAACCTATTAATGTAACAGTAAAGAATGCGGGAAACAACACTTTGAAATTATTTTTATTCTCTGACTGCAGTGTTGCCAGCATACAACCGCAGATGCTTGTAATTAAGCCAATGGCTTCTAAGAGCTTTTTATTCTCTCTAAATAAAATACCTGAAAGAGAAGGCGTAATTAATGGGCATGTTTACATCTTGAATGGAGCGGAATTATTGCAAATCCCCTATTCTTTCAAGGCATTATCCCAAATTACAATGATGGTTGAAAGCGGCAATAAGTTTTCAACATCAGACTATTCAATTGTAGATGAAAAATTGAAGTTTGTTGACTTTAGGTTTGGAGCAGGAAGCAATTACAGCTTTTTTGTGCCAAGCGGCAAATATGTTGTTTTTGCTGCAGGCGATGTAATTGACTTTGGAGGCGTTGAATATCTGCTTGCAAAAGATGTGGCAGTTCCAAAGCATAAGAACATCAAAGTACCCATGAGCACGCAGAATATCAAGCCATTCAGCATAAAAGCAAGGTCATTTGATAACGAAGCTCTTGTGCTGTATGAATGGCAGAAAGCATTCAGGGTTTTTAATGACAGAGGCTGCTTTTTGAGCTATGACTTGACGGATCCAAATTATGGCGACAGGACTGTTTATGTTTCCAACAAACCTAATACAAACCTGGACATGGATGTATTCTTTAAGTTTAATGGAGTGCCTTCAAAGACAGCGCCGCAGGCTGCTGGAAGCGGCTCAAGCAGGGGATTTAGCTGGAGCACTTGTGATGACACAAAATAATATGACCCAAAAAAGGCTCAGAAAAATATTGAATGTACTTGTTTTAATTGCAGCACTCATATTCTTAAGCGGTTGCCCAAACACGAATGACCAATTATACCCAGTTTCTGAAGAGCAGTACTTAATCGGATGGGCATTGCACAACATTAATGATTCAACACCGAGAAAATTGTCATATTCCCTGAAAGAAGTGGCAAAATACACATATCATTTTAATTATCCTGCTTTTAATTCCCAAAGATTTGACAATGTCATGTTTTGGATAGGGCCTTTCCAGTTTGGTGCAGGAACATCGTGGGTGAGATTTGCAGTTCCGCAAGATAGGGTGTATTATTTAAAGGGCGATAAAGTGTCACAAAAAGATTATTATGGCAGAGAATGGTCATTTTATAATTTAATGCATATTAATTATTTAACGTCAGATGATTTTGGAATACAGTTTGGCTATGATGTTGCACATAGAGAACTCTATGGATTAGATAACCCATTTTATGCTATAAAACCAGTTCCAGGAGTTAAAGAAGATGTGTACATGGGAACCTCGCCATTCACCCCAACAAGCGTGGTGGTAAAAGACGAGGCAATATCTTTGAATGACAACTTACTAAAAGGATACAACAAAAAATCTTATTTAGTAAGGTTAACACAACTATCTATAACCTCATGCAGTAGTGGAGGTTGTGAAACAAAAATTATTGATTTACCTTCACCAACATATAAAATATATCTCGATGGAAATTTAGTTGAGGAAGGAGAATTAACAAGTCAGAATGAATGGAATCACAAATATTTAAAATATTACTTAAAAGCTGCGCAAGGGGCTTACAGTGTTGAAATTGAAATTCCCTCAGGATATCCAATTTTTAATGTAACCAAAATTAAGTCGAGCTTTAATAAGAACTCTGAAGCCAATAATTACCAGCTTCCAGTGCTAAAGCACATAGAATTCCCGCCAAGCTTTAAAGCAAATAAACCATTGCAAATAAGCCTGCAATTCGAGGATGAAAGCATTATAAAAAATGTGTCAATGTTCTATAAAACTGATTTAATGGCAGACTGGAGTTCATTAGGCAGTTATAAGGGTGCAAAACTTATAATCAAGACGGGGAATGCCAAAGAAATTAAATTTAGGTTTGTTGTTGCTGCAAATGACGGCATTGCAGAATATGAAATTTATCCAGTTTCGCTTAGAAGCCTATCTGTCTTATGCAAGCCAGAGTTACAATACATTAACAAGTCAGGCGTATTACAAACTTGGGTTTATGGACAATGCCTAGACGAAGAAAATAAGCCTATTAGGGGCATAAGAGTAGAACTTAATTCTCGTGGAAAATTTTTAGGTGCAGTAATGACCAACCCTGATGGCTCTTTTCAAGCGCTGTATAATGGTATGGTTGATAAAATAACAGCAAACTTCAAGGGCACTGGGGTATACGAGTCTCAAAAGAAGTGATTATTGCACTATTAAGAATAAGGTTTCTGCACAGGCAAAAACTTGTTAAAAACCAAAAGAAGGTTTTATTAAAATGAATTTTATTACAAAATCCCAAATAAAACTTCCAAAAAGAAATCTAAGCAGCCATAAAGGAGATAATGGTTTAGTTCTTGCTGTAGGGGGCTCAGAAGATTTTGTAGGAGCTGTTGCATTGGCTGGATTGGCTGCTTTGAGAAGCGGCTGTGATTTGGTTAAAATTATCGCTCCCGAGAAGGTTGCATGGGCTATAAATACTTATTCTCCTGATTTGGTAACTATGAAATTGAAAAGCGATTATTTCAAATTAAATCATTTTAATGTTATAAAAAATTTAATGGAGCAATTTGATGTTTTGCTGATTGGAAACGGAATTGGATTAAGAAATGAAACAAAAAAATTCTGCCAAAAAACAATAAAAAACAATAAAAAATTTAAAGTTATTGACGCTGATGCTATTAAATCAATTTCAGTGAATGATTGTGAAAACTCTATTATAACACCTCATGCAAAAGAACTGGAATATTTTTTAATTAATTCGAAGATTGACAAATCCATTATACATTTAATCAATAACGAAAAAAATCCAATAAACAAATCAAAAACAATAAAAAAAACAACCCGAAAATTCCTTGATAAGAACAACATTATTTTGCTGAAAGGGAAAATTGATATTATAATATCAAAAAACAAAATCTTCTACAATAAAACAGGCAATGCGGGCATGACTAAAGGCGGCACAGGAGATGTTTTGGCTGGATTGTGCGCTGGATTTTTGGCACAAAGCAAGGACATATTGCAAAGCGCAATCAATGCAGCTTATTTTAATGGCTTGATTGGCGACATTTTATTGAAAAAGAAAAAAGGTTTTACTTATTTGGCGAGCGATATGGTGAATGAAATCAAAAAAATAAGGAGTTATTCCTGAACATACTCAACGCCCAAAGCCAGGCAAATCTCAGCTTTCTTCAGCTCTTTTCCGATATAGGCAGCATGGTCCAAAACCTTAAACCAATTCTTTTTATGCTCGTCGCTGTGCTTGAATATCTCAACATATATGTCTTGGGCTCTTTTGCCTCTGAATTCCTTCAGAATAGTGTGCTGATAATCGCAGACTGCAACCCCAATCTCATGGGTGTCCCAGTAAATCCTTATTAAGACATAGCAGCCATCATCATTCCGGTGGTCTTTGTAGTCATCGTAAGGCTTTGCTCTTATAACTTCAAAATCATCTGCTACTTTCTTGTCCTTAACCCATGCTGGCTTGTCCATTGCCATAGAAAAAGCGAATTTTTGATTATTTAAAATAGTTGTGGTTTTTGGTATTTTTTAATTCCTAATGCTCTGTAATACTTGTTTGTTAAGTTCCAATTGTAAATACCAATACCAGAATCACCAATTGCTAAAGGGCGCATAGTATTTATCTTGGCATCTTCAGAAAACCAAACACCCATTTCTGTTGGAGTAAACTGACTTTTTTGCATAACATCAATATACACTTCTATGTACAGGTCCAAAAGTTCTTTATCATTTCTTAAAGCACCCATAACTACAACATGCTTCTTTCTATTAACGATGTCTTTCAAAGAAACCATGCCTCTAGGGGAGTTTCTTATATCTTTAAATGGAACAATAATCACATTTTTACCATCTTCCACTGATAATAGATAACTAATCTCATTATTGGTTAATTGGACAGCACCTTTTCCTAGAAATTTTTGATAAGCATTACTCCTATTTTCTTCGGTTCTGAATGGGTTTATATGGGTAAAAATACCATAATCTTTGCCTTTGTGTTGAACCCTGCTTAAAGCACTGCTTGACAACCAATAATACTTCCATAAAAATTCTCTCAATCTGCCGCCTGAGTTAATTCTAGCTTCAGCAAGTACATGCAAAGCTGGAATTTCAAGCCCTTGCTTATAAGCCAGTCTATGTAATTCAGCCATGCTTTGCCCGCTTATAACTTTAGTTTCTCGCCTATAAATTAAATTAGGCTGACTGAATTCTATCTGCTTTTCCTCTTCAATCTCATCTATTTTATTGTCTAGTGTGTTCATTTTTAGTTATTTATTAGTAGTAAAATTATTATTTACTTATATAAATATTTCTATTACTTTCTTACAAAAAAAGAGAAAATTTATATATAAATTAGTGTTTTTAGTAAAAATCATGGATTTAGACTTGTTGGATAAAAAGATAATGTATGAACTTGACTTAAATGCAAGGGCTTCTGTTACAGAGATAGCCAAAAAAGTAAGGGCTTCAAAGGAAACCGTGAATTTCAGAATTAAAAGACTGCTGAAAGAGGGCTATATTAAAGGATTCTATACAGTATTCAATACTGCAAAGTTAGGATATTTCTATTATAAAACATTCCTGAAATTCCACAGGACAACCCCTGAAATTGAAAAAGGGATAATTGAATACATCAAATCCCAGAAAAATTGCGCTTATCTTGGCAGTTGCGAAGGCCCTTACGACTTAACTTTTCTATTAATGGTAAAAAATGCTCGGCAATTTAAGGAATTTTTAATCAACTTCAAGGAAAAATTCGGCGATTATGTTCCAGAAAAAGAAGTTCATACTGTTCTTACAACTCATCGTCTTAATGAGAAATTTTTATTTGCGGGCAAGACTTCAAAGCATTCTTTTTATCAAGATGAAATAAGTTATTATTCCATTGATATTATAGATGCTAAAATTATGCAAATACTTTCAACAGAAGCAAGAATAAGTTTAATTGATTTAGGGAAAATAATTAGTGTTGATCCAAAAGTTGTTAAATACCGGATAAAAAAATTAGAAAAAGAGGGGGTTATTATTGCTTATGTTTCTGCTCCAAATTTTGATAAGCTTAAACTTCAATTTATCCAAATAAATTTTAACCTAAAAAATAATAAAACAGCATCTTCAATTATTGAATTCTTTGACAAAACCAACAAATGCCTTTACGCTCTGGAACTTTTGGGTAAATATGACTTAACGATTGAAATTCATGTAGAAAACGACAGGGTTTTAAGGGAAATAATGGAAAGCTTCAAGCAGCAATTTGTTGAGCAATACAATGATTATGATGTATTTAATATGTATAAGGAGCATTTAGTAGTCTGGTTACCAGTTACTTAACTTTATTTCTACCAAAACCGCAAGCTTTAAATACTATTATTTAGAATATTCTCAAAATTATGATTTAAATTAATAAAATAAATATTTAAAAAACTATTAAAAATACTATTATTCGAAAATGGTCAAGATACAAAAGCTTCCTTCAGGGCAGCTTGTAATCACAATCCCAAAGCTCCTTGCGGAGTATGAAGGCATGAAGAAAGGCATGGAGCTTGAGTTCAAGAAGCACAAGGACGGCTTTATATTGGAAATTAAAAAGAAAAAAGGTGGTTAAATGAAAATAGATGATTTGGCGGAATTATTGGGCAAAAGAAGGTGGGAAGTCGAGGAGATGCTGAAGAAACAGGATGTTATAGAGCTGAACCTAAGCGAAAGAAAATCAAAGCGGCAAGAGAATGACGAGCTGAGGATTTACGAATGAAACAAGCAAACCATTGAAAATCATGGATTCCGACAAAATTCAATGGAATTTTGTGGACCAGAAAAGCAAAGCTTTTCTCGGTTTCAGGGTGTTCGGAATTTGAAAAATTCCGAAACCAATAAAAATAAATAATGCAAAAGTGATGCAGTTTTAAATATCAAAATTCCACTTATGTTTCATAAGTGGTTTAAGTATAACGGGCACATTGTATGGAATTTGGATATGTTCAAAAACAACCAGTCAATAAGTGGAATTTTGTGATGTCCAAAACCACACTATGTAATATCAAACGTATTCATGCCACCCATCTACGACTGGTGGTTTTTGACAAAAGAGGAAAATGACAACCGACGCTGAACTTACAAAATTTGGATTTGTGGAAGATGGCAAGGCTGACAACGAGGTTAGCGAGGAATTCAGGGGCTCAAGCATAAAGACAGGCTATCCAACTCCTGCAAGAAAGTATAAGCTTCACTACGAAGGCTACAACATATCCATTGAGGAGCCTTATTTCTGGGTTTTGCATTACTTGAGGTATTTCGGCGGCTTTCCAAGGATTGATAAAATCACAGACATATTTGCAGCAGCAGAAAACTCTGCTTTCTTTGGCTCGTCCCAGCAGCGCTTGGGAGCCCAGCAGGACAAGGTAAGCCAGTTTCTTGCAACAATAGGCAAGATGGTAAGGGAGCTTTTCCAG
>Ga0209514_10008477_pt1 | contig 11659 bp, 14 predicted proteins | sample Subgrocontami58m_FD_187452 | JGI IMG/M metagenome (GOLD analysis project Ga0209514, IMG submission 187452) | Subsurface groundwater microbial communities from S. Glens Falls, New York, USA - GMW37 contaminated, 5.8 m (SPAdes) (version 3) | ecosystem: Environmental > Aquatic > Deep subsurface >...
CGACAATGACGCGCACGCGCTCGCGCTGGCGCGCGTGCGCTTCGCGCGGGGCGGCATCTTCTCCGACGTGTGCCCGCATCGGGTCGCCGTCCTCGAAGGCGAGCTCGCGGGAGACCTCGCGGCGGGCGACGACTCGCGCGCGATCCGCACGTGTCGGGAGGTGCTCGAGATCGATCCGACGTCGCACGGCGCGCGGGCAGCGCTGGCAGGCGCGCTCGCACGTCTCGGACGAACCGCCGACGCGGAACGCGAGATCGCGACGCTCGAGCGGCGCTTTCGTGCGCCGGCCCCGCTCGTGGCGGCCGGCCACGAGGCGCTCGCCGACGCAGCATGGCGCCGCGGCGATCGCGCGCGCGCGCGTGCGCTCTACGACGCGCTCCTCGTCGTGCCGATGGGCCAGGACGACCGGCGCGTGCTCGAGGTGAAGCGGCTCGCCCTCGACGCCGGGGCTCCGGTCGAGCACCTCTTGTTCGAGCTGCTCGTCGGCGACGGCGGCCTGCCGCCCGACGGCGCAGTCGTGGTGCACCTCGCCCGCGAGATCGCGGCGGCACGCACGGACGGCCTCGGCGCCTACCTCGAGGCCCGCCAGCTCTACTCTCGCGACCGTTACGATCTCGCGCTACCGCTCCTCGCGCACGCACGCCACGCGACGCTCCCGAGTGCACGGCTCGCGCGCGAGTCGCGCCGCATGGAGGCCTCGACGCTCTTTGCCGTCGGCGACCTCGAAGCCTCGCGCGCGCTCTGGGCCTCGGTCGCCGCCGACGCGCGCTCGAGCGCCGCCGAGCACGCCGAAGCCACCGACTGGCTCGCCCGAATCCGCTTCGCGCGCGACCGCTGAGCCGCCCGATCGCGCGCGGGCGTCGCCGAGCGCTTGCACGCCGGCCAGCGGGGGGCACGATCAGGTCGTGGGGTGTCTGCGCAGGGGCTGGTTCGAGTCGGGCGTCGTAACGCTCGCCATCGCCACCGCGCTCTGTGGCACGGTCGCACGGGCTCAGCAGCAGTCGGCACCGCGGGAGACGGGCACCGCGAACAGGCCGCGGGTCGATCTCACGATCCCGAGAACGTACGTCGACGCGCCGTCCGCGTCCGAGGACACGCGCGCCACCGGAGGCGGCGAACGGCAGACCGCCTACCTACGCGAGCGCCAGCTCGAGGGCGACGTCGCGGCCGGGCAGGTGGACTCGTGGTACTACGACCTGCGGCGCGGGTATCTGCACACGTGGCGGCCGTCCCCGAGCGTGCTCGACCATTCGGGACCGACCGGGGGCGACGCAGTGCTCGGCGTCGCATCGACGGTCGCCGCGTTGGTGCTCCGGAGCGCGGCAGGGGGAGCCGCGAGCGCGCCGAGCACGTCCGTCACACGCGAAGTTCCCGACGAGCTCTTGGCGCCACCGCCCCAGGTCGGGATGCCGACCGGCCCGACGCTCGCGGAGCGTCGCGCGGCCGATGCGCGAGCGCCGTCGAACGCGCCTGTCGTCTGGCACGCGGTCGAAGTGCGCGTCGTGCAGCGCACGAACGGCGCGCTCGTGAGCGTCGCGGTGCGACACAGCTCCGGCCTGCCCGCGCTCGATCGCGCCGCGGTGCAGGCGGTCCGCCGCGCGCTCCGCGGGCGCCTTCCCCCAGCTCCGGCGCGCGTCGCAGGACACCGCACGCAGCTCGTGAGCGACTGGTCGTTCGAGCTCGGGGACGTCGTCGTGCAGTCGCCGCGCCTCGAGCAAGGCTTCGACGGATCGGTCTCGCTCCACGCCGACATGCAGTGCATGGAGGCGGCCGGCGACGTCGGCGGTTGGCAGTGCACGGGCCCGTTCGGTCGCCTCGTGCGAACGCGCATCCGCCTGCTCCGCGTGGACGACGCGCTGCGCGACACGCGCCGCGCGGCCGAGCATCGCTCGGTGGCGCCGGCCCGGTGAGCTCGGGCCGCGGGCCGCCGGGTCCTCCGCCACGGGTCAGCGAGCGCCGCGCGCGCGCGAGACGCGCGCGCAGAACCTAGCGATGGCCCTTGAGGACCACGAAGCGCAGGTTCTTGAACTCGGCTTGACCGCAGGTGTAGACGACCTCGATCAGCGTGCGGTAGGGCGTGCGTCGATCGGCGACGATCTGCACCTCGCCGCGGAACGGGCGCTGCGGGTTGCGCTGCGCGAGCACCTTGAGCGCGTCGCGGTGCTCCTGGAGCCGGTTGAGCAGCGGCGTGATCAGGAACCCGTTGCCGCCGCCCTGCTTCTGGCTCGGATCGACGAGCCCGTTGCGGAGCTGCAACGCGCCCTTGCCCTCGACGAGGATGCTCGTCGACGAGATCGTGACGGTCGTCGACTGCGACGGCTCGATGTTGGCCGTCGAGTATGGGATCTGCAGCTCGGCGCTCTGCACGAGGTTCGCCTGCGTCGCGGCGAACTGCATGACCATGAAGACGAGCAGGATCGTCATCATGTCCATCATCGGATAGATGTTGAGGCTCTGCTCCTCGTGCTCGGGGCGACGACGGATCCTGCGACGGACGAGGCGCTTGACCTCGCCCATCGTCGCCTTTCGATCCGTCGGCTGTTGACCCTCGGCCATGATTCGCCTCGCGCCTCAGCGCACACCCGCGGAGAGCAGCACGTCGGGAAACAGCTCCTCGGTGCCTCGCCCGCGCACTGCATCCATCGCGTTGATGACGTTCTCGTACTGGATCATCGGATCCGCGCCGACGATCACCTGCGTCTCGTCCTGGAAGTCGGGCACCGAGTGCACGCGCGCGACGCACTCGGTGAGCGCCGGCCAGTCGTAGCCCATCTCCTGCCTACGCGGCGACACGGGCTGATGCGTGGCGGGATCCATGACCGGCAGCAGGCGCTTGGGCACCGTGATGACGCGCCCGCTCGCCGTGTTCTGGCAGCCAGGCGCGAGCTTGCCGCCCGAGCCGGCGACGATCACGCCTTGATCGGTGACGGTGATGTTGAGGTTCAGCGCGTTCTCGGGGGCCTGCGCGCGCCGGCCGACGCCGCGCGACAGCTGCGGCAGCTGCGCCTCGATCTGCGAGATCGCGAGCACCGTCGTCGTGGTCATCAAGAGGAACATGATGAGGTTCACGACGATGTCGAGGAACGGAACGATGTTGAGCTCGCCGGCCACCTCGGACGGATCGAGCTCGTGGATCTTCGTTCGCTTGCGAACGTACTGGCGCTGCGCCGGTGTGAGTTTGCCAGCCATGGGCCGTCAGGCGCGCGTTACTCGGGGCGACCGCGGGAGATCGTCAGCAGGTTCTCGAGCTTCATGGTGGAGCGCTCCATGTCCTGCTTGATGCGCTTCTGCATGGCGTGGAGCATGAGGTGGAAGATCATGCAGAGCACGGCGATGCCGAGGCCGAGCGCCGTGTTGTACATGGCCTCCGAGATGCCACCGGCGAGGACCGCCGTGCGCTGATCGGGGCTGACGCGCGGATCGCCGACGGCCGCGAACGACCGGATGAGGCCGGAGATCGTGCCGAGGAGGCCGATCAGGGTCGCGATGTTCGCGAACGACCACAGCGAGCCGATGCGTTTCTCGAGGTCGGGGAGCACCTCGGACATGCGCTCTTCCATCGACGCGATCACGGCTTCCTCGCCACGGTTGACCTGGGTGAGGCCCGCCTTGACGACCTGCAGCAGCGGCAGCGGCGCCGCCTCGCAGAGCTTGATCGCGCGATCGATGTTGCCGGCCTGAACGAGCTTTCGGATCTGGGCCATGAACTCGCGCGAATTCACGCGATACTTGGTCAAGATGTAGAAAGTTCGCTCCGCGATGATGCCCAGCACGAGCGCCATGACGGCGACGTTGAAGAAGGAGAAAGGCGCACCATCGAGCAGGAACGTCCAGATCTTCTCCATGAGCGGGGCTCCTTGTCCCTCATCGTCGGACCCGCCGGTCAGCGGCGGTGCGTCATGGCGTCGGTCGCCACGCGCGGCGGTGAATCGTCAGCCGGGCAATGCTGTGAAAACAGCGGGGCCGAAGCTACTCCAGCCGATTCTCGCTTGTCAACGACGAGGCGTGCCCCGCCCACGGGTGTCGCCCGCGATCCCCCCTTTGGGAACCTCCTCTGCGGGGTGGCGTCTGAGGGGATCGCGGCCGGCTGGGCCGTGGCCCCGGCCCCTGGCGAGGGGTCGTTTGCGATCCCTGCTGTTCGACCCATGCGCAGATCACTGTTGACTGGACCCACAGCCCCGATATCATGGGCGGCGCTCGAGGGAGCATCGGGCTGACGGACCCAATTCCACCGTCATCCCGGGGTGTCCATTCGGGCGACAGGTATCGGGCGCGAACACGAAGATCGCGTTTGAAAAGGCCGCTGACACGCGCGGCTTCCAGAGGAGGACGATCGACATGCAGGCTCTTTTCCACCATTTCGAGCAGGGGGGATTCGGGATGTACCTGATCCTCTTCTGGCAGATCCTCGCCACCGCCGTCATCGTCGAGCGAGCGATCTATCTGTACAAGTCCTCCATCAACAAGGACGTGTTCCTCGCGACGATGCAGAAGTGCATCCTCGCGGGCGACGTCGGCCGCGCCATCAAGCTGTGCTCGGCGGCCAACGCTCCGCTCGCGCGCATCGTCAAGGCGGGCCTGATGAAGGTCAACCGGCCCGACGCCGAGGTTCAGGCCTCGATGGACGAGGCCGCGCTCCGTGAGCTGCCGCGGATCGAGCACCGCACCCCGTACCTCGCGCTGCTCGCGAACCTCGCGATGCTCTCGGGTCTCTTCGGCACGGTCGTCGGGCTGATCATCGCGTTCGGCGCGGTCGCCAACGCGGACGCCTCGTCGAAGGCCACCATGCTCGCGAAGGGCATCTCCGAAGCCATGAACTGCACGGCCTTCGGTCTGCTCGCCGCGATCTTCGCGCTCATCGGGTTCGCGCTGCTCAACGGCAAGACGCAGACGCTGCTCGATGACATCAACGAAGCGACGGTCCAGGTGATGAACCTCGTCGTCAACAACCGCTCGAAGGTCAACCTCGGCGGCATGCAGCAGGCGGCCTGATAGTCCGAGCCTCGCCTCGCGGGCCTCGGGCCCGTGAGCGAGGCCTCGCGGAGGACGTTCCATGGCAGGTATCAGCGTAGGCGGCGGGCACGGCGGAAAGAAGTCCGTCGACCACGAGATCCCGCTCATCCCGTTCATCGATCTCCTGCTTTGCTGCGTGATGTTCCTCCTCGTCACGGCAGTGTGGAACCAGCTCGCGCGCCTCAACGCCAACCAGCAGCAACCGGGCCAGCAAGCCCCTGATCAGCCACCGCCGACCGAGCCGCAGATCAAGGTGTTCCTGCAGATCCAGGCGACCGGCTACATCATCGCATCGACCGCCGGAGACCGTATCGAGGTCCCGAAGAACGGTGACCGCTACGACATGGAGGAGCTGCACAACAAGCTCCAGGAGCGCCACCGCCTCGAGCCGAACCGGCGCGACATCATCGTCGCTCCCGAGGACGGCATTCAGTACAAGGAAGTCATCGCGGCGATGGACGTCGTCCTCGGCGAAGGCTTCCCGGACATGTCGCTCAGCGACGGCGCGTCTCTGTAAGGACCAAGGAGCCTCCCTCCCATGCCGATCAACAAGCCGGGCAAGGTGCTGCTCGCGAAGGTTCCGCTGAAGTTCGTGCGGAGCAAGGTCACGGGCCACAGCCGCAAGTCGGTCGACCTGGCGATCCCGCTGATCCCGTTCATCGACTTCCTGATGGTGCTCGTCGTCTTCCTGCTCATGACGTTCAACGCCAGCGGTGAGCTGCTCGCGCAGCAGCCCAACCTGACGATGCCGTCGGCAGCGAACGTCACGATGCTCGAGATCTCGCCGATCATCGCGATCAACCCACAGGTCGTCACGCTCGACGGCCGGCGCATGGCCGACACCGCGACGCTCGGACAGAGCCCGCAGGTCGAGCGTATCGAGCAGCTCATCCAGGACCTGGAGACGCTCAAGCGCAACTGGTCGATCCTGCACCCGACCTCGCCGTTTCCGGGCACGGTCATCGTGCAGGCCGACATCTCGATCGACTTCCGGGTGATCAAGAAGATCATGTTCTCGGCGGCGCAGGCCGGCTATTCGAACGTGAGCTTCGCGGTCAATCGCACGGCGGGCGCCAGCGCCCCGGCGGGGCCTGCTGAAGAGTGACGGCGACGAGGCTCTTCGATGCGAAACGCGCGCTCGGTTCGGGCGCGCGTTTGCATTTGTAGGCCTCGAAATCGACGCGAGGGACCATGAGCGAGGAGGGTGACGACCGCGGTGAGCCCGCGCCGGAAGCCGCGCCGCTCGAGCCTGCCAGGCTCGATTCCGAGGAGAAGCGCCCCGGCTACATGCCGCGCGTCCCGTGGAAGTGGGTCGTGCTCATCGTGGGCGGAATCACCGTGGTCGGCGGCGGCTACTGGTACCAGCAGCGCAGCAAGGCCATCGCGCTCCGAGAGCAGATCCTGCGCGCCTACGACGGCCAGAACCTCGCGCCGGTCGTCGAGCGGTTCCGGACGTTCCGCGGCAAGCTCGAGCGGTGGACGCGCGAGTCGGCCGCGCACGCGCCGACGGCGTGGGCGGACCGGCGGCTCAGGATCTCGGCGCTCGGCAGCGGCCAGGGGCTCTACCTGCGGCTCCACGCGCGCGACGCGGCCACGAACGAAGGCATCGAGCGCGCGGCGGCCGCGATGGAGGGCGACGCGATCACGCGCTGTCTCGGCGTGGCGCCCATCTCGGCGCGGACGCTCTTCGAGAAGGGGTCGTTCCTGAGCGACGCGTGGATCGACGAGGTGCGCGGCAGCACGGATCTGATGCGCCTGCGCGTCAAGGACGACGAGCTCGCGCGCCTCGTGCGGCGCGACCTGCCGTCCATCGTGAACACCATGCGAAGCCGCTGGTTTCTGCTGGTCATCGAGCGCGGGGCGAGCCGGCGCGACGGGCCGGTGGACGTGTTCCTGTGGGACCTGCACAGCGGCGACCAGCTTCTCCGGGTACGAACGGTCCCGAACGGCATCCTGATCCCAGTGCGCATCGCCTCGGGCGACGGCACGACCCGCGGCCCACGGGCCAGGCCTGATCTGCACTCTGCAGGGGCCTACGACTGCTCGGTGGCGGCGCAGATCAAAGAGGTCACGGGTGAGCCGTCGCTCCAGTTCGGCAGCGTGCAAGCGCTCGAAGACGCAGCCGACGCCGGCGTCCCGCCCGACGCGGGCCCGCGCGCCGACGCTGGCCCGCCGAGCGACGCCGGACCCGGCCCGCAGCCCGCGACGCCGCCACGGTCACGGACACCGCCACCGTCACCGCCACCGCCACCGTCGCCGGCACCGTCGCCGTAACCGCGACCGCGACCGCGACCGCGACCGCGACCGGGAACTTCACCGCAGCTCGTGACACCAACTCCTGTCGCGCCGAGACCGGCGCCGCGGGAGGCATCATGGCGTCCATCCAGACGGGATCCGGGAGCGGGGGCAAGAAGGCGGTCGATGCGGACATTCCGCTCGTGCCGTTCATCGATCTACTTCTCTGTTGCGTGATGTTCTTGCTGGTCACGGCCGTGTGGAACCAGCTTGCGTCCGTGCAGGTGCACCAGAACACGCCCACGCCGGACACGACGGCAGTACCCCAACCGCCGGACGCGCCGCGGCTCGTGCTGCTCGTGCAGCAGAGCGGCTACGTGCTCGCGTCCGACGTCGGCGACCGCATCGACATCCCGAAGAACGGCGACGTCTACGATCTCGAGGCGCTACGCGACCGCCTCACCGAGCGCCATCAGGTCGACGCCGGGCGCACGAGCATCGTGATCGCGCCGGAGGACGGCGTCGTGTACCAGAGCGTAGTGCACACGATGGACGTCGCGAGCGGCGCCGGCTACCCCGACATCTCGCTCGAGAACGTGGGAGGCGTCTGATGCCGATCGCGAAGCCCGAGCGAGTCCTTCTCTCCGCGGTTCCGTTGCGATTCGTGCGTGCGCGCCTGCGCGGCGGGGGCCGCAAGCCGCTCGACTGCTCGATCACGCTCGTGCCGTTCATCGATCTGCTCGTGTCGCTCGTCGTGTTCCTGCTCGCCTCGTTCGGAGCGAGCGAGACGTCGGCCGACGTCCGCTTGCCCGACGCGCAGCACGCGGCCGCGCTCGAGCAGGCGCCGATCATCGTGGTCAGCGGCACGGTCGTCACGCTCGAGGGCCACCAGGTCGCCGACGTCGCCTCGCTCGCGGCGCGGCCCACGCTCGAGCGCATCGAGCCGCTCGTCGCAGGCCTCCAGACGGCGCGCCAGAACTGGGTCGTGCTTCATCCGCGCTCGACCGTGCCGCGCACGGTGGTGATGCAGGTGGACGAGAGCGTCGACTATCGCGTCGTGCGCAAGGTCGTGTACTCGGCCACGCAAGCCGGCTACGCCGACGTGAGCCTCGCCGTCCAACGCCGCGGGTCCCCGTAGCTACGGCGGCAGTCCGCCGAGGTCCACCGCGTCGTCGACCTTCATGAGGCTCGGCAGGTAGGTCGACAGGAACGGGATGTACGTCGTGATCAGGACGGCGACGATCAAGAGCCCGATGAAGACGACGACCGACCGGTAGACGACGGACATCGGCTGCCGAAACCGAAAGCTCGAGATGAACAGGTTCAGCCCGACGGGCGGCGTGAGGTAGCCGATCTCGAGGTTGAGCAGGAACACGACGCCGAGGTGGTACGGGTTGATCCCGAAGTGCGCCGCGATCGGCACGATCAGCGGGACCACGACGACGATCGCCGAGAAGATGTCCATCAACATCCCGACGACGAGCAGAAACACGTTGAGCACGAGCAGGAACGTGAAGGGCGAGGAGATGTACTTCTCCATCGCCGCGAGGAGCTGGAGCGGGACCTCGGCCTGGATCAGGTATGCCGTGAAGCCGACCGCCGTCGCGAGGATGATCAGGATCGCGCCGACGAGCGTCATCGAGTCGCGGATGATCCGCGACAGGTCCCTGCGGAGCGAGATGTCCTTGTAGACGAAGCGCTCGATGACGAGCACGTAGAGCGCCGTGACCGCAGCGGCCTCGTGGATGCGCAGGATGCCGGTCATCATCCCGCCGGCGAGCACGACGGGAACGAGCGCTTCCCACTTGGCTTCCCACAAGGCCTTGCCTGCCGTCGCCAAGACGAATGGCGTGCGCGGCACCTTCGCGCGCACGCCGAACACGACCGAGTACACCGCGAGCGCGAGCCCCGCGATGATCCCGGGGATGACCGTGGCGAGCCAGAGCTTCTCGATGAGGATGCCCGCGACGAGACCGTAGAGGATCGTGGGCAGGCTGAACGGCGCGACGACGCCGAGCGAGCCTCCCGACGTCACGAGCCCGAGCGAGAAGCGCTCGGGGTACTTCTCCGCGATGAGCGACGGATAGAGCAGCCCGCCGATCGCGATGATGGTCACGCCGCTGCCGCCGGTCGCGATCGTGAAGAGGCCCGACGCGAAGAGGCACACGATCGCGAGGCCGCCGGGCAGCCAACCGAGGAGCGCCCGCGACACGTTCACGAGCCGCCGCGGCGTTCCGCTCTCCGCCATGACGTAGCCCGCGAACGTGAAGAGCGGAATGGTCACGAGCAGCGGGGAGTCGGCGAACTTCTCGCTGAACACGTCGTTGGCGGCGCCGGTGATGGGCGTGTCGGGAAGGCGCGCGAACAGCACCATCGCCGACGCGCCGAACACCGCGAAGAGCGGCGCGCCGACGAGCGCGAAGAGGATCAAGCCGACGATGACGAGCGTGCCCACGTCAGACCCTCGGCGTCCCGTGGATGCCTTCGGCCTCGCCGCGCGCGAGCCCGACGAAGCAGCCGACTCCGCGCACGAACAGGCGCACCGCGATGATGGCGAACATCACGGGCACGACGAGCTGAAACGCCGACTCGGGCGTCTCGACCGGTACGCGCAGCATCGAGAGGCCCCACCGCGCCGCACAGAAGACGTCCGGACGTGCCACGCCGCTCTCGGCGATCGCGCGAGCCGACGCCGCGCAGATGTGCGCCGGACCGCCCGATGTGAGCACCTCGTACTCGAGCGGGCGCTCGGCGGCGCTCGTCAGCACGGCCTGGAAGAACACCCGCGCGAGGAAGAACGCGACGACGCCGGCCCCGATGCCCACGACGCCCTTCATGACGAACGCGAGACGCCCGGGCGCGAGCTTCGTGAGCACGTCGACGCTGATGTGCTTGTCGCCGTGCGCCGCGAGCGATGCGCCGAGAAACGCGAGCCAGAGCGTGCCCTTCGCCAGGAACGCGTCGACCCAGGAGAACGTGTCGAGCGCCGCATGCGCCCACGCGACGTCGCGCTCGGCGATGTTGAACAGCGTCGCCTGGACGACCGCGGCGAGTATCATCGCGAGGAGCACGAACGCGGCGAGAAACGCCTCGCCACGCGCCACGCCGTCGTCGAAACGCTTCAAGACCTTCAAGCCCGCCGACTGTAGGATCGACGCCCGGCCGGCGGCAAAGAACGGGCGAGCCGGCGCGGGCCCGGTGCGCCGCTCGCGCTTCGCGGGCAAGGTCGCGAGCCAGTGCTACAGTGGTCCGGGAACGGCTCGTGAAAGCGGTCGCACAGGCCATCCGAGTCTTGATCGTGGGCGCCGCGCTCGGCGTGAGCGTGGCCGTGGTGCGCGGCGTGCCCGCCACGCCGACCGACGGGCCGGCCGCGACGACCTGCTCGGCGCCCGTGCCCGAGCACCCGACCATTCGGTGGATCACCCAGGAAGACGCCCGCGCGCTCGTCAACGACGCGACCGTGACGTTCGTGGACGCGCGGCCGCGCGAGCAGTTCCAGGGCGGGCACGTGGCGGGGTCGCTGAGCGTGCCGTTCGACCACGGCGGCGGCGTGCCGGCGAACATCGTGGAGATGCTGCGCGGGGCACGCACGGTCGTCGCGTACTGCGACACCTCGAGCGGATGTGCGGCGTCGTCGCGCCTCGCCGGGATGCTCTCGGTCGCGGGGCTCGCCGACGTACGCGTGCTCGAGGGCGGCATGCCCGCGTGGCTCGATCACGGGTATCCGGCGGAGGCGGGCTCGTGCCGGCTCTGCCCATGAAGCTCGACAGCGGCGCGGGGCGCGTGGCGGTGCTGTGTGCGCGCGCGCTCGTCGCGGGCGTGTTCACCTGGGCGGCGATTCCGAAGCTCGTCGATCCCGCGCAGTTCGCGGAGTCCATCGCGAACTACCACCTCTTGCCGACCGCCGTGATCGGCCCGCTCGCGGCCGGGCTGCCCGTGCTCGAGCTCGTGGTGGCGGTCGCGCTCCTCGTCGGGGTCCACGCGCGCGGTGCGGCGCTCGTGGCGATCGCGTTGCTCGTGGTGTTCGCGGGCGGGATGGCGCAGGCCATCCTGCGCGGCATCGATCTCGACTGCGGCTGCTTCGGCGCCGCGACGCGCGCGCAGGTCACCTGGTGGAGCGTCGGGCGCAACGCCGGGCTTTCGGTCGCCGCGTCGGTCGTCGCGTTCGGCCCCGAGGTGGACCTGCGCAGGCTCTTCGCACGGTCCTCGTCGGCCGCGAAGACGTAACGGCGCTCCCGATTGCCTTGACCGGCTGCGGGAACGGCGCACATGCTCTAGGCGGATGCGCGGTCGCGGACGCCGGGTGACGTGGGGGCTCGGCGCGGGCCTGGCGGTGATCGTAGCGGGCGTCGCGGCGCCGGCGGCTGCCACCGTGATGGTGGCGCTCGGAATGGGCGAGCTCGTGTCGCGG
>Ga0209514_10008478_pt1 | contig 11656 bp, 13 predicted proteins | sample Subgrocontami58m_FD_187452 | JGI IMG/M metagenome (GOLD analysis project Ga0209514, IMG submission 187452) | Subsurface groundwater microbial communities from S. Glens Falls, New York, USA - GMW37 contaminated, 5.8 m (SPAdes) (version 3) | ecosystem: Environmental > Aquatic > Deep subsurface >...
CACGTACTAATTCTCGTACCAGAAAAGGTCCGCGTAAGGGTGGCGCAATTGTGGTGAAGAAAGAATCTGCACCGGCAAAGGCTAAGCCAGCCGGAAAATAAATAAAGTAGGTAGCATTTAGGGAAAAGCAAATAAAACTAGGAGATTGAATGGCGACAAAAGATAAGGCAAAAAAGAAGAAAATAGCAAAGGGTATTACTAGCGGTATCGCCCATATTCAGGCAAGTTTTAATAATACCATAATTACGATTACCGATAAACAAGGTAATACATTGGTTTGGTCGGCTCCCGGAATTGTTGGCTATGGCGGTTCAAAGAAATCTACGCCTTTTGCCGCTCAAATCGCCGCCGCAGATGCGGCCCGAAAAGCCAAAGAAATTGGTCTAAAAGAAATAGACGTGCATGTAAAAGGTCCGGGTTTTGGCCGGGAATCCGCAATTAGGGCTTTGCAGGCAGGAGGGCTCATTATTACTTCCATTAAAGACGTGACTCCTATACCGCATAACGGATGCCGGGCAAAAAAGAAGAGGAGAGTATAATATAGATGGCAAGATATACTAAAGCAAATTGTAGATTGTGCCGCCGTCAAGGCGAAAAATTATTCTTAAAAGGCAATAAATGTAACGCTACTAAATGTACTTTAACTAAAAGGGCATTTCCGCCTGGACAACACGGACAGAATAGGGCAGGAAAGTTGTCGAATTACGGTTTACAGCTTAAAGAAAAACAAAAAGTAAAAAGAATTTATGGAGTTCTAGAGAAACAATTCCGCCGCTATTTTGATCTTGCTTCAAAATCAAAAGGCGTTACGGGTAAAGTTCTTTTACAGCTATTAGAACGAAGGCTGGATAATGTAATATTTAGAATGTGTTTAGCAACTTCTCGGGCCCAGGCACGTCAAGTTGTGCGGCATAATTTTGTTCTTGTGAATTCCAAACGCGTAAATATTCCGTCATATTTTGTGGATGTTAATGATGTAGTTGAAATACGCGCTAAAGATAAGGCCAAGAAAAAAATCTTAGAAAATATTGAGCTTTCTAAAGATCGTACGATTGCTTCCTGGCTTGAGATGAATACTCAAGATTTAAAAGCTAAAGTTTTAAGACTGCCGGATAAAAATGATATTGCGATGCCGATTCAGGAGCAGTTGATCGTCGAATTGTATTCCAAATAAAAAAGTAGAAACCCCGCCGTTGGCGGGGTTAAATTCGTCCCGCCTAAAGGCGTGACTCATTTAAGGAGTAAAATAAGATGGGTATAAAGTGGAGAGATCTTCAGCTGCCAAAGAGATTAGAGTGTGATGAAGCAAGCTTGACTAATATTTACGGAAAATTCTCCGCCAGTCCTTTTGAAAGAGGCTATGGAGTAACTTTAGGTAATTCCTTAAGAAGAGTTTTATTGTCTTCTATAGAAGGAACAGCTGTTGTTTCGATTAAGATCGCGGGAGTCCAGCATGAATTTTCTGCTATTCCAGGCGTATTAGAAGATGTTACCGAAATCGTGCTGAATGTGAAAAATCTTATTCTTAATTCACACTCCAAGATACCTAAGACCATTTATATTAAAAAAGATTCAAAAGGCGCGGTGACCGCGAAAGATATCCAAGCGGATGAGACGATTGAAGTAATTAATCCGGATCTACATATCGCCACATTAACTAAAGATACAAAATTTAGCATGGAATTAGAGGTTGCCCGCGGCAGGGGTTATGTCCCGGCAGAATTTAATAAAAAAGAAGAAGATACGGTGGGGGTTATTCCGATTGATTCGATATTTACGCCAGTTCATAAAGTTAATTTTTCTGTCGAGAATACACGCGTAGGGCAGAAAACCGATTATGAAAAATTGGTATTAGAAATTTTTACTAATGGGGCAATTAGTCCGAAAGATGCGCTTTTATATGCCTCAAATATTTTACAAAGACATTTAGATATTTTTGTTAATTTCGGCCAACTGCCAGAAGAGGTAGAGGAAGAGCCGGAGATGACTAAGGAAGAGGTTGTGCTTTATGAAAAATTAAGGCTGCCGATTTCCGAACTTGAGTTATCCGTTAGAAGCTCTAATTGTCTGCGCGAAGCTAACATTAAGACAATTGCCGAACTGGTTAAAAGAGGCGAAGAAGAAATGTTAGGTTTTAAGAATTTCGGAAAGAAATCCTTAACAGAAATCAAAGAACTGCTTGCCGGAATGGGTTTAGTTTTAGGTATGCAGATAGATTCTAAAAAATTAAAGAAGGCTTAAAAAATGAGACATGGAAAATCGCGGCACCAATTAAATCGTTTTACCAGTTGGCATAAGGCAACATTGAATAGTTTAGCGCGGAATGTAGTTATTCATCAAAGTATCAATACTACACTTCATCGGGCTAAAGCAGTAAAGCCGTTAGTGGATAAGCTTATTTCGCTGGCTAAAAAGAATTCGCTAGCCGCAAAGCGAGAAGCCTTTAAAGTTTTAGGTGACCATAAGTTAGTATCTGTGCTTTTTACAGATATTGGCCCGCGATTTGATAAAAGAAGCAGCGGGTTTACTAGAATTCTTAATCTAGGTTTAAGGCGCGGCGATAGTGCAAGTTTGGCTGTGCTTGAGTTAACCGAGATAAAGAAAAAAGAGGCGAAGAAGGTAAAGAAAGCCAAGGAAGCCTTAAAATCAACAGATCAGGCCCAGACGATTGAAAGTAAGCCGATTGAAGAGCATAAGCCAAAAACACCACCAGTTCAGGAAAGAGCCCCAGCAGAAACAAAGAAACCGACAAAGAAGTTTTTAGGGGGCTTTAAGAATATCTTTAAAAAAGAAAGAGATTCTCTATAAATTAAAGCATCTCGATGCAGATAAATACGAGATTGGCTGATCGTACGGCGAAAATAAATCCTTCCTCAACACTTGCCATTACTAGCCGCGCAAAGAAATTAAAGGCTGAAGGCAAAGATGTGGTTAGCTTTGGTGCGGGCGAACCTGATTGTGACACTCCCGATTTTATCAAAGAAGCCGCAATTTTAGCAATAAAAAACGGTTTTACAAAATATACCCCATCGACCGGCATCCCCGAATTAAAAAATCTCATTGTTGAAAAATTTAAAAAAGATAATTCTTTAGAATACGCCCCTAGCCAAATTGTTGTTTCTTGTGGCGCAAAACACAGTATATTTAATGTAATTTTAGCTTTAATTGGTAGGGGCGATGAAGTGTTGATACCTTTACCTTACTGGGTGAGCTATCCAGAGATGGTAAATCTTTGTGAAGGGACTCCAGTTTTTATTAAAACTAAACCCGCTAATAATTTTAGAATTACGCCTGAAGAGTTAAAAGTTGCCGTAACTACCCGAACAAAATTACTGATTCTTAATAGCCCATCGAATCCTTGCGGCTCGGTTTATCAAGAAAATGATTTAAAAGAGATTGCCAAGATTTGTGTTGAGAAGAATATTTTTGTTATATCGGATGAGATTTATGAAAAGATTATTTATGATGGCTTGAAGCATGTTTCTATAGCAAGTTTTGGTAAAAATATTTATGATCTTACAATTACGGTTAATGGTTTATCGAAAAGCCATTCGATGACTGGTTGGCGCATTGGGTACTTAGCTGCGCATCAGGATATCGCGAATACTATAGCTAAAATTCAGGATCATTCTACGTCTAATCCGAATTCAATTGCCCAGAAAGCCGCAGTCGCGGCACTGTCCATGGATGATCAATTTTCTAAAAAGATGTTGGCTGAATTTGAAAAAAGAAGAAATTATTGCATGCAAAGATTAGATCAAATGCCGAAATTGGGGTTTATTAAACCGCAAGGGGCGTTTTATATTTTTTGTGATGTTAGTAAAACTAAACTTAACTCGATAATTTTTGCGAATCGTTTGCTTGATGAGGCAGCTGTGGCGGTTATTCCCGGAGATGGTTTTGGCCGGGATGATTTTATGCGTATAAGTTTCGCTACTTCTTTAGAACAGCTTACTAAAGGTCTAGATAGAATAGAGGAGTGGCTCAATAATTTATGAAAATGGGAAAAACAATCGCGGAAAAAATTTTAAGTGCGCATGCCGGTAAGCCTTTGCAAGCGGGGGACTTTGCGGTCTGTAAAATAGATTTTGCTTTTGGCCAGGACGGGACATCATCGATTATCGTCGACCGGGCAAAAGAGCTGGGCTTAAAAGAGCTGAAAACTAAATTTTGCATGGTTATTGATCATAGTGCTCCGTCTCCGAGTGAAGGTGTATCTAAAGTGCATAAAAAAATGCGGGATTTTGCCGCGGGGTTTAACACGCAGATTTTTGATATTGGTTGCGGAGTTTGTCATCAGGTTATTCCGGCGTCAGGATATATTTTGCCGGGGGATTTAGTTTTAGGAGCTGATTCGCATACTTGTACTTATGGCGCGTTAGGGATTTTTTCAACTGGCGTAGGGTCGACAGATCTGTCGATGGCTTTAGCCACTGGTAAGAATTGGTTTCGCGTGCCTGGAACGTTTAAAATTATTGTCAAAGGAAGGATTCCTAAGGGCATTACGGCTAAAGATATAATTCTTTATATTATAACTAAAATTGGCGCAGAAGGGGCAACTTATAAGGCAGTTGAGTTTTGCGGGCCGGTTATCGACGAGTTAGATATGGATGGCCGGATGACCATCTGCAATATGGTTATTGAGATGGGGGCCAAGGTTGGATTTATGCCGCAGGATAAGAAAACCATTAGTTGGCTTAAGGCACATGCACCAAAATTAAAGTCAATTAAGCCAATTTTTGCTGATACAGATGCTAAATATGAAAAAGTTCTAGAATTTGATATTTCAAAGTTGGAGCCGCAAGTTTCTCGGCCCCATAGCGTAGATAGCGCAGTCCCGGCTAAGGAATTAAAAGAAGTAAAAATTAATGAAGCTTTTTTAGGTACTTGTACTAATGGTAGATTAACCGATTTAAAAATAGCTGCTAAAGTTTTAAAGGGTAAAAAGGTTGCCAAGGGAGTAAAGTTAATTATCGCTCCGGCTTCGCGCGCCATATTTTTAGAGGCCTTAAAATTAGGACTTATTGATATTTTTGTTAAATCTGGAGGCGTCGTAGTTGCTCCGGGATGTGGTCCATGTGTAGGTACGCATAATGGTGTTCCTGCTGATGGCGAAAATGTAATATCAACGGCGAATAGAAATTTTAAAGGTCGAATGGGTAACCCCAGCGCGTTTATTTATCTAGGTTCTCCTTTGACGGTAGCAGCTTCCGCGATTACCGGCAGGATCACTGATCCTAAGAAGTATTTATAGCCTAAGGAGGCGTTTATGGAAATAAGAGATTTGTTAGCGCTAACTATCGAGAAACAGGCATCAGATTTACATTTGACGGAAAATGAGCCTCCGGTATTACGCGTAGATGGGATATTGCAAAGAACTAATTTAGAGCGGCTTAATCGACAAGATTTAAAAAAGCTTATTTATAGCATTCTAACTAATTCTCAAAAAGAGGTTTTTGAAAAGAACTGGGAACTAGATTTTTCTTTTTCGCAACCCGGTATGGATAGGTTTAGGGCGAATGTTCATTTTCAAAGAGGGTCGGTTGAGGCGGCGTTTAGGCGTATTCCTCTAGCTGTTCCGAGTATGGACGACTTGGGGCTGCCTTTAGTGGTTAAGGAATTAGCGCGTAAACCCAATGGTTTGGTTTTATTTACCGGACCAACCGGAAGCGGCAAGACCACGACTTTAGCTGCGATGGTTAATCTTATTAATGAAGAGAGAGAATGTTTAGTAATTTCTATTGAAGACCCGATAGAGTTTATTCATACGAATAAAAGAAGCGTAATTAAACAACGAGAAGTTTATGATGATACGCATTCTTTTGCCGAGGCCTTAAGACGTGCGCTTAGACAGGATCCTAATGTTATTGTGGTAGGAGAAATGCGTGACTTGGAAACTATTTCGACTGCGCTTACGGCTGCCGAAACAGGACATTTAGTTTTGGCAACACTACATACCCCGGATGCGCCGCAAACTATTGAAAGAATTATTGATGTTTTTCCACCGCATCAACAGCAACAGGTGAAATTACAGCTTTCGGATTGTTTACAGGGAGTCGTTTCACAATTATTATTGCCTCGGGCTTCCGGGCAAGGCCGGGTGCTGGCAACCGAAGTAATGATTGCTACTCCGGCAATTAGAAATTTGATCCGTGAACATCAGATTGAACAGATTCCGACTCTGATGCAGACCGGCAGCCAATATGGCATGCGGACAATGGATAAAACGCTTAAAGATTTATTTCAGAAGGGTCAGATTACTTTAGATATGGCAGTTTCCAAAGTTAAAAACTCTGACGAGTTTCAACATCTATGAACCCCGTTACAAATCTATATTGTAACGGGAATATGTTAGAGATTTTAATAAAGAAAGGATTTGTAACGGGGTGAATTTAAAAGGCAAGGCGATAAAATTAGGCGATAATATCAATACGGATTTTATTATTTCCGGCCGCTATAAATTTTCTATTACTGATATGAAAGAGTTAGCTAAACATATCATGGAAGATATTGATCCGCATTTTCCGGCTAAAATTGTCCCGGGAAATTCTTTAATCGTGGCGGGATCTAACTTTGGTATGGGTTCATCGCGCGAGCAGGCACCTTTAGTAATTAAAGAAGCAGGTTTGTTGGCAGTTTTGGCGAAATCTTTTGCGCGCATTTTTTATCGCAATGCCTTTAATATAGGACTCGCCCTGATTGAAACCGATACTGATAAAATAGATGAAAATGATGTTATTGATATCGATTTAGACGGTGGTGTAGTTCGGAATATTACGAAAAATTTAGAACTTAAGTTTAAGCCCTTACCTAAATTTATGCAGGAGTTATTAAAAGAAGGTGGGGTAGTTAATTATTATAAGAAGTATAATAAACTACCTAATATTTAATTAAAAATATGTCCTATAAAATTACTTTGATACCTGGCGATGGGATTGGTCCGGAAGTAAGTAACGCGGCCCGGCGTTGTATTGAAGCGACTGGGGTTAAGATTATCTGGGAAGAAAAACTTGCCGGAACAATTGCCTTAGAAAAAATCGGCGAACTTTTACCTCAAGATACGCTTGATTCTATTAGCAGAAATAAAGTATGCCTTAAGGGGCCGATGACTACGCCGATTGGGAGTGGTTTCCGCTCGGTAAATGTCGCAATAAGGCAGGCGTTAGATCTGTATGCCTGTGTCCGGCCGTCTAAAACTTATGCTGGCGTTAAAAGCAACTATAAAGGTATCGATTTAGTTATCGTGCGTGAGAACAGTGAAGATTTGTACGCAGGGATAGAATTTGAAGAAGGTAAGCCTGAAACAAATAAATTAATTACTCAAATAAAAGAGTATAGCAAAAAAAATATCCGCCCAGATTCTGGAATTTCGATTAAGCCAATTTCTATATCTGCCTCCAAGCGTATTGTGAAATACGCATTTGAATATGCTCTAAAAAATTCGCGTAAAAAGGTTACCGCTGTGCATAAAGCAAATATTATGAAATTTACCGACGGATTATTTTTGCGGGTAGCGCGTGAAGTGGCTAAAGAATATGAAGGCAAGATTATTTTTGAAGATGCGATTGTGGATAATATGTCGATGCAGCTGGTCCAGAAACCGCATAAATATGATGTTTTAGTCCTGCCTAATCTTTACGGCGATCTGATTTCTGATCTTTGTGCCGGATTAATCGGTGGGTTAGGTATTGCCCCGGGCGCAAACATTGGCGAGGATATCGCGGTATTTGAAGCTGTGCATGGTTCAGCGCCAAAATATGCGGGTTTAAATAAGGTTAATCCTACGGCGATGATTTTGTCTGGGGTTTTAATGTTGCGCTATTTAAAAGAGGATATGGCGGCAGATAGATTAGAAGCAGCGGTTAAAGCGGTGATTGCGGAAGGTAAATTTGTTACTTATGATTTTAAGCCCACCCCTCAAGATCCTTCTAGCGTTGGCACCAAAGAAATGGCCGACGCAATTATTAACAGGTTAAAATGAAGATAACGATATTCGGCGCAGGCAATGTTGGGAGTATCACGGCTTTACGCGTTGCCCAAGAAAATTTAGGGCAGGTGGTTTTAGTTGATATTGTTAAAGGTATGGCGCAAGGTAAGGCCTTTGATATGGAGGATGCCCGTTGGCTGTTAAATAATAATTATAATCTGTGTGGAACAGAAGATATTAATCAGATTAAAGATTCTGATATAGTTGTGGTTACTGCGGGGCTAGCCCGTAAACCTGGGATGACGCGCGAAGAATTATTATTAAAGAATTCCGCGATATTAAAGGAGATTTGCCTTAATATTAAAAAATTAAGCCCGAACGCGGTTGTGGTGATTGTAACGAATCCTTTAGATTTGATGACTTATTATGCGTTAAAAGTAACCGGATTTTCTCCAAAGAAATTATTTGGTATGGGAATAAGTTTAGATGCGGCACGCTTTGCCAATCTTATAAGTCAAGAACTAAATGTTTCCGTAACTACGGTCGAGCCTTGCGTAATTGGTAGCCACGGAGAGGCGATGTTGCCGATGGGCCGCTTCACTAAAGTCGACGGGGTTAATCTAGATAAAATTATTGATGAGGAAAAAATAGCAGAATTAATTAAGAAAACTATCGGCAGGGGCTTAGAAATTGTTACTTTACTAGGAAGCGGAAGCGCTTATTTTGCGCCTTCAGCGGCGATTGCGGATATCGTAAAGGCGGTTGCTAATAATGAATCGCGCGTAATTGGAGCTTGTACCTTATTAAGTGGCGAATATGGTTTAAAAGATATTTGTTTAGGTTTACCTTGTCGTATAGGTAAGGATGGTATTGAAGAAGTGGTTAAACTCGATTTAAATCCGGAAGAAAAAGAGGCTTTTCTAAAGTCTGCAGAAGCTATCCGCAATTTAATCCCTCAATTGCCTAATGTATGATTTAGTCGTAATTGGTGCCGGGTGGGCAGGGTTTAATGCCGCACTGCGCGCTAAGAAGCTAGGTTTAAAAGTTTGTCTAATCGATAAGGCAAACTTAGGTGGCGTTTGTTTAAATCAAGGCTGTATTCCCACCAAGGCATTAATCCAATCCGCAAAGATGTATTCTTTAATTAAAAAAAGTTTTGAATTTGGTATTGATGCAAGCTTCGCGCAAATTGATTTTACTAAAATTCAGGAACGTAAAGATAAGATTATTCAACAGCTTGCGCAAGGGATAAAATTTAGGCTTAAAGACTTAGATTTTATTAATGGTAATGCCGTAATTATATCGAATACCGAGATTAAGGTGGAAGATAAGGTTTTGAAAACAAAATTTATTCTGATTGCTGTTGGCTCTCATCCGATCGAATTAGGCAATCTAAAATTCGGCGGTAAAATTATTTCTAGCGACGAGATTCTTAATTTAAAAGATATCCCGAAATCGCTTTTAATTATCGGCGGAGGGGTTATTGGTTGTGAATTCGCCGGGCTTTTTTCGTCTTTCGGCAGCGAAGTGACTATTGTCGAGAAGATGCAACAACTTTTGCCTGGCGAAGATAAAGAAATAGCGCGAAAAATCGAAACACTTTTTAAGAGACGAGGCATTAAAGTAAATACGAATACTGATGCTGCCACTTTAAACATGGTGGCATACGATTTAGTCTTACTTTGTGTGGGTAGGGCGCCTAATACAGGCGATTTAGGTTTAGATAAGTTAGGGGTAAATTTAGAGAAAGGTAAGATTCTAGTCGATGATTATTTAAGGACGAGCGTCCCTAATATCTTTGCTGCAGGGGACTGTACGGGAAAAATGATGCTGGCGCATTATGCTAGTTATCAGGCTAGCCTTGCAGTTGAGAATATTGCTTCCGGGCGAGATATGTTTAGGGCAGATAATTTAAATATCCCTAGTTGTATCTTTACCGAACCTGAAATCGCTAGTGTCGGGATAAATGAAGATAAAGCAAAAGAAAAAAATATTGATATTAAAGTGTATAAATTTGATTTTATGGGTTCAGCTATGGCGCGTATTTTAGGTGAAAACGAAGGGTTTATAAAAATAATTTCTGATCAAGTAACGGATCAGATAATTGGCGCTTCTATTATCGGGCCCAAGGCAGTCGAGCTTATCGGTATTTTGACTGTGGCCGTAACTAGCCAGTTAAAAGTCAGCCAGCTTAAAAGTATAGTTTTTGCCCATCCCACGTTATCTGAAGCTATCGGTGACACCTTAAAATAAACTACGGCTAGTTAAAAAATAATTACATTTAGTACGGAGGACAAAATGGTAAAAATTTTATTACCGCAATTAGGAGAAGGAATTGAAAAAGCGACGATTTCCTATTGGTATTTTAAAGAAGGCGATAAGGTAAGTGAAAAAGACGATTTGGTCGAGCTAACCACGGATAAGTCGACTTTTAATCTACCGAGCCCTTGTTCAGGTACAATCTCTACGATCATTAATCATGAAGGCGATACGGTAAATATCGGTGAGGTTCTGGCAGTTATTGAGGAAGAAGTAAATTAGCCGTTGACAAAGCATAATATCTCTAGTATATATATGATTATCGTAGATATGTCTAAATGAGGTGATATTATGTCTAAAAGAGAAAAAGAAATTATGACGGCTAAAGAAGTAGCCGAGTACTTAAGTATTCATCCCCTTACAGTTCATAAGTACGCCCGCGAAGGAAAAATTCCCGCTTTTAAAATTGGTACGGATTGGCGATTTCACAAAAAATATATGGAGCGTTGGATTAAGGAACGGGTGGTTTATAATCTTCGCGATAAAAGTTTAGGAAATTCATTATTTGAATAAATTTAAAAAATTCTAGAGAGGATCACGATGAAAATTAATTATAAAAAAGAATTAGAAACTGCGGCCAAAAGTATGATTTTGATTCATGATCCGGATTTATTAATTCGTACTATATTAGACATGTTGGTGCGTAGGGTGAAAGTGGCACACGCCAGCGCCTTGGTGCATGATGAGAAAAAAGATGCCTATATTTTGGGTGTCTCGAGTGGTTTACTTGATGCAAAGGTTCCTGTGGGCCTGGCACGGATGGATAAAGATGATGCGTTGTTGCGTTTATTTAGAAAGCCAACGGATAAGACGATTCTTAGGTCTGGGGTACTTTTATGTGATGATCTAAATAAACCAATAGCTAAAAATACCGATCCTAAAAAAATATTAAAGCAGGCTTTATGTCAGATGCAGGTATTAGAGGCCAAGGTTTGTGTTCCGAGCTTTTTCGGAGATGAATTATTAGGGGTATTACTTTTAGGCAATAAGAAAAATGGGAAGAAGTTTTTGAGGGATGAATTAAATTTCTTTAGCGCTCTTTCTTCAGATATGGCGATGGCCATAAAAAATGCGCGGCTTTTTAAAGCGGTTGAATTAGAACTGGGTAAAAAGCAGCAATTATTTATGCGCATCATTATTGCCTTGGCTGCCGCTATTGAAGCCAAGGATTATTATACACATGGGCATACTACGCGTGTAACTAATTTAAGCTTGAATATCGCTAACCGGCTTAATCAAAAAAATAAAGATTTTATTGATCGAAAATCTTTAGAAGACCTGCATATTGCAAGCCTTCTGCATGATATCGGGAAAATCGGTATCCCGGAAAATATTTTGAATAAAAATGGTCTATTAAACGACGAAGAAAAGAAAACGATCAGAGAGCACCCTTTAATTGGGGCAACGATA
>Ga0209514_10008480_pt1 | contig 11652 bp, 11 predicted proteins | sample Subgrocontami58m_FD_187452 | JGI IMG/M metagenome (GOLD analysis project Ga0209514, IMG submission 187452) | Subsurface groundwater microbial communities from S. Glens Falls, New York, USA - GMW37 contaminated, 5.8 m (SPAdes) (version 3) | ecosystem: Environmental > Aquatic > Deep subsurface >...
TCATGACGTGTCTCCTTAAGTTCTTCACCTCAAACATAAGAAAAACACATGCTATAACAAAATGATCTGAGCTTACGAAAAAGAAAATCCCGTTCCATGAATTTCGGAACGGGATGATTCTCGTTCAATCAATCACGCTTATCGAAGGAGGAGAGGGTTCCTCGTTTCGGTCAACGAACCGGCATGCCCGCTCGACGAGTCGTCTACAACCCGAGGGGGCTGACCAAAAAGCACTTCGACATTTGAGATTCGGTGTTCGATATTCGAGATTTCCATCGAATATCGAATATTGAACAAGGAATTTCGAACGCTGAAGTTCCATTTTTGGACAACCTCGTCGGTTTACAACCCTGCGAGAGACGTGGACGAAAAGTTGAGCGCGTTTTGTTTTCTGAAAGATATTAACAATGATCCAAACCTGTTCAACACAGAATCAGGGGTTCTCGTCCACGTCTCGAGTTGATATACTCGTAGCGGTAGATGACCGTCACCTCTCCGCGCGTTCTCGCGCAGGTGACGGTCATCTCGGTTGTTCATTCCGTTCCACATTTGGTGTGAATGTATATTCGTCCCGGCACACCAGCATCAAAGGCTCGGATTCATCCCCGGGGTTGAACTCGTTCGCGCTGACCAGTGTCAGGCTGGTGCGATTTTGTCCAAACACCCCGTCGGCGCGTCGGCCTTTTATGACGCCGCGCGGGCCGGCATGTGACTCCGTCGTCAACTTTCCCTGCACCCTGGCTTTTTTATTATCCAAGGTCACCTCAAATATCAAGTCAGCGCTGAATTGTCGGGTCATCGGTTTGAAATCGATATGTGCCGGCTCCAGTAAACGGGCACTGTAGGAGCGGCCCTTCTTGGTTTTGGTTTGCCAGACAAACTGGCTGCTGACTTTTTTGCCGTTTGCCAACTCGATGAGGCTGGCTTCGAAACTCAGATGTGCCGGGCCTACCTCATCGATGACCTCCCATGCGCCGTTTTTCGTCTTTTGGCAAATCTGAATATGCGTCTTCAAATCAACCGTCTGGAGTCTGGTGATGGTGTAAGCCGCCAACCCTCCAAACCCGGCGATCGCGAGAACGAATGTGACCAGCACGCCGATCTTGATGTGACTTCGTTTTATGCTCATGTTGTTCATCCTTTCATTAAAGTTGAGATTCTTCGTTTGCACAGAATTCTGTTTTAACTCTTTGGCGCATAAACATCAATCCGGCGCGGTGAAGGCAGCGCACGAGTAATAAAATCCCCTAAAACCAATCGCGTGCACGAGTACGTTTTTCGGGCTGCAGGCTTCCGCCGCCGTCACTACACGCATTGCACCGCACGCAGCATCCGGATGGTCGTGATTAATCGTGGGCGGCACGATGCCCTCGGCAATCGAAAGGCATGCCGCCACCGCCTGCAGAGCCGATGACCCCGCGCCATGCTGACCCAGCATGGATTTGATGGAATGCACGCGCACGCTTGGAAGGGCCGCGCCAAAAGTTTCCATCAATGCCAGCGCTTCGAGTTTATCGTAAACAACTGAAGATGATCCATTGGCGTTTACCACCTCCACTTCTTCAGGTTTCCAGCCAGCCTCGTTCATGGCGCCTTGCAACGCCCTGACACATGGCCGCAGATCAATCTCAGGAGAATCATGGTTGTATGTGCGATTTCGACCTGCTGCGCAGACGGAATAACCGGCAACGCGAGCATAGCGCTTAGCGCCGCGCGCCTGCGCATGCGGTTCGGATTCCACCAGCAGCGCCGCCGCGCCTTCGCCGGTGACGTTGCCGTCGCGATGGACATCGAATGGTCGCGAGGCATGGCCGGGGTCGTCGTTGTAGCGCGTGGCAAGCGACTTGGAGGCATTCAGGGCGGCGAGAATCTCCGGCACCAGCTCGCAGTCCGTCCCAACCACCAGCATCGCGTCCACCAGTCCGAGCTGAATCAGGCGCTGAGAAAGGCCGAGGGCATCCAGACCGGAGTTGCATCCGGAAGAGATCGTGTGAATGGGGCCGCGCAGATCAAAGAAAGATGAGAGAACGCACGCCGCCGAATGATTGAACAGATGAAACGCCGTCTCCGAATTGAATGATTGGTCCTCTGATTTCAGCCAGCGGTCACGAACAACCAAGCCGTCACCGATGTTGCCGACGGCGGTTCCAACGCACACGCCGACGCGATTCACGTCGCAAGCAGCAAGATTAATGTCGGCATCGCGCAGCGCCAGAGCGGAAGCAGCAAGCGCAAGCTGTACCGGTCTGGGCGTTCGTCGCGCGCTCATCCGTCCGTGCTCGATGTAACGTTCCAACCGGAAGTCTTTGACCTCAGCGCCGATTTTTGACGGTGAGCGCGAGGTATCGCACAGCGTAATGGGACCGAAACCATGCTCTCCTTTGATGAGCGCATTCCAGAATTCCTGGCGACCACAGCCGATCGCGCTCACCGGACCAAGTCCGGTGACTACAACGGGAATGTTTGCCATAAGAAAACCGATGATAATGATTTGAAGGTTTCCTCCATCCGGGATCAGACTTTGGTTGAGGAAACCCCCGAAGGGGTTTCCTTGGAACTTCGCATTATGCTATTGAATGTCGAACAAGGAACACCGAATAATGAATGTTGAAGTTTTGTAGAGCGAAGTGCCTGCCCGCTCGACAAAACTTCAGCGTTCATCCGCCGCAGGCGGACTTGTTCGATATTCGTTATTCCTATTGAATACAACGAACCCTGAACGTCTGTTCGACAAAATTTGGAGGAAGATTCGAGTTCGTGCTGTGCATCCACGTGTGAATCGATGCCGTTTCTGTACGGCCGCCAAGGCCAGGGCTGATGCCGAAGCCAGGGCAATCTATGACCTTGAATGTAATTGGTATAATGTCTTCTCCCACGTTTGCAAGGATTTCGGTGAAACCGGTGGCATTGATCGGCGTTCCATTGGCTACAGCTTCAAATGCAGTAGCCGGAACAAGCTTGAAGAATACCTTTCTGTCGCTCGTACCAACGAATGCTGGGTTTGGTAGCGTAATCGTTCTGCCACGCAGCATCACGGTCGTGGAACCCGCACTTGGCGCCGGGAAGAGCAAATTGATGTTGATTGTTCCGGTACTATTCTCGTTAAAGGTATTTCCATTCGGGAAGGTAACCGATTCAACATAGTTCTTGATGTTGCTGCTCTTGACGCGCACCCTTGTCCTTGCAGTACCAGGATTGCAAATCAAATGGAAGGTTACGTCGACGGTAGCATCTTGTATCAGCGCGGTGAAGATTATCTTTGCCTGTAACGATGTGGACGATGAGCTTAGTACCGAGACACTGCTCACGCTTGCATTACCACCTACAGCAATGAAAGGGATCTGGTTGTGGATAACAATGGAGCCCTCTGCATTTTTAAATGTGTCGTTAAGCCCTGTGCCGTGGAAGGTTACGGTGATCTCCTTGAACGGATCTGCAGGCGTCGGAACATCGACACTGGTTACCGTAGGAAATGCCACGACGGTGATAGTGAATGTAAATGTACTCCCCCCGACGCCAAGAACGGGGTCGTCGATAAGGCTTATCGTCTTATTACCGGGAGAGGCATTGGTCGTGGTAATCCTGAGCGTCACTTTGCCTTTTTCCCTGAATTCCCCGGGGGTGTTGTTTTCATGTCCGTTTTGCTTGCTAATGATAGTGACCATGACACCAGATGGACCCGTGACTCTGTCAATATTTTCTATCCAGTCGCCGAAGACGAATGTATCATCGTATGGGGTACTCCCACGGAACGAGGTCGGAAAGCACTTCCGACCTTCCGTTCCGAGAACTGTCCCCGCAACGCCGTGTTCCCATACGAGCCCGATGACAAGGGCAAGAATAAACCAACGCATTGTGGTCTTCATTGATGTATCTCCTTTTGTTGATGATAGCGATAGACCTCCGCCTTGTGGCACACGAACACATCGTTGAGATCGAAGAAGCAATCCTGCAACAGGCGACTGTACTCGACATGGCCGGGCACACTTGAGTGCCCGACCATGCTTGAGGAGTTATGCTCTTACTGAACACAACGAACGCTGAACGTCTGTACGACTTTGTTTGGAGGAAGATTCGTGTTCGTAGTGTGCATCCAGGTCTCAATACTCACCGCATTCGTCTGGCCGGGCTGGCCGCCAAGGCAATCTATGACCTTGAACGTAATTGGTATGATATCTTCTCCCGGGTTCGCGCTGAACTGTATGAACCCTCCGGTATTGGTCCCGAATGGCGTTCCATCAGGCTTCGCAAACGCATTAGCCGGAACAAACTTGAAAAACACCTTCGAGTTACCAGCATCGCCGGTTAACAATGCTTGTAGACCTGGAATGATAAGACCACTCTTCAATCTAATACCTGTGTTTGTCGGTGCTGCAAAGAGCAAATTGAGGTTTATTGTTCCAGTGCTGTTCTTGTCGAAAGTATTTCCAGTCGGGAACGTAATGGACTCGACATAGTTCTTGATATTGCTGCTCTTGACATGCACCCTTGTTTTGAATGGCACAAAATAGGTGATCGGGCTCGGCAACACGCCGAGAGGAACACACTTGTCAGTGCTTCGGAGACTTAACTCGACGGTGGCGTCCTGTATCAGCGCGGTGAATAATATCTTCGCCTCTAACGATGTGGTGGACGATGGGTTTAATATCCGGACACTGCTCACGCTTGCATTACCACCTACAGTAATGAAAGGGATCTGGTTGTCGATAACAATTGCACCGGCTGCCGGATCCAATGCCTTATCAAGCCCTGTGCCGTTAAGGGTTACCGTGATCTCATTGAACGGATCAGCCGGGGTTGGCACATTCACACTTGTCACACTCGGCGAGGCCACGACGGTGATAGTGAATTTAAATGTCTCCCCCGGGAGGCCAAAATCGGGATCGTTGATGAGTTTAATTTCCTTATTACCGGGCGTGGCATTGCTCGTCGCAATATAGAGCGACACTTTGCCTTTTCCTGAAAATGGACCGCTGTTGTTTTGATTTCCGTTGAACTTACCAGCGATGGTGACCGTGACACCGGCCGGAGCTGTGACTCTATCAATATTTTCTATCCAGTCACCGTAAACCGAGATGCTGGGATTCTGTGAGAAACCCGGGTCCGTGCGCGGATAGCACTTTTTGCCTTCCGTTCCGAGAACTATCCCTGGCCCTGCAACGCCGGGTTGCCATACAAGTCCGACGACTAGAGCTAGGGTAAACCAACGCATTGTGGTTTTCATTGATGTATCTCCTTTTGATTGATGAATGAAATAGTGAACGTGATACCTATTGACTATTAACGGGGGTAAAGTTCTTATGGACCCCTTTCCATTGTTGGCGAGAAAGACACCTCCTTCCGGGGGTCTTTGGTACAGATTATTAAGGACAAGCCTGGCGGATGTTGATAGTAAATGTAAATGTTTCCCCCGGGAGGCCAAGATCGGGATCGTTGATGAGGCTGATCGTCCTATCGCCGACAGAGGCATTGCTCGTGCTAATCTTCAGCCTCACTTTCCCCTTTCCTTTGAAGGGCTGCGTGTTGTTCTGAAAACCATTGAACTTACCAACGATAGTAACCGTGACACCGGAACCTGACGCTGTTGCCCTGTCAATATTTTCTATCCAGTCTCCGTAGACGAATATGTTGGTTGTTCCGCTTGCTGTCGAGAACGTGGTCGGATAGCACGTCCGACCTGTCGTTCCGAGAACTGTCCCGGCAACGCCGTGTTCCCATACGAGACCGACGAGTAGAACAAGGGCAAGGATAAACCAACGCATTGTGGTTTTCATTGATGTATCTCCTTTGTATTATTGACTGATGTTACGCACGGAGAAAAGATTCGCCACAAAGACTCTAAGAACACGAAGGTTTCACCAAGAAAAACATAAACTTTGTGAAGACTTTGTGTCTTTGTGCCTTAGTGGCAAAGCTTTTTCTCTATGCATGCGTAACGTCAGTTATTGATGAATGAAATAGTGAACGCAAAGCTCTTGACGATCAACGGGGTGGAGTTTCTTAAGGACCCCGCTCCATCGGAAGTGTGAAAGACACTCTTTTCAGGTTCATTACTCAAGTTGACTGCCTGAATCGGAAAGGGCTAAAGCCCTTGACGGTTTTTGTTGGATTTTTCGTATCCCGGGGTTGTCCAAAAAGAAGCACGTGTCATTCTGAACGGAGCCCCGCTTTGCGGGGTAAACTCCGCGAAGTGAAGAATCCAGAACATAGCCTGTTTCTGGATTCTTCGACCCTGAAAAGCGGGTCTCAGAATGACATGGAGACTTCTTGGCCAGCCCCAGGCTATAGCCACGTCCTTCAAGACGTGGATAACAATTCCAATAAATAAATGCAGGGGTTTCAACCCCTTCCGCGAGGCGGTCAACTTGAGTTCATTCCTTTTGTCCATCGGTTTCGCGCAACACCGTTCGCCACTCACTCTTGCTCAAGACATTGCCGTTGTCATCGAGAGCTTCAACGCTCCAAGAAACATGTCGCGCATCCGTCTTTGTCCAAATCCATGGCGGCAGCCTGTACGCTCCAACGCCGCGGCGCAGCAATGCCGTCAACAGGATTGCGTTCGACGGGTCGATCACAACAACTCGATAGAGAGATCCCTCAGGGATTTCCATCCAGGAAAAGTCTGTGGGCAATTCCGAGGTGGCAGTCGTCATGTCCTCCGGTGAGAGAAGGTTGATAACATTGACGCGCAGATGCGGCGCTCCCCCCACAAAATACCGGAGAGGCGGAATAGGAAATCCTGCAACACCTCCTGCCTGAACGGGCGCAGGACCCGCGCCCACTTCGTCGAGCTTGGATACAGCCTCCACGTCTGTCGAGGTTTCAATACGGAGAAGAATCATATAGAGTCCGCTCACATGGGAAGGAAGTTTCGATGGATCAGGACCGCGCAGCGTGAAGGTTCCGGTCGGCGGCAGGAAGACGCTGAAGCGCTCGAGTTCGGTGTACCGTCGCTGTTGTGGCCGTTGCTCGATGGGGAGCGTTGCTTCTGTCAGGAGATCCCGTTCTGTTGGCGGCTCGTCGCCCGGCCTGACGATTTCCCACCTTCCATGGAGCTGTCCGGTTCCGTTGTAGGTGATCGATGCAGAAACTGACGGCGGCACATCTCCTTCTTTGACTGAAGTAAGATTATCATGGCTCTCGAATGCAAGCTCAACATTTGTCAGTGCGAACGGCGAGCGTGCACCACCGCCGCCAAGCTCACACGTCACGGCAACATATTCGTCCCGTCCGCCCGTCGTGCTGATGAACCGCCGTACATAGAAGAACGTCGAGCGCGCACCGGCAGCGGCAGCCTGGTATGCCCGTCTCGAAACGGACGGCGGTATGGACATGATGTCCGTGAAACCGCCGCTGCCGCTGAATGTGGAAAGATTCAACCGCGCCGGCAGCGAACCGAAGATTGTTCCCGGCACCGGCTTCGAGCCGATATCCGGAGCGGCGTCCATAATTTCTCCACACCACACCGATTCGCCCGGGACGTATCCGACAACTCCTCCAAACGTGAGGAACACCGTTGTTGCGCCGCCCGTGTTCACATTCACCCAGTGCGGATGGACTTTGATTGCAGCGTACGCGCAAATGCTGACCATTGTGAATATCGAAAGAAGACTGACATAGCGGAGTTTCATAGTTGGTCTCAGAACAGATTGAATGAAATACCGGTGTTCACGACCCATGCCCGGGTCTGTGTGTCCAGATTGAAGATATTGTCTCGTGACTTGAACTCACTCCACGAATATCGCGCAAACACCTGACCTCGCCAGTTAAATACAAAGGAAGAGGAGAGGTCGAAAGCGTACGATGTCTCAAGCGAGAATAGCGCCTGGCGTTGGCTGCTCGAGCCATCATCGGGTTTTGATGCGGAGAGCGACGCGTTAAGCGAAACGCTTGAACCCGCAAACATTTGTGCGAGGATGCTTGCCCCCATCCGCTTGTTGCGAATGATGGAACCCGACTCGGTATTCTCGCTTGACTCGAGCAAACCTTCCAGGCTGACAGAGAGTAGTGGGAGCGGGGAAAAGGAAATGTTTAGTCCGTTCGCGCGGTTGACTGCATCCGCATTCTCCCTTCCAATCTGTCTGTTATCCTGTGTAGTAAATGTCCCGCGGTATCCTAACCTCAGGCTGCTTCCCTGCCATTCGATTCCTGCTGTGTGAGAAGTGGTCACCTGGTCCGGCACGCGATCAGGAGTGAAGTCACTATTGGTGGGTGTGCTGACGCCGAACTGACGCGTAGTATTCAAACCGTACGAAAATGTCGGCAGCCATGGCGGCAGCATACCTGGCGCGGAGGAAGGAGAAAGAACAACGTTCGCTCCCGTCTGTCGGGTTTTGGTTTTGAGAACGGACGGAATCTCCGCCAGGTTATCCTCCGACTGCAGATGCGTGAGATCCAATTGAACCGGACCGACTCCGCCGTGGAGTTCATAAGTGTTTTGAAGATTGTCGGCTCTTGCGCTTGCGCCGACAGCCCGATAGAGTGGATCAACGCGCTCGTGACGAAATGCTACATTCAACCTTGCCGGAAGCACATCCAGAAGCGTCGCATTCCGGAATACATCCCATGTGACGTCGGCGTAGCGTGCCTGTCGCGTCGTCGCTTCGACGGGAACGATGTCGATCCCCTGTGATAGAAGTGGATCTGCCGGATTTATGAACCGGGTTTTCGTAAAGCCTGCATCAAGGGTGATGTTTTTCCCGGGATCGGAAAGTAGCAGCCGAACGCTTCCTCCGTTGCTTTCCTCAGCGTCATTGACTTGAGCCTGGTTAAAATTATTGAACGGCAACTGCGAGCCTTGCACATAGGATGCCTCGATGCGAACCGTACCCGGGTCTTGCGGAAGAATTTCCAGCCCGAGCGTGCCGCTGTAAATCCGGTGATTCGGATTGTGAAGTCCGAGAAAATTATCCCACCCGACGATGTTGGTACCAGTAAGGACTGCTCCTGACAGGTCGGCAAATGTACCGATTGCTGTGGCTGCTGAAATTCCCCGGCTCGAAAAACCACTCAGAAGATGTCGATGCCGTCCGTGGCTGATATGACCCGCGGAAAGTGTCGTCCTGCCTGTGCGAGTCTCGAACAAATAGCTGGCAAGGTCGATCTTGGACGCGTCTTCTCTTTTCTCTCCAAAGCGGAGGGCTTCTTGCCTGAAGGACACACCGACGGTATTGAACCCCAAACCAACACTCACACCGCCTCGCTCAAAATCCACTTTCAATGCCATCTGTCCGTTTAGTTCCTGGAATTTTCTCCGAGCCGGCGCGTTTGCATCGGGGAAGTGGTCCTCGGCAAGCTGCCCCTTATTCGAGAGTGTGATCGATGGCGTCACGAGGGTTTTCTCAAGTCCGGTAGAGGTAAGAACATTCAGTGTGTAACTCCCAACGGATGTCCACGTTCCATCAGTAGTCACAAGATAAACCGAGACATTGACTGAACCGGATGGAAGGGGAACAGCCTGCGGGTTGTAGCTCAAGGTGTCATCATGTATGGTGCAAAGATTTGTCACGTCCGTTGTTCCAATGATGAGAGTGATATGTTCACCTATTGAAACTGGTCTGCTCAACGTGAATTCCAGTGGTTCAAATCTGGAAACCCATTCTCCATTCCCATTCATCGCCACCGAGAGATCTTGAGCGCGTAAAATCCCCGACTCAATCAGTAACAGAGCGATCAGAAGAATCAGAAGTCGCTGTATCTGTCTGCCTATCATTCGGCTTGAACGGAATTTTCATCTCTCATGCCTGCTCCCCTACGGGGTCGTAGACCCCCGGTGTTTTAAGAATTATGTTGAGAAGTTGAGAGAGATCATCTTTCAGGACATAGGCAACCACGCCAGCCTCGTGCGCCTGCTTCCTGAGGATTGTGTCGCTATAGTTCGAGATCATAATGATGCGAGCGTCGGGGAAAGCTGCCTTGATGTGTTGTGTTGCGGTAATGCCGTCGACTTCTCTCATGCGGACATCCATCAGCACCCAGTGGGGGCGATGTCTCCGGTACATCTCCAGGGCTTTGCTGCCGTCATCGCACTCGCAGAATTCTGACTCCACTTCCTGCAGGAGAGCTTTGATGGTGTGGCGCATTGCGGTGTTGTCGTCCACAATAAGAATCAATGAAGGTCTGTGGTTCGTGGTAAAGAACAGTGTGGGACAAATATAGTCAAGACAAGTGGTCGAACGCCATAGAGTCGAACACGTAATTGTGCCTACAGGGAAACACGTAGGAAAGAAAAGGCAAAAGGCAAAAGGCAAAAAGGGGTGAACTACTTGTGTCGTAGATTGTAGGAACGCGAGAAACGTGGACGAAAAGTCGAGTGGATTTCGTTTTCTGAAAGAGGATGGCGATTATACAAACTTCTTCAATGCAAAATCGGGGTTCTCGTCCACGTCTCGAGGGACTAACAGGTTGCTCAAAAACTAATTCAACACGATTCAGTATTGATATTGCCACGACCTTTGGCGAAGCCATCCCTTCGGGACAGGTCGTGGAAGACGCTGTAGGAAAACTCTGGGGGGTCTGCGACATATTTGTAGGCAACAGAGTGTAAAGCAATGCTGTCTCATAGAATCTGAATGCTCATGAAGATTCAGCCACGGTCAAGGTCTTGTCATTCTGAGGGAGCGGAGCGACCGAAGAATCCACTTCTTGTAGACAAAAGTCGTTTATGGATTCTTCTCCGTAGGAGTCCTTTCCGAAGGAACCCTTCGGAAATGACCCCTCGAGACGTGGACGAGAACCCCTGATTCTGTGTTGAACAGGATTGGATCATTGTCATTATCTTTCAGAAAACGAAACGCAGTCAACTTTTCGTCCACGTCTCTCGCGGAGAAACCCAACTGGTTTGTTCCTGAGTTATTTTTTGAGGCTGTCCAAAAAGAACTTAGTCATTCATTATTCGATATTCGAAATTTTCTTTGAATATCGAATATTGAACAAGGAATCTCGAACGCCGAAGTTCTTTTTGGACACCCTCCAATTCATTTGGGTTTTTCAGCATTCTGCTAAAGCACGGACTTATTCTCGATAGCAAACTTCAGCAGACTGTGGCTGCCGTGGATGTTCAGTTTCGTTGCAATATTGGTGCGGTGGGTTTCAACGGTGCGGTAGCTGATGTAGAGTTCGTCGGCAATTTCTTTGCTTGTCTTGTTGAGCGCGATGAGTTTCAAGATGCGCTGCTCTGCCGGGGTCAGGTCGGCAAGACTCGGCTTTTGCATGAGGAGGTTCTTCGCCCTCTGGCTTCTGCCCACAAGGTGGCCGGAAATCGCAGGACTGAAGTAGTACTTTCCCATCGAGACAGCCTTCATCGCCTCCAGCAGATCTATGACCGCCGTTTCTTTCATCACATAGCCACGCACACCGGCATCCATGGCTTCGTTGAACATATCCTCTTCTTTGTAGATGGTGAGGATAATGACGGCGACGAAAAGGTTCTTTTCTTTCACCACTCTCGCTACCTGCAATCCCCGCATCTCCGGCATGTCGATATCCAACACGGCAACATCCGGCATGCGTTCTTCGATCAACCTGAGCGCCGTGGCGCCATCGCCTGCTTCGCCCAGAATCGTAAATGACGGGTCTTCCTCAATTGACTGGCGGAGTCCCTTACGGAAAAGAGGATGATCGTCTGCGATAACAACTGAGATTGTCGAGGTC
>Ga0209514_10008481_pt1 | contig 11652 bp, 9 predicted proteins | sample Subgrocontami58m_FD_187452 | JGI IMG/M metagenome (GOLD analysis project Ga0209514, IMG submission 187452) | Subsurface groundwater microbial communities from S. Glens Falls, New York, USA - GMW37 contaminated, 5.8 m (SPAdes) (version 3) | ecosystem: Environmental > Aquatic > Deep subsurface >...
CATTAATCCTGAAACTTATAATATTGATACCGATAAAATAGCCAAGGCAATTACTAAAAAAACCAAAGCAATTATCCCGGTGCATCTTTATGGCCAGGCTGCAGATATGCATCCGATCATGAAGATCGCCGCTAAATTTGGTTTAAAAGTCATTGAAGATGCCGCGCAGGCACATGGCGTAAAATATAAATATCCTGATGGCAAGATCGCTAAAGTCGGCTCGATCGGCGATGTGGGGTGTTTTAGCTTTTATCCTACAAAGAATTTAGGCGCGTTTGGTGACGGCGGGATGATCACGACGAATGATGAAAATGTATATAAAAAATTATTCAAATTACGCGATTACGGGCGAAAATCAAGGTATGAGCATGTTTGTTTAGGATACAATTCCCGCTTAGACGGTATGCAGGCTATAATCCTATTGGAAAAATTGAAACATATAGACGAATGGAATAAAATGAGGCGCAAGTGCGCAGGAATTTATAATGCGAATTTTAAAGGGATACGCGAGATTGTTACTCCGAAAGAAATGCCTTATAGCAGTCATATTTACCATGTTTATGCCATACGGGTTAAAAACAGAGATGAAATAGTGCCGGTTTTGCAGAAAAAAGGAATAGGGGTATTGGTGCATTATCCCGTACCGCTTCATTTACAGGAAGTTTATAAGAACCTGGGTTATAAGAGAGGGGATTTTGCGGTTGCGGAAAAAGTTTCGGCTGAAGTTATGTCTTTACCGATGTATCCGCATCTAAAAGAAACGCAGATCAAAATTGTTTGCGATGCTATTAAGCAGCAGCTTACACCGGACAATTTCCGTTAGTAGAGCGGCATATCCGCTGTTTTGATGGCGGGGTGCTAGATATGTCCGGGTGTTAACAGGAGAGTTAATGGATAAAGGAAAATTTCCGATCTCGGTTGTCGTTTTAACTAAAAATGAAGAAAAAAGAATTGCTGCTTGTCTTGATTCGGTAAAGTGGGCGAATGAGATTATTGTTATTGATGATGAAAGTACGGATAAAACCTTAGATATCGTGCGTACTTATACTGAGAAGGTATTTGTACGTAAAATGGATATCGAAGGCAGGCATCGCAATTGGGCTTATGCAAAAGCTGCTAATTTATGGGTTTTGAGCCTGGATGCCGACGAGATAGTTACTCCTGAATTAAAAGAGGAAATATCTCAGGTATTAAAAGAAAGCCCGAAGGAAAATGGTTTTACTATACCTCGGCGTAATTATATCGGAGACCGTTGGGTTAAATACGGAGGATGGTACCCATCGCCGCAGCTAAAGCTGTTTCGTAAGGATAAATTCCGTTATGAAGAGGTAGGGGTACATCCGCGCGCGTTTATGGATGACCCATGCGGGCATTTAAAGTCGGATATAATCCATTATACTTATCGTAACTTTGAGGATTTTCTAAGTAAATTGAACAAACAGACCACCTGGGAAGCACAAAAATGGTATGATCAAAATAAACCGATGCGTTTTGGCAGGTTTCTTTGGCGCTCGATCGACAGGTTTACACGTACATATGTGGGTAGAAAAGGCTATAAGGAAGGCGTGCTTGGTTTTGCGATTGCTTTCTATGCCGGGCTATATCAGCTTATCAGTTATCTTAAGTACCAGGAATTGGCAGCTCAAAGGAGCTCTAAAAAATGAGAATACTTGTTACGGGTGGAGCGGGTTTAGTAGGTTCACATTGCGCGGAATTCTTTGCTTTGAATAACCCAAAGAATAAAGTTATTGTTTTGGATAACCTGATGCGTTCTAAGATTTTCGGTTATGATAAGGCTTCAGTTGAGTTTAATTGGAATTATCTCAAGGGTTTTAAAAATATTGAACGTATTAAAGGTGATGTACGCAATGAGAAGGATGTCGCAAAGGCAATAGGTAAAGGCGTTGATGTGGTTATTCACACCGCAGGCCAGCCCGGAGTTCCTTCTAGCGTGCGCATGCCAAAAGAAGATTTTAGTATTAACGCATACGGCACTTTGAATGTCCTTGATAGCGCGCGAAAGAAATCCAAAGATACGGTTATTATTTATTGTTCGACCAATAAGGTTTACGGTGAGAATGTTGATAAGATACCGTTAGAAGAAAAAGCTAAGAGATATGTTTTTAAAAGTATAAAAGGCGTTTCAGAAAATATGTGTACGGATTTAACCGGGCATACGCCTTATGGCGTATCGAAATTGGTAGGAGATTTATATGTGCAGGAATACAGCCATATTTATAAAATGAAAACCGGAGTATTCCGCATGTCTTGCACGTATGGAACGAGACAATTTGGTTTTGAAGACCAGGGCTGGGTTGCTTGGTTTATTATCGCGACTTTATTAAATAAACCTATTACGATATATGGAAATGGCAAGCAGGTAAGGGATATGTTGTATGCCGATGATTTGGTAGATGCTTTTAACCGGTTTATTAAAAGCGACCTTAAACGCGGGCTTTTTAATATAGGCGGCGGGCCAAAAAATACTATTTCACTCCTAGAATTCTTAGATTTGCTTAATGAATTCATGGGCCTTAAGCCTAAAGTAAAATTTTCTCATTGGCGGCCTTCGGATCAAAAAGTTTATATTACGGATACTTCAAAGTTAGAAAAAACCTTAAACTGGAAAATTAAGACCCCGGTCAAAGACGGCATAAAAAAATTGGTTGAATGGGTAAAGGCGAATGAAAATTATTTTCTTAGATCGTGACGGAGTAATAAATAAATATCCCGGCGATAAGAACTACGTGACCGGTTTAAAGGGTTTTCGGTTTATTCCTAAATCAAAGGCAGCTATTGCCAAGCTTTACCGTAAAGGCTTTAAATTGATAATTGCTTCTAACCAGGCTGGAGTAGGCAAAGGGGTATTTACACAGAAAGCCTTGGATATAATTACCGCAAAAATGTTGAAAGATATACGTAAAGCAGGAGGGGATATTCATGAAGTTTGTTATTGTACTCATCGGCCCCAAGACGGGTGTTTCTGCCGCAAGCCTCGGCCCGGGATGATTAAAACTGCGCATAAAAAATACCGCATAAATATAAAAGATTCATTTTTTATTGGGGATACTATCCGTGATGTAAATACTGCCAAAGCTGCCGGCTGCAAATCAATTCTTGTGCTTTCCGGGAAAGAGAAGTTATCCAATCGCAAAAACTGGAGTCTTGAGCCGGATTTTGTATTCAAGAATCTTTATCAGGCAGTGGAATTTATCTTAAAAGAAAATTAATCAATGAAAATAGTCGTAGCTTATGCCTTAGCCGGTGCCGGGCATTTTAAGGCAGCGGAATCTGTTTATGAATTTTTTCGTGAGAAAAATCCTGCTTTAGAAGTTGAATTAGTCGATGTTTTACCGCTTTCCGGAGGGCTTTTCCGTAAAAGTTACGCTCCAGTTTATGATTTTATGGTTAACCACGCTAATTGGCTGTGGGCTTTGGGTTTTAAATTAACCGGATTAAAATTATTTTCAAAGTTAGTTTTTCTTTTTCATTCCCTGATTTGCCGGGCGAACACGGTAAAATTAGCGGACTTTCTGATTAAAGGAAAACCGGATTATATTATTTCTACTCATTTTCTTCCTTCCGTGGTTGTTTCTTCGTTGAAGGCACGAGGTAAAATCAATTCAAAGCTTATTACCGTAATAACTGATTTTGGGGTACATCCTTTTTGGATCGCGCCTTTTACGGATATTTATGTAGTGGCATCGGAATTTACCGCAAAGCAATTGGAAGCTAAAGGTGTTAATCAGGAAATTATAAGAGATTGGGGTATACCGGTTAGTTCTAAATTCTTAAATCCTCCTGATAAAAAGAATTTGTACGTAAAATTCGGTATACGCCCGGATAATTTTACTGTTTTGATCGCAACAGGCTCTTTTGGCATAGGCCCGATTGAAGAGATGGCCGATTCTTTAAGTGTGGATAATCAGGTTCTGGTTGTTTGTGCCCGCAATAAGAAACTGTATAAAAAATTAAAGGCAAAAGAAAATAGTAATCTTAAAGTTTTTGGTTTTGTCAATAATATGGATGAATTAATGGCAGTTTCGGATATTATTATCGCTAAACCCGGTGGCTTGAGTATTTCGGAAATATTAGCCATGGAATTGGTGCCTCTTTTTATTTCTGCTATACCGGGACAGGAAACACATAATCTTGAGGTTCTCATAAAGCATGGTATAGGCGAAGAGATAAACGGCCCAGAGCAAATACGCCAGATAATAAAAAGTTATAAAAATGATCCGGGCAAAGTTTCCGGGGTTAAGGAAAATATCCGAAAGTTTAGTAAATCATACGCGGTCGGTGAATTATATGAGTTTATTTGTTCAGGTAGTGATAAATAGGCCGGTTGAAGGGCCTTTTGATTATTCGGTTCCTCAAGAGTTGGAAGCCCGGGTAAAAATCGGCTCTCGCGTGCGGATAAATTTTGCCGGTAGAAAATGCGTAGGTTATATTGTCGGTTTGAATAACGAATCTAAGATTGAAAACCTAAAACCGGTAATTGCGCTTATCGACGATAGCCCGATTCTTAGCTCAAAGATGCTTTTGTTTACACGCAGGCTTTCTGAATATTACTGTTGTTCCTGGGGGGAGATGATAGAAACTGCTTTGCCTCAAGAAATAAGGATGGGCAGGCCTGCCACTGTTGCAATGGCGGACAGGCCTGCTATTTTTAATGCCTCTGATAAAAAAGAGGAGGAAAGAATAAAATCCCAGGCCTGCCACTGTTGCAATGGCGGACAGGCCCGCTTCTTTCTAAACAATGATGATGATGAGAAATGGGATTTTTATATTAAGGAAATAAAAGCTACTTTGGAAGAAGGTAACCCGGTAGTTATGATTTTACCGGATAAGATTTCCGTGGATAAGGCTTTAGAGAAATTGAATTCACAAATTGGCGTTCCGGTAGGAGTGGTTTACCAGAAAAATAAAAATTTGCTTAGCCAATGGTTATTGATTAAAGAAGGAAAGGTAAAAATAGCCTGCGGTACGCGCTCTGCTATTTTTTCTCCTTTTGATGATATTGGGCTTGTAATCCTGGATGAGGAGTCCGATCAGTCTTATAAACAGGAACAGGTTCCGCATTATCATGCGCGGGAGGCCGCTTTTATGCGCGCGAATATAGACAACGCAAAGCTTATATTTGGCAGCAAAACACCATCTTTAGAGATGGTTTATTTATGCCATGGTAAGGTGGTGGAAAGCCCTGCATTTTTAAAAGAAAAGAATGACGTTGAAGTAAAGATTGTTGATACTAAATATAGCGGGCATGGCAAGAAAAAAGGAGTATTTTCTCAGTATTCACAGGATTTGATTAATTTAGCTGTAAATGAATCAGGCAAGGTCCTTATATTTGCCGCTCAAGAAGGATTTGCGACATTGGCTATTTGCCCCCATTGCGGCTTTAGTTTTAAGTGCCAGCGTTGCAGCGCGCATTTGGTTTATCATCTTAAAAGCGGTACAATGTCTTGCCGGTACTGTAATTTTACTCAAACTCCCGATAAAATCTGTCCGTCTTGTAAAGCAAGTTATATTAAATATTTTGGTTCAGGCCGTGAAAAGATTTCTAGCGAGTTAGAGCGTATTTTCCCGGGGAAGAGAATAAGGGATTTGGATAAGTCCGAAGCCCTTAATATCAATATAAATGACGGGGATATATTTATTTTTTCTAAGTCCACAATAAAACATATCCGGGAAGATTTTGATTTAGTCGTAGCGGTGGGTATTGATACAATTTTAGGCCGGGTAGATTTTAGGGCTGCCGAGAAATCTTTTGCGTTGTTATGGGATTTGCTCAGGTTTGCCAGAAAGAAGCTGATTGTCCAGACTGACGTGCCAAAGCATTATTGCTTCCAAGCTTTACAGAAGAAAAATCCGGAAGTATTCTATGAAGAGGAATTGAAACAGCGTAAACAACTTAATTTCCCCCCATACGCGCATCTAGGATTCATAAAGTTAAGGGGTATCTCAGAGGATAAGGTAAAAAAATCAAGCGAGGATTTATTCGATAAGCTTAGAGAAATTAAGAAGCCGAAAGTTTTTAAGTTGGTTTCAGTCAATCCGGCACGCCCGCTTAAATTACGCGGTAAATATTGCTGGGAAATCCTGCTTAGTTTTAAGAATCCTCCGGAAGTGAGTAATTTTCTAAAAACGTACTTAAAAAATTTCCGACATTCAGGTATAATAGTTACGGTAGATATTGACCCTTTATAGCGCTCGAACGTATCTAGTGCCCTGCCATAAATGAATGGCAGGCATGCCGCTCTACTAGCGGCAATCGTTGGAGCGTAAACTGCTGTTTAACACCCGGCGCTAAGAGGAATTGCGCCGGTGTAAACTATTGTTTAAATGAAAATAATATTTTTTGGTAGTTCACATTTTGCCGTACCATCGCTTAAAGCTTTATCAGCTGAAGGCCATGATGTTTTATGCGTGGTCACACAGCCGGATAAGAAAAAAGGCCGCGGGCTCCATTTTGGCCCGACTGCGGTTAAGCAGGAAGCAGTGCTGCAGGGTTTGCGGATTTATCAGCCGGCTCAAATAAATACCGCGGAGTGCGCGGATTTTTTAAAAGCATTTAATGCGGATTTGTTTGTGGTAATTGCATACGGGCAGATATTATCGAAGGAAATTCTTTCTATTCCTTTTAATTTTTGTATTAACATCCACGCGTCAATGCTTCCGGCATACCGCGGAGCAGCCCCGATAAATTGGGCGGTTATTAACGGCGAGAAATCTACTGGAATCAGCATTATTAAGCTTAGCGAAAAAATGGATGCCGGCCCGGTAATTATGCAAAAATCTTTTCCAATTTACGATGATGACAGTTTTGTGAGCCTTGAACACCGATTAGCTGAGAGCGGCGCGGGTTTGTTAATCGAATCAATTAGATTAATCGCCAAGCAAGATTATAAATTAATCCCTCAGGACAAGAATAAAATAAGTTTTGCGCCTAAGTTAAAGAAATCCGATGGTTTAATTAAATGGAATAAATCCGCTCAAGAGATTAATAATTTAGTCCACGGGGCTTTAGCTTGGCCGTTTGCCTTTACCTATTATAAGGATAAAGTTTTAAAGATTTATGCATCTTCAGTATTGAAAGACGAAAGTTTTTCTCCAGGCGTGGTCATGAATATATCTAAAGACGGTATTACGGTTTCTACTGGAAAGGGAAGCCTTTTAATTAAAGAGTTGCAGCTTGAAGGTAAGCGCCATATGCGTACAGAAGAGTTTATTGCCGGACATAAATTGTCGGTAGGTGAAAGATTAGGAAAGTAAAAATAATTTTAACCCAGTTTTTTAGTTGCAACTTTGTGAAGTTGTGATAGAATTCATTCTATGCCTGAATTAAGAAAAGATCCGATTATAGGCCGATGGGTTATCGTCGCCACAGAAAGGGCTAAAAAGCCCGATCAAATATCTTCATCCGGACATGATAACGAGCCTCAAGACAGAGTCTGCCCTTTTTGTGAAGGGCATGAAGCAGGCACTCCTTCTGAAATTTTCTCTATACGCCCGAAAAATAGTTTACCAAATACTCCTGGATGGGAACTTCGGGTTATTCCCAGCATAACGCCGTTTTTTAGGATTGAAGGCGACCTTGACCGCCGCGGACATGGTTTATATGATGTCATGAACGGTGTCGGCGCCCACGAAGTTATTATTGAAACAAATAAACATATCGGGAATATGGCAGATTTACCCGAAGAACAGATCGTTAAGGTTTTAAATTGTTATGTTGACCGCATCAATGATTTGGAACGTGATAGCCGTTTTAAATATGTTTTAGTTTTTAAGAATTATGGCTGGTCAGCCGGAGGCGGAAGGTCCAGGCACACACGTTCACAAATAATTGCCACGCCCGTAAATCCTAAAAGAGTCAAAGAGGAACTTGCCGGTTCCAGGCAATATTACGAATACCATGAAAGATGCATCTTTTGCGATATGGTTAAACAGGAATTGAAATCTAAAGACCGTTTAATTTTGGAAATTGACGGCTTTATCGCTATAGTTCCTTTTGCCCCGCGTTTTCCTTTTGAGATTTGGATTATGCCTAAAAAACATTCTCCGGATTTTGTAACTGTTGAACCTTCGGCAAGACAGAATCTTGCCGTTCTTTTAAAAAAAGTTCTTCTTAAACTTAAAAAAGGATTGAATGATCCTGTCTATAATCTGGTTTTGCATACTGCACCGTTTCGTAGGCAGAAGATGGGTTATTGGAAAACTATTGATGCCGATTACCATTGGCATATCGAAATAATACCACGTTTAACCAGCGTAGCGGGCTTTGAGTGGGGAACGGGTTTTTATATTTGCCCCGTGCCTCCGGAAGATGCGGCTAAATTTTTAAGGGAAACAGAGGCATAATATGTCGGAATTAAGAAGAGATCCTATTGGGGGCAGATGGATAATTGTAGATACTGACCGCCCTAATCGTCCGGAAGACTATGAATATGAATCTCCTACATGGAAGTCCGGGGTATGTCCGTTTTGTTATGGTAATGAATCTTTGACGCCGCCGGAAATTTCCGCAATCAGAGAGCCCGGAACAGGAGTTAATACTCCCGGTTGGAGAGTGAGAGCAGTACCGAATAAATTCCCGGCTTTACAGATTGAAGGCGAGCTGGACAGGAGCGGTATAGGTATCTATGATATGTCCAGCGGTATCGGCGCCCACGAAGTTATTATTGAGACGCCATATCACAATAAAGATTTTCCCGAACTTTTAAATGAAGAGGTAGAGAGTATTTTAAGTATGTATTCTCAAAGGTCTATAGATTTAGCCCGTGATAAGCGTTTTAAGTATATGCTAATTTTTAAAAACTATGGCCCGGGGGCGGGGGCATCGTTAGAACATCCACATACTCAGATAATTGCCCTGCCCATGGTTCCAAAAAGTGTTAAAGAAGAATTATTAGGTGCTCGGAGTTATTTTGAATACCGCGAAAGATGTATTTTTTGCGATATGTTAAAGCAAGAGGTTCAGGATCGCTCCAGGATAGTTTTGGAAAATAAACATTTTATCGCCTTTTGTCCGTTTGTGTCGCGTTTTCCGTTTGAAATCTGGATTATGCCGAAAAAACATGTTCCGAATTTTTGTCAAACTCCTCCGGAGGAAATGCCATCGCTCGCTGCGATTCTAAAAGATACTATAGCCCGGACAAAAAAAGCCTTTAAAAATCTCTCGTATAACTTTATAATACATTCTTTCCCGGTTAACGGGGAAGGCGATGCCGAAGGTTATCATTGGCATCTTGAGTTTATGCCTAAATTGACTCGCGTAGCGGGCTTTGAGTGGGGAACGGGATTTTATGTTGTACCGACTCCGCCAGAAGTTGCTGCTGAGTTTTTAAGGGAAGATAAGGATAGTTACAGTATATAACAACAGATGCTGAGGCGGAGTTTACGCAGAAAGCGTAACACCGGCGCAATTCCAATCAGCGCCGGGTGTTAGTCAAAACAAAACGGAAGGAGCTCAAATGGCAGTGAAAGTAGGTATTAATGGTTTTGGAAGGATCGGCCGCTTGGTGGCAAGGGCGATCATGGAAAGAAAAAACACGAATTTGGAATTAGTCGCAATTAATGATATTACCGATGCTAAGACTAACGCGTATCTTTTTAAATATGATTCTGTGCATGGCAGGTTTAATGGTGATGTTGCCGCCACAGGAGAGGATGAAATTACGGTAAACGGCAAAAAGGTTAAAGTATTAGCTAAAAGAGACCCATCTGAGCTTCCCTGGAAAGACTTGGGAGTTGAGATCGTGGTTGAGTCTACCGGCCTATTCACCGTGAAGAAAGACGGAGTGAATAAGAAGGGCAAAGAAGTTAAAGGCGCCGAGAATCATATCACCAAAGGCGGGGCAAAAAAAGTTATAATTTCTGCTCCGGCACAGGGTGAAGATATTACTATAGTGATGGGGGTAAATGAAGATAAGTATGATCCGAAAAATCATAGCGTAATCTCTAACGCATCTTGTACGACTAATTGCCTTGGCCCTATTGCTAAAGTCCTTAATGATAACTGGGGTATAAGTAAGGGTTTGATGACTACAATTCATTCTTACACCAATGATCAAAAGGTTCAGGACCAGGCCCATTCGGATCTGCGCCGTTCACGTGCCGCAGCATTATCGATGATTCCTACTTCAACTGGTGCAGCTAAGGCAATATCTTTAGTTATTCCGGAATTAAAAGGAAAATTAGACGGCTTTGCTATCCGCGTTCCGACAGCAAATGTTTCAGTGGTAGACCTTACTTGCAGTTTGGCGAAAAAAGCTACAGCCGAAGAAGTGAATGCCGCATTAAAGGCTGCCGCAGAAGGAAGAATGAAGGGTATCCTGGGTTATACCGAAGATCCGGTTGTATCGGTTGATTTTAACCATTGCACTCTAAGTTCTATTGTTGATGCAGGAAGCACCAAGGTTATTCAGGATGATTTCGTTAAAGTATTATCTTGGTATGATAATGAATGGGGTTATTCCACCCGCGTGGTAGACTTGTGCGAATATCTTATCAAAAAAGGTTTATAAGCATAAGGTAAATAAAAAAAGGACGATTCTTTTAAAGAGTCGTCCTTTTTTATTTCTTAAAATGAATTTTTTTACAATCTTAATTATCGGATTAAGCGGGATAGTCGGACAAGTTATTCTTTTGCGCGAGCTTTTGATAAGTTTTTATGGCAATGAGCTTGTCTTGGGCGTTGTTTTGGCAAATTGGCTGGTTGTTGAGGCTATTGGTGCTTTATTGTTAGGCCGTTATATTGATAAAATTCGTAATAAGCTTAAGGTTTTTGTTCTTCTTGAGTTTTTTTTCTGCGCATCTTTTATTTACGGCGTATTTTTTACCCGGACTTTTAAATATTTTCTCGGTATACCATTCGGAGAATCACTGAGTATATTTTATGTATTTTTAATTTCGATAGCCGTAATGCTGCCTTTGGCATTTACGCATGGAGGCTTATTTGCTGTTTGCTGTAAGCTTTATCCGGTTAAACCTGCCATAGGGCGGGTTTATGCCTGGGAGGCAGTAGGTACTTTGGCAGGCGGGGTTATGCTTACTTATTTATTTACCCCTTATTTCGATTCATTCCAAACCGCTTTTATAATTATTTATTTAAATACCTTTATATTTATTTCAGTATTCCGAAATTTAAGTTTTTGGTTGAGGCAATTAGTTCTTTTATTTTGTATTTTGTTTTTGTTAGTATTTATTTTTGCAGTGCCGCAGTACTTGCAAAAATCTTCGGTAAATATGCAATATTCCCCTAATAATGTTTTAGATTACCATAATTCGCAATACGGTAATATCGTCGTAACTAAAGCAAAAGAACAGACTACCTTTTTTCATAACGGCATACCGGTTATTACAACGCCATATCCGAATTATGCAGAGATCGAAGAATTCGGTAATTTTGCGCTTTTGTTTCATCGCGCCCCCAGAGAAGTCCTGATCATAGGAGCAGGCCCTGGAGGTATTATAAACGAAATGCTTAAGCATGGATTAAAAAAGGTTGATTATCTGGAGCCCGACCGTTTATTTATCCATCAGCTGAGAAAGTTTACTTCAAAACTGGTTGAGGCGGAGTTCGGTGATAAACGGGTAAATATTATCAGGCAAGACGCTAGGTTTTTCATCCGCAATACCGCGTCCAAG
>Ga0209514_10008484_pt1 | contig 11649 bp, 3 predicted proteins | sample Subgrocontami58m_FD_187452 | JGI IMG/M metagenome (GOLD analysis project Ga0209514, IMG submission 187452) | Subsurface groundwater microbial communities from S. Glens Falls, New York, USA - GMW37 contaminated, 5.8 m (SPAdes) (version 3) | ecosystem: Environmental > Aquatic > Deep subsurface >...
CCCCCCGCGCCCCCGCTGGAAACGCGCGACCCCCGAGCCCTTGACCGGGGCGCAGCCCACCACCACCCAGCAGTTGCTGAACTCGGACTGCGCGCCGGACCAGATCTTCTTGCCCTTGACCCGCACCTCGATCTTGAGCGAGGCCAGGCGCACCTCGATCGCCGAGTCCTTCGGGATCTTCACCGGCGGGGTGACCGGCGTGGTCTTCACGTCTTCGATCCGCACCACCGAAATCTGGGTCCCGGAAGGGTCGACAAAGGCGAGCGAGCCGGTCTGGCGGCCGGTCTTGTCCTTGAAGAGCAAGCCGACGACCGGGCTGGCTCCGGCTCCCTGCGCACCGGCGACCTCGAGGGTCACGAACTCGGAGAAGTCGAGCCCGCGCACGACGGCGATGGAGACCGGATCCGAGCCGGCGATCTCGAGGAAGCCCTTGTTCACCGAGAGCTTCGCCTGGGAGTCGAAGTCCGCGACCTCTTCCGGCTCGGCAAACTCCCAGGAGATGCGCAGGAGGTCGCGTCCGACCTGGGACCAGACGCCGCGGAAGAGTTTGCGGCGGTCGCGGAAGACCTGGGTGTCGGGGACCCGCTTGGCGAAGCCGGCGTCGAGTTCGAGGACGCGCTTGAACTCGCGGTCGGCCTGGTCGAGAAGCCCGCGCAGGAGGCAGTACTTCCCCAGGGCGAGGTGGGCTTCGGCGGTATCCTCGATGGCGAGCCGGCGGACGTCGTAGGCGGCGCGGGCGGGCATCGCCTCCCAGGTGATGGGGAAGGTCGCCTGCGGGGACTTCAACGTGATGCGCTCGTCGGTGTACTCGGAGATCGTGATGTCCTGAAGGGGCTGCCCCGGATTGATCTCGATGTCGATCGGCGTGCGCGCGGTGCGCTCGGCGACGCGGGCGGCCTCCTTGCGGGCCTGAGCGGCGCGCGCGTACTTGCGCTCTTCGAGGCCGCGCTGGACCTGCTCGAGATGCGCGCGGCTCGCGGCGGTGCGGGCCTCGGAGGCGGCGCGCGCTGCGGGGTCGGAGGAGATGCCGGGGGTGCCGGAGGTGGGGGTGCCGCCGGTCGGTGAGCCGGTGCCGAACGCGGATGGGTCGGTACCGGACGCGGGCGTGCCGGTGCCCGCGGGGTCGCTCCCGGAGCCGGCGGGGTCTGTTCCGGAGCCGGCAGGGTCCTTTCCGGCGCCGGCGGGGTCGCTCCCGGAGCCGGCAGGGTCCTTTCCGGAGCCGGCGGGGTCGCTCCCGGAGCCGGCGGGGTCGCTCCCGGAGCCGGCGGGGTCGCTCCCGGAGCCGTCCGGGGTGGTTGACTTGGGGTCCGCGGCGGCCTTGTTGCCTTCACGGGCGTCGATCTTCGCGGCGAACTCGCGCAGCTGGGTCTCCAGGTCGTCGACCTGGGGGTGCATTTCCGGGGGCAGGGTCTCGCGCGCGAGCGTGAGCTGTTCGTAGGCGGCGTCGCGCTTTCCCGAAGCGACCTCTTCGCGGGTCTGCTTGCGCACCATGACCAGCCACTGTTCGGCGGTCTCGCGGACGCGGGCGGCGAGCTCGTCGCGCTTGGGGGCGAGCGTCGGGGTGGAGGGGACGGAGTGGAGCCTGGTCATGGCTTCGGCGAAGCGGTTCTCCTTGCGCAGGGCTTCGACCTTGCTCGAGAGCGGCCCCCAGGCGGCCTCGGCGCGGCTTGCGCGCGCGTTCTCGATCTCCTCGGCCACGCTGTCGAAGCGCGCGTCCCGGTTCGTCGGATCGACGCGGCCGCGGAGCTCGGTGAGACGCTGCGCGAGGGCATCGAGGTCTTCGCCGGCGTTGAGGTCCTTGCGCAGGCGCGCGAGCAGGGCGAAAGTCTCGGGCGGGGCGTCCGGTGCGGGCGCGTTCGCGATCGGCGTGCCGGTTCCGGCTTCTTTCGCTGCCGCGAATCCCTGGAGCAGAGGAAGCCAACGATCGCGCGTGAAATAGGCGGCGGCTGCGAGGAGCAGGATGCCGGCGACGACCGCGACGACGGTGAGGTTGGGCGCGTCCGCGGAGGAAGCTGCATGGGGCGCGGTCCCGTCCCCGCGCGCCTCCAGGGTGGTCTGGGTCCCGGAGATGGGTGGGAGGACTCCGCCCTCGATGGGAGCGACGGCGGATTGCTCGAGCCATTGGAAGCGGAGGATGTGCGCGCCGATCTGCACCCGGTCGCCGGGGCGAAGGACGGCAGAGCCGGAGAGCTTCTCGCCGTTGAGCAGGGTGCCGTTGCGGCTCTCGAGGTCGGTGATGCGGTAGCCTTCGGCGGTGGGCTCGAGGAAGGCGTGGCGGCCGGAGGCGCGCTTGTCGTCGAGTTGGATCTGGGCGGCGCCGGAGTCGGACTTGCGGCCGATGGTCATGACGCCCCAGAGCTCGATGGTGCGGCCGGGGGATTCGCCGGCTTCGACGGTGAGGCGGGCGACCGGCGCGGAGGGGGGCGACGGGGCGGGCAGGGGGGCAGGCACGGACGCGTGCGGGGAAGCGGTCCCATACACGGCTCTCGCGACGGAGGAAGCGGAAGGGGGCGGGGTGAAGCCCTGGGGGGCGGGCGAGGGAACGGTATCCGCGATCTCCGCGGCGAGGGACGGGAGCGGGACGGTGGCGGCGACCTGATCGACGAAGGGCATGTCGGACTCCGCCGAAGGGATGGCGGGCGGGGGCGCGGTGGGTGCGCCCCATCCGGGAGGCGGGGCCTGGGCCGGCCGTGCCGGATGCGCGGGCGGAGGCGATGAGGGGGTGCCCCAACCCGGAGGTGGCGGCGGCGCGGGTGGCGCCGGGTGCGCGGCGGGCGGCGGCATGGGTGGCCTTCCCGAGGGCTGCGGCTGCGATTGACCGGGGCGCGGGGGCGGCGCCGCGCGGGCCGCGGATGGCGCGGGCGGAGCCTGGGGCGTACCCGCTGCGGGAGCGGCTCCCAAGCGCTTCTGCGCGCGTGCGAGCGCCTCGACCTGCTGGGGCTGCAGGATGCCGAGGCGGGCGAACCAGGCGCCGATCCGTTCGGGTACGGCTCCGCTGCGCAGGTGATCGGCCTTCTGCGCGGCGAGCGCCTGATGGACCTGCTCCTGGGTGGCGAATCCGTTGCGGACGGCGAGGACGCCGAGCTTCTTGTCCTCGGCGCGCAGTTCGACGTATTTTTGTTCGGCAAGAATCAGGTCGACCTGGTCGGGGCGGAGCATGCGCCGCCCGATGAGAATCTTTCCCAGGGGCGCGGAGATGCCGTCGCGCTCCAGGTCCGCCTGCTCGGCGAGGATCTGGTCGAGGGTGGCCTGGTTGAGGAAGCCCTTGCGGAGGGCGATCTGCCCGAACAGGAGGTCGGACTGGGACGGCATTCGGCAAGAGGCGATCCGGCGCCCTCGCGGGACCGGGTACGCGCATCTCCCCTATCGGACCGGACCGGCAGCGGATTCGGGTGACATTATAGCGGGGCAAATGCGACTACGCCACCCGCCTCCGCCCCACGAACGCCGCCAGCAGCAGCACCAGCGCCAGCGCTCCCGTCGGCAGCGTGGGCAGCGCCGAGCCGGTCCGGGTCGCCTCGACGAAGCACTTCTTCGCAGCCACCGGCTTGTCCACCGTGAACGTGGTCGCGATCGAGTGCAGCACGTTCCCGTTCACGTCCTTGGGCGGGTCCATGAAGTACACCATGAAGGCGTACTTGCCGGCGGTCGGGTACTCGTCCCCCGACAGCGCGATCGGCGCGTCGTTCTTCACGGTGAGCACCGCGAAGTCGGCTCCGGTCACGAAGTTCGTCCCCCACACGCCGAGCGGCGAGCAAAGGGTGATCGGCGCCGCCGACTTGTCGCTGGTCGTTCCCCCGGCGCCCAGTTTCTTGACGCCGATCTTGTACGCGGTGGGCATCATCGAGAGGTCGAAGGTGAACTTCACGATGAGCTTGCCGGCGTCGATTTGCTTGAGCGAGGAATTCACCGCGGTCACCGTGGTCTCGACGTCGTAGGGGATCGCCCACACCGGGTTGGTGTAGCAGCGGTGCTCGGACCCGGCGATCGGCGTGACGTCCGGGTTGGACCCGGTGAACGCGGCGAGCGAGTAGCAACTGACCTTCGACACGAGGCCTTCTTCGGTTCCGTTGACCTTCTCGGAAAGGTCGGCGTCGGCCGTGCCGGTCGCCAGGCTGCCGCGCCCCTTGACCACCTTCTCGAAGGAGGTGCCGTAGGGCCGGTCCTGGGTCGGATTCGCATCGCCATCGCTGGTCCGATAGACCAGCACCGAGCTGAGCGCGCCGCCGGCGCTGCCGAAGTCGGCGTTGTTGGCCCAGCGCCAGCCGAAGTGCATCTCCGGGCTGCCGCGCTTCACCAACATCGTCCCTTCGCCCCCATAGGCCCCGCCGCCGCCCATCTTGCCATCGGCGTTTTCGCGTGCGCTGGACTTGTCGTGCCACATCTGCTTGACGGAGTCATACCGGCCCTCGGCGTCCATCGAGAAGTTCACCACCGGGCCGTCCGTGGCGACGTGGTTGCCGTCGGCGAGCGCCTGCATCGCCTTCTCGCCGAAGGTCGCGCCGGCCTTGCCTTCGGTGAACACGTACGAGCGGCAACTGCCGAAGCTGCTGCGGGTCATGCCAAAAGTCGCAGGCATCGGAATCAGCGTCGCCAGCCGGCTGCTGGAGAAGTTGAAGTTGCCGTGCGCGTCGCTGCCCGCCGAGACGTAGAGCTTGCGGATGAACTTCTTGCCGAGCTTGTCATAGAAGGCCCAGCTCATGGTCTTCGACATCATCTCGTGCCAGTTGCGCAGGCCGATCTGGAGCTCGCGGTCCCAGCCGGGCCCGCCCGTCCACCCCTCGTGCACCCACGGGTTCATCGCCTTGAAGTCGATCGCCTCGCCCGGCACCGAGCCCGCGTCGTAGCCGTTGTAGATCTGCAGGCCGCGGAACACGAAGTTGGGCGACCCCTCCGACACGTAGTCGTAGTTGCGATAGATGGGTTTGACGCCGATCGACTTGTCCATGCTGTCGCCGAACCAGCCCTGCATGCTGTACGGGTGCGCGGCGAACGAGAACGCGCCCGTGTTGTCCGGGTGTGCCTTGGTCATGCTCTTCAAGATGGTGTCGAGATAGAGCGGCGCGCCCTCGCCGAGGGCGAGGCTCACCATGCTGCCGCCGTGCCAGGTCCCGGGGACCTGCGCGCCGCGGTAGCCGAGCATGTGGGCGCCGATCGGGATCGGGTAGCCGCTGAAGTAAATGTCCTGGCTGAAGGCGATCTCTTCCCCGCACGCCGGGCCGAAGAGCTCGCGCATGCGGGCGAACTCGCTCTTGATCGTCCCGTCGGCCCCGACGCTCTTCGCGGGCGACGTCGGGCCGAACGGCGGGCGGTGCAGCGGCCCGTTCACGTCGGTCTCGAGCGGGTTCTTATAGAAAGCATTGTGGTCGGTGGTCACCACCTTGCCGTGGGTGTCGGACGGGTCGTCGATCAGGCCGATCGCGTAGGCCGATTCGCGGATCATCTGGATCGGCCCGCCGTACGCCTGCATCGGGGCGAACGGCTCGACCTCGACCGCCTGGTACCACTCGGCGATCGTGTGGTTGTGCGTGTCATAGTAGTGGTTCGCGCCAGGCAGGCTGGGCAGCTTGCCGACGCCGAACTCGCTCATCAACGTCCAGCGCTGGAGGCCGGTCTTCACCGGGATCGCGGCGCCCGCAAGCGTGTAGAACTTCCAGTGAATGTCGACCTGGAAGTACTTCTTCACTGGGGCCGAAGGCATGGCCGCGATGCCGAGCGCCGCCCGCGGGATGCGGAGGATCGCGTGCCGCCCGTTCATCGTCTGGGCCGCGTCTTTGAACAGGTTCAAGTTCTTCGAGCCGTCGGGGCGCAGGACCTCGGCGCCGTCTTCGTCGACCTGAACCAGGCCGGCAGCCGCGATCTCAGGTTCGATCACGCCGCCGAGCATCGCGCTGTCGTCGTAGACCACGGTGCCGGGGGATGTGTAGGCCGGATCGTCCTTGGCGGTGACCGTCACACGGTCGAGGACGAGCACGGGGCCGGCGGCCGCCGTGCCGCGGCTCGGAACGAAGACCAGGAGGGGCAGGTAGGACCGGCCCGCGGCGATGCGGTGCGGCGCGTCCGCGATGATGTCAACGTCGCCCGACTGCTGATAGAGCGGGTCGAGTTCCTTGCCGTCGTGGTTGTTGCCGAGGATGAAGGTCCATGGCCGCTCGACCGGCGCGCCGCCGTCGGCCGAGGCGTAGCGGGCACGGAAGAAGCGGGTGCCCGAGGGGGCCGGGGTAGGCACGGTCCAGGCAAAGTCGGCCGAGGCGGTCTCCCCCACCGCGAGGTCGATCGGGGCCGCGGCCCCAGGCAGGTCGCTGCCGTCGAGCGTGCCCTGAAGCCGCACGCCGCGCAGCGGGACGTTGCCGGTGTTGCGCACGGAATAACGGAAGCGGATCTCCTCGGCGCGGGCCGCAGGCTCGGTCATGCCCATATCGACCAGTTTCAGCGCGGCCAGATCGCGGTCGACCGGCGTGATCACCAGGGTCGACTGGTTGTTGCGCGCGGCCTCCTCGTCTTCGGCTCCGTCCTCGACCGAAGCGACCAGGCGGACCGGAGCCGACGCCAGGAGCGTGTATACGTACGTCCGGCGCTCGCCGGGCTGCAGAGTCTCTTCCTCGAAGGACGGGAAGCGGGTCTGGATCCCGTTCGCGCCCGCGAGCTTCGGAGCCGGAGCTGCGGTTGCGACCGCGCCCGCATTGACCACGTCGATCTCGACGTGGACGACTTCGCCGGTGCGGGGCTGCTCGGGAAGGGCGCGGACGGCGGCGATCGCCAGGTCGCGCAGCGAGCCGCTGCGGCGGGCGAGCAGCCGGGGCAGGTCGAGCCGGCCGAACCCGAACAGGTCGGCGACCGGCGCGAGGCACTCGATCGGCGCCGCGGAGGCGCGCAGCGCCTGCCGAACCTGCGCCGGGGTCAGCTCGGGATTGAGCGAGAGCAGCAGGCCGGCCGAGGCGCTGACCAGGGCCGCCGAGGTCGAGGTCCCGCTCACCGGGCGGTAGAAGTTGGTCGGCAGCGTGCTGATCATCTTTTCGCCGGGCGCGGCGACGTCGATCCGCGGCGACAGGTTCGTCACCGAGCTCACGGTGCCATCCGGGCTGAGCGCGCCGACCGCGATCACGCCCGCGTAGGCCGCCGGGTAGTGAACCTGATTCGTGTTGTCGTTGCCGGCTGCCGCCACCACCACCGCGCCCTGGTCGAGCGCCCAGCGGACGGCCTTCGCCAGCACCTGCGAGCCGGTCCGCGAGCCGAGGCTGATGTTCAGCACCCGCGCGCCGCGATTCACCGCCCACACGATTCCCGAAGCCAGGTCGGCGAAACTCGCCTTGCCACCGCGGTCCGCCACCTTGACCGGAAGGATCCGACAGCCGGGAGCCAGGCCGTCGATCCCGGTCTTCCCGTCCGCCCGCGCCCCGATCAGCCCGGCGATCCCGGTTCCGTGACCGGCGTCGTCATTCGCGTCTTGATCGCCATTTACGAAGTCCTTGCCGGGCAGCAGCACCCCCGCGAGGTCCTCGTGCGCCGGGTCCACGCCCGAGTCCAGCACCGCGATCACGATCTCCTCGCGGCCGCGGGTCAGCTCCCAGGCCTGCGCCACGCCGAGCGATTCGAACACCTTGGCGTTGATCTTCCCCACCGGGTCTGCGCCGGTGAAGAACGGGGAGTGGTTGCACTGCGATACCGTCGCGACGTAGTTCGGCTCCGCCCAGGCGATCTGGGGGGCGCGCTCGAGCTGTTCGACCACCGCCTCGATGCGGCGGGTTCCGCTGTGCCGAGCCACCAGCGCGCCGAGTTCCGGCTCGCGGCGGACGATCGAGAGGCCCAGGTCGACCAAGAGCTTCTCAAAGTCCCGATCGCGCTCGGAAACCGCCGGGCCGATCACCACTTCGTCGAGGATGAAGAAGGACTTCACCGCGTCGCCGCCCAGGCAGACTTCGTGGGCGCGACCGCGCGCCGGAATCGCGATCGGATCCACGGCCGCGTGCTCATGGTGGTGCATCGCTTCGCCGTCGTGCTGGTGATAGAGTTGGGAGTGGGCGTCGTGGGTGCAGGGAGTCGCTGCGGCCAGGACGGGAGCCGTGAACGCGGCGGACTCGATGCCGGGCTTGCCCCAGTGCAAGATCCCCGCCGCCCCGATCACCACCAAGGTCGCGAAAAAGGCGAGCCTACCCGCCGTCCGCGTGGAATGTCCGTTGGCCACCTTGAACCTCCCGATCTCCGGTCTGTTGGTCTCCGGCGCGCGCAGCGACCGCGACACCGTGCTGACATGGAAGATAGCAAAGGGCGTGCCAACGAATCCTCCATGTGACCACCGCAAAGCCTTGGTATTCAATGGATTATCTACGAATCAATAGCAAGACATTCCAAATCGTGAGAAAGGTTTCAAAACGTAACGCCGCTAGTCCCAATTGCCGGATTCTGATCGGAAGCCGAACAAATAGTTGGGACGGCTCCGGTTCACGGCCCGTGGGCGCTTGACGCGGCTCGTGCTCGTTCTCGTCCTTGCCCGAGCCTACCTACCTACTTCGCCGTCTGCTCGCGCTCGCGCGCGAGATCGGTGAACAGGGCGTCCACCCGCTTCAGCAGCACCTCGGGATCGACCTGTTCGTCGAAGACCGATTCGAGCCGGGCCAGGTTGTTCCGGGTAGCCTCGCGGTCGCCGGGCGTCATCGATTCGATCTGCCGCTTGGATTCGCAGCGGGCCTGGTAGCGCGTCAGCTCATCCATTGCGGTCTTGGCCTCCTTGCCCTTCACCTTCTCGAGGAGGCCCCGACGGATCCCGGCGGTGAACTCCTCGACCCGGTCTCGCAGCTTCTTCTCTTCCAGCTTTAGGTCGGACGCCGACACCGTACTCGGGGATTCGCCCGACCCGGCGCCCGCTCCTCCACCGCCGTCGTTGCCCAGTCTCGCGCTGCGTTTCGAGAACAGGCCCGAGACCCAATCTCGCGTCTGAACCTGCTGGCGCGCGGGCGGCTCGGCCGACCCGGGGGCGCTCACTGCAGTGGGCGCCAATCTGGGCGGTGCGGGCTTGCCGGCGAGACGTGCCGCCACCTGAGCCGTGAGCTCGTCGACCACAGCGAACACTTCCGGCTCCGCGCCGGAGGCCGGGATCGAGCCGATCGAAACGAAGCGGTCCCCTTCGCGCCGGTAGAGTTGGGCGATCACGCGCAGCCCATCCTGCGCGTAGAAGACCCCGGAGACGAGCCAGCGCGCGCCGAGTCGCGCCACCAACTCGCGGGTGCGCGGGTTGAGGCTCACCCGGCCGGGCTGCTCCACGGAGGCGTCGTCGAAGGCGCGCTTGCCTTCCGCGGCGGACTGCATCTCGAGCACGAGGTCGTCGCGGATGACGACGTCCCGTCCGGGCTCCTGGCCGAGGTTGGCGATCAGCATTTCCGCCAGGCCCACTTCCAGCCACGCGTGGTTCTCCGCGTCGGGTCCGGGCCGGCCGTTCTTGAAGTCGAAGACCACGATCCGGTCGCCGGCCGCGCTCCCCGAGACTCCCGTGGTAGCCGGGTCCACCTGGTCCCGGTCCCCCGGTTCCGCGTAATAGCCGAAGTAAGCGCTCACGACCGCGATCGTCAGCAGCACCACCCCGACCAGCAAGAAGCCGGGCAGGGGACCGCGAAAAGCTGCGCGAGGCACCCCTTCCATCCGCTCGGAGGGGATCGGAAGCGCCCCCGCCTCCGTGGAAGCCGGGAAGGACTCGGTCGCCAGGATGCGCTCCAGCGAGGCCGCGACCTCGGCCGCGGAGGCGATGCGTCGGGAGGGGGACTTCTCCAGCATGCGGGCGAGCAGGGCGCGTACCGACTGGGAAACGTCGCGATTGAGCTGCTCGATGGGGAGCGGGCGCTCCTCGACGATTTTCTTGAACAGGGCGAGGGGAGTCTCCGCGGCGTGCGGCAGCCGTCCCGAGAGCATCTCGTAGAGGACCACGCCGAGCGAGTAGACGTCCGAGCGCGCGTCGAGCTCGCGGGTCTCGCACTGCTCGGGGGAGCTGTATTCGGGCGTGCCGAGGAACGTGCCGGTGCGGGTGATGCCGGAGTCGGTGCGGCCCGCCTTGGCGAGCCCGAAGTCGGTGACCCTGAGGCGGCCGTCGGCGTCGACGAGGAAGTTGCCGGGCTTGACGTCGCGATGGACGATGCCGAGCTTGTGGGCGGCGGCGAGCCCGAGGGCCGCCTGGTGCGCCAGCTCGAGCGCCTCGCGCAGGCCGACCCGCCGGCGGCGGAGGAGGTCGGAGAGCGGGCTGCCCTCGACGTACTGCATGGCGATCCAGAGAACGTCTTCGCTCCGGCCGGCGGCGTAGACCTGCACGACGTTGGGATGGTCCACCCGCGCCGCGGCGCGCGCCTCGCGCTCGAACCGCTGGGCGAATTCCTCGTCCCCCTGGAGGTGGGCCGGAAGGACCTTGACCGCGACGGTGCGGTCGAGGGCCGGGTCGTGGCCCCGGTACACGATGGCCATCCCGCCGCGTCCGATCTCGCCGACGATGCGGTAGCCGCCCAGGTCGCGGCCCATGACCTGGCGCGTGGTGGGATCGATCTTGAGGGTGGGCGCGGCCGGGGGCGTCTCGGGGCTCGCCGGTTCGGTCATGAATGGTGCCTTTCTCGTCCGCAGCGATGGGTCTCGAGACGCGCGGAGCGCTCCGGGGGTTCCCGCCGGATGATACCAAACATACTGCACGCCAGGTCAATCCGCCAGCGCCGCGCCGCAATCGGCGCACTTCGACTGGTCGTCCTCGGCCACCGTGCCGCAGTAGATGCAGCTGCGACGGGTGCACTCCGTGCAGCGGGACTTTTCGCCGTCGGTGGTCGACTGGCAGTAGGCACAGGTCCGCAGGGCGATCAGCGGCCCGCTTTCGTTCGGATCCGCCTCGGGCGCCCGGGCGGAAGCCGGCGGCTTCTCCCCGGCGGCTTCTCCCCGAACTTCGACGCTCGGCGTCGGTGCGCCCGGATCCAGATACCTGGTCGGCTCGGTCGAGCCGGCGCGGACGGGCGTGTCCGTAGCCGCCGGAGGGACGGGGTGCACCACCACCTCCACCGGGGGTCGCTTGGAGTTCGGTGTATCCACGAGGCCTTCGGGACGGATCACCGTGGAATCCCAGCGTTTCTTGACCGGCTCCTGCGACGCGAGCAGGGCGTCGCGCCGCGGCTCGGTGAGAAATCCGAGTCCCACCATGATCTCGCCGATGCGCTCGACCCGGCCCTTCTCCAGCCAGGCGCGCTTCTGGGTCTCGAGGCACTGCTGCACCTGCTTCTCGCTCAGGAACCGGTTCCGGATCGCGAGCTGTCCGAGCGACTTGTCCTGCACGCGCAGATCGAGAAAACGCTGAATGGTGATGACCCGCTCGACCTGGGCGTGGGTGAGCAAGCCCAGGAGCATCATCATCTGGCCGATCGTCACCGACTCGCCGCGCTGGCGCGCCCGCTCCTGTTCCGCCAGCGCCCACTCCACGTCGGCAGCCGCGACCATGCGGTTCTTCACCGCAATCTGGCCGAAGAGTTGCTCGCCAACGTTGCCCATCCGCCCCTCGTCGAGATGCGTGTCAAGGCCCCGGCGAGACACGCGCTGATCTACTACTTCCGAAAGTCTGCGCAGGGCGCGAAGATTCCTCCAGGATCGGAGGCCCGTCCTGCGCGCATTTCGCGCCGCGACGACGGGGATTAC
>Ga0209514_10008488_pt1 | contig 11645 bp, 10 predicted proteins | sample Subgrocontami58m_FD_187452 | JGI IMG/M metagenome (GOLD analysis project Ga0209514, IMG submission 187452) | Subsurface groundwater microbial communities from S. Glens Falls, New York, USA - GMW37 contaminated, 5.8 m (SPAdes) (version 3) | ecosystem: Environmental > Aquatic > Deep subsurface >...
GAAATATGGATGGAGGACCGTAGACGATGGACGATGGTTTTCGGTCTGCGGTCCACGGTCTACGGTCTGAAACATCGATCTCCGTGGACCTGTCACCACCACATCAAATTCATCCTTCCCGAACTCAAACGGATTATCCCCATACACCAGCGCGCCATGTCCCATGTCATCAAAAATATCCTGATGTTTGAGTGAACCATCCGCTAGGGCGCGGATGTATCTTTCAAGTTTCGGTAAATCTATCTCGCCAGTATGATGTTCGAACACGCCTTCAATTCCATCCCCAAGACGAAATGCCAACGTGTGGAAATTCCCTATATTGACGATAATCTTCCGTCCGCGCTTTGCGACTACAGGGTCAAAGTTTGCACCCAACACCGCGGCGGGGGCAGTATCCATCACTACCAGCGGACAAGGCAACTCTCCCGCCGAGTCCGCTACGGATTGTAGGCGGGTCATGATCTTGGGAATATCATTGGAAAGATAGGCAAAAGCAGAAAGCGAGTTTCTTGCTTTAATTCTTTCATCGAGATAATCAAATCGAAACTGACGATCTGAAATCCCCGCGGGCGCATTGCCATGGTCAAAGACCGCAACTGCAATTGCCGCTAAATCATCCAACGAAACGCCATAATCCATAAAAGTCTTGGAGATTAATTCAAAATCAAAATCTTTCAATTCCAAACTTTCAACCTTCAACCTTAGACCTTCAACCTCATCCTCCCCCACAATCTTTATCCCCAACGCTTCCACTTTGTCCAACTCATCATTGAGCGTTGTCGCGGCTGAGGGCGTCATGTACACAGGAATCCCCGCACGCGCGCATTCTTCGATTGCCCATGCTGAGGGGCCGCCTCCCATTTGATGTCCAGTCAGCAGGATCGGGGTACGTGAAAGAAGCGACTGTTTGAGACGGTGATGAATCATCATGGTCGGCGAAGGCAAAACGAGTTTGAATCCGTTCTCGATGTCGAGATTCGAATCATAAAGAAAAATATCCTGTGTGCCTGTGCCGATGTCTACCGATAAGATTTTCATGGGATTTCGTAGGACAAACTTAAGTTTGCCCTACACCTCAATCCCCAGCCATTGACGGATGAAATATCCGATCACGAACGAGAACGCCGCCACGCTCAGACTCAACCCCGCCATTTCCACGAACCGCTCGCGGAAGGATTCGCCTTTGGCAACAGAAATGTAGTAATTGAAAACTGCGATGATGATAACGGCAGTTGTGAGCGCGATGACAAGGTCAAGGTAATAGTTTTCGAAAAGAAGGTAAGGCAGGATAAGCAGGGTAACTGTGACAATATAAGCAATGCCTGTATAAATTGCGGCGCGCACGGGATGCTTGCTTGTCTTTTCCGAACGAGTGGATAGATATTCACTCGCGGCCATTGAAAGCGAAGCGGCAATGCCTGTAATGAGTCCTGAAAGGGCGATCAACTTTACGTTTTGCAGAGCAAGTGTCAGCCCAGCGAGAGCGCCTGTTAATTCCACGAGAGCGTCGTTGAGTCCGAGCACCACCGAGCCTGCGTATTGAAGTCTTTCTTCATCCAGCATATCAATGAGTTTTTCTTCGTGTAAATTTTCTTCCTCCTGATATTTCGCGGCTTCGGGAATTTCTTTTGCGACAGTTGCGTAATTGCCTTGCGCGGCTTCCTCGCCCATTTCCATAAGTTTGACGCCAAAGGTAAAGCCGAAGAGCATACTTACCAAATAATAGAACCAGACGAAGAACCAGCGCGGTTGGACTTCTTCTTTCGTATATTCCTTCCAGCCATTGTAGTGACGCAGTTCATCCTCCGCGATCTGGTCGAGGATTTTCGCATTTTCCTGTGATTTAATGCGCTGCGCAAGGCGCTTGTAGATGTGATATTCAGTGATCTCGGTTCGTTGAAAGAGAATTACTTTTTTGCGGATGTCTTCGCTGAGTTGCATGAGGGTCTCCTTGTGTGAATTTTCTTGTGGCAATTGTAAGCGATTTTATTAAACAAAAAATTCACCCAACAGTTCAATGCCGGGCGAATTTTTGGGCGATGTTCGTTATGCTTTTTGCAGGACAAAATACCAGTATCTGCGGTTATCCAGGTGGGGCAGGCCATTGGGGGAATCTGGCGTAAGACCCGCGAAGTGATAGAAGGATTTACGAAGGATGGCGGGCACGTATTTATCAACCAGTTGCATGCGCCGTTCACGGTCCAATTCCATGGCTTTCAACACATTGTTTGTGATGTCTTCCTCTTTGATCAGTTTCAATCCCATGTTCTTTAACTGCGCGTGCCAGATCGCCACTTTTTCTTCGTAACGCAGGTCGGTATAAAGAAAATATCCATCCGGCTTGAGCACTCGCCGGACATGCCCATAGAATTTTGTGATGTTCGGATAGTAGAGCGACGCTTCCACATTGACCACCACATCAAAGGAATTGTCCGCGAAGGTCAAGGCTTCGGCATTTCCGTGGTGGAATTTGAGGCCTTCCACATTATTGTAATGCTGGCGGCAGAATTCGATGGCGCGTGCGGAAAAATCCACGCCCGTATAGGATTTAGGTTTGAATTGACGCATGATAAAGTGCGCGCCTCCGCCCCGCCCGGAGCTGACTTCCAGCGCTTCGGCATTTTCCCAGTCTATGTCTTTGGCAACGTGGTGATAAAGCTGTAATGGGTAGCGGTGGATCTCATCTTCGGGGTCAAGAGGAAAGGTCTCATTTCCCAGCTGATGCGCCGTGTACCCAAAATTCATGTAGAGCACGTCCTTTTTCAGGTTCAAGGTGGAGAGAAATTCATATTGCAGGCGGGTGAGCCAGCTTTTGATGTTTGGAAAATGGTGAAATAACAACTTATTAAGCATTTCGCTCCTCATCACGAATTTGGATTCATAAAGAGGTCTCTTTATATTTAGAATCCCGTGAATATATAACCCTGTGATGTTTACTGGGATAGCATTGGTTTTGATTGTGATAAATGGTGAAAACAGCAGACAACCTGTGTAAGCCGGGAAAGCCCCCTTGAGCCGTCCAGTTCAACCACTGGACATGTTGAGTTTTTTGTAATAACGGTCCAACCAGAGATTGGACCACCCCCACAAGGTCGAATCCAGGACGATTTGTTTTACTTCAGCGCGGGTGATCCTGGCTTCGGTACCGAATATCTCGGCATTATTCCGGCTGACCGCCAAAGTGCGGATGGCGAACATTAATGGAAAGATACAACCAAGCCGTATCCCATGTTGCCACCATGGCAGGGACTTTACGTAGGTCAGCGCATGTTTCAGATGACGTTCCGCTTTTTCGATCATCCTGTCCAAAACCTTGAGCGCCTGTTCGCGGTGTTGTGGGTCAAAGAACTGTTCGGCGGAAAGCCCCATGTCTGCAAGGTATTTTTGGGGTATATAAACCCAGCCGCGCTCAAAATCTTCCCGCAGGCCGCGGATCACATTCACAGTCTGGAGGGCCAGCCCAAATTCACGCGCGAGCGGCATGATCTCCTTTAGCCTGCGGCGGATGCTGAACGAATACCAGGCAAACAACTGGGTCACCAGATAGCCAACCCGCCCGGCTACTTCGAACATGTAATCATCAAGGTCGTTTTCATCAATCAAATTTGGTCCATGCTTTACCCAGCGCGCCATGCCCTGCGTGCTGTGGATGACTTGTTTAGTGATGATCTCCTGCACGGCCAATGGCAGGGAATGTAGATGCAATAATATTTCCTTTGCATGTTGCGCCACGATCGCATCCGGGTTGTTGGTATCCGCATTTGTCAATTGACTGGTGAGCGTTTCGATCTTTTCCTTTTCACGAAGGATATCTACCCACAAGTTCAACAACGCAACCTTTTCATCTGCATCCATCTCTTCATTATCTTCCAGATAATCGGACACCCTTAAAAGCAAATAGGCGATTGTGGTTGCGTCGCATAGAATGCCCGGCAGGCGTTCAATGCCAAGCGAGAACGTGCGGCTGGTGATCCTCAATAAATCACGTGAATTCATAAGACGATCCTCATCAATAATGATGTGTGTTGGCCTGGGTGCATATATCGAAAAGGGTACTGCTCTTGCCCGGGCTTGGCGCCCTTCATTTACCCGTTTTTGATTCTCTGAGTTTTAATTCTAAGGCGTTCGTACAGATAACACCTTTGGCAACCTCTCTAATTGTTCTCTATCTAATGTGACCAACTCTGTGCCAAAGCGTAAAGATACCGCTGCATATACCGCGTCACTGCCGCGTAAACGATGTTGCGCCGCTACTTCCACGGCTAAACTCGCAAGGCTTTCATCCAGATCGATTAAAGTAATATTGGGGAATTTTTTCAATTCGTTCGCGAACGCGATCCCAAGTTCTGGTTTTCCTTGGCCGCGCGCAATAGCCGCAGAGATTTCAGGGAGAACAAGAATGGGTACGATGATTGGAACAGATTGCTCTCGCACACTCATCATAAACGCCTTGCTGACCTGGTATGCGGACTCTGTGGGCGTAAACGCGCTGACAAATACACTCGCATCAATCGTGACGGTCATCTTTACCGCCGCATTTCTGAAAGAATTTCGACTGCGCTCTTTTCGTTCTGCCAGCCCTTGCCGATCTCTTCCCCCAATTTCATCAATCGTTCCCACACTTCCTCCGCAGATTGTTGCGGGACGATGGCATCCAACGGAATTATAAGCGCAGCAGGTATTCCGCGTTGTGTAACAACGTAGCGCGCGCGTTTTTCCTTCACGGCGCGAACCACTTCAGACGCGTGTATTTTTAATTCACGAATGCCGATCTCTTCTGTTTTTTGTTGTTTCTGTTTCATGTAGTCACCTTTGTGACTACATCTTACCTCCGCTCAATATTCATGTCAAGTCAGTGATAACTGTTTGAACGTATAATACCATCATCATACACTATATCTTTGGAGCAACTCCATGACCTCACCCAAAACCTACATCGTAAACGACTAGGCGACAGAGACCGACACCCTCGATTTCACGCCATACGTTGAAACCCTCGCGGACATTATCCAAACGGGCAAATACACCATTGACCATCGGCGTGTTCGGCACGTGAGGATCGGGCAAGACTTCACTGATAAAATATGAAATGAGATGACCGAAAATCGTAGGCTCAAAGTATTCCTGTGTCATTCAAAAGATGACAAACCTAAAATACGAAAACTTTATAATCGGCTAATTGCCGATAATTTTGATGTGTGGCTAGATGAAGTTAAATTAATACCTGGGCAGGATTGGGATTTTGAAATTAAAAAAGCAGTTCGTAATTCAGATACAGTGGTTGTCTGCCTCTCCAATAGCTCAACAACAAAAGAAGGGTATATTCAAAAAGAGATACGCTTTGCTCTTGATGTTGCGGATGAAAAGCCAGAAGGAACGATTTTTCTTATCCCTGCTAGATTAGAAGATTGTATTGTTCCAAGCAGAATAAGTCGCTTTCAATGGGTCGATTTATTTGAAAAAAGCGGCTACTCAAAACTAAAAGAGTCACTCCATCTTCGTATAGATGATTTAAGTATTCGTTTTGATTCAAATGAAATATTGCCTAAAACCATTAAAGATACAGTTAGTCTTCCAATACTAGGATCAATTCTTACCGGTGTGCCTTTCCCAGAATTAAAACCGAACGTAAAACTTGATTATCGTGAAAATGAGGAAACTATAGAAATTGCTCGAGAACTATTACCTGCATGGGAAAAAGGCAAAGACCTCTTTGCTCTTGAGGTTAGAAGTGATAGTTTAGTTGATGCAATGATTAATGATGGTGATATAGTGGTATTGAAACCTGCTACAAAAGTTCGCAATGGCGATATGGCAGCTATTTGGCTTCCAAGACATAATGAATCTATGCTTAAATTCTTTTTTGAAGAAAATGACCGATATCGTTTACAGCCTGCTAATCCTGAGATGAAACCAATCTATATAAAGAAAGATGAGCCTATAGAGATAAAGGGAAAAGTTATTATGGTTATTCGCCAAGTAAAGCCCGATTGATAAAAAAGTTCATCGACTATAACCAAACCTCCGAGTTCTTTAAGAACTCGGAGGTCTGGCATATCTAGCAGATCAAGTATTACTTTTTCTTTAGCATGGCGGAGATCAACGCACACAAGGCAGTATTGACCTGTTCTGCTGTCGTAAATACTTTCGCCACATCGGGATCAATTACCGCCACAAGAGGCGCGTCTTTCATGCGGGCTGAAAAACGATTGGGCTTGGCTTAGCTGTAATCGAAGCGATATCCTTTCGCCATTTCAGCAGTTCTACGAGGTTTTGTAACGGGCGTTTTTTTTCATAGTCTTTTATTTCATCTATCGTTGCGCGGCACGCGCTGATAATTCGGACTGTGTCTTTCATTCGTTCTATAAAACATGCTGTTGGTTTTTCAAATTTTGATAGTTGCTTTTAATTCTCTAAGCAGCTGATAAGTATCTATATATAGTACACCGAATTTTCTGCAGATATTAGGGATCTTAACTTTCTTAGATTCGATGCTCACTAATTTTTCTTGTGTAACAACAACAGCATTTGTAGCCTTTGCAAGTGCAATTACCCAAGGGTCTGCACCAGAAAGAAATTCTGATGCTTCATGCTGAGGGTAATTTTCATTTACATAATCTGCAATGGCCTTCAATTCATCCTGAACATCTTTATCAGGCTCAATGAAACAACCACTTTCTCGCCGCTCGCGAATCCACTTAGCTAGTTCATCATTACCATCAGTTAGTTCTTTATAAACCAATGTTGATGTAGAAATTATCTTCTCTTCAGTTTTTTGAACTATAAGTTCCCAAAAACCAGGGGCGATGTCAAATCCATAAGGGCCATTTTTGGCTTGAATTAATACGTTAGTATCAAGACAATATTTCCGCATTCCACCCTACCTTATTTCCAACTTTTTGGCGATATTATCAAGAGATTTGACTTTTATACCAAGTAGACTTGCAGCGTCGCGATAGAGCAATTTTCCTTCATATGCAAGAGACACAACAGTATTAGTTAACAATCTACTGTTTCGAGCAAAAAGAGTTGCGTGAAAATCTCCGCCACTGCTTTTCGCTACACTATCTTCTTTGCGTTTATTTTGATTCTCAATTTCTAAATCATAATAATAGAAGAAATCATCTTTTGTAATTCTGTTTAGGTCAAGCGCGCGTCGAAGAATTACAATGGAACTTACACGAAATCTACTAACCAATTTTTCTAAGTTAGCTTCAACAGATCTATCTCTTTGCCATTCCAATAAAAATATTTTTTCAGGAACAAGCAATTGGGCAGCGACGCGATCACAAAAAATCTCAATGTCAATATTAGGGGGGGCATTTTTCAGGGCTATATTGGAGACCCCGCTCTCTCCAATCCATAAATGCGCAAGTTCATGTGCAAGCGTGAATATTTTAGCAACTTTATAATCACGTGCATTTATAAATACAAGGGGGGCAAATTCGTCACTTATTGCAAAACCGCGAAATTCATCCACAGACAATTTTCGGGTATTGTCGTTGCCTACAACACCGCTTCGTAAAACGAGAATGTTATTAGATTCGGCGTGTTGTATAAATTTTTGTAAGAAGTCTCCCCAATTAGATGCATCTTGACGAAGTTTTTCATCAATACCAAGAGTTTGGCTTATATCTTCAGCAACTTTGTTTGGATCATCATTAAGGTTAAACCGACCAACAAAACTTAATGGTTGATAGCCTTCTTGTTGTAAATATTCTCGATACCACTGTTGCTTTCGCAATACACTATTAAGTAAATCAACAAACTCGGCACTAAACTTTTTTGGAGTAGCGTTGCGTACTGTCCGCAAGTCTGGTATAGAGACTCTCTCATCTGGAACAGTGGAAAGAAATAAATACCCGAACGGGACACGTAAAGCATGGGCAAGGTTTTGTGCCTGATTAAATGTGGGCCAGCCTTGACCATCTTGCCAGGATATTATTTTCTCAGGTTTAACATGAGCGCCTTGAGCTACCTTCTCAATGGGAAGGCGAGAACGATCAATAGCCCAACGCAGTAGATTTGGCTGAATAAAAGCTTCTGTCATATTTGGATACCTGAAATCTACGTATATTATATACGGGAAGCAGGCATATTCCGAATTACATTTTCCCGCCGAATATAAAGTCCTGCAACTTTCTTTCGTCAGTACAGGACTTTATCATCAAATTTATTACTTCTTCTTTTTCTTGACCGCACTCTTCTTCACAGGTTTTGAAGTCTTCTTCGCGGCGCTTTTCTTTGCAGGCTTTGCCTTTTTATTGGGAACACTCTTTTTTGTGGGTGCTACTTTTTTACTCTTTCCTTCTTTCTTCTTACTTTCCTTTTCTTCCACAGCCTTCGCTATCTTCACAAACCTCTCCACCATCCACCCTACGGCGAGACCTGTGATCATTTCCCCAGGTTTTACTTCCACAACCACGTCACCTTTGGCTGCGGCGCGTTTACGCACAGCCGCCAAATCCAAGCGTGCGGATTTGGCGGCACCTTTGCTCATGTGGACAGTGGCAATATGATTGGGTTTTCCGCTTGCAATGGCTGTAAGTATGGCTTTGGCAGGCAAGTCCCATGCCGTCACGCCTTTGCCATAACGTCCCTGCCTGGGAAAATCTTTTTCGTCAACGCGCTTGGCTTTTCCGTCACTGGCGAGCAGGAAGATCTCGCCTTCGGTGGGCAGCACTTCCATGCCAACCACTTCATCTTTACGCGAAGCGTCCAGTTTGATGCCGTTCACACCCGCGGCGACGAGTCCCATCGGGCGCACATCATCTTCCTTGAAGCGGATCGCCATACCGCTGGAGGTGACGAGCAGGATGTCCTTCTTTTTACCATCCGTTAATCCAACCCAACCCAGTCTGTCACCTTCATTGACGCGCACCAAGGTAAACGTCTGTGAAGAAGGTCCGGGCAATTCGGTGATCAGACTCTTCTTGACCATGCCGAAGCGTGTGGCGGTCAGCACGCAAGTTTCTTCGCCGAGAATGGATTTGCCTGCTGGCAACGAAAACACAGCCGCGAGCGGATCCGTTTCAGTCAATGGCGATACTTTGTAATACATCGAACCTTGACTCAACTTATCCGCTTCAGGAATCAAGTGCGCGGCAACAGCGGCGGCCTTACCCAGCTTGCTCACGAAATAGATCGTCTCCGTTGTGGAAGCCTTCACCAGGAATTTCGGCGCGTCGTTGCCCGAATGTTTCGGTTGTTTATCGTCATGAGTGCGCGAAACCAGCCCATCTTCCGTTACCCCGACCCACACGGCTTGATGCGGCAACTCGCGCGCGGTCAACGTCTTACCAGCTTTTGCGCCTGCCTTCAAATTCACGATCTGCGTGCGGCGGCGGTCGCCATACGCGGCTTTCACTTTCAACAACTCATCCGCCACCACACCGCGCATCAACTTCGGAGACTTCAATAAAGTAACCAATTCCTTGATGATGGCGGTCACTTCTTTAAATTCGGTTTCGATCTTCCTGCGTTCAAGAGCGGCGAGTCTTCGCAGTTGCATATCAAGGATGGCGTTCGCCTGCAACTCTGTCAGCTTGTAGCGCTTCATCAGTTTTTGCCGGGCAGTTTCCACGTCAGGCGCAGATCGAATGATATTGATCAACTCATCCAAATTCTTTAATGCGATTAAATATCCCTCAAGGATATGCGCGCGCGCTTTGGCTTTTTCCAGATCAAATTCAGCCCGCCTCTTTACGACCGTCAGCCTGTGTTCCACGTAGACGCGCAGGGCCTGTTTGAGAGTCAATGTGCGCGGTTCGGCGCGCCCGTTTTCATCGGAGACCAACGCCAGCAGGTTGATACCGAAGGTGGTCTGCATGGGTGTGCGTTTATAAAGGTTACGCAGGACGATCTCAGGATCGGCATTCTTCGTCATCTCGAGCACGATGCGCATGCCCTGACGGTCGGATTCATCGCGCAGGTCAGATAAGCCTTCGAGATGACCATCGCGCGCCAGCTCGGCAATGCGCTCGATCAAACTGGACTTGTTGACCTGATACGGTAATTCTGAGACAATGATTCGGCTCTTGCCCCTTTCCATCTCTTCTACATGCGCCTTGGCCTGCACCGTGACTCGTCCGCGCCCCGAACCATACGCGGATTCAATGCCATCTTCACCTTTTTCTTGAATGATGAGGCCGCCCGTTGGGAAATCGGGTCCCTGCACGAACCTCATTAATTGTTCAACATCAATATCGTCGAGTTTTTCCCAACGATCGATCATGTAGGTCAGCGCATCCACGATCTCGCCAAGATTATGCGGCGGAATGGAGGTTGCCATACCGACAGCGATACCCGTTGCGCCGTTCACCAATAGATTGGGAATCGCAGCAGGCAGAACCTGCGGCTCTTCGAGCGTATCGTCAAAGTTGGGGGTGAAGGCGACTGTATCTTTATTAAGATCAAACAGGATATCCAGCGCAGCGGAAGTAAGTCGCGCCTCGGTATAACGCATCGCAGCAGGCGGGTCGCCATCCACCGAACCGAAGTTACCCTGACCATCCACAAGCAGCATGCGCAGGGAAAAATCCTGCGCCATGCGCGCCATGGCTTCATAAACCGCCGAGTCGCCATGCGGATGATATTTACCAAGAACTTCACCCACGATACGAGCGGACTTCTTATAAGCCGTGTCCGCGCGTATGCCCATGTCGTACATCGCGTATAGAATACGCCGTTGCACAGGCTTGAGTCCATCACGCGCATCGGGCAGGGCGCGCGCCACGATCACGCTCATTGCATAATCGAGATACGACTGCTGCATTTCAGTGTCAATGTCTATTTTTTTAACAATACCGAGTTCCATATAGGATCCTTTTTCAAACACAAAGGACACGAAGGGCACTAAGGAAAACCTTTGTGTACTTCGTGTCCTTTGTGTTTAAGAATTTTGAATATATGTTCTATTTCGAGGCTTATCTTACGGGTAAAAATGGAAGGCGTCAAGTGCGATTAAAATTGCGGGTGTTTGCCAGCCTTTAGCGAATCCGTTACAATCAACTTAATTCAGATGTAACCTGTGAAAGTGAAACAGTAGTTAATTTTAAATGCAAAGGTGATCAAATGAGGTTATTAAGAAAATTGTTCGTGTTATTTTTTATTGCCTTGTCTGGTTGTATCAATGCGCCCGTTACACAACAGATATCAGAGTCTCCCCAAAAAGTTACTACCTTCAAAAATACAGTGGTTAGCCTGACCTTCGACGACGGGGCTGCGGACAATTATGATGTACGCCCCATTCTTTCTCAAAATAATTTACACGCCACTTTTTATATTTCAAGTGGTTTGACAGGAACAGATGGCTATATGACCGGGGAACAGTTGCGCGGATTATATGAGGACGGCAACGAAATTGGCGGGCATACGCTAAACCATGTCAAGCTTACTGAAATAAGGGGGATGCTCTGAAAAAGGAAATCTGCCAGGACTATGCAAATTTAATGGGCTATGGTTTCAGTGTCAATTCCTTTGCCTATCCTTTTGGACATTACGATGAAGAAGCAAAGCATGCAGTGATTGATTGTGGATATGATAATGCGCGCGGCGTCAGCGGCGGGCCTGAGGCAATTCCTCCCGCAGATAAATATGCATTAAGAGCCATGCCATATATTGTGAGCGACACAAGTGTGTCAAAA
>Ga0209514_10008491_pt1 | contig 11644 bp, 13 predicted proteins | sample Subgrocontami58m_FD_187452 | JGI IMG/M metagenome (GOLD analysis project Ga0209514, IMG submission 187452) | Subsurface groundwater microbial communities from S. Glens Falls, New York, USA - GMW37 contaminated, 5.8 m (SPAdes) (version 3) | ecosystem: Environmental > Aquatic > Deep subsurface >...
CAAATCTTTTCAGATGGGCTACACACCCAACACGGTTTTGTGGGACGTGGAGACGACATTCCCCACCGTGACCGGCAACTACACGCCGCATAACTACGACGGCGGAGAGCGCGGCCCCGTGCGCGTGCGCGATGCCCTGCAACTCTCGCTCAACATTCCAGCGGTCAAGATGGTCTACTTAGTGGGCGTGGAAAACGCGCTTGATTTTGCCACGAGCCTTGGATACTCCTCCTTTGGCGACCACTCGGCGTTCGGGTTGTCGCTCGTGCTTGGCGGGGGCGAAGTGAAGCTCCTTGAACACACCAACGCCTATGCCACGCTTGCCAACGAAGGCGTTCACTATGACACGGCGGCGATTCTGCGTGTCGAGGATAACGACGGCACCGTCCTAGAAGAATGGCGGGCGCGCGAAGGCAAAAAAGTCGTGGACGCAAACGTGGCCAGAACCACCTCATACGTACTTTCCGACAACGCCGCGCGCACGCCGGTATTTGGTGCGACGAGCTACCTGCAGCTTGGCGAACGACCAGTCGCGGCCAAGACGGGAACGACAAACGACTACCGCGACGGCTGGCTCATGGGCTACACACCTTCGCTTGCAGTGGGCGTCTGGGTGGGCAACAACGACAACACCCCCATGAATAAAGCAGGCGGGTCGATCGGGGCGGGCCCGATCTGGAACGGATTCATGTCTCGAGTGCTTCAGGGCAAGCCCATCGTGCCCTTCACGCCCCCCGTGATCGAGGCGACTGGCAAGGCGATCCTCGACGGCAGTGTGGGCTCGACAACCGTCGTCATCGACCGCGCCTCTGGCAAACTCGCTACGGAATATACCCCCGACTCTTATCGCGAAGAGCGCACATACGCGCAGTACCACTCGATCCTCCATTACGTTGACCGCACTGATCCTCGAGGCCCCACGCCAGAGAACCCAGAAGAGGACGAGATGTACGCGCCATGGGAGGCGGCCATCGCCACGTGGCTCCAAAAGAAACAGACCGAGACGGGCACACCGATCCTCAACGAGGAGCCTCCAACGCAGGAAGACGATCTCCACGTGCCTAAAAATTTCCCGAGCGTACGAATCACCAACCCCGACAACGACGACGAACTCGACTCCCGCAGTTTCACAGTCTCGGTTTCGGCCGATGCCCCTCGTGGCATGATGAGCCGAGCGGAGTTCTACATCGACGGCCAGTACCTGGGTTCCGATGCGAACTCCCCGTTCTCGCTCTCGACCACCATCCCAAGTTCGATCTCGCGGGGAGTGCACACACTCAAAGTCATCGCCTACGACGACATCGACAACAGCGGATCCGACACGGTCACCATTCAACTCAACGCCGATGCGGGGAGCGAGAGCCTGGAGCTCATCGATCCTAAAAACGGCCAGACGATCGAGCGCAAGAGTGAGACCTACACCGTCGTTGTCTCACTCAAAGACCCCGAGGCGTACCGCTCCGCGAGCCTCTATGCCGAGGATCTCTCAACGGGCTCCTTATCGCTCGTTGGCCAGACCCTGAACCCTTCCTCCCCGTTCCTGACATTCGACTGGACGCTCCCCCAATCGGGCACGTGGGCGCTCTCTGCGCGCGCCATCTCCAATGATGGATCAGCAGAATTGTCGACCGCCGGCGTCCTGGTTGAGGTCGTGCCAGCAAGCGAGTCGACTCCGACTGAATCAACAGAGCCGGCACAGGACGGACAGACGCAAGGCGACATCTTCGTCCCAGAGACGGACTTGAACCTCTTTTGACTCGTGTCATTGCGAGGCCTGAAAGGCCGAAGCAATCCTCCGGTTCATCGAAGGATTGCTTCGTCGGTCGACGATCAACTCCCTCCTCGCAATGACACACGATGGGATCGAAAACCCACCTCTTAACCAAAAACCGCCCTGAGAGACCGTTGAAATACTCCCTTTTGTCATTGCGAGCGACCGCAAGGGAGCGAAGCAATCCTTCGATTGCTAAGGAATCAGTGGATTGCTTCGTCCCGCCACGCTTCGCTCGCGGCTTCGGCATACTCCTCGCAATGACACAATTTTGGAGTATTTCAAAAGTCGGTCTCCGCGATTGCATTGACAATCGGGCGGTTTTCTGGTATCTTAGATAGTCGAGAGAACTGGCAAGAACCTTCCACCCACGGCAAAGGAGCCACCATGTCGAACTTCGACCAGGTCATGAACGCCCTGATCATGGTGGCTGGTCTGGGCAACGCCCTGATCATCGCCTTGCAGGGATTCGACCTCCTGAAGACGAAAAACTCGACCGGCGTCTCGGTCAAGATGTTCTCCTTCTTCATCGGCTTCCAGGCCGTCCTCGCCGTCAACGGTTGGCGCCTGGACGACCCCTGGCAGATGTGGGGGATGATCGCCAGCATCGTGTCGACGAGCTGGGTGCTCTTCCTCGTCATCCGCTACCGCAACCCCCAACCCCGTTCCTAGGAGGACGACATGGATTTCCCAGAATGGTCCCGAGAGGACCTAGACGAGCGCTTTGGCCGCCTCCCCGCCCACAGCGAAGCCCCCACGCGAGCCGAGCTTCAGGCACGGCGGGATGCAGAAGCTGAGTACTACACCGATGCGCCCCACTTCGACGAGGATGAATGGGATCTGCACGACCCCTGGACCACCATCCCGGACGAGGGGATCAAGATGGCGCTCCACGCCATCGTCCGCACCTCCACCTCGGACGAAGAGATCCGGCGTCGGATCGCCAACGAGCTCCTCTACCCCCACGAGGTAGCGATCGTCTCGCACCTCCCGACCGACCGTGTCGGCCGCCAGGCTCTGATCATCGTCGCCGCCCTCGGTGGCCCCATCCGCGCCGACGGCGCAATGGTCATGGTCATGGTGCGCGGCCCTCGCGGCAACGCGATCGACATCTGAACCCACAACCTTACGGCGCGGACACGCAGTAGTCCGCCGCCATCGCTACGCGACCCCGCGCAGCAGCTGACCCCGCGGTCGGCGAGAAACATCCCAACGGATGGCTCGCTGTCTTGCGGGGTGTTTCTTTTGGCCGCAGGCTGGGTGTCCTGTTTTAAAAACGAGGCCGGTGCCTCGTTTTCAGTTAGACAATTTCTTTAACCTTCACAGTACGCGCCGTTGCGTTTGAGGGTACACCGCCGAGCGGTGCAGGATTGAAACGATAATGATCTCGGTCGCCTGGACATGGTAAACGACCCGATAATCCCCTACCCGATATTTTCTAAACCCCTTCAATGGCGACCCCAAAGGAATACCGATCAACGGATCTAGTAAAATCTCCTCATGAATCACTTCTTTGACCCGAACCTGGATCCGATCAGGCAACTTCTGGATATCTTTCCTTACCTTTGGGTGGTAAACCAGACGATATCCTACCCCCATACCTCCTCGTGAGTTAGCCCGCTCCCTTTCTTAAATGAACTCATGCGTTTCTCGGCCACTCTCAAAAGTTCCGCATCTTCTCGAAGGTTGCGCATATACTCGCGCAGGGCGTTTTGGATGAGCTCACTGCGCGTTTGAGATGTTTGCTTCGAAATCTTGTCGATTGCTTTGGTCATCGTTTGTGGAAGAGATACAGACAAGACGGTCGTTTGACGTGCCATAGGAGTAATACTTAGTAATAACACGTGAATGGTAGTGCTTTCTTCGGTTTAGTGCAAAGCGGGGTGGGTCAGGTGCCACGACCCGATAAAGGATTACTTCGCGTGTTCGCAATGACAAATATTCTTATAGACTCACACTCGGATATCGATCTGGCTGATGAAAATCGGGCTGCTCGCCTGGTACCGGTGAGTACGCCAGGAACTGGCCGGCCATGATGGTAAAGGCGTTCAGCGCGCGGAGATTCTCTGGGATCATCTTCCAGGGAATGGTGAGCGAACTCTTCCAGAACTTCTCGCCGGTTTTCTTCAAGCGCAGAACTGGCGCGAAGGACTCGTAGGCATCGCTGCGGTGGCGAATCGAATCAAACCCAAGCGCGAGGTAATGCCCGCCTGCTCCCAGTTCGATCTCGATGTACGTGTGACCAGGACCCACAAGGAACAACTCGACCACATCGAACTCCCACAGGCCTTCCACACGCGAGCCCATTGGTGCATCTGGCACCTTTTGGTCGTGAAGCATGGGAGCCTCGGCTCGCAAAAGAATCCCGTCCTTCATCTGAGAAAGAAAGACGTCGACAAAGAGACGGTCGTCGGGGCACGACGAGCCATCCCAGAGTCGATCGACTCGAAGATGGAGCTCTTGTGGGAAGTGTGGAATGCGCAGCATAGAGCTTTCATCTTACCAAAACCAAAAGACAGGCACGAGCAGCCTGTCTTTTTTGTCTTGTGTGTGTCGCCCGATCAGCCAGCCACGGAAAAGTAGATCACCCCCAGGATGATGAGTACTCCCCCGATCGCCCAGAGAAGGGCGTTTTGTTTGTTCTCGGCCATAAAAAAATGGTTGAGTCGTTGAGTGGTTGAGTGGTTGAGTCACTAAACGACTCAACCACTCAACCACTTTACTTACTGCTTAATGGGCATCACGACGTAGCGGAACCCTTCAGTCGCCCCCTTGGGGGTCAACAGGCATGGGTTGCCGGGATCGATCATCTCAAACATCACCTGGTCAGATGAAATGGCCTGAAGACCGTCGAGCAGATAGCGATAGTTTACCGTAACGGTATTGGCCTGCCCAGAAACGTCCGCGCTGCATTGGCTTTGGTTATGCCCGCGCGTGGCGTCGGTGGCGCTCACACATAGTTGCTTGCTCTGTGGGTCAAATCCTAGACTCACGTCAAAGAGGCCATTTTTTGAGAAAAGGCTGGCGGATTTGACGGCTTTCATGAAGTCCTCCCGATCAATGAGCGCTTGAGTCTGGAACTGGGTCGGAATGATTTGGCGATAGTCTGGGTATTGCTCGTCGATGATGCGGGAAATGAGCTCAACCGAGCCATACACGAACACGACTTGGGATCCGGAAATGCTCAGTGTCAGAAAGGAAGGGAGCTCCACGTCATCTTTGAAAACCGAGAGGATGCGATTGACCTCTGCGAGCGTCTTGGCTGGCACGACAAGAGCCATAGGTTCCTCGATTGGACTCACGACTGGAATGGTGGCCTCTGCGAGGCGGTAGGAGTCGGTTGCGGCCATCGTGAGACGCCCTTCGTCCTCATGGGGAACAAATTGGAAAGAGACGCCCGTGAGCTCTGGGCGTGACTCGTTGGTCGTCACCGCAAAGAGAACTTGCGAGAGCGCGCGTTTAAAATCGCCTACAGGAATCTGAACGGAGCGCTCACCCAAAACACGAGGAACAAGAGGGAATTCCGCCGACGTCAGGCCGTTGATCTTTGTCTTGTGTGTTCCGCACTCGATTTGAGCTGCTTGCTCGTCGGCTTGAATATGGATTGTTTCATTTGGAAGAAGAGAGACGTAGTCGAAAAAGAGTTTTGATGGAATAGTGTACTCTCCTGGCTCGTCGACTTTTCCTCGGACAGAGCAGTTCACGGCCAAGTCAAGGTTCGTGGCGGTAAAACGGATCGTCCCTCCTTCTGCTTTCAGAAGAACATTTTGAAGAATGGGGAGATTTGTATTTTTCGCCATGAGATGACTTGTGATGCTCAACCCTTGGTGGAGGTTGTCCTTGGTGCAAGAGAGCTTCATATCAGTCCGTAAGTCATTATAAGAATTAGATAGAGAGATAAAGAAAGAAGTAATAGTAGGGGCTGTGGGGAAAGAGGATAAAAAGTTTTTAGCTTTCACGTTAGCGCAGAAAACGGGAAGAGCCGTGTGCATGAAAGAGGGGAAAAGAGAGCGGATACTTTGTGGAGGAAGAAATGAGAAGGGAGAGGGAGCACACGCAACCAGAGCGAGCGCACATCCTTACGAGCACTTATCCGTAAGAGTATCGCCTACTCATCCACAGGGATAGCTTGTGGACTAGAGGGCGTATAACTTCTGCTTAATCAGTTCAAGATCGTGCTGGAGCTTCTCGTCTTCAAGCAGACAGGTGGTGATTTTGTCGTACGCATGCATCGCGGTGGTGTGATCGCGGCCGCCGAGCTCGGTTCCGATCGACGGATAGCTGGATCGCATTTCCTCGCGCATGAGGTACATCACGATCTGACGAGGGAATGCGAGGCGCTTCTGGCGGCTCTTTCCTAGAAGGTCGTCGAGGTGGACGTCGAAGTAGTTGGCGACGGTGATGATGAGCTGCTTGGGCGTGACGTTCTTGCGATTCATCGCCGGCTGGAAGCTTGCAAGGATAGGTTTAACGGTCTCGAGCGTCGGACGGGTGTTCTTGAACTGGTGAAAGGCGATGATTTTATTGAGCGCGCCCTCAAGCTCTCGGACATTGGTTTGCACGACGGTGGCGACGTGGTGCAGGATTTCCCGATCCATGGAATATTGTTTTTCTTGGCATTTTGTGCCCAAAATCGCACAACGAGTTTCGAAATCTGGGCTTCCGACATCCGCGAGCATGCCGGATTCAAACCGTGAGGTGAGGCGATCTTCCAGACTGGCGATGGCCTTTGGGGGACGATCACATGAGATGACGAGCTGTTTGTTGTTTTGGTAGAGCTGGTTGAAGGTATGAAAGAATTCCTCCTGGGTTTCCACTTTTCCGCCCAGGAATTGGATGTCGTCGACCAAGAGAGTGTCCACGGTGCGGTACCGGTTCTTGAATTCATTCATGCGACTGGAGCGCAAGGCGCCAATGAAGTCGTTGGTGAAACGTTCGCACGTGATGTAGAGGATTTTTGCGTTTGGATTTTTTCGCATGAGCTCGTTGCCGATGGCTTGAAGGAGGTGCGTCTTTCCCAGCCCCACGCCCCCGTAAATAAACAACGGATTATAAATGCCGCCGGGCTGTGCGCAGACAGCTTGAGCGGCGGCATGGGCGAGTTCATTTTGTTTTCCAACGACAAAGGTCTCAAAGCAGTACTTTCCATTGAGGGAGAATTCTCCGGTGCGGATCTCTTTGACCTCTTCTCGAGGTGGTTGGTACATCGAATGTGGTGTTGCGAGCGTTTCTGGTTTTGTTTTTTCAAATAACGGAATGGCTTGGGGCGAGGCTGGGCGCGACTCGACACGATAGACGATAGACTTGATCGTCCCATGGCTAAACTCGGAAAGGGAGCGAAGGATTTCCCTGGAGTGTTTTTTCTCAAGCCAGGCTTTTGTAAACATGTTGGGAACGCCGACGATGACGGCATGCTCGTTCACGTCTGAAATGAATGTGCTCTTAAACCACGTAGTAAAGTTGGCTTTGCTCAACGTGAGCTCAAGTTCTCCAAGGACAGATTGCCAAAGCTCATTGGTATTCATAAAGAATGGAGGTTGGAGGTGGTTGGAGAAACAGTTTCAAATAGCGGGGACAGTGTAGAACAATTATCCACAAGAGAGCAAGCAACGTTTCAGAGCGTTTTGCTGGTGTGGCGGTTGATGAAATGTGGACAGCATGTTAGTATCTTCCCGTATGGCAAAACGAACGTATCAACCAAAAAAACGACAGCGCTCAAAGGTTCATGGCTTTCGATCTCGGATGAAAAGCTCGACAGGGCGAGCGGTCTTGCAGCGTCGTCGTGCCAAGGGTCGCAAGAAGCTCACGGTTTAAGCTATGTTGCCGCAGGCACACCGCCTACGCCTTGAAAAAGACATTAAAACGCTCTTTGCCCGCGGGAAGAGCGTTTTTGGTTCGTTTGTGGGAATCAAATTTCGAGCGAATGCTTTACCCGTGAGTCGGTTTGCGGTGGTGGCTGGAGTCAAAGTGTCGAAGAAGGCCGTCACGCGCAATCGCCTGAAGCGCCAGGTGCGGGCTGTCGTCCACGAGATGCTCCCCAAGATCGCTCATGGGTATGACGTGCTCCTCTATGTGAAGCCCCAGGCCGTCGGCAAACCGTTCGATCTGCTTCAGAAGGAGGTTCTCGCGGGACTCAAGAAGGCCAAGCTCCTCTAGCCTATGCGCTGGCTTGCCCTCAAAACAATTCGTTTTTACCAAAAAACCCTCTCTTTCGACCACGGACCCTTAAAATACTTATTTCCTGGGGGTTTTTGCCGATTTTACCCCTCCTGCTCCGAGTACGGCCACGAATGCATCGCCCGCTACGGACTCCTCAAAGGCGGATTTCTGGCCGCCTGGCGCATCTTGCGCTGTAACCCGTTTTCTGCAGGCGGAATCGACGAACCGCCTATTAAGAAACCATAAAACAGCCGGAAATGGCTGTTTTTAGATTCTAAACTGCTTGATCCTCGTCGTGCCACCACGTATGAGTTCGATCGATGACTTCGCGACGCCGAGCTCTTCCGCCAGGACCTCGATCACCGCCTTGTTTGCCTTTCCTTTTTCAGGCAGTGCGGTGACAGCAACTTTGAGAGTGTCCTCGTCAAGCCACTTGAGAGATGTAATCCGTGCGCCAGGCTTCACATGCACGGTCAAAATCATAGACAGGAGGCGGCATCCTGCTCGCGCGTGATCGCGATAAGTTCGTCGTGGATATGCCCGTTGGTGGCGACGAGATCCTCACTTTCCAACGTCCAGGGATTCCCGCAGTAATCTGTGACTCTTCCGCCGGCTTCTTCCACAAGAAGCGCTCCAGCGACCACGTCCCAGGGGTTATTTCCAGTGAGAATGAGCGAGTCCGCGCGACCGGCTGCCACGCTTGAGAGCATGATGGCGGCGCTGCCGAGCCGTCGAAAGTACGTTGTCTGTTGTTCGAGCGCGTAAATGATCTGTCCGTGCCTCTCATGATCCCGATCACGGTACCCGCGTCCGGCAAAGAGCATGGCTCCGCGAACCGTATCCCTTGTCGAGACACGCACGGGGTTGCCGTTGAGTGTTGCCCCTTTTCCTGCTTGGGCGACGAATAAGTCGTTGTGAAGCGGGTCAAAAATAATGCCTAGTTGGGTCTTGCCGCTCACAACATACGCAATGACGACCGCGAATAGAGGAATATGGGCGATAAAATTTGATGTGCCATCCAGTGGATCGATGACCCATGTTGGCTCTGGCCCGATCTTGCGCAAGAGCGCGTCCGGGAGTTCCTCGCACAAGATGGTGTGCCCGGGAAATGATTCGGAAATGACCTTTTTGACGAGGGTGCTGCTTGCGAGATCCGCGTCGGTCACGGGAGAATTGTCCGTTTTGAATCGGACATTCTGGAGCGAACCAAAAACAGAGAGAAGATACTCCCCGGCTTGTTTGGCTGCAGCAATACCGACTTCAAGCTCTTGCATAGGGTCTTAAATGACCATTTCACCATACACCCGAGTCCGAGCTTTCGCCAACCACAGACCCAAAAAACAGCGCAACACAGCCCCAGGATCGGAGCTTAGCTCCGAACTTGGTGTAGCTCCGAACCTGGTGGTGGAGCCAGGATGGAAGAACGTGAAAAGAAAGACCATCGCTGGTTGGCGACGGTCTTTTGGTTACATTACTTGATGATGATCCCTCGCAGGTGTTCGATGACTTTGCGGTTTTTCAGGATCTGTTCCATATAGTCGCGGTACTGCGGTGAGAAGACCTGTTCTTTGGTCTTTGCGTCCTCGTAGCCGTGCGCGATGCGGTCGAGCTCTTCGTCGATTTTCTTCTCGGAGACTTCGATCCCCTGCTCACGTGCAACTTCGCGCATGGCGATCGCCACTTTGACACGCATGAGCGCTTGAGGCGTGAAGTCGAGTTTCATTGCCGCAAGCGTTTTGCCGAGGTTCTTCACATAGGTGTCGAACTCCAGACCCTGTGCCTCCACAGCGCGTTGGAGCTCGAGAACCATTTTGTTGATCTCTTCATTGAGGAGCAAGTCGGGGATGTCTTCAAATTGCGTTTTGCCGGCGACGAGCTCGAGCATCTCCTTCTCCTCCTTGGCGCGAGCCTCATGCTCTTTTTCTCCGAGCAGGTTCTTCTTGATGATGTCGCGCAGCGCCTTCATATCCTCCATGCCAACCTTTATAGCGAACGCGTCGTCGAGCGCTGGGGGCTGGAGATGGAAGAGCTCCTTGAGCTCAACATCGAACTCGACCTCCTTCCCCGCGACCATGGTTTGGGCGTGCTCCTTGGGGAACGTAAGCGTGAACGTCCGCTTCTCCCCTTCCTTCATCTCCTCGAGCTTCTCCTTGAAGCCGGGGATGTAATACTCCTCGTTCAGATACACGGCGTGGTTTGGCGACTGTCCGCCTTCCACCGGAACACCGTCGAGCTTCATGTTCATCGAGATGACCACCTTGTCACCCAGAGTCACGGCTTCTTGCGCGGTCGCGCGAACCTCGGAGGTCTGCATGCGCTGGAGGTCGCGCAGAGCAAGGTCTATTTCTTTGTCTTGAACGTTTGGCACGAGCGCTTTGACCGAGAGTCTCGTCAATTCCGGCAGACTTTTGGCGCGCGGCATGAGGGTCACCTGCGCGGTGAAGACGATGTCGTTGCCTGGAGCGAGCTTCACCACGTCGATCTGTGGCGAGCCAACCGTGTCGATGTTCTCTTCCAAGATGGTCGAGATGAACGATTTGCGGACAATCGACTCAAGGGCCTCTTCGAGGATCTTCATCTCGCCTACTCGCTGTTTGACGACCTCAAAACTTGCGTGTCCAGGGCGAAAGCCCGGGATCGGCGTTTGCTCGCTTAGGCGTTTTGCCGCCTCTTCCAAGTAGGGCTGCGCCTCATCTGGGGTGAGGGTGAAAGTCAGCTTGAGCTGGCTTTTTGGGAGCGGTTCTTTTTGGACGTGAAGCATATAGTTGTTTTTTCCTTTATGTGTCATCCCGCCTGCCCGCCAGAGCTTTCGCGACGGCGGGAGCGAAGCGAGGGATCTCCTAATCGTCGAGAGAGTATCGATTTCGCGTTCCATTGTCAATGAACACTCGTCCGAGCGAAATTTTTTCTTTGCCGAGAAAACCGGTACACTGAAACTACTAACGCGCGCAGGCTCCCGCCGACGCTCTTCGAGCTTTGGCGGGCAAGGAAGCCTGCGGCTACCAATATCAATGATGCCCTCACAACCTCTATGTCCACCCAACCTCAACACATGACGATCGAGAAGTGGTTCTTTCTCCTCGTCACCGCGCTCGTGCTCTTTCTCTTCTGGCAGGTTCTCGAACCGTTTGTCTTGGTTATCATCGTCGCCATCGTCGTGACGATCATTCTCTCCCCCCTTGACCGCAGACTCAAAAAACTCCTCAAGCGCCCTCGGCTTTCCGCCGCCATTCTGTCGATCGCCGTGTTCTTTCTTGTGTTCGTGCCGGTCTTGATGGTGCTGTTTCTCATGGTGACCCAGGCCTCTGACCTCGTGCGTACGGCCGCGAGCGATACCTCATGGCTGGACCAACTCAACCCCGCCACCTCGCCGCTGGTCCAGACACTCCCCCAGGTCATCCAAGACGAACTCGCGACCCTCGACCTCTCCGCGATCGGAAAGTCCGTGGCCACCTGGGCGTTCCAAAACGTCGGGAACATTTTTTCCTCCTCCACCCAGCTCATCTTGAACACGTTCATCTTTTTCTTGTGCCTGTACTACTTGCTCGTGAACCGGGAGATGCTTTACCGCGAAGTGCTTGCGCTCTCCCCGCTTGAAAACCAGACCGACGAGATGCTGCTCAAGCGCATCGTAAACACGATCCGCGGCGTGGTCTTTGGCGTCCTCTTGGTCGCGATCATCCAAGGTGTCGTCGCTGGCATCGGCATGACGAT
>Ga0209514_10008492_pt1 | contig 11642 bp, 14 predicted proteins | sample Subgrocontami58m_FD_187452 | JGI IMG/M metagenome (GOLD analysis project Ga0209514, IMG submission 187452) | Subsurface groundwater microbial communities from S. Glens Falls, New York, USA - GMW37 contaminated, 5.8 m (SPAdes) (version 3) | ecosystem: Environmental > Aquatic > Deep subsurface >...
CTGATCGAAAGAAAAAATGCTAAAGAAAAAGCATTCGAGGAAATTGCTTTGTTAAAATCAAAAGAGAAGATTGAAGTCCTATCTATTTATAAATCCGTGATTTATTAAATTCCTCTGGTCTTGTGCTTTAAATAGTCAGTGTGATAAGTATTCCAACTTTATAGGTGAGTTAATGATTCGCCTTTTTTGTTTTTATTAGCTTTATATCAAAATAGGAAATTCTTAAATTCAGTCAGAAGAAAATCAAGAAAAATTCAAATGGTAGAAGAGAAGATTAAATACTCGAAGGAAGAATTAAGAGAGTTCTGCATTCGGAATCACATCAAAAAACTTTCATTCTTTGGCTCGGTATTGACCGATCAGTTTACTGACGAGAGTGATGTAGATATACTCATTGAGTTGGATGAGCAAGCGAAACCCGGATTAATGAATTTTGTTCGCATTAGGCGCGAGCTTTCTGATTTAATAGGTAGAAAAGTGGACCTGAGAACACCGTTGGAATTAAGCGGATATTTTCGAGATGATGTTGTGAGGGAAGCGCGAGTTGAGTACGCAAGAGGAAGACAAGATTAGAATCGGACACATCATTTCAGCTGCAGAAGAAGCTAGCGATATGTTAGGCGATAAGTCGTTAGATGAATTTGAGAACAATCGGATGCTTGTTCTTTCGTTGATAAAGGAAATTGAGATTATTGGTGAAGCCGCAGCAAAGATCAGTAAGCAAACAAAAGCAAAATATTCACACATACCCTGGGAAGATATTGTTGGAATGCGAAATTATCTGATTCATGTTTATTTTGATGTTGATTACAAAATGATTTGGGATACCGTTAAATTTGATTTACCGCCACTTCTTCAAGAAATGAAAAAGGTCAATGCTGAAAATTAGAAATATAGCTCTCACATTAATTGCTCTTGTATTCGTTTTCAACTCATTTGGGTTCATTTTTTATTTTCTGATCGAAAGAGAGAATGTAAAAGAAGAAGCAACTGAAGAAATAGAAAATTTAAAATCGCACAAAAGAATAGAAGTTATATCAGTATCGACTAAAGACCTTGAAAAAGGAATTATCATTCAGCGTATCAGTAAAAAGGAATTCAAACACAATGGAAAGATGTATGATATTGTTAAAGAAGAAATGCAATTAGATAAAATTAATTTTTATTGCATTCACGATGAAAAAGAAGATAAGTTGGAAAAAGATTTTGCTAAAACAGTTAATAAAAATCTTAATCAAAAAGCAGCGGCAGGTTCTTCTATTAATTTTAATCATCTGATACAATATGCTGAATATGGTATGAAGTGGGGGATTGAATCACCTAGTAACAAAATGATGTATTCAAACTATTTGAATAGTAATTACCGTCTTAACACACCGAAAATATTAACTCCGCCTCCAAAGTATTCACTCATCTAATCAAAACTTTTTAATTAAATCATTCCAATTCTATCGTAACAAGAATGAAGTATATTCTTTTAACTTCACTTCCTTAAACAGGAATGAGTTCACTCTAAAAAGCCTGGTTTGTCATTCTGAAGGAGCGAAGCGACTGAAGAATCTGTTGATTTCATAATGAAAAGTAAGATTCTTCGCTGCGCTCAGAATGACAAATGGCTGTATTCTTCCTTTTTTGAGTGAACTCAGGAATGATTATTAATCAAATAATAATTTATGAATTTGGCGGAGTTCTACATGAAAAGAATTATTCTTTTGATTCTTATAACAATTTCATTTGTAATGGCACAGCAAAAAACTCAAACAGACACATTAACTTATGAGATGAAACAAATTTCAGTTACTGCAACTCGCTATGCTGAAAATCTTTTGGAAATTCCATACGCGGTTACGATACTCCAATCTTGGCAGTTAAAAAATCTGCGCGGTTACGGATTGGATGAAGCACTTTCGACAATTCCCGGAGTCTTAGCACAATCGCGTTCAGGTAATCAAGATGTCCGGCTTGTAATTCGCGGATTTGGTGCGCGCGGTGCAGGTGATAGGTCGAATTCAGGTACATCTCGCGGAATCCGTGTTATGGTTGATGGAATTCCCGAAACTGAACCTGATGGAAGAACTTCTTTCGATCAAATTGATTTAAGCATCGCCGATAATATAGAAGTAATACGCTCAAATGCTTCTGCAATTTGGGGAAACGCTGCAGGAGGTGTTGTAAATATTTCTACAGTACCTACAGGAACACATGAAGGAATTTATTTGCGTTCTCTTGCGGGAAGTTTTGAATTTAATCAGTTCCAAGTGAAAGCAAATACAAATTTTCAGAATGGGAAACTTTTTACATCACTATCAAACAGTAATCTTGACGGATGGAGAAAACAATCGAGCAGTTACAGAACACTATTTAATTTAGGTCTCGTTTCGTATTTGAGTGATTTGACAAAACTCGGTGTTTTTTTGTCGGGTACGTCTAACATGTTTCATATTCCAGGACCATTAACGCAGAAGCAATTTGATTCAGATCCTTCTCAGTCCAATCCTACATATGAACAACGCGACGAAAGACGTTTCAACCGTCTCGGAAAAATCGGTATTACTTTGAATCACGAGTTCGATAATTCCAACGGAATTTCCGGAATGGTCTTCGTGAATCCGAAATATTTGCAGCGATCGGAACGCGGAACGTTTCGTGATTTCACACGATACCATGTTGGCGGAAATTTGATTTATAATAATTACTCTTCTCTTTCCTCAACGATACAAAATAAATTGGTTATTGGAGCTGATGAAGCATATCAAGACGGTGCAATTTTGTTTTATAGCTTGTCGCCCACGAATGCACGCGGGGATGTATTGAGAGATAATAAAAGGGAAGGAGCTAACACATTCGGTGCTTTTGTTCAGGATGAAATAATATTCAATGAAAAACTTAGTGTAATAGTTGGCGCGCGGTACGATAACATTTCTTATTACAGTGAAAGTTTTATAACCGCGGGATATGGACTTCAGACAAAAACATTTGAAAGAGTTACACCAAAAGCCGGAATGACTTATCGTTTGTCAGAAACTCAAAGTGTGTATGCAAATTATGGCGGAGGAATTGAAGTGCCGGCAGGTAATGAAACTGACCCCGCTGGTACATATGGACAAGATCTAATCTATTTGTTAAATCCTTTACTTGATCCGATCATCTCTACTACTTATGAAGTTGGGACAAAACATTTAGTTGCGTTTGAGAATAATAGTATGCTAAAATTTTTGTCATACGACTTAGCTATTTATTACATAGATATTATGAATGATATCATTCCTTACCGTGGCGGAAGATTTTATTTTACGGCAGGAAAGACGGAGCGATTGGGTGCGGAACTTGGAATGTCACTACAGTTCAATCATGGAATTACTTTCAACGGTGCTTTCACTTTTTCGAAAAACAATTATCAAGATTATTTAATAGATTCGGTTCATTATGGTTTGAACAAGGCAGGTAAGTTTGCTAACTACAAAGATAATAAAGTTGCAGGCATACCGGATTTCTTCTATAACGTTGGATTAACATACGCACCTGTTGAACTGAACGGAGCTTTTGTTTCAATAAGTATGAATGGAATTGGAAAATACTTTGTTGATGATGCTAATACTTTATCGGTTCCATCGTTCAATGTTGTAAATGCAACAATAGGATTGAACAAACCGATTAAGTTAATCGGAGATCTTTCTTTTACTGGATTTTTGACAATCAATAATCTATTTGATTTGAAATATGTATCATCGGCTTTTATAAATCCGGATGTTGTAAACAAAGAAGCTGTGTATCTTGAACCCGCAATGCCGAGAAATGTATTGTTATCAGTTTCATTAAGTTATTAGTGTAATACAAATTAAAAAAGGCGAGACATATGCCTCGCCTTAATGTAAACAGTTTACTGAAAACTATTTCGCCATTAACTCAACATTGAAAGTCATTTCTTTTCCGCCTCTTTGTACAACAACATCAACTTTATCGCCCGCTTTGTAATCTTGAACCGCATACATAAAATCATAAATGTTGCCAACTGTTTTTGGACCAAACTTAACAATGATATCACCGGTTTTCATTCCGGCTTTTGCTGCAGGACTTCCATCTGTTACTCCGGATAGTTTATACCCCGTTCCGTTATAGCCAAACTCTGGAACTGTACCAACTGTAACGCGTGTTCTACCTCCGCCTCCGGCTCTTTGCGCAGGTTCTTCAACCTTAACATACTCCGGTCGTTTTTCTAAATTAGCAACAGCAAGAGCAATATCGAAAACGTAGTCAGCAACCTTAACTTCACCTTCAAAATTTATCTTTTCAGAATCGTCAGAAGGTTTGTGGTAATCCGAATGTGTACCGGTAAAGAAGAAAAGAACCGGAACGTTTTTATTTGAGAACGCTTGGTGATCACTTCCGCCCGAGCCGCCATCGCTCATTCCTAATTTAAAGTTGTAAATATTTTTTTGATTTAATAATTCCTTCCACTTAGAAGATGTTCCCGAACCAATGATGGTCAAACTATTTTCTTCATTCAATCGTCCGATCATATCCATGTTTAACATTGCAGCAACATTTTTAATATCCACAGGAAAATTGTTTGTCATGTAAGTTGAGCCGAGAATCCCAAGTTCTTCACCAGAAAACGCTGCGAAGATAATACTACGTTTCAATAGTCCTTGCATTGCTCCAAATTTCTCAGCTATCTCTAACAATCCTGTTGTACCGGATGCATTATCATCAGCACCATTGTGAATTTGCTTGTCCTCACCTTTGTACATCGAAGATCCTTTTAGTTGATCAATACCAAGATGATCGTAATGTGCACCGATTACAATAAATTCATTTTTCAAAACCGGATCGCTTCCTTCGATCATTCCGGCAACATTTCTTCCTTTCTTCTCAATTTCTTTTACTTCTGTTGAAAGAGAAACTTTTGCATTCTTAAATGCAAATGAAGATGGTTTTTTTGAAGCATCAATTTGTTTCTGGGCTTCGACGAAGCTCAGCCCATCGGTAATAAAAAGATCTTCAACAAAACTTCTTTTTACATGTTGAACGGAAATATCTTTCATAGCAGGTGCACCATCGTAACGGAGTTCCATCAATGGATCATCATCGTTTCTGGGTGCGAATCCATTGACTAAAATAATTGCAGCAGCACCATTCTCTTTTGCAACAGTAGCTTTTATTCTAAACGAAGCATACTTATCAAATTCTGATCTAGAACTATCGTGCTCTGGATGATATCTCATAACAACTACAGTTTTTCCTTTTACATCGAGACCTTCATAGTCATCGTAATTTAATTTAGGAGCGGAAATACCATATCCTGCAAAAACTAAATCTCCGCTAACCTTTCCTTTTCCGGAATAGGCAACGGTTGTATAATCATTTCCGGTTTTAAGGTTTTGCTTTTTACCCTTTACATCAAAAGTAAGGGAATTAGCTTTTGTCATTTCAACTCTTTCAATAAAAGGAAATTCTTGGAACCAATTTCCTTTGAATGCGGGTTTTAATCCGTAAAATTCAAATTCATTTTTGATATAATCTCCGGCAGTTCTTTCTTCCGGACTACCAGTAAATCTTCCTTTCATAGCATCCGATGCTAAATAGAAAATATTAGCTTTAACTTCTTCAGCAGTTATTTCAGGTCTGTGAATTTTATTTTGTGCTGTTAATGAAACAGTAAATAGAATTATCAAAAGAATTGAAATTCTCTTCATGATTTTCCTCTGTAGTTTAATATTGTGGTTGCCAAAATAATGTTATTCGGGCACATGAACCAAAAAATATTCCCTGGCAGTTTTTCCGATTTGCGTTGCTTGTTTGATAGTCATGTGAAGATCAGAACTGGTATCATCTTTTGCGCCGGCTTCAATAATTGCTAGATTTGAATCTTTCGCATTCTTAACTAAAGTATTGCAAAAAGCAGTATCACCGCCGTAACAAATTGATTTACCATCATAAATGAATTTAAATCCAAGAGATGGAATTAATTCTGATGAATTACCGTCTTCAGATGGTTCTCTATGATTAACTTTGAATGGTTTAATCGTAACTGAATCGCGCTTAAAACTTTTTACCGAATCAATTGGTCTTAAATTTATTTGATAAGATACTTCTCTACTATAAACTTTATGAAAAGCACGAAAAATACTTTCGATCTCTTTGCATCCTTTAGGATAGAAAATATTGAGCGGACTTTTCTTCTTCAAAACAGATAAATAAGTAAGCAGCGACCAAACGCCCCCGACATGATCGTGATGACCATGACTGATGAAAATATCTGAAACTTTTAGAATTGTAACAGCGCCAACATCTTTATTAAGATCTCGCAATATTCCATCACCCGGGTCTACGATAAATGTTGCTCTATCGGTTGTAATTAGTATACCTGTAGCTATGTTAGGAATAGAACAGTAGATTTTTATGAAGAAATCTTCTTTACGCCAAATGATTGGATATTTTTGATACTCGTTTTTTTTCATATCAAATTACTATTTGTGCAACAATTCCACCGACTAAAAAGGCAGCAATCCAAGTTCCAAACCAAATCATCATTCCTTCTTTCCATCCCCTCTCTTTAAGCATAACAACAAACGAAGCAATACACGGAACGAAAAGAGTAATTGTAATAATTGAAACTGTTTTTTGCATTATTGATAAGTCCATATGAAAAAGTCCTGCTGCACCAAAATCTCTACGAACCATTCCCATTACAAAAGCATTTGCAGCTTCTTTAGGAAGTTTTAACCAGGTTGTTGTAAATGGTGCTAAAACATCCTGCCAGACCTTTAGCATTCCGCTTATTTCCATAATACTAACTGCAAGTGCACCGATAAAAAACCAAAAGCTAGCTTCTTTCATAAAACCAAAACTTCTAAAAAAAGTTTTTTTGAATACATTACTCATTCTTGGAAAACGAATCATCGGAAGATCTAATAATAGTGGAGAACTTTCACCAGGAAGCATTTTATTTAAGACAGTTGAAAGAACGATTAGAACAGTTGTAATAACCGAGATATAAAGCATCATCGGTGCAAATCCGGCTCCGCTAAGAAGAGCGGCAATTACAGCTAATTGTGCAGAGCATGGAATCACAAATTGGAGAATTGCCGTAACAATTGATTTTTCTCTTTCTGATCCGAGCATACGGGTAGTAATATTTGCCATTGTAATACACCCGAAACCAAGCATGATCGGAATTACTGCTTTACCATTTAAGCCGAGCTTATTAAACGAACGGTCTAGCATTGTTGCAAGACGCGGAAGGTAACCGCTGTCTTCAAGCAAAGCCATAACAAAATAAAAAGCGATCACAAGTGGAAGAAGTAAGAAGAGTAAATATGTTACAGTCATTGTAATTACGCCGAACTCGCCAAATAATAGTTTGACAAAAAGATTTTGAAAATAAAAATCCGTTCGTGTGCCTTTTTGTTTCGATAATTCAGAAAATTCTTTTTGAAGTGTTGGATTATCACTTATACCGGAAGGGAAGTTGAATGTTTTTTTGTTGATTTCTTTACCATTATTATTATGTACTATTATATCTACATTTACCGGAGTATAATTACCTGTAAACGATTTAACATTATATTCAATAAAATCTTTACCAATTTTGTTCTCTGTAAAATTAACAATCCTTTGAGAAACCAAATCACCAATGAAAAAGTACATGAGAACAAGCATAAGCAGTAAAATTGGTATGCCGGTAATGGGATTTAATGATAATCTGCCAAGCAAATTAAATATCTCTCCCTTTTTAGAATCTTCATATTCAACAAGGTCAACAATTTCATTTACACGATTTCTTCTGCCGATGTAAATTCTCTCGCGTTCATCTGCGGTACCGCACAATACATTATTTTTTTGCGCAATTGATTCATCACCTTCCAATATCAACAGCGCATCGGATTGGGGGACAGATTTTTCCATTACCTGATTTAGTAAAAAATGAAGATCGAGTTCTTGTTTGCCAACTCTTGCAGAATTAATTGCCTCACCAAGTTTATCAAATCCTAATTTATCAACAGCAGTTGTCTCGTAAACTTCAACGCCGAGAAGGCCGGAAAGTTTTTTAGTATCAATTTTAATTTTTCTTTTCTTGAGTTCATCGCTGAAATTTAAAAGTACGGAAACCTTTTTTCCCATATCAATTAATTGAAGAGTTAGAAAAAGATCGCGATCGAGATTAAGAGCATTGACTACATTAAGAATTACATCAGCTGAAAGGATTATATCGCGTGCAACCTTTTCTTCCTCATTAAATGATCCGACACCGTATATACCCGGTGTATCAAAAACGTCATTACCTTGGAAACGACTTTTTGTTATTGATACTGTTGTGCCGGGAAAGTTGGAAACATCAACATACATACCGCTCATGAAATTAAAGAAACAAGATTTTCCCACATTTGGATTACCCACAAGAACAACTTTCTTAAGTTTTTCAGGCTCAAGGAGGGTTTTAAGCGGTGAGATTATTTTATCATTTTCAAGATTAACTACATTATCTGTTTTCATAAATTTATTTTCTGAATAATTACATGAATTTTTTTTGCGAGATCAAAACCTACTGCAATTTCTTGCCTATTTTTTTGAACAACTATTGTTCCTCCGGGAAGACGTTGTATACATTTAAGTGTATCACCTTCAGAGATACCGAGTCGTATCAATTGAGATTTAATATTTCCGGATGGTAGCTTAACCACAGTAATAGGATTTCCTTTTTTAGCTTTATCTAATGTGCTATTTGGCATTTTTATTTTGACCGCAATTAGGATTAGTGCATTTTCCAAAAATATTAAATGAATAACCCGTAGAATCGAAGCCGATCTCTTTAGAAATCTCTTTAACAATTTTTTGGATTTTTGGTTCTGAAAATTCTTTGATAGTTCCGCAATTAGTACAAATTAAATGATCGTGGCTTGTCTTTCCTACATTAGATTCATAACGAGTTTTGTTCTCACCAAAATTTCTTTTTGAGAGGAGCTCGCATTGTGCTAAAAGTTCAAGCGTATTATAAACAGTCGCCCTGGAAATATTAGAACTGTTGCTCTTCATTTTTATATATAGTTCATCAGCTCCAAAATGGCCTTCATATTCCATTACAAAGTCAAGAACTTCAAAGCGTTCCGGTGTAATCCGATTGTCACCTCTTTTTAGAAATCGCCTGAATTGTTCGTGTGCTTGTTCTCTATCCACTTATTTGAACCATTATTTAGATTTAGTCTATATAAAAATAGAAACTGCTACTATTAAAAGCAAAAAAAATCATGATTCGTAAATAGGTGAGCGTTATTGCGGATCCCATTCTTTAATCTTACTTCTTAATAAGCTATTTTAATTTCAAGAATTATTCACTTATTCATTGAATTGAACTTTTTAATCAAATAATGAGGTTAATATGTCAAAGACATTCGAAGTAATAGACAGAGTTGGAATTTCAACAGAAGGAGTTACTGAAGCAATTAAAGAAGTTGTTTTTGAAGCGAACAATGAAAAAAAAATTGGTTGGTTCGAGGTTATTGAACAGAGAGGAAGAATAACTTCAGATGGAAAAGTAGAATTCCAAGTTAAAGTTCGAATTGGTAGAAAACTTAAAGAATAATTTTACAAAAGGAGAAGTATATGTCATTGAAAGTAGGAGATGCTGCACCAAATTTTACTTTAAAGAATACAAATAACGAATCTGTTTCTTTATCTGATTTTAAGGGGAAGAAAAATGTTGTGATACTTTTTTTCCCGGCTGTAGGAACCTCGACATGCGAAAAAGAACTTTGCTCAACTAGAGACGGCATGAAAGATTATGAAAATCTAAATGCACAAGTATTAGCAATTAGTGTTGATGGTCCTTTCGCACAAAAACTTTGGGCAGAAAAAAATCAATTTAATTTTCCGGTACTCACTGATTTTAATAAAGAAGTATCACCTGCATACGGATCATTTTATGATGTTTGGCTTCAGGGCAAATGGGATTTGAAAGGTGTCGCTAAAAGATCAGCATTTGTTGTTGATAAAAATGGTGTTATTCAATACACTGAAGTTTTAGAAGTTGCCGGAAATGAACCGAATTATACAGCGATTCAAGAAACACTTAAAAAAATATCATAATTTTATTTTTATTCAATTTAAGGGACGGAATTAATTCGTCCCTTTCTTATTTGAAGAACCAAAAATATTATTTTGTTAAGAATTTTTTTGATGGAGATTTTGAAATGTTAGAAGTCGGAAAGAAAGCACCTTCATTTTCGTTAATGGATACAAATGGAGTAAAAGTATCTCTTAATGATTTCAAGGGATGGAAAGTTGTTCTCTATTTTTATCCGAAAGATATGACATCAGGCTGCACTAAAGAAGCTTGTGATTTTAGAGATATTTTTCCAAACTTTAAGAGAGTAAAAACAGTTGTAATTGGAATTAGTGCTGATTCTGTAGAATCCCATCAAAAATTTGAGAGTAAGTACAATCTTCCCTTCACACTTTTAAGTGATGGAAAAAAAGAAGTGGTTGTTAAATATGGAGTGTGGAAAGAAAAAAGTATGTACGGCAGAAAATATATGGGCATTGAACGTACAACATTTATTATTGATGAAAATGGTTTGATTAAAAAAATATTTCCAAAAGTTAAAGTTGATGGACATGTTGAAGAAGTTTTGAAAGCACTCAAAGGATAGTGAAATGATATATGCGACAAGGCGTGAAGTTTTTAGTGCATCGCACCGATTATATAATTCGAATTTTTCGGATGAAGAGAATGATCGCTTATTCGGGAAGTGTAATAATCTTAATGGCCATGGGCACAATTACATCCTCGAAGTAATTGTATCCGGTGAAGTTGATCCGAATACCGGTTATGTAATAGATCTTAAAGTTCTAAAAGAAATAATAAAAAAAAATGTGATAAGTAAAGTAGACCATAAAAATTTGAATCTTGATGTTGATTTCTTAAAAGGGAAGATACCAACTGCTGAGAACATAGCTATCGGCATTTGGAATCAATTAGTTGATAAGTTACCTGCAGGAAAACTTTTTTCCATCAAACTTTACGAGACTGAAAATAATTACGTTGAATATAAAGGGAAGGAAATAACTTGAATTATGAAATAATTGAAAAATATGTTAAGAATCTTCTCAATGAAATTGGTGAGAATTCGGAGAGAGAAGGACTAAAGAAAACACCGCATCGAGTTGCTAAAGCATTTGAGTTCTTAACACAAGGTTATAGGAAAGACATTAAAAAAATTCTTAACGGAGCTATCTTTGAAGAAAAATATGATGAGATGGTAATTGTTAAAGACATTGATTTTTACAGTATGTGTGAACATCATCTACTGCCATTCTTCGGAAAGATACATATTGCTTATATACCGAATGGAAAGTTGGTCGGGCTGAGTAAAATACCAAGGTTAGTTGATGTATTTGCACAACGACTTCAAGTACAAGAAAGAATGACACAAGAAATTGCGGATACAATTGAACAATTCTTAAATCCGCGCGGCGTTGCAGTTGTTGCTGAAGGTTATCATATGTGTATGATGATGCGCGGGGTTCAGAAACAAAATTCTATTACAACAACCAGCGCAATGCATGGAATTTTTACTGAAGATGCACGAACTCGAAGTGAATTTCTAAATCTTATTTCCAAAAAGATTTGATGGTTAATTATA
>Ga0209514_10008494_pt1 | contig 11639 bp, 13 predicted proteins | sample Subgrocontami58m_FD_187452 | JGI IMG/M metagenome (GOLD analysis project Ga0209514, IMG submission 187452) | Subsurface groundwater microbial communities from S. Glens Falls, New York, USA - GMW37 contaminated, 5.8 m (SPAdes) (version 3) | ecosystem: Environmental > Aquatic > Deep subsurface >...
TTCCCCACAGACACCACCCGCGTCATGTCACTGCAGTATCCATTCACCTTCGCCCCGAAATCAAGAAGTATTAGATCTGACGACTGAAGTCTGACGTCTGATGACTGGTAATGCGGTTGACTGGTGTTTTTCCCAAATGCCACGATGGGGGAGAAAGCAAGTTGGGCCCCGCGAGTTCGGATGAAGGATTCGATCTCCCAAGCGATTGCTCCTTCTGTAACTCCGGGTTTCATTTTGTTGAGTAGAAATTTAAAACATTGATCCGTGAGTTTGGCTGCGGCCCTGATATTTTTAATTTCATCTTCCCGCTTCATCATTCGCAACTCCTCAACCCGGCCTTGCGTCGGGACAAGCATCACATTTTTATGCACCTGCATAAGTTTGTGATGTTCTGCCACGGTCAAATCAGTTTCCTCAAAGCCAAGACGATTTCCTTGAAATGTTTCAGCAAGCTTCTTCGCAAACGGTTCATCCCGTGAAATTTCTACGATGGTTACACCCTTGAGCGCCTTGGCTTTTTCGCGATAGAGAGAGCTCGTGAAAAGAAATGTTTGTTTTTTTGTCAAACAAACATATGCCTCTCTCTCATCGGGTGCCGCGCCAACGAAGCCGGTGAGATACCGGATGTTTGTTGGATTGGTGAGGAGGAGTGCATCAAGGCGATCCAATAAATCCATAGACGTATTGTACTGAATGCGTTATTACTTACAAGAGCTTATAAATGACACAACACAAGTTATTCCATCACAATCACTACATGGTTCATCTTGTAGATCAGCACACGTTACACCTATTATTTCAGATGGTCGCCTGCGAAAAAATGGAGGCTCTTTTATGAGTTTTACTGTAGTCGTTGTTGTGTCCGAAAATTCCCCATATGCGTCATCTATTGGTTGTCGATTAGTTTCTCGTCCTATGGCCATACAGTTTCACCTTCTCTCATAACGAAATCAAATAAATTCCAATAAGGCTTAGTCCAATGCCGAAGGATTTAGTAATAGATAATTTTTCTCCCAATACCAGGATGCCGAGGGTGACAAGAGTGACATTGCGAAGAATGAGGATTGTTGGGATGGCCGTCGTGGCTTTGATTGCTTTGTTTTGTAAGACGAAAAATAACAATATAAGCGCAGTAGCGATCAGCACACCGGCAAGAGTCACAAATACGACTCCCTGGGTAGTTGCTTGTGGTCGAGGAGTTCCGGGTTCGAGAAATTGAAAGATAAAGACAACAACGAGGGCGAGCGCCGATGCGATTTGTGTCGTCATCGCACCGAGAACAGGGTCTATGCGCCCAGCCCCCAGCTTGATGAAGAGATCATAGGTTCCGTAGAGCATAGCGATGGTAATGATCATGAGTGTTGTTGTCATAGAGTTATTTCAGTTTTCCAATCGTGCGTTCTGTGGCAGTCAATACTTTGTACGTGCGAATGAGTGGCACGACTTTTTCGATGTCTTCATAAAATGCCCGATCCTCGGTGATTGCCGGACTCACCGACCGAACCAGCTTATAGACCGTCTGAAATACTGGCGATGGCTTGATGGGCCGGCGAAATTCATACGCCTGGCACACGGCCAACAGTTGGATCGCCAGGACTGCCTCGGTATTTCTGATGATCTCGCGGGCTTTTCTCGCGGCAATCGTGCCAAAGGAGACGTGATCTTCCTGATTGCCAGAGACGGGGATCGAGTCGACACTTGCCGGGCTTGCGAGAATTTTGTTTTCCGAGACAAGCGCCGCCTGCGTGTACTGGCTGATCATGAGCCCGGAGTCCAGCCCCGCGCTTCGCACGAGAAACGCCGGCAGGTCTTTGGAACAGGCCGGATCCATGAGATTATTCGTCTGGCGCTCAGCGATGTTGCCCAGGTCCGTGATGACGATCCCCAAAAGATCCTGGGTATAGCCAATGGGCGCGCCGTGAAAATTAGCCCCGGTCCGGCAAATTTTTTCCTTGGTGAAAAAGATAGGGTTATCCGCGACTGCATTCATTTCTATTTCCGTAATTCGCCTAATGTAGTCGAGCGCGTCGCGGGCCGCACCGGCAACTTGCGGTACGGACCGGAGCGAATAGGCATTCTGGACGTTTTTTTTGGGCTGCTTCAAGAGCGCGCTTCCGGCGTACAGCCGCCTCAGGTTTTCTGCCGTATCGTTTTGTCCTTTGTACGGCCGCACTTCGTTGTATTCTTTACTGTAAGCGCTTTCTACACAGTTGAGGACTTCTATCGTCATAGCAGAAACTATTTCCAGCTGCCGGATGAGGCGGATGGCGTCGAAAGTATTGATGGCCGCAATCCCTGTCATAAATTGGCTGCCGTTCATGATCGCCAATCCTTCGCGATAGGCAAGTGGTACTGGTTTGATACCGCCTTTTTTCATGGCACGATCTCCTGACATGATTTCTCCCTTCCAATATGCTTTGCCCTCTCCAATGACAACTAATCCCATTTGTGAGAGAGGAGCTAAATCTCCAGAGGTACCCACGGATCCCTTTTCATAAAATACCGGGGTGACTCCTTTATTAAGCATGTCAACAAACGTTTCAAAAAGAATCGGTCGGACACCCGAGTAGCCCTTCGCAAAGACGTTGAGTCGGAGAAGAAGGGACGCCTTGGCCAGCTCTTCGACAACCGGTTCGCCGTAGCCCGAAGCGTGTGCGCGAAGCATGCGCGTCGAAAGTTCACCGGCTTTATCCGGGGAAATCTTTACGTTGCCAAATCCTCCGATACCGGTATTGAGGCCGTACATGACGTCCCCACGTTTAAGCATGAAAGCAATAGCCTCCCAATTGTCCGCAATTCGATTGATGACGGACGGCGACACGATGATATTGACATCATCTCGTGCGATTGCGACGATGTCTTCGATACAAAGCGTATCACCGGTGAGAGTAATTTGTTTTTTCATAAAACCTCCTTTTTCTTCGTAGAAACATTACCTACGAATGGTAGAAGCTGGTGAAAAACTAGTCTCAACCACGCGCGGGGGATAATTAGGAGTGGGTATGATGGCGGGGAGAGCGTGAGGAAGAAGCCGCACCAGAGGCGGTTTGTTTGAGAAGGAATACAGATGATTGATTAAAAGAGTTCATATATTTGCTTGAATAGTAGCATATTAACATGTTAATATGACTTGTGTCAAGGGGTAAAGTGATGTGGACATTTTTCTGCCATGGCCGAAAAATGTCCACCTAGTCAGCGAGTGCTTAACCAAAATTTATTGTTTTTTGGGAAATAGGCGGTTTGCGAGAATTTGGTATCCGTCCATGCCATGATGGAGCCAGTGGGCGACGCGGGTGACGGTGGCGGTGGACATGCCAAGTTTCTTGGCGATTACGGCGTAGGATTTTCCCTGCGTGAGCATTTTGACCGCCTGCCAGCGATTGGCAAACTCTTTCAGTTCCGTAATCGTAAGAAGGTCGCGGAAAAACCGTGCCGACTCATCGGTGGATTCGAGTCGGAGAATTGCTTCAAAAAGTTCGTTCATCTCACGCGTTGGGTAATCGGAGGTGAACTTTTTCATACTTAGTCGCATGGTAACGTGGTAACAGGGGTGACGTCAATTGACAACAATAACGCGGCCGCGTTAATGTTGTCAACGGGTGGATTGCTTCGTTGGTGAGGCGGCGGGAGAGGCTTCCTGTGTAGTTTGTCCTGTTGGGGCGTTCAGATTGCCAAGGTCCAGTATCCGGTCGGCGCTCATCCGTAGCTCTTTTTTTGGTACAGGAAACCCTACGATGTGGACCACGTTGCCTGCCACGATTTTAGAAAATCCGGATTTGACCAGCCCTTTTTTCTCCCGATCCCACAGAAGTGTTTTGGTGGATTTTTCAATATCGACTATGTACGTGACTCCCTGAGGATTTTTGATAGTTACCGTATATTCCTTATCATCGCGGGCAGTAACCGTGCCTGAAATGCGTTCAGGGCCGGGACGTTGGATAACGACAATAGTAGCTTTGAGAAGATCCAGCGTCGTGTCATAGTCACCAAATACAGAAACCAGGTCGCCTTTGGCGATATCCTCCGACGTAAGCGCGGTGCGTTCACCTTTCAAATATTGGATGACTTTGATTTCATCAGTGAGTTCAATTTTCACATCTTTGGTTTTTGTCTCCACGACGAAACTCGTGATGGATGTGGATTTGACGGTGCCGTAGATCGCCCGACGGGAAGTCTGACGAAGTTGGGCGACCTTGGTCGCAAGCCGGTCTTTGAGATCTTCTATTTTTTTGTTTGTGGCAGACTGGGTTGCTGTTTGGGCAAAAACCGACGGGGTAATCGTTAAAGATAGCGTGAGAAGACTTATCAGTAGGTGTCGTTTCATATTAAAAATTCTCCTCGGTGTAATAGATTGTTACCGCGCTTTGTGCTTGTTTTCCTGCCGCCCCATACGCCGTTACGGTGATATCGTTTTTACCCTCGCTCGCCGTCACTTTGCCTGCGTATGCGCCGCCCTCTCCTGCTGAAACGACATCATCATCAGTGGGCCCGCCGATGACGACGGTTGCTCCCGTTTCTGTCCTACCTGAAACGACAACGTCCTTTTTGGGTTCAATGGTACCCTCAAGTGGTGCGGTAATGGTGACGACAAATACGTTCGGTGTACTTGTGGGTTGCGGTACCGGTTTGGGTGTATTCTTGGGAAGAGAGATCGTGGGGAATGGTATCTTGGGGAGTGCTTTGATAAGATTTGGTCCGAAGATGAAAGCTGCGGTAATGCTAAGCCCCAGGATAAGGCCGATGATGGTAGCTAAAATAGCATCTTTATTCATGGAAGGAAATAGGCAGTTGTCATAGGATAGGGGAAAGTGGTATAAAAAGCAAGCCATTATGGATATTACGTATTTGGGTCATTCTTCTTTTAAACTCCGCGGTAAGCAGGCTACGGTCGTGACGGATCCGTACGGTAGCACGGTTGGCTTGCCGTTTCCCAAGCATACGAGCGCCGATATCGTGACAATATCTCATGATCATGAAGACCATAATGCGCGAGCCGCTGTCGAAGGCAACCCCTATATTGTCAAAGGTCCAGGTGAGTATGAGATTAAGGGTGTGGGAATCGTGGGACTCGGCGTTGGGAAAAATACGATCTACCGTATAGAGCATGACGGATTGTCTATTGTCCATCTGGGAGATTTGGGTCACGGACTGTCTTCCGAAGAAGTCGATTGTTTGGACGGTGTGGACATCCTTCTTGTTCCGGTGGGCGGTATCTATACCATCGATGCAGCACAAGCAGCTAAAGTTGTAGGGGAAATAGAACCTATGATTGTCATCCCCATGCACTATCTGGTACCAGGATTGGATAAAAAAGTTTTTGGTCAACTTTTAGGGGTAGATGCGTTTCTGAAAGAAATGGGAAAGACGGATGTTACTGCCCAGCCCAAGTTTTCCATCACGAAGGAGAAGTTGCCGGAAGAGATGCAGGTTATTGTGTTAGCGTAAATTCCAAATCATAAGCACCAAATCCTAAACAATATCAAAATTCAAAGCACCAAAGTTCAAAACGTTTAGAATTTAGAATTTTGAAATTTGAATTTGTTTGGTGCTTGGAATTTGGAGCTTGGTGCTTATTCCCTATGCAGGATCCCAAAGTCCCTCCTCATGATACGACGGCCGAGCAGTCGGTATTAGGCGCTATCCTTATTGATAAAGATGCCATGATCGACGTGGCGGAATTTTTGCGGCCGGCGCATTTTTATAACGAAACGCACGGGATGATATTCTCCGCAATGATTGAGCTCTTTGAAGCGCACGAGCCCATCGACGTGGTTACCTTACCCTCGCAACTGAAAAAAGCAGGAAACCTCAAGACGGTCGGCGGAGCCTCCTATGTCAGCGAACTATTAAACACCGTGCCAACCAGCGCTCACGCACAGCAGTACGGCCGGATCATTGTGGAGAATTTTACCAAACGCCGTCTTATAGAAACCGCAGCTCGCGTTACCGAGCTTGCATTTAAAGATGAAGGGAGCGCGCGGGAGATTTTGGATAAGGCCGAACAGGAAATATTTGCCATTTCCCAGGGCACGGTGCGGCGGGATTTTATTCCCATCAAAGACGCGCTCGCCGCATCATTTGACCGTTTGGATGAACTTCACAAAAGAGCCGGGGGACTGCGCGGTGTGCCGACCGGATTTTCGGAGTTGGATTTTAAACTCGCCGGAATGCAGGACAGCAATCTCATCATCCTTGCCGCCCGGCCCGGTACCGGAAAGACCGCGATGGTATTAAACATCGCGCAGCACATCGCGGTAAAGGAAAAGCTGCCGGTGGGGATGTTTTCTTTGGAAATGAGCAAAGAAGAGCTCGTGGACCGCTTGCTTGTGGCTCAGGCAGATATTGATGCATGGAAGCTGAAAACCGGGAAACTCTCCGATGACGATTTTACGAGACTGTCTGAAGCCATGGGGGAGCTTGCTGAAGCGCCGTTTTTTATTGACGATACGCCAGGGCTTAATATCCTCGAGATGCGCACCAAAGCCAGGAGGCTTCAGATAGAACACGGAGTCAAGCTCATCGTCGTCGATTATTTACAGCTTGCCGACAGCGGGCGTAGGTTTGACAATCGTGTACAGGAAGTGTCCGTCATTTCCCAGTCGCTTAAGAATCTCGCGCGTGAGTTGCGTCTGCCTGTTTTGGCTTGCTCCCAGCTTTCCCGCGCCGTCGAGTCGCGCGGTACCAGGGTGCCGGAACTGTCAGACCTTCGTGAATCAGGGAGCATTGAGCAGGATGCTGATGTGGTCATGTTTCTTTATCGCGAGGAGCAGGATCAGGCCAACTGGGGTGAGCAAATTGCCACTAAACTGCGTATTGCCAAACACAGGAACGGACCGCTCGGGGAAATCGACTTGATGTTCGTCGGTAACCGTATCCGGTTTTACGGTATGGATAGGAAGCGCGAGGAGGCTCCTGGGTCGGCTGCAACTTCTCCAAATTAATTTGGACAAAATAAACCACGTGGTGTATTTTGTCTAAAATTATGCAGAGTCGATTTTAAGGGAGAAGATATGTGGTACACTTGGGAGCATAGCCGGGGTGGTGGAATGGTTTACACGTACGACTCAAAATCGTATGGACGAAACGTCCATGAGGGTTCGACTCCCTCTCCCGGCACCACGTAGGAAATTGCAAGTTCGAAGGGTTCGCCTCTCGGAGTTTATCCCGACGAAGGAGGGACTCGGCGACTAATTTATATTCAATTTTGGGGGCAAAAACGAATTGGCGGTTTCGCATTTTGGGGGAAGAAAATTTTTTATGAAACTCAAAATAATAATTCCAATAATTTTGGTTGTAGTCGCTCTTGGTGCGGTGGCGTTTGTTTTTCGGCCAGGAGGAAATGGGAATATCCCTCCAATAGAGTTAGGTGGCAAAAACCAAAAACTTCCTTGCCCAGATATTTCCTTTTCTCTAGATAGTCGATCTCGGTTTGAGAGACTGTTCAGTTTTGTTTCTCCTGTTTTTGCCACTCCGCCAAGCTCACCACTCCAGAGTAAATTGTGTTTGTTAGAAAAGCCCATATTAAATAACCCAGTTACGTTGCTTTACAAATTTAAATCTGTTAGTCCAGCACCAAACGCCATCGCAAAAATTGAACTTCCCGCGAGTTTTGTTTTGGTTAGTGGTAACCCAGAATGGCAAGGTAGTCTGGTTCAAAATGAAGAACAAAGTTTTGAAATCGTCGTAAAATCTACGAAAGTTGGCTATTACCAGTTGAAAGCGTCTGTTTCTCAAAAAGGTGAGGGGTACCAATTTGGCGATGGCGATGTTGTAGATATCGAGATAACTTCCAACAACGCCATCCTGGGCAGTAAGCCGGAAAATAACTGGTATCATCCGGTCCAAGGCCAAGCAGTTCCTATGTCTGAAAATAACGAAGCAATTAGTAGCCAGTTGCTTATTTCCAACAATCCCGAACTTAACAAAGAAATTACTATTACCTACAAAGTAACGCCACAAATAGATATACCCGATCCACAAAGAACTCAATTGAGTCTGGTTTTTCCGCCAAGAGGTTTCAAGGTCATCAAAGTCGAATTTCCCAATGGTGGACAAACTTATAAACATGATGCTCAATTGAGTTGGAAAGGCAGTATCGCCAGAAATCAAACTGTGGAAATTAAAGCAACTCTCCGAATTACTGACACCGGACAAGGTTCTATTTATGGAAGTTTGAATGTTCAAGAGGGCGGTGGCATTGCAAAGTTTATGCAGGACGCGAAAGTCGTCGATCTCTATGTTGATAAATACGGTGGTACTTTTACGCTTAAATAAATTCATAATTATAAGAATTTGCCGCCAAAGAAAAACTTGAAATTGTTGCCTCGCTTTGCGAGGCCAAAACCGCAAAAGAACCCGGAGAAAAACATCGGCTCGAACCATATTTTAATTTTGGGGGAAGAAAAAATTTAATCATATGAACCAAAAAGGATTTGTAAATATTGCAATCATCATAGGAATAGTCGTTATCGCTGGAATAGTTGGGTATTTTGCCTTGAACAATTATTCGGTAAAACCCACGCCCACACCCCCAATTGATGAACAGCCAGCGCCATCTTCATCTCCATCTCCAACACAACCAGTATCGCCTACACCTTCTAAGTCAGATTCTCCACCAGTAGTAAAGTCTGGTGACAGCATTGATAACTTTGTCAAAAATGTGAATTTTCCGAAAAGTTCCGGCGTTAATGTTTTTATCAATGTACCAGCACAAGATTTGAAAGTTTTCAAAGTAAGGTATGGCGAACCTCAAGATTGTCCTGCTGGTTGTTTTTTCAGTAATGCAACCGGAATAAAATATGGAGATAAAATTGGTTGGATTTCTATCAATGATTATGAACATATCAATGTTTCAAAAATAATAATGTATGACTTCGCTGTTTCTGATACTTACCTTTATACTGACGAATTTTCTCAATTACTAAAATCAAAAGATGATTGGGTTTATCAAAACGCATTTTTGCCAGAATTGGCCAAAGATAAAGATGTACCAAGAAATGTGTTATTGAAAATTGCAAATGGTTTATCGTCATATATTCAACCTTCTTTAGCCAATAATCTTTTAGAGAACTCTGCTGTCAAAAATGATCGTGAAATATTAACTATCATTGCCAATCTTCCTGTTTTCTCTGGTGATGCATATAGTGAAGTTAGAGCAAAAGCGCAAGCTTTGTTAAAGTAATGCCGCCAAAGAAAAAGGGGACTTCCTCGCTGCCGCAGGTGGCGAAAGCGGTTCGGACTAATTCAAGAATACTGCACAAGAGAATTTATATATGAAATTTCTGGTGAAGCTTACTGATGTTACAAAAATTGAGGCCGATCTCTTGGCTGTTTTTGCCGGAAGCGAGGAAGCCAAGAAGGTGGATGCTGCACTTGGTGGCATGCTAGGCGAAGTAGCCGGATTTGATGTACAATATGAACATGAATACTCCTGTTGTTACCCGGTATAGCGAGCAGATCATTCCCATATTACAGCGCTACCACGTCCCGAAGGCTGCGTTTTTTGGGTCGCTCGTTGCGGCTGGATTGACCCCAACAAGTAATGTGGATATTTTAGTTCTTCCTCCTAAGGGCATGTCGCTACTGGATTTTATCGCATTGAAGCAAGATATTGAGGATGTTATCAGTGAAAATGTAGACTTGGTCAGTTATAACGGGATCAGTCCATACCTCAAAGAGAGTATTTTAGGAAGTCAATACATATTCTATGAAACCACGCATTGAAGAGAAGCTTTTGGAAGAGGGGTAACTTTTATGAAATTTCAAACGAAACCTACAGATGTCACCAAAATTGAAGCGGATCTCGTGGCGGTTTTTGCCTCGCAGGAAAAGGGGAACGAGGGGTTTGTGCTTTCTGATGATGCCAAAAAAATTGATGCGGCTTTAGGAGGGATGCTCACGGAAATTGCGACGTTTCAGGATTTTGAGGCAACCCCCGGCAATACTATCCTCATCCATACCCATGGCAAGATTGGATCCATGCGTACGATGCTTGTGGGACTCGGGAACGTTGAGGATTTGGCGGTTGCCGATCTTCACATGGTTGCCGCGACGATTGGAAGGAAATCTGTGGGCATGGCGGTCAAGTCCTTGGCGGTGAGCGTGCCCCAAGAGTTTGTTTCCCGTCTGGGCCACACCCACGCGGCGCAAACGATGGTCGAAGGGTTGACTCTGGGGACGTATACATTCTCCAAACACAAAAGTGCCGATGCCCAGAGGAAGGAAAAACACATCGAGGAAGTTTATCTTCTCACGACACCGCCGAAGCTGGACGCTGTAGCCGCAGGCATCAGTAAAGGCGAGGCCGTGAGTCAGGCGGTCGTATTTGCCCGTGATCTCGTCAATGAATCTCCGTCGGTGACGACCCCGATGTATCTGGCTGACTGCGCCAAGAAACTCGCCAAAGAAAAGGAAAATATTGCCTGTGAAATACTGACGCCCAAAGAGATGAAAATACTCGGGATGGAGGCCCTCCTGAGTATCGCCCGCGGGAGCGATGAGGAGCCCCGGTTTATCAAACTTACCTATAAAGGGGAAGGCCGAAAGACCATCTGTCTCGTCGGAAAAGGAATCACGTTTGACACCGGTGGATTGTCACTCAAAGACTCAAAAAATATGGAAACCATGAAATCAGACATGGCGGGAGCGGCTGTCATATTGGGAGTTTTTTCCGTGCTATCCGCTCTCAAGCCAAAACTGAACATTGTGGGACTTATTTCAGCTACGGAAAACATGCCCGGCCCCAAGGCCGTCAAGCCCGGGGATATCGTACGGGCGATGAACGGGAAAACGATTGAGATCCTCAATACGGATGCCGAAGGCAGGGTTGTGTTGGCCGACGCGCTTTCCTATGCCGGAGCGAACGTGAAGGCGGACGCGATCATTGACCTTGCCACCCTGACCGGCGCGTGTAAGGTCGCATTGGGTGAGGATATCGCAGGCATGTTTACGGATGATGAAGTGCTTGGTAAGCACCTCAAAGATGCGGCTCTTGCATCCGGCGAACATATTTGGGGCCTGCCGCTCGTCCGCGAATACAAAGAGCAGCTCAAAAGTGAAATAGCTGATGTCAAAAATATTTCGAGCACGCGATACGGTGGGGCCATCAATGGCGCGCTTTTTCTTCAGGAGTTTGCGCCAAAGGGTGTCCCATGGGCCCACTTGGATATCGCGGGTCCCGCTTTTGCCGAAAAAGATGCACCGCTGACCCCCAAAGGCGGGACGGGATTTGGGGTACGGATGATTTTACGGTATCTTCTTGAGCTTGGCGCATAAGAAATTTTCTTGATCCGCATGACAAGAGTGTGTAAGTCCCTGTTATTAACGAAGGAGAATCGTGAAGAAAGCCACCGTAGCAATCTGCGTAAAAAGGCCCAGAGGAAACTGGGCTTTGGCGTGAAATATGTTGGGGAATTTATACATGGTATAGGCGATTCGTTCAAATAGACCGGCTCGCGGGCCTGGTTTGTGCTTTTTTTGATTGGCAAAAAAGATATACCAGGGGGTTTCTACCCAATCAGGGATGAGAGCGGCAATCGTCACGATGGTGACCGGGACTACTCCCACCTTCCCTGCAAACAGAATATATGCTACCGTAAAAGCCAAGAGTGTGTCTGTTATTGCAAGGAGGCCGGTCGTGG
>Ga0209514_10008497_pt1 | contig 11636 bp, 10 predicted proteins | sample Subgrocontami58m_FD_187452 | JGI IMG/M metagenome (GOLD analysis project Ga0209514, IMG submission 187452) | Subsurface groundwater microbial communities from S. Glens Falls, New York, USA - GMW37 contaminated, 5.8 m (SPAdes) (version 3) | ecosystem: Environmental > Aquatic > Deep subsurface >...
TCTTGGGCGAAATACCGGGTTCGTTCTCCCCAAACCAATACTACAACCGGAATAACCCTCTCGCGCACTACGAAACGACAGGTCCTGAGATATGGAATGGCAGCGAGGGCACCATAACCCATCTTGTTGCCGGCATTGGGACAGGCGGCACAATCTGCGGCATCTCGCGTTACCTGAAGGAACGTGATTCCTCCATCAAGGTAATAGGGGTGGATCCGGAAGGCTCGATTTACAGCGGCAAATTCTATGAAAAAGAAAAGGTTGCCGCCCCATATGGGATTGAGGGCATCGGGGATGATTTCATCCCCGGAACCGTGGATTTTGGCCTGATTGACAAAATAATCACCGTGGGCGATAGGGAAGCCTTTCTTATGGCAAGAAGGCTGGCAAGGGAGGAAGGGATTCTTGCCGGGGGCTCTTCCGGCGCAGCACTGTCGGCGGCATTGGAAGAGGCCAAAAGCCTGGGAAAGGACGACACGATGGTGGTTGTATTGCCGGATACCGGAAGGAATTACCTGAGCACCATATTCAATGATGAATGGATGGAAAAAAACGGGTTTATTTGAGGTGGGCAGATGAAGTTTGAAACTGATGCGATACATGTTGGGGAAGAGCCGGAATTCGGGGAGGGGGCGAGCGGGGATGTAGTAATTCCCATCCATCTTTCTTCCACGTTTGCACGAAAAAACGTTGATTCACCGACAGGAGGGTATGAGTATTCCAGGACTTCCAACCCTACACGCAATGCTCTGGAAAAGCGCCTTGCTGCCCTTGAGGGCGCAAGATATGGCTTGGCGTTTTCATCAGGAATGGCAGCGGAAACAGTGCTGTTGATTTCCCTTCTAAAAAAGGACAGCCACGTGGTGGCATGCGATGATTTGTATGGCGGGACAAGAAGGCTGCTTGGCAGGGTGTTTGCAGACAATTATGGGATTGAAATCAGCCACGTGGATGCAACCGATGCCGGCAGAGTGGAAGAAGCAATCAGAGAGAATACGAAAGTGGTCTGGCTTGAAACGCCAACCAACCCACTCCTGAAGATATACGATATTGGAAAAATATCTGAAATTGCGCATTCTGCCAAGGCGTTTGTGGTGGTGGACAACACGTTTGCAAGCCCGTTTTTCCAGCGGCCGTTGGGCCTTGGAGCGGACATCGTTGTGCACAGCACTACCAAATACATAAACGGGCACAGCGATTCGGTAGGCGGCGCAATAATGCTGTCGGATGAAAAAATATATGAAAAATTGAAATTCACCCAGAATGCCACCGGCGCAATCCTGTCGCCCTTTGACAGTTTCCTTACTTTGAGGGGGATAAAAACGCTTGCTGTGCGGATGCAAAAGCACCAGGAAAACGCACAAAAAATCGCGGAATACCTGCTTTCGCATCCGAAAGTCGGGCGGGTAAATTATCCCGGCCTTCCCAGCCACCTCCAATACAAGCTGGCAAAAGCCCAGATGGGCGGGGCGGGCGGCATGCTCAGTTTTGAAATAAAGGGGGGCGCGGAAGAGGCAAAGGAATTTCTTTCAAAACTGAAGGTGTTTTCGCTTGCCGAAAGCCTGGGAGGCGTGGAATCCCTCGCTGAACACCCGCATTCCATGACCCATTCGTCCATACCTGCCGAACAAAAAAAGCAGATAGGGATTTATGATTCGTTAGTAAGACTATCCATAGGGATAGAAAATAGTGAAGACCTGATAGAGGACCTTGAGCGTGCGTTTCGAAGCATAACTTAACTCAAATTAAGTAAAATGCCAATTTGCTTAACTTTGTAGTGCCTAAAACTAATATGAAAAATTAGATTATAATTTATGCACTACAAAAAGCAATCCATTGTCGGTAGTGCCTAAAAATAACTGAAGAATAAGCTTATATATTTTAGGCACTACATATTGGCATGTTCATCCGCGCAAAATTCATCAACGGCAGGAATTACTATTACCTGGTCGAATCCAAAAGGCTGGGCGGCAGGGTTGTCCAGAGGGCGCTCGCTTATCTTGGCAGCAGGGAGGAGGCGGAAGGCTACGCCAAAAAGGAAGGGCTTGAAATGGTGGAGCCAAAACAAAAAGCGACAGATGAATCCGATACGAAATTGGACAATCTGATTGAGGCAAAAAGGAAACGGCTGAAATCGCTTATAATAACACCCGAAGTTGAAAAGAAATACCGGGAGGATTTGGCGGTGTTCTGGACATATCACTCAACGTCGATAGAGGGCGGCACTTTATCCCTCAAAGAAACAAACCTATTTCTGTCCGAGGGGGTAGTCGGAGCCAACAAGCCATTTGACGACTACATGGATGCGAAAGGGCATAAGGAAGCGGTAGAGCTGATATTCCTTTGGATGGATAGCGAGCCTAAGAGGAAAATGCTGGAGATAGACATCCTGAATTTGCACAAGACAACGATGTTCGGCAGGCAGTGGGCAGGCAAATACAGGGAAGTGCAGGTTTACATACGGGGTGCGGCGCATTTGCCCCCTCCCCCAAGCCAAATCAGGGCGATGATGAAGGATTTCGTGGAAATGGCAAACAAAAATGGGGAAAAACTGCCGCCCATAGCCCATGCTGCAATCGGGCATTCCGACTTTGAGGCGATTCACCCGTTTGTGGATGGAAACGGGCGGACCGGAAGGCTCATCGCCAATTGGATGCTGATGAAGGAAGGCTATCCGCCAATAATCATCGAAGTACGGGAACGGAAGAAATATTTCAGGCTGCTTGAAGAGGCGCAGGTGAAGGGCGATCCGATGCCCCTGATTTGGTTCTTCAAGGATAAGCTGAGCAAGGCGTATGACTTTTACCTGATGAGGGTGGATCCAATTTATGGCAAGTGGGTAAAAGGGATAAAGAAAAAGGTGGGGTAGAGCGACCCCCGCCCCGTTTTTCGCGCCCTGCACCCCCCTCCCGCGTTTTATTCGTAGGCCAGGCAGAAAGATATTTTCTTTCTTTTAGCGAAGGTTTTCTTTCTTTTCCGCAGAAAAGAAAGAAAAAGTTCAGCGGACGGTCTGGCTAAACGCGCCTGAGAAATTCTGCACCCATGCCCTTCAGCATGCCTTCTTTCCTTGCCCAGATGAAAACGGCCCCTACAAAAATTGCAACAGCCATCACAAGGAAGCTGCCGTAGGCGAGCCTGTCAATCATGTATGGCAAATCCTTTCCGTAAAACACGTAGCGGATGGAAACCTTCAAGCCATGTATTATGATGGAATACATTACGCCGAGCGCAATCACATTCTTCATGCCAAAGTCGCCGTATTTTAGGATGAGCTTGATTGCTGAGAGCGCGACCATGAGCATCCATATGCCCTGCGTCAGCTTGAGGAGGAACGGGTATTTATCGGAAAGCGGAAGCGCAATCGCGTACTGCGAGATTACTATGAGCACGGAGCAGATGACGTAGAACTTTATTGGCAGAATGTACTCCTGCAGGGTTTTGCCGAACAATTCCATTGTTGCCCTCCTCTGCTTATTTGCATCTCGGGCTTCCGAAAAGCGAGAAAATGAAGTTCAGGATGGCGTCAAGCACTCCTTCGCAGGCAGGAATTGGCTTTTCCTTTTGCCCCTCTTTTGGCGCAGCAATTTCCTTTGGCTGGGCAGGCGGCAAAGCTTGCTGCCCCCCAATGGCAGGCTGACCGGCTTCCTCCCCCATTTTGCTTCCATTCTCCTGCTGCTCCGCCACGCCGGCATCGCACTTTTCATATATGCAGCCGGTTCCAAGCGCAGGCCGCCCTGTCCCGTTTCCGGATGAGGACGCTTTGCTGCCGTTGATTGGCCCGCCCGCCTGGCTTGACATGCAACCTTTAGGGCAGTTCTCCCCGGGCATGCAGAAGCACTCCGTGTCTTCAACAGCCGGGCTTGGCATACAGTCCTGCCGGCAGCTTAGGGCAGTTTCCCCCATGGACGGTTCGCAGATGGTGTTTCCGCACTCCGCAGTTCCAGACACGCCTGCGCCCCCGCCCATGTAGCCTTCTGCCTCCGCCCGTATGGGCGGCTGGATTATTGCCCTGCACACCACGGGCTCCGGCCCTGCTTCGTTTCCCTCGTACTGGAATTCAGCCATGCCGGTTGCCGCGGCGACATAGCCTGCCGCAAAGTCCACGGAGTTTATCCATTCCTTTGCATTGTACTCCCATACCGGCACTGCGCTCGAAGTGGAGAAGAAGTAAACTTTCTTGCCTGTGCCGCCGGCAACAAGATAATTTCCATCCGGGCTCAGCTTGACGTCGCCGATGTGGTTCAGGTTCGTGCTGCTCTTTGCCGTGAATTTCCAGAGCGGAACGTTGCTGTTTTTCGAAAACAGGTAGAGATTGCCTGCGGTGGTGCCTGCCGCTATGAGCCTGCCGTCGGAGGAGATTGAGACCGCCCTTGCCGTGCCCTCCTGCTGCGAGGAAAATCCCCAGAGCTTGCTGCCGCTTTTTGAAAACAGCATCAATATTTCCTCGCCTTGCGAGTGGTCAAGAGAGTAGGCAATCAGGCTTGCGTCATCGGAAATTGCGGACTTGTGGACAGGGCTGTCCCGCGTGAGCTGTTCGCTTCTGAACGCCACCGTGCCGTTGTTTGAGAAAAGGTATGCCCGCCTGTCGGGGCAGCCAGTGCTCACTGCCACGTAGCTTCCATCAGGAGTGATGTCCGGCCTGTAGAAGTTTCCGGTCTGCACGTAGCTTGGGTGCGCTGCCTTGTACTTCCAAAGCAGGCGCCCGCCGCTTCCGAATAAGAATATGCTGTCCCCCAGCTCGCCCGAGTTTCCCACCCCCGCTGCTACATATTTACCGTCATCGGACATGTCAACGCCTATTGCATTTGACTCTATTTCCACGCTCCATTCGGGCTTGTTTGACTCGCGCCCGAAGAAATAGAGCCTGCCGCTTATGGTGGCTGCAACGTATGAGCCGTCGGCTGAGAGCGCCACGCCGCCGTAGTTCGAAATTGGCGTGGGCGGCTCGCTGCACCGCTGGCAGAATTTCCAGAGCGGCGTTCCGTTTGCAGTGGAGAATAAGTAAACCGAATCCGCCGTGGCTGCGGCAAGGTATTTGCCGTCCTTTGAGAGCGCCACGTGGGAAGGCACGTCCTTTCCTGTTTCATACACCCAGACCGGCGCGTTGCTCTCCTTTTTCAGGAGTATTATCTGGTTGCTGTCGAATTTGGACGTGTACATCAGCGGACCGTTGTCCGGGCTGTCGATTATGCTCGCCCTTGCCTTGCCCGCCCCATTGCTCGCCTCGAAATAGTAGAAGTTGCCCTTGCCCGAGTTTGGCACATAATAATATTCGTAGAGCGCGCCGTTTGAATAATCGCCGCGCACTTTCGCCATGTCATGCCATACGCCGTTGAGCCATATCCGCACGTACGCCGGAGCCCTTCCCTGCTTGTCCGAATACACCGCACGGTAGGTGAAGTTGGTGCACGGCTCGCCCCATTCAGGGTAGATGCCGCCGGCAAGCGACGGGGCATCCGCAGCCTCGGCCGCAGTCAGCTTCGGCACCATGAGATCGGTGCCGTATTTGTCCTCGGCGTGCACAAGTGCGGCAAAAAGGATGAACAAAAGCACGCACGAAAAGTGCGCTTGGATAAGAAGCCCTTTCATTCAACCAGCGTCAGATGATTCCTTGGCAAGATGTATAAAACTTGTGATAGCGCCCGTTTCAGCCTTTTTCAGGATTCTTCGGAACAACCAGCCATGCAATTACGTAAGGCAATATGCCGGCGCCCCATGCAAGGGTGAACAAAATCCAAATTTGCCGGCTCCATGAACATTAATGGCATGAAAGAGGTTATTCATGCAAATATATAGGATTTGCGCTAGTTTTGAGCTCCTGAACCCCCGCCCCGTTTTTCGCGCCCTGCACCGTGCTCTCGCTTTTTTAGTGCGGTTCGGCCAACTTAACTCAAGTTAAGCAAACTGCCAATTTGCTTATCTTTCCTTTTCCTCTTTCCTGAAGGTGTATTGCCCGACAAGCCCCTTGGCAATGAAATTGGCAAACGGCTTGTTGTCTCCAGCATCGCCAGCCTCTATCATGGAATAATACTCTTGCTTGTTCTTCACGTAGATTATGATGGGCGGGAAGCGGTTTTTCATCAGAATCCAATTGAGGATAAGCCGCGCAGTGCGCCCGTTCCCATCGGTAAATGGATGTATTTGCACAAATCGGTTATGCATCCAGGCAGCAATCTCGACCGGGTGAAGCTTCTTTTTTTTCATCGAATAGCCCCCACATAACTCTTTCATCTGTTTTGGCACGTCTTGTGGCTTGGGAGGGCGCCACTCAGAGCCTGAAATGCCCACCTGCGAATCGCGGTAATTTCCTTGGATGCGGCAGGCGGTGTTTTTTGTCACATGGTATTGGAGCTTGCGGATGAATGCCTCGTTGAGCTGCCCCTTGTGGCTTTTCGCAAAATCCCAGGCATCCTTGCCGTTCATTGCTTCAATTACCGCATCGGTGCCGGTGCCCTGCGGCGCTATCTTGTCCGAGAGAACAAGGGCGGTTTCCCTCAAGGTTAGGGGGTTTCCTTCGATGGCATTGGTATTGTAGGTAAAGCGGACAACGAAATCATTTGGGATGGCGTCATCTGGAAAAGATTTGAAGACTATTGCCGAGGCACGCAGGTCTTCAAGCTGTTCAACTAATCCAACCTCCAACTGCTCGGATGAATATTGCTTTGGGGCTTTTTTCTCAAGCTCGACAAGCATTTCCTGAAGCTTCTCCTTTGGCGGAACAGACGGGCCGAGGAAAATGCGGACTTTTTTCACTTGAGTTGGCGAAATGCGGAAGCTCTTTACTAGGTAGTAGTACGTGTATTCCCCGTGCTTTTGCTTCTCGATGAATGCCATGATATGGCTACAAAGTTAAAATATATAAAGATTGTGCCCATAATGGCTACAAATGATGAATTATATAAAAATGTAGCCATATGGAAGAATATTACGGCACCCACCTCATTTCCGCGTCCGGCACCGTGTGGCGTTTATCTTACTACCGGCATAGCAAATGTAAGATAACTTTCTATCCTATAATGTTATAATACAAATATGTTAATAAATGTAAGATAACTTTATTAAGTTGTTCGGTGAAATATGCCCATGCAGATACGAAGAAAGACTGTCAAGGGCCGCTTCTACTATTACCTGGAAGAATCCATGCGGTTGGAAAAGCCCAGAGTGTACTCAATATCGTTAGGAGTGAAAATCCCGCCAAAGAAAGAGCTTGGGAAGCGGGAAAAAGAGCTGATTGAGAAGATTTACGCAGATTTGCTTCACATGGCAGAAACAGTCTATCTGCCAAAGGTGCGCCTCATCCAAATTGAAAAGAAACGGCAGCAATACGAGGCCCGGCTCAAGCGCCTCACCAAAGGCCAGAGGGAAGAAAAAGATGAAGTTGACATAGTAAATTTCGTCTACACCACCCTAAGCACAGAAGGCGTCCCCATCACCAAAGAAGATGCGGATCTGGCTTATCGTTTCGCCCAGAAAGGAGTCCGGGATATCCGCGACGAGAACCTCCGAGTTTCATTGGACATGATTAGGGGCTTGAGGCTGGTCCGGGAAAGCGCAAAGGGAATCAGCCTTGGCTTTATCCTGGATTTGCATGCAACAATTATGGATGGTTTTCCTGCAAAAAATCCTGGAAAACTGAGGGCCAAGCCGGCTTACATTTACCTCAAAAGCTATGACAAAGTCGAGGAAATAGGATTTAGGCCTCCTGCGCCAGCTAAGATAAGGCCGCGGTTGGATGAACTCGTAACTTGGTACAATTCAAATCTAGGCAAGCTAAATCCGATTGAACTGGCGGCGCTTCTTCACCTGAAATTCTATTCTGTCCATCCATTTGACGACGGCAACAAGCGAATGTCAAGGCTGCTGTTGAACAAGGCACTTCATGATTGCGGATATCCGATTCTTAACATATCAAAACAGACAGGAAAGTATTTCGATGCGCTGGTGAAATCGGTTGAGAAGAAAGACGAGCGCCCGTTCGTGGAGTTTGTTGCAGGGGAATTTGAAAACATGTGCTCGAAGAAGAGCAGCGGATAGGCGCCCCCGCCCCGTTTCCCCCTGCCCCTCACCGTCCAATAGGCTTTTTTGATGCTCAGGTGAAAGCCAAAAGTTCGCCTATGGCGTCCTTGAGATTGCCTTCGCAATATTCCGAGCCGAAAATAAGGGACGTTACCAGCCTCGAATCAAATTTTCCCTTTTCGTATTTGCATGCCATGCTCTTCCTTTCGAGGGCCTTTTTCATTTCCTGCGTCTCGTTCGCGTTCAGGCCCACAAGCGTCTTGGTGAAAATGCAGGCTGTTGTGGAGGAAAAGCTGAAAGTCCCGACATCATCGGTGAGGGTGAGGCTGGAATTTTCACAGTTGTTCGCTGCTGTAATGAAACAGCCAGTGTCAGTGCAAGCAGCTGTTGAGGGTGGAGCTGTGATGGGAACGGATGAATTTTGAGGTGTTGGATTTGGTGCCGGGGGAGCAGGAGGCTGCGGAGTTGGGGAGGTGCAGCCTGCGATAAAGAGAAGCAGCAATATGGCTGATGCAAGAATAGCCGAATGCATGACTGCGCCATGGCGCCCTTGCGCGGTTTTTTGCTTTTCCATTTTTTCCCCCTGCTTCAGTTGCCCCCATTTTCCCTAAGCACTTCATCATAGTCTGGGAAGAAGACCCCCTTGAGCTTGTCCGACCATGACTTTCCTTCTGCCTCATTTTCCGGGACGTTTACGTCGTATATCATTCCGCCCTGCCAGGGATTTGTCTCGTACATGAGTTTCCGCACCGTGTTGCTCTTCTGGGGTGTCGGGAATTCGAACAGGCCCAAATCATCCGCCGCTTTCCTCTTTATCTCCTGGCGGGTTTTCTCAAAGACGTTCTCATTGCCGGCAGCCTTGTCGAAGTAATCGAAGTATCCCTTGTAATCCCCCTGGTCCTTGCGCAGTTCTGCGACGTCCATGTTCGCAAGGAAATTGTCGGGGTATTTCTTGAGTATGCCCTGGTATTCTTCTTCAACTTTTGACTGCAGCTTGCCAAGCTGTTCGTTCTTGGATTTGAGGGCTGCACGCAAATCTTCAAACTTCCCTGAATTGCCGCCCCAATCGCTTGACGCGGCTAATTGTTCCTCCAAATCTTTCGTTTCCTTGCGCAGGGACATAACACTGTCAAGTTCTGCGCGGGCGCTGTTTATTTCAGCGCTAATCTGCTCGGCGGTAGGTTTTTCAACAGGCGGAGGCTGTGGAGGGGGAGGGGCGCTAGCTTGTCCCGGGCAGCTGCTGCCATCCGTCCTTGTCGCTTGGAATCGGGTAGGCCCGCTGCATTGCTGCCCGTCAGGGCTGTCCCAATTCCAGTTGTACATGCCGCTAAAACTTTTGCAGTCGGAGCTGAAGGCAATTGCAACATCCGGGATATGCGCGGTCCCCCCGCTGTCCGGGAACGACCTGCCTTCGACATAAAGGGTGTTGCCTGAGAATCTTCCGCTTATCGGGCCGTGTCCGAAATCATCCGCCGAGGCATATTGCAGGTCATGGCGTATGGCTATGGAATAAGTCTCATAGTACGGGGCATCTGCCCCGCAGGCAGTCTCATCATCGGTCACCTGCACGCGCCATTGGCTGGTGCCTTTGTAATTTTCCCATGTGAAAGTGGATGGGGAGTTGACTGTTTGCGCGTAGAGGCTTGAAGCAATTATTAGGAAAGAGGCAAGCGCAAATGCCGTAAGTTTCAAACATTGCATTTTTTCACATCTGCCAGGCAAAAACTGCAATGCTCAATCTATGTCATGCCAGACAAACGTGTCCTTTATCTTGTCGTACTGGTACATGCTGATGGCGAAGTTGAGGCCCTCCGCCTGCGACAGGCCAAGGGAGTTTATCCCGAGCAGGTCTCCGCTTTCATAATCCCACAGGCCCCCTCCGCTGTTGCCGGGGTTTATCGAAGTGTCTGTCTGGATCATATAGCCGTAGCAGTAATCGTCGAGGCATCCGAAGTCCCGCCTGCCGGACACCGTCCCCTGCGAAACCGAGAACTGAAGGCCGTAGGGGTTGCCGACGGCCACCACCTTGTCCCCGTCGCGGGGAACATAAGATGGGTCGAATGATGCTTCCGGATAGTTGCCCGAGCTTGGCACATGGAGAATCACAAAGTCATAGGCTTCCTGGTCATACGCAAGCTTGTCGGCATAGCCGGCCCGCTCGTCATAGAATTTTACCCGGACATACTGCGGCAGGTATTTGCTTCCCGTGAAGTAATCATACTCCAATGCCACGTGCGCATTTGTCAATATGTAATATCCGGACCCGGACGAGTCGGACGAAATTATCACGCCGCTGCCTAACCCGGTGTCTGTTTCCACATACACCGTCTTTGCCTTGAACAGCTCGTTTTTGGTGGAAGACGAAAGCTCCCCGTCCTCCAAAATCAGCGGAATGCCAAGGCCGCCGTAAATGATGCTCAGGTTTTCAAAGCTTTCGCACACTGCCCCAAGGCCTGTTTTGTTGTTGTCCGGGGCCGCATCCTTCATGAGCTTCAGGTCATAGAGCCCGGAGTATTCTTTGCTCACCTGGTTGCATTCCCGGATGAATAAGTTATCCACCGTGACCGTGCCGGACTCGAACTGCCCCATGAAATTGAATGTGTCAAGGATAATCGAATCTGTCTTTTCCAGGTCGGAAAGATAATTGTCTAGGTTGCTGCAGATTTTTTCAGTCTTGTTGCTTGTGGATTTGAAATCATTTTTCAGTGCGCAATCCCCCTTGATGCCCTCCAATGAGGCCTGCGCCTTTGCCAGGCCGCCTTTGTAAGTATTGTAATAATCAGACATTTTTGCGCCGTTCAATTCCGAAGCCGAGGATGAATTCGAAAAAAATGCGGACAGCTCGTTCCATTTGGCGGATATGTCATTTTCCGCGTCAATCCACGCGCCATATGCCTTGTATTTTTTTTCGAAGCCATCCAGGCTGTCCTGCAGGCCCATTGAGCGCAGGTCCTTGCACAAAACATCAAGGCTGTCGAGGTTGATGTCTGGTTCGCGGTTTTTTATCTGGGATTTTATTTTCTCGATTTGGAAAAAGCAGTCGTCAAGCCCCCTCTTGTTTTCGCAGATTGCCTTGGCGTCTTTTGATATGTGGGTTGCGCCCTCGTCAATCGTTTTCAGCTCTTCGCAGGCGGATGCGATTTCATCGGAATGGTTCTGGTAATTCGGGCTGAAAGAAGACAGTTGCCCGCTCTCTTGGAAGTCAAGGAGCTTTTGCGCGGACTGCATGTTTGCCAAGACTTTGTCATTCTGTATTCTGATTTCCCGGGTATCCACGCAGCCGAACATGAGCAAAAGCGCTGCCAGGAAAGAAACCAGGATGATTCCACGCAATCGGTTCACATGGGAGTAAAACAATAGACCGTATAAAAGGTTATGCGCCAGCCTGAGAGGCAAAAAGAGGAAGGTGAATCTTGCTTATGCCGCTGGCGTTGTATGGCAGCATCTTAAACTTTTGCCATGACCAATCAAATTATCGGCAGCACAAAGTTTTCGAACAAACTTTGTGCGCCTTGGAACAGCCAACCGAAGGTTGGCGTAAGACTGATGCAGTGGCATCAGGCGCACAGCCAACCGCGAAGCGGTTGGCGAAACAACCAAGCCCGAATGGCTTGGTGTAA
>Ga0209514_10008501_pt1 | contig 11634 bp, 10 predicted proteins | sample Subgrocontami58m_FD_187452 | JGI IMG/M metagenome (GOLD analysis project Ga0209514, IMG submission 187452) | Subsurface groundwater microbial communities from S. Glens Falls, New York, USA - GMW37 contaminated, 5.8 m (SPAdes) (version 3) | ecosystem: Environmental > Aquatic > Deep subsurface >...
GTTATGATTTACAGTGGGCATTTAACCCCAGGTACGCAACCGACCTTGCTCTCTCTCTTAATATAACTCCGCAACGAAATTCTTCCGGCGAAATAGGTTTTATGTATACTCCGGTAGAAACAGTACCTCCTACACAACCAAGTAATAACCCAGATCAGAATATAAAAACCTCAACAGTCGCTGAAAACTTATCAACAAGCAATGTTTCAAATTTTACAAATATCGTGTGGTGGAGCGATGCAAAAGCAATTAAAGATAAAGTCGATCTTGCGAAAAAACTTGGTGTGCGTGGAGTCTCGATATTTAAGATTGATGGTGGAGAAGACCCAGCTATGTGGGATGTGCTGAAATAAAGACTCCTATATAATAGGCAGAATATGACTTTAAAACCCAAAAAAACATCATGGGGCGAGGTTGCTGACTGGTATCGAGAGCATCTTTCCGATGAAAATACTTATCACGAGAAAGTTATTTCCCCAAATATACTCCGACTTCTTGCTTTAAACAGCGGTGAAAAAGTTCTTGATGTTGCCTGCGGTGAGGGATATTTTTCAAGATTGTTTTTGAAAAATGGGGCGAAGGTTGTTGGCGCCGATATCGCCCGTGAGCTTATAGAAAAAGCAAAAAAACAGTCACCAGAAATTTCTTTTTTTATAGCGCCTGCCGGGAAAATGGAGTTTGCTGTGGCTTCGTCGTTTGATAAAGCAGTTTGTGTTCTTGCTTTGCAGAACATTGAGCATTTGGACGAAGCCCTTAAAGAAGTGTCGCGCGTTCTCAAGTCAGGCGGTAAATTTGTATTTGTTTTGAATCATCCGTGTTTTCGTATACCAAAACGCTCTGAGTGGGGCTATGACGAACAAAAGAAAATACAATTTCGTCGACTAGATGGCTATCTTAAGGAAGCGCGCATTAAAATTGATATGCACCCAGGAGAAACTGCCGCCGGAAAAAAATCAGCGGTGACGTACTCGTTTCATCGCCCACTGCAGGTTTATATGAAAGCACTTTCAAAAAACAGATTTGTTGTTACTCAGATGGAGGAGTGGGTATCTCATAGGAAGAGCGAAAAAGGACCTAAGAGCGTAGCAGAAGATGAAGCTAGAAAAGAGTTTCCTCTTTTTCTTGCGGTTTCCGCACAGAAGTCATTTTAATTTACGCATATTAATTGTATGGCAGGAATTGGAGGCTTTCTTTCCGCATAATTTTTAAAAAGTGGAAAAGTGGTTCGCAAAAATATTCACGAGGGTATAGTATTTAAGTATAAGACGGCTACAGTCGCGTGGCGTCTTATATCATTATATATTTGCTTAAAATTATGGAACTAACAAACAAGAAAAATATTATCATCGGTGTAGTTATTGTAGTGGCAGTTGGTTATTATTTATTTCAAAGCCAGAAGGTAGTGGCTCCTGTGCAGAATGAAACACAGTCGGGTGTTTCAACTAGTACGAATGAAACTGCCAGCAAAACAGGAGCAACTAAATCGGCTGTGACAAGCACAACAAAAACAGGGACTACCTTACCAGCCATGACAAAAGAGGGGTATTATTTGATTAGTTACACAGATAAAGGTTTTGTTCCAAAAACTCTTGAAATTAAAGCCGGTAAGTCAGTTCGCTTCGTTAACAACGCAAGTAAAGCAATGAGAATTTTTGCTGACGACAAGACAAGCTCTCTTTATGGTGAAATGAATCAAAGTAAGACCGTTGGCCGTGGTGGAATTTATGATTTTACATTTGTTACAGCTGGAACATGGGCATATCACAACGAGAATAATCCAGTTGATAAGGGGGTAGTGATTGTAAAATAGTTTTTAGAAATAATAGGATCTTAAAATATGACCAAAGAAAAGGCGTGGGAACATTTACCGAGAATATTGTCGCTTGTCTTATTGATAGGGACTTTATTCGCATGGGTTACTGTGTTTACTGATTTTCAGAAATTTTACGGATACGAAGGAACTATATTCAAACTAGATAATTGTGTGATACCAAACCCAGTAGCAACTCCTTGTTTTTACGGAGCATTTGCATTTATAGGTGCCTTTGTTTGGTCACTTCGTGTGGCTAAGATGAGCGAAGAAGAGAAAAGAAAACATGAGAAATTCATGTCCTGGTTTCTTTCTGGCGCAACTATTTTTGCATGGAGCAACTTTCTTCCAGATGCATTTAACTTTTACACTAGTTCTGGTGGGCCGGTTCGTGGGTGTTCGGGGCAGTTGATTACTAACCCATTTATAACGCCTTGTTTTATTGGCTCGGCGATTTTTTTGGTTGCTCTAATGATTGGTCTTTTAATTTATTTTAAAAACAAAGAATCTATTTCGTCTTTGTAGGAATTAAAAAAGTATTAATAGGGAAATAAGAGGCTATTTTGCGTGCTTTGATTTTATTCGTCTGTTACAATAGCGCGAATGAATCCCGTTCGAAATTACGATGTTATGTTTTATTAACGAGGATAATTATTGGGAAAATTATTAATATAGATATTATTACTAAACGGGTATACAGAAGTGCCAGCACTTCTTATTTCAAACGGGATGAACGGCGAGCTTATTTCTTTTCAGAATCACAAAAGAGAAACTTTGCGTGGAATTTTTGAGCGGGCACCATCAAGTACTGGTGTGATTTTTGCTCATGGATTTGGAAGAACCTCGATGGAGCCAAAGTTTAAGAATATAACCAACAAACTAGAAGGTAAGGTAAATCTATTTCGTTTTGATTTTTCTGGTTGCGGTTTGTCAGACGGGTCGTTCGAAGATATTACGGCGGACAAACTTTCAAAGGAGCTAGGGGCTGCTGTTTTAGCCTTTCGTGAGCGAGTGCCTCGTCTTAAAAGTATTCGGATAGTTTCCCATAGCTTTGCTTGTACCGCGACTATTATTTTATGCGCGAGAGAAAAAGATGTTTTTGATAGGGTTGTTTTTCTTGGGCCGGCTCTTAATATGGGTGAAATTTTAAAATATTCTTTTGTGAAGAGGCGTTATCCTGGAGGAAAAATTTCTTGGGCAAATTACAAAAAGTTTTTTGACCAACGCGCTTTTAGTCGGGAAATGAAAAAAGATAGAATGATGACCTATTCTCACGTTATTTCCAATCTTCACTACCTTGAAAATAAAGATAGAGATTATCGCGAATTGATGGGGATAATTCCTAAAGAAAAATTACTTATTGTGCAAGGTGATAGCGATAGATCAATTCCACTCGAAAGTCAGGGTAATTCCCTAAAAAATTTTAAGACAATTTTAGTTAAAGGGGGAGATCACGATTTGGAAAGACCAGACATTGTCGCAAAATATTTACCACAAACAGTCTCGTTTCTTCTTTCTTAATATTTAGTGTGAAAAAATTCCAGCTATTTAAATTTTAAAGATTTGTGTTATAGTATTTTGGCCTTGAACCGGACAGTCGCTCTAACTTTATTGTTGGGGAGGAAAGTCCGAACACTTACTGTCTAACCGTTCGGCGACAGTAGAAGGGTAGCGGGTAACGCCCGTCCGGAGCAATCCGAGAGGTGCGAGCAGTGACGTCGATGCCGAAAGGCTAGACCTCCCACGTGGAGGAATCCTATAGAAATATAGGGGTGAAACGGCTAAATCCTTACTTAAGTGCAAGGCCGTGCCATCTTTATGATGGAGTGCCGCTTGAGCCCGTAAGTAATTACGAGCCCAGATAAATGGCTGTCGCCCCGTGAGATAGGCGTCGAAAGACGCCGCCATCTCACGGGGTACAGAATTCGGCTTATAGGTTCAGGGTAAACAAAAAAGACCATATTTTATGGTCTTTTTTGTTGTCCACTTTTTAACACACAATTAAGATTGTGTGTTATTCCAAATTTCTTATATAATATTGAACACTTAATTAATAAATTTAAATAACTTTCATTTTCATGCAAGGAATAAAAAAATTGTTTTCATTGGAGGCATTACCGTTTGGATTATTGGTTGGTTTAGTTTTCTTATTACCAGTTTTTTTCTTGTCTGTAAGTGGGATTTCTCTTGATGTAAGTAAGAGTGTCCTCGCAGTTATCTTAATTGTTGCCGCGACAGCCTTGTGGCTAGTGGGGCGTATGGTGGATGGCAAGATTGTTGTACCAAAAACACTTCTTGTTTTGTTCGCAGCATTACTTCCACTTGAATATTTAGTTTCAGCTGTTGCTTCAAAGGTTCCAGCGATGTCACTTTTTGGTCAAGGTTTTGAAGTTGGAACATTTGCATTCACTTTTGTGATGTTCCTTCTTTTGTTCTTGGCTTCTATTTTGGTTAATTCAAGAGACAAAGTGTTCACAGTTTACGTGTCAGCAATGGCTTCTTTCTTGGTAGTAGCTATTTACCAAGGAATTCGTCTTTTTGCAGGAGCAGATGTCCTTACTTTAGGAGGAAACTTCTCTGGTGTAATCGCCAATACTGTTGGCAAATGGAACGATTTAGGGGCATTTTTTGGGATGATAGCTATTCTTTCCATGATAACCCTTGAAACATTACCTCTTAAGGGTTTTGTTAAGTACCTCACTTATTTGTCTCTTGCTGTCTCAGTATTTTTCTTGGCCGTTGTTAACTTCAGTTTTGCCTGGATTGCTCTCGCTGTAATCTCTCTTATGATTTTTGTTTTTGCGATTTACTTAAACAAAAGCGAAAACCCAACAAATGATCAAGAAGCTCCTTCTTTGATACCAAAGACAAAGGTTCCAGTAATTGCACTTGTTGTACTTCTAATTTCACTCTTTTATGTTTTTTCCGGAGATAAAATTGGTGGTTTCTTGCCAACACAGTTCAATGCTTCACAAGTAGAGGTTCGTCCATCCTGGAGTGCTACATATGACATCGTGAAGGGTTCTCTTTCTCAGAATCTTCTACTAGGAAGTGGTCCTAACCGTTTTTCATCAGAGTGGGCATTGCACCGACCAGCAGTTTTGAATGAAACAATTTTCTGGGCAACTGACTTTAACGCCGGGATTGGTTTGATTCCATCGTTCGCTGTTACAACTGGACTTTTTGGTGTTTTGGCTTGGGTTTTATTCCTTGGATATTTCCTCTTCCGTGGGGTCAAGAGCATTCTCATGTTTGATATGGGACGCATGGCTCAGTATTCAATACTCTCATCCTTCCTTTTGTCTGTGTATTTATGGCTCTTCGCAATGTTCTACGTTCCTAATGTTGTGATCTATGCCTTGGCATTCCTTATGACAGGAGTTTTCATTGCCACCTTAATAAACGAGGGGATTGTTAAAACTTACCAAATCTCACTCCTTGGAAGTCCTAAAATTGGTTTTGTTTCTGTGCTTGCTTTAATTTCTCTAACGATTGCTTCGGCTGCACTTGGTTATGTTTTTGTTGAGAAAGCAATATCATCTATTAATTTCCAGAAGACTATTCAGGCCTTGAATACTGATGGAGATTTTGACAAGGCTGAAGTTGGCTTGCTTAAAGCAGTTCAGTTTTCTGAGAACGATCTTTACTACAGATCACTTTCTCAGGTTTATTTGGTTAAGTTGAATAATTTATTCCAACAGCAAAACCTTACTGAAGCAGAGGCAAAATCACAATTCCAGGCTATTCTTGGAAATGCTATAGAAAATGCTCGTAAGGCTCGCGATTATGACACAACAAACTACACAAACTGGATGAATCTAGCGTCAGTTTACGAGTCTGTTGTTCAGCTCGGTGTTACCGGTGCTTACGACGAAGCAAAGAAAGCTTACGAGCAGGCTTCTGTTTTAAACCCACAAAGTCCGCTTGTATACCTCACACTTGCTCGTCTTGAGGTTGCAAACAAGGACAATAAAGCTGCCAGAGAAAACCTTAATAAAGCACTCGCTCTAAAGAGCAATTACACAGATGCGCTCTTCTTCCTTTCTCAGCTTGAAGCAGGAGAGGGAAATATAGCAGAAGCGATTTCAAGAGCAGACCAAGCTTCGTTGTTGTCACCAAATGATGTTGGTTTGTTCTTCCAGTTGGGTTTGTTGAAGTACACCAACAAAGACTACAACGGAGCCATTGTTTCTTTGGAGCGCGCAGTACAGCTTAATGGAAATTATTCAAACGCTATGTACTTCCTTGGTCTAAGCTATGACAAGGTTGGAAGAAAGGCTGATGCTCTTGCTCAGTTTGAAAAAGTTGAAGCATTAAATCCAGACAACCAAGAGGTTAAGAACATTCTCGTTAACCTTAGAGACGGAAAGAGTGCGTTAACTGATGTTCCTCCACCATCCCCAGAAAAGAAGAGTAATCCTCCAGTAAAAGAAAATTAATATCAGGTAATGATTCTTGCTTAAATGGTTAAAAGAATCATAGACGCATTAAGTAAAGAAGTAAGCGGTCTACACGAGGCCGCTTTTCTTCTTGGGTTCTTTGCTGTGGCGTCACAAATTCTGGCTCTTTTGAGAGACCGGTTGTTCGCGAATTATTTTGGAGCAGGACCAACACTAGATGTTTATTACGCGGCATTTCGCATTCCAGACGCGTTGTATGTAGTTATTGCTTCGTTCGTGTCTGTGTCGGTCATCATTCCATTTCTTTCTCGGATGGAAGGGGACGAAACAAAAGCAAAGAGATTCGTTTCAGAGATATTCACCATTTTTTCTCTAGTGATGGTGTTTTCTAGTGTTGTTGTTTTTTTCTTAATTCCATACCTAGCGCCACTTATCGCCCCTGGTTTTTCAGAAGAGCAAATAAATACACTTATAGTGCTTTCTCGAATCCTTCTTTTGTCTCCATTTATTCTAGGGCTTTCAAATAATATTTTTGGAAGTATCACCCAGTTCTACAAAAGGTTTTTTGTTTATGCTCTTGCTCCGGTTTTGTATAACGCTGGAATAATTGTTGGTGTTTTTCTCTTTTACCCGACATTTGGGATGAAAGGCCTTGCTTTTGGTGTTGTTTTTGGGGCTCTGCTACATGTTTTGGTTCAGTTGCCTGTTGCTGTTGAACGTGGTTTTATGCCCCATTTTGTTAAAGAGATGAACTGGAAAGACATTTCTCAGGTTGTTCTCGTTTCTTTGCCACGAACAATAACTCTTTCTGCAAACCATTTTGTTTTGATTGCTTTAGGTGCTTTGGCGTCGACTATGTACGTTGGGTCTATTTCAATCTTTAATTTCTCGTTCAACTTGCAATCTGTGCCACTGGCAACAATAGGCGTTGCATATTCGATGGCCGCCTTCCCTATGCTTGCAGCGTTTTTTACGCGAGGAGAAAAAGAAAGGTTTGTGGAGCATATGATAACCGCCCTAAGACATATAATTTTTTGGTCTGTACCAATTACCGTACTTTTTATTGTTTTGCGAGCACAGATTGTACGTACAATATTAGGCTCCGGTGCTTTTAGTTGGAATGATACTCGTCTTACAGCAGCGGCACTCGCCTTGTTTTCGTTTTCGGTGTTAACTCAAAGTTTAACCGTTCTTTTTTCGAGAGGGTATCATGCGGCTGGGGATACAAGGAAGCCACTTTTTATTAATTTATTTTCCGCGGTTGGTGCTATTGGTGGGGCATTTTGGTTAGTGGTACTTTTTGAAAAAAATACTTTCTTTCAGTATTTTATAGAATCTATCTTGCGTGTTGACTACATTCCCGGAACGATTGTTCTGATGTTACCGCTTGCTTATTCTATCGCCTCGATAATTAATGCTGCGATGCATTGGTTTATGTTCGAAAAAGACTTTAACATTGACCTTTATCACATAATAAGAAAAACATTTTTTGAAAGTTTTTCTGCTTCAGTCATTATGGGATTTGCCGCTTATAATTGTTTGAATTTTTTTGCTCTAATTTTAAACACCCAAACTGCTGTTGGAATTTTTCTCCAAGGATTTTTGTCGGGAGGAATTGGTATTATTTTCGGTATTATTGTTTTAAAAATTTTAAAAAATAGTGAAATTAGAGATATTTCACTTGCGCTACATAAAAAGTTTTGGAGAGCGGATGTTGTCGCTCCAGCACAAGAGGAGCTATAGGCATAGAAAGCTAACTTTTAGGTAGTTAGCTTTGTTAGGGAAGAAAGAAAAACTGTTATTTATGGAAGGGGCAGGGTTCAAAATTTATGCTAAAATACGGCTCAATTTATGAGTTTAAAACACATTCGTAATTTTAGTATTATCGCCCATATTGATCACGGCAAGTCGACCTTGGCCGATCGTTTGCTTGACGCGACCCACACAATTGAAAAACGCAAAATGCGCGACCAAGTCTTGGACCGTATGGACTTAGAGCGCGAGCGTGGCATTACCATCAAAATGACACCTGTCCGTATGGATTATATGGTGGACGGGGAATCGTATGTATTAAACTTGATTGATACCCCAGGACACATAGATTTTTCGTACGAAGTCTCTAGGGCGCTACAGGCCGTTGAGGGGTCGCTTTTACTTGTTGATTCAACGCAAGGTGTGCAGGCTCAAACTCTTACAACTCTTGCAATGGCCAAAGAGCTTGGGGTTAAGATTATCCCCGTTGTGACGAAAATAGATTCTCCAATATCCCGCGTTGAGGAAGTTAAGCATGAGGTTATGAATTTACTAGACTGTGAAGAAAGTGATATCTTGGCTGTTTCCGGTAAAACCGGTGAGGGTGTTGAGGAGTTACTTCGGGCAGTAGTAAAACGGGTCCCACCACCAAAAGAGGAGTATCGTGAAAAAAATAATTTCAGAGCACTGGTCTTTGATTTTGAATATTCAAATCACCAAGGGGTTATCGTTTATGTGAGAGTTTTGGATGGTGAAATTAAAAAAGGAGATGATTTATCTTTTCGCGAAGCAAACGAGAGGTTTATTTCAGCCGATGTTGGAATCTTTACTCCAGAGAAAAAGACCGCGGATAAACTTTCTGCGGGAGAAATTGGTTATATTGTTACAGCAATTAAAAAACCTGGCATTGCTTCTGTTGGAGATACAATTACGCTAACAAAAAATCCGCTACCAGCACTTCCTGGATATCAAAACCCGAGGCCAGTTGTTTGGGCTTCTCTTTACCCAGAAAGTCAGGATGACTTTGATCTCCTAAAAGAATCATTGGTTAGACTTAAATTATCTGACTCATCTCTTTCTTTTGAGGAAGAAGTTTCAGGCTCTCTTGGTCGCGGTTTTCGTTGTGGTTTTCTCGGGATGCTTCACTTGGAAATTGTGACCGAGCGATTAAGGAGAGAATTTAATCTTGAGCTTATTGTCACATCACCATCTATTAATTACGAAGTTGTTTACCAAGGGGGGAAGAGGGAAAAAATTTATTCTCCACATCTTTTTCCAAGAGATGGAACTTACGCGGAGGCCTTTGAGCCGTGGGCATCAATTACACTAATTACACCACCAGATTATGTTGGTGGAATTATGCAACTTTTATATGAACACGAAGCAGAGGTTGGAGAGTCTAGTATATTCGGAGATAATCGCGTCTCAATTGGTGCAAGGGTTCCACTCCGTGAATTAATGAGAAATTTTTTCGACGAACTGAAAAGCGTGTCTTCCGGTTTTGCCTCACTTTCTTACGATATTAACGAGATGCGCAAGGCTGACGTTACTAGGCTTGATGTTGTTGTTGCTGACGAGGTTGTGCCAGCTTTTACTCGTGTTATTTCGCGTAGAAGGGCTCAGGAAGACGCGGAAAAGGCTGTTGAGAAACTGCACCAAGTTCTTCCAAGACAGCTTTTTGAGGTCAAAATTCAAGCTACAGCGCTCGGAAGAATCCTTTCGTCCCGTAGTTTAAAAGCACTAAGGAAGGACGTTACAGGGTATCTTTACGGAGGTGATATTACACGAAAAATGAAGCTTAGAGAGAAGCAAAAGAAAGGAAAGAAGAGAATGAAGGCGGGAGGCAGAGTTAATATACCTAAAGAGGTATTTTTGACGATGATGAAAAATCAGTAGAGTTTAGCTAAAAAGAGGAGCGAGGTATAACAAAATCATACTCACCACGACGAGCAAACTCACTACTATCCAAGTGATTCTTACGACTTTACGGTTTCCTTTATTGAATATCATATAATATCTAAAGTTTAATTAAGGGTTATAATATCAGAAAATGCTCGAATTTCAAGACAAAAAGAGGTTTCGCCGTATTTTGTACTCTAGGGTTACGTTTGGGATAGTTTTTTTCTTTTGTTTACTCATTGGGAACGCGACATTTGATATGTATCAAACCAATCGCTTAACCGCAGATAAAAGAAAAATTGCTGAAGATGAGTTGCTTGCAGTCCAAATAAGGGAAGAATCCCTTCGGGCACAAATCGGAACACTTAAAACCGAGAGAGGAATTGAAGAGGAACTCAGAACAAAATTTAGGGTTGTTAAAAATGGGGAAGGAGTTATTATTGTCGTTGAAGAGGAAGAAAAAAAGGCAACAACATCGAAGTCGTGGCTCAGTAAGTTTTTTGAATTTTTTTGAATCAATTTTAATTTTGCGGGTATGGTTTAGTGGCAGAATGCGACCTTCCCAAGGTTGAGACCCGGGTTCAATTCCCGGTACCCGCACAGATTGAGTAAAGTGAAAAGCTGTGCGGGTAAGCGAGCAAACTGCTTTGCTCGCTTACCCGCACAAAATTTAATATTTATTACCATTTTAAGTTTGTGATATAATCAGCATTCATTAAAAATAGTAAAAATTATATGAAAAAAGTCACTATTTATAGCACCCCAACTTGTGTTTACTGCAATATGGCCAAAAATTATTTCAAAGATAAGAATGTTTCCTTTGAAGAGTTTAATGTTGCACAAGATATGGAAAGACAAAAAGAAATGATTAACCTAACGGGACAACGTGGAGTTCCAGTTATCGTGATAGAAGGGGAAGCCATTGTTGGATTTAATAAGCCAAGAGTAGAAGAATTGCTTGGTTTGTAGAGCTAATTTAAAGGAATTAAGGCCAAAAAACACTAGGATTTCTAGTGTTTTTTGTTGAATCTAAGGTAAGATATAACGGTAATTAAATAGACAGAAGGCCCTCGTAGTTAAATGGATATAACTACCCCGTCCTAAGGGGTAATTGTGGGTTCGATTCCTGCCGAGGGCATAAAATAAAGAAGACGGCTAGCGAGCCGTTCTTCTTTATTTTATGCCCGAGAGCGACTGAACTGCTTCAGTCGCGTGCAGGAATCGAAAGGCGGAACTATATTTTTGTAGCAACAAAAACAAGTGAGCCGGGGTCGAGGAAATTTTGAGTGGCGACGAAAAATTATCCGTGACCGAAAGCGTACTCGCGATTCCTGCTGAATTGTTTTTCCGTGGTAAAGAAAATTTTGTCTTCAAAATTATTAGTGACCGATTCCTGCCAATGGTACAAATCAACACTATTGCTTTTTTTATCCGGTATTGTATAGTTTGGGCTGGTTTTACCCATTTAATCTTAACAAGAAAGGTGGACAAGTTCTTTAAGCCTAACAAGCTTTGGAGGTTTTTAATTGTTTAAAAACATACAATAAGGAAACAGTCATGCAAGATTCGCAAACTGTATCAGGAACAAAACCTGCCACCGGAAAGAAGGCCAAGCCAGCTTTCGGCAGGAAGAAGGTTACCCGCGTCGATCTTTTTTTCGACAAGGAAACCCCGGCTCCGTACCAGCGTCCGGCCGTCGCGTATTCGCCGGGTTTTACGGCGCGTTACATGATTCCGTGTCGTGTCGGGGAAAATGGCAGAATCAACAGATCG